>Ga0210378_10000335_pt1 | contig 23453 bp, 21 predicted proteins | sample PLM1_60_b1redo_FD_155465 | JGI IMG/M metagenome (GOLD analysis project Ga0210378, IMG submission 155465) | Groundwater sediment microbial communities from an aquifer in East River, Colorado, USA - PLM1_60_b1 redo | ecosystem: Environmental > Terrestrial > Soil > Riparian zone | place: USA: East...
GCGGCCCAGCGACACCACCCCGGCGGCACGTCGGTCGCCGGCCTCGCAGGCCGTCGGGCCGGTGCTCCCGCGGTCCAAGCCGGTCTCCATCGACATCCCCGCGATCCACGCCCGCTCCACGCTGCAGCACCTGGGCCTGACCACCCAAGGCACCCTGCAGGTACCGGCGCCGGGCCCCCACTACAACCAGGCGGCCTGGTACAAGCTCTCGCCGACTCCGGGCTCGCCCGGCCCCGCGGTCATCACCGGCCACGTCGACTCGGCGGCCCAAGGCCCCTCGGTGTTCTACAACCTCGGGGACCTGCGGCCTTCAGACAAGGTCCTGGTGACCCGCGCCGACGGGCTGGTCGCCGACTTCAGGGTGGACGGGGTACGCCACTACCCCAAAGACCACCTCCCCTCGCAGCTCATCTACGGCAACACCCGCCACGCAGCCCTGCGGCTGATCACCTGCGGCGGGCCGTTCGACCACGCCACCGGTCACTACGTCGACAACATCGTCGTCTTCGCCTCACTCGTCGGCTCCCACTAGGCACCCCGGACACCTCGACACTCGGTGGGCCGCAGCCGGCCGCCGTAGTCCTGCGGCGGGCGCCGCTTGTTCCCCGGAGGCTGTGATCTCGTCTGCCAACCGTGACCAGGAGGCGACCGTCGCCGTCCAGGCGCCGTCACCGCCGAGTTGCGGGCGACCAATGCCCTGACACCTCTCGGGCCACGGAGCGCTTCAAACAGCTGATGATCGGATCTCCCCTATGGTTTGATACCGGATGTCGGAGCCATGGTGGCCCTGGGTGACAGGTGGGAGGCCCGAGGAGATGGTAGGTTCTCCGCTGCTCCAGATGGAGCGGGTCAACAAGTTCTTCGGTGACCTGCACGTGCTCCAGGACGTCGACCTCAGCGTGGACGCCGGCGAGGTGGTGGTGGTGGTCGGCCCGTCCGGGTCCGGCAAGTCGACCCTGTGCCGGACGATCAACCGGCTGGAACCGATCGACGGCGGCACCATCCGCCTCGACGGCCGGCCGCTGCCCAGCGAGGGCAGGGAGCTGGCCCGGCTCCGGTCCGAGGTCGGCATGGTGTTCCAGCAGTTCAACCTGTTCGCGCACATGCGCGTGCTCGACAACGTCACCCTGGGGCCGATCAAGGTCCGAGGACAGCCCAAGCAGCAGGCCGAGCGCCGGGCCCACGAGCTGCTGGCCCGGGTCGGGGTCGAGGACCAGGCCCACAAGCTGCCCGCCCAGCTCTCGGGCGGCCAGCAGCAGCGGGTGGCGATCGCCCGCGCCCTGGCCATGGACCCCAAGCTGCTGCTGTTCGACGAGCCGACCTCGGCGCTGGACCCGGAGATGATCAACGAGGTCCTCGACGTCATGCGCGACCTGGCCGCCGCGGGCATGACCATGATGGTGATCAGCCACGAGATGGGGTTCGCCAGGTCGGCGGCCAACCGGGTCCTGTTCATGGACGGCGGCCGGATCCTGGAGGCGGCCCCGCCGGAGGAGTTCTTCGCCAACCCGCGGACCGAGCGGGCCAAGGACTTCCTGTCCAAGATCATCAGTCACTGACCGGGCGGCCAGGCCGCCCACGCAAGGAGGGAACCACGCATGCTGCGACGACGCTCGACCGGGCTGGTGGGGATGGTGCTGGTCCTGATGCTGGCCGCGGCCGCCTGCGGCGGCGGCGACGAGGGCGGCGGCGACCAGGCCAGCGGGGGTGCGAGCTTCGCCGCTGGCTCGACCATGGCCAAGCTCAAGGACGCCGGCAAGGTCCGGGTCGGCACCAAGATCGACCAGCCGCTGTTCGGCCTCAAGAACCTGGACGGCAAGCTGGAGGGCTTCGACGTCGAGATCGCCAAGCTGATCGTCGGCGAGATGGGCGTCCAGGAGGCGAACATCGAGTGGATCGAGGCGGTCTCGGCCAACCGGGAGCCGTACATCCAGCAGGACAAGGTCGACTTCGTGGTCGCCACCTACACCATCAACGACAAGCGCAAGCAGGTGGTCGACTTCGCCGGCCCCTACTACGAGGCCGGCCAGGACATCATGGTCGCCAAGGGCAACCCGGAGGGCATCGCCGGCCCCGACGACCTCGCCGGCAAGAAGGTCTGCTCGGTGACCGGCTCGACCCCGGCCGAGAACATCCGCACCAACTACCCCGAGGCCAAGCTGACCGAGTTCGACGTCTACTCCAAGTGTGCCGAGGCGCTCAAGAACGGCTCGGTCCAGGCCGTGACCACCGACAACGTCATCCTGCTCGGGCTGATCAGCCAGGACCAGGAGGCCTTCGAGCTGGTCGGCAAGCCGTTCACCAAGGAGCCGTACGGCATCGGGGTGAAGAAGGGCGACACCCAGTTCCGTACCTTCATCAACGACACCCTGGAGAAGGCCTTCCAGGACGGGCGCTGGCTGGCCGCCTGGGACGCCACCGCCGGCAAGGTCGCCCCCGACAAGCCGACCCCACCGACGATCGACCGCTACTGAGCCGGGCCGGAGGGCCGGGACGTGGACGCGATCCTCGACAACCTCGACGCCTACCGGCAGGGGTTCGTGACCACGCTCGCCCTGACCGTGGTGTCGACGGTGCTCGCCTTGGCCATTGGCACGCTGCTGGCGGCCATGCGGGTGTCCCCGGTCCCGATCCTCCGCGCCGCCGGCGCGACCTACGTGGAGGTGGTGCGCAACACACCGCTCACAGTGGTGTTCTTCTTCGCGGTGTTCGTCCTGCCCCAGCTCGACATCCGCCTGCCGTTCTTTCAGTTCGCGGTGATCGCGGTGACTGTCTACCACGCTGCCTTCTTCTGCGAGGCGGTGCGGTCGGGCGTCAACTCGGTCGGCGTCGGGCAGGCCGAGGCAGCCCGCTCGATCGGGCTCACCTTCACCCAGTCGCTGCGGCTGGTGGTCCTGCCCCAGGCCTTCCGGACGGTGATACCGCCGCTGATCAACGTCGTCATCGCCTTGACCAAGAACACCTCGATCGCGGCCGCCTTCGGGGTGGTGGAGCTCACCGCCGTCGGCATCCGGCTGGCCAACGCCAACGGCGACGCGGTGATCGCCATCCTCGTCGGCATCGCCTTGTGCTATCTGGCGCTGACCCTGCCGTCGGGGTGGCTGGCCGGGCAGGTCGAGCGCAGGGTGGCGATCGCGCGATGAGGAGCCGACCGTGAGCAGGGCGGGCGCACCCGAGACCTCGGCTGGCTCGATGGAGCGCCAGTGACCGAGGCCGTCCTCTACGACGCCGCCGGGCCGCGGGGGCGGCGCCGCATCCTGATCGGCAGCGTGGCCGGCCTGCTGCTGCTGGCGGTCGTCATCGGGGCGGCGGTGGCCAGGCTGGCCGCCAACGGCGGCCTGGAGGCCGAGCTGTGGCGGGTGCTGACCCGTGGCGACGTACAGCGGCTGCTGGCTCGCGCCCTGGTCGCGACCCTGCGCGCCGCTGTGGTGGCGATGGTCCTGTCGATGGCGGTGGGCGCCGTGCTGGCGGTCGGGCGCCTCTCGCGGAGGCGCTGGCTGGCCAGGCCGGTCGGCGCGTGGGTGGAGCTGTTCCGGGGCCTGCCCCTGCTGCTGCTGATCTTCTTCCTGTTCCTTGCGCTGCCGACGGTCGGCGTGACCATCTCCACGTTCTGGACCCTGGTCGCCGGCCTCACCCTCTACAACAGCGCGGTGATCGGGGAGATCTTCCGCGCCGGGATCCTGTCGCTGCCAAAGGGCCAGACCGAGGCCGCCTACGCGATCGGCCTGCGCCGGGGGCAGGCCCTTCGCATGATCCTGCTCCCCCAGGCGGTCCGGCTCATGCTGCCGGCCCTGGTCAGCCAGGCGGTCACGCTGCTCAAGGACACCTCCCTCGGGTTCGTGATCGGCTACTCCGAGCTGCTGCGCAACGGCCGCACGGCGGTCGAGTTCCTTGGCGGGAAGTACTCGATCCCCATCTACACCGCCATCGCGGTCGTCTACATCGCGGTCAACGCCTCGCTGTCGTTCACGGCCCGATGGCTGGACCGGCGCACCAGGCGGCAGCTCGGCCGCACCGTGCAGCCGAGCGTGGCCGACGAGGCGGCCTAGGAGCCGGCCTCGGCGGCCAGCTCCAGCAGGGTGAAGCGCAGCGGCGGCTCCGGCCGGGCCGAGTGGCAGGTGAGGAGGCGGGGCTCGGCGGACCTCGTGGCGCGGACCACCACCCGGAGGCGGCCGCCGCCGGCCCGGCGGAACCGGACGGCGTCGACGGCGGCGTCGACGGCGGCGTCGAGCCGGTCGCGGCCCTCGACGGTGAGGTCGTCGATGCCGAGCAGGCCGGTGTGGCGGCGCGCGAACCACTCGGCGGCCTGGACGGTCGGCGGGTCGGCGCAGCGGCCCCGGTAGTGGTCGAGGTCGATCGTCCCCCGGCGGTGCAGGCCGACCACCCGCGACGCGTCGTCGGGCCCGACCCGGCCGAAGTAGTGGCCGTCGGGCAGGCAGACCAGGTTGCCGGCGAACCGGTCGCCGCCAATGTGGGAGCTCTCCCACACCTGCTCCTGGAACGCCTCGGCAAGGGCAAGGGCCAGCGGGCGCCCATAGGTGGCGCAGCAGCGGTCGTGGCGGCCGTTGGTGCAGACCAGGTAGACCGGCTCGGCGACCGGCTCGCCGAAGCCGGCTCGCTGGCCGGCCACCACCTTCGCCATGTCCAGGTCCAGCAGCTCGGCCGGGTCGTCAAGCCGCCGCCATTCGACCCAGCGCTCGCGCTGGCCGGTGTGGGCCAGGAAGCAGCTGTGGGGCTGGCTCGCGCCCCGTCCCGGCCGGCGGATCAGCAGCAGGCGGGCGTGGGCTGCCCTGGCCGCCTGGTCGAGGGCCAGGGCCAGGTCGCGGTCGAGCCGGCTCTCGGTGACCGCCTCGCTGCCCCACGGCCCCGGCTGCTCCAGCAGCACCCAGCCCCGAACCCGGGAGGCGGTGCCGTACAGCGGCTCGTCCAGGGCCCGCGACAGGGTCGCGCAGGGAAGCGCCTCAGCCAAGGACGGTTGGCTCCAGCAGCCCCTCCCGGACCAGCCGGCGGACCAGCACCAGCCGGCTCGGCTCGTCCAGGTGCCCGGCCAGGTCGGCCGCGGTGAGGCCGCCGGAGCCGAGGATCTGGCGCATGGCCGGCTCGAGCCCGGCCGGCATGGCCAGGGCCCGGTCGCCCAGCAGCACCTCCAGCCGGTCGCCGGCAACCCGCAGCCGGCAGGTGGCGCCCGGCCGGCGGCGGACCTCGGTGGCGTCGTCCAGCTGGTCGAGGGCCAGCAGCAGCCGGAGCTGCCCCTGGAGCAGCGGCGGCCGGTTGGACCAGAATCTGTCGCTGGCTCGGTCGGCGACCCGGCCCAGGTCGACCTTGTCGAGGAAGCGACGCAGCTCGGCCACCCGCTCGGCCAGGCTGGCGGTCAGGGCCCGCGGGTCGGTGGCGAACCCGACCGGCAGGCCCTCCCGGAACCATGCCTCCTCGGTGGCCAGCTCGACCACCTCACGCAGCAGCTCGTTCCAGTTGTAGGTGAGCATGCCGACGGTCAGGTGCAGCGAGGCCGTCTCGGCGGTCCTGGCCGCGTGCCGGAAGCCGCGGGGCACATACAGGCAGTCGCCTGGGGCGAGCTCGGCGTCGACCTGGGGCGCCTCGGTGGGCGCGTCGGCGCCGGGCGGCAGCTGCTTCTGGTGCCCCAGCGGGAACGGCACGGCCGCGTCCCAGACCTGCCAGAGCTTGTGGCCGTGGACCTGGAGCACGAACACGTCGTGGGTGTCGTGGTGGACGCCGAGGCCTCGCGAGGACGGCGGGGTCAGGTAGGCGTTGACCTGGACCGGGTGGGTGAGGAACAGCTCCAGCTCGCGGCAGAAGCCGGTCAGCGGCGCCCAGGTGCGGTGCAGGCTCTGCAGGACGATGGTGGCGCCGCCGTGGAACTGGTCGAAGACCTTGCCCGGGTCGGCCAGGTCGGCCAGCGGCTGGGAGCCCATCCGGCCGGACTTGGTGTAGGCCGCGGGCGGCAGCGGCTTGCCGTCCTTGACCATCCGGAACGCCGGGACCCGGGGCGAGCTGGTGGCCAGGATGCGGTCGACGTCGTCCAGCGAGAGCAGGTCGTCGAACCCGTCGGGCCCGGCCCCGCGGCGCAGCAGCGGGGCCTTGGCCCAGTGGTCGCGGACGAACGCCGCCGGGTCGCCGGCGCAGCGCTCGATCGCGGGGATGCTACTGGTCGGTGGTGTCGGCATTCTCACCCGTGTCGCCGCCGAAGCCGCCACCGCCGCCGTCGGTGGTGTCGGTGGTGTCGTCGCCCTCGCCGCTGTCGGTGCCGTCGGCGTCGCCGTCGCCGCTGTCGCCGTCGGTGCCGTCGGTGCCGTCACCGTCGGTGCCGTCACCGTCGGTGCCGTCGGCGTCCTGGGGGTCGGCGACGGTGGCCGTCGGGGCCGAGCCGGTGCCCTTCGCGTCCTCGCGCCAGGTGGTGACGATGTCCTCGTCCTCGACACGGGTCGAGTGATCGCTCATGCCAGACCTCCCGTGGCTGGGCTGTTGGGACAGGTACGCTAGCACCCGAAGGCGCGCCCGAAACAGTCGAGCTCAGGTGAGCACCCCGACCACCTCACGGTAGACCTGCCTGGCCTCCTCCTCGGTGTCACCGATACAGGTCACGCCCATCTTGCCGTACTCGCGGAGCGCGCCCAGCAGGTGCATGGTGACCCCGGTGCGGTGCCGGTGGTCGTAGCCGAGGCCCAGCCGGGAGACCTCCTCGATGACCTCCTGGGGTCGCCGCCCGATCAGCCTTGCCGACTTGAGGTTGTCGGTGGCCAGGTACGACTTGGTCCGGCCGCCGGCCACCAGGTGGCCGCTGGCCGGGTCGTAGCTGCCGTCGGTGATCAGCGAGACCATGCCGAACGGGTGGGTGGTGCCGCCGACCCGGAGGTTGATCTCGGCCAGGTAGACCTGCTGGCGGGCGCTCTGCGGGACCACGAAGAAGTCCACCCCGAAGTAGCCGATGACCCCGCGCGCGGCCAGCACCCGGCCAACCCGCTCGGCCGCGGCCCGGATCTGGCTGCGGTAGGCCGGGTCGGCGGGGAAGCGGCAGCCCAGGTAGACCTGACGGTTGGGGCCGCCAAGGACCTGGCTGTGGGTGGAGAGGACCAGCGGCACGCCCCCGGGCAGGATGCGCAGCTGGACGCTCGGGGAGACCATTCCGGGGGCGGCCAGCAGCTCCTCGACCACCGCGCCGCCCTCGGCGATCTTGGCCGCGAACGACGACCAGGATTCCTCCTCGGCGCAGAACACCACCGGGGAGTCCAGCAGCGAGCCGTTCGCGCCGCCCAGGTCGACCACCGCGTTGCCCTGGCCGGAGAAGCCGTCGTTGAGCTTGATGACGACGGCGTCGACCGGCGGGACGACCCGCCGCCGCAGGTGCTTGGCGGCCGCCTCCACCGCCTCGACCGAGCGCAGGTCCTCGGCGCCGTCCAGCACCGGCACCCCGGCCAGCCGGGCGACCCGGCGCGAGCCGGTCTTGGAGCCAAGGCTGGCCAGCGCCGCCGGCGGCCCGTACAGGGGCAGGCCGAGCCGCTCCGACAGCTCCTGCTCGCCGGCGGTGACGTTGAACGGCTGGACGAACGCCCCGCCAGGGCCCTCGCACAGCTCCCGCACCCGGTCCAGCAGCTCGGGCCGGTCCAGCAGCTTGGCCGTGAGCGAGCGCGGGGCCGCGTCGCCGACGGCCAGCATGTGCAGGCGTCCCCTCGCCCCCGCCGGGTCGGGCAGGAAGCCGAGGTAGTAGTCGACCACCGCCTCCTCGACCGGCATCGAGGTCAAATAGACGACCTTCACGCCGGGCCGGCGCAGCAGCAGCAGCAGGAACAGCAGCCGCTCCTCGTAGTAGCCGATCCCGACGATCTTGCGCAGCTCGGCCGTGGGGAAGCTCAGCGACGGCAGCACCACCACCGTGCCCTCCCCCAGATCGAGCGGGTCGCTCGCCGGGTACCGGACGGCGAAGGTGCGTCGCAGCTCCTCGAAGGGAACCATCGGGGGAGCAGACCACATAGCTAAAGATAACCAGTCCACGGTGGTGCGTGCATCCCCCGATTTTGCCGGATCGTCAAGTTCTGCGAGATCGGGCATGAGCCGGCCGGCGGCCGGACCGGCATCATGGGGGCATGACCCAGGCGATGGCCTTCTACCACGCGGTCGGTGGCGAGCCGGCCTTCCGGCGGCTGGTCGCCGGCTTCTACCGCCGCGTCGCCGCCGACCCGGTCCTGCGCCCGCTCTACCCCGAGGAGGACCTGTCAGGGGCCGAGGAGCGGCTGCGGCTGTTCCTGATGCAGTACTGGGGCGGCCCGCACACCTACAGCGAGCGCCGCGGCCACCCGGCGCTGCGGATGCGCCACGCCCGGTTCGCCATCGGCCCGGCGGAGCGGGACGCCTGGCTGCGCCACATGACGGCCGCCGTGGAGGAGCTCGACCTGCCCCTGGAGCTGGCCGCTCCCCTGCTCGAGTACCTGGCCATGGCCGCCACCGCCCTGGCCAGCCGGCCGGGGCCGCCGGGGGAAGGCCAGTCCAGCTCGTAGTCGAGCCAGCGACGGTCACCGGCAGCAGTGGCGGGCGACCGCGTCGGCCAGCATGCGCAGGCCGGCCTTGAGGCCGGCCACCGGGACGCGCTCGTCGTCGCCGTGGAACAGGGAGGCGAAGTCGGGGTCGGTGGGCTCCAGCCGGATCGGGGCGAAGCCGTAGCAGGCCGTCCCCAGCCGCGACCAGTACTTGGCGTCGGTGAAGCCGGGCGTGACCGCCGGCACGGCCACCGCGCCCGGGTGGTGCTCGGCGACCACGCCGGCCAGGACCTGGAACAGCTCGGTCCCTGCGCTGACCACCGTCGGCGGGTGGCTGGGGGCGACCAGCCCCAGCTCGATCCCGGGGCCGGCCAGGGCCCGCAGCTCGGCCAGCAGCTCGGCCTCGCTGGAGCCGACCGCGATGCGGCCGTCCAGCTCGGCCTCGGCGCGGCTGGGGATGACGTTGGTCTTGTGGCCGGCGTGCACCACCGTCGGGCTGGCGGTGTTGCGCAGCAGGGCGCTGAGCAGCCGGGCCATCCCCGGGTCGCGGACCCCCCGGCGCAGCACCACGTTGGACCAGCGGGGGTGCAGCAGCAGGGGCAGCACCGCCCGCGCCGGCCGGCCCTGGACGGCGGCCAGCGCCTCAAGGAACCGCCGGACCTCCGGCGAGGGATGCAGGGGCAGCCGGCGACGGCCGACCCTGGCCAGGAACTCGGCCAGCCGGACCACGGCGTTGTCGTCGCGGGGGATGCTGCCGTGCCCGGTGGCCCCGGTGGCGGTGGCCCGCAGCCAGGCCACGCCCTTCTCGGCCACCTGGATCGGGTAGAAGGGCCGGCCGCCGAGGTAGAAGGTGGCCCCGCCGACCTCCCCGAGGGCGTGCCCGGCCCTGACCCTGTCCGGGTGCTGGTCGACCAGCCAGGCGCTGCCGGTGGCGCAGCCCGCCTCCTCGTCGGCCACCACCGCCAGCTTGAGGTCGCGCCGCAGGGGCACCCCGAGCCGGGCCAGCAGCCCGACCACGGCGACGCTCATGGCCACCATCTGCTTCATGTCGACCGCGCCGCGCCCCCACACGACGCCGTCGTGGACCTCCCCGGCGAACGGCGGGTGGCGCCAGCGGTCGGCCTCGGCCGCGACCACGTCGACGTGACCGTTGAGCAGCAGCGGCGGCGCCGAATCGTCGCCGGCCAGGCGCGCGACCAGGTTGGCCCGCCCGGCCACGGGCGACAGCACCTCCGGCTCGACCCCCAGCCCGCGCAGGTGGTCGGCCAGGAACGCCACGCACCCGGCCTCGTTGCCCGGAGGGTTGGTGGTGTCGAACCGCAGCAGCGCCCGCAGCAGCTCGACCACCGCCCCGCCCTCCAGCTCCCAGTCGACCTGCTCGAGCACCGGGTGCATCGCGCCCTCCTAGGACATCCGCCGCCGGCTCGTAGAATGCCCGGCGTGACCAAGTACATCTACGTGATGCAGCGGGTGCGCAAGGCGCACCAGGACAAGCTCATCCTCGACGACGTGACCCTGGCCTTCCTGCCCGGGGCCAAGATCGGCGTTGTCGGCCCCAACGGGGCCGGCAAGTCGACCGTGCTGGAGATCATGGCCGGCCTGGAGACGATCTCCAACGGCGAGGCCGCCCTCGCCCCGGGGGCGACGGTCGGCATCCTGCACCAGGAGCCGACCCTTGACCCGACCAAGGACGTGCTCGGCAACGTCGAGGACGGTGTCGCCGCCACCCGCGCCCTGCTGGCCCGGTTCGAGCAGCTGGGCCAGCGCCTCGGCGAGGCCGGCCCCGAGGAGATGGACCGCCTGCTCGACGAGTACGCGACGGTCCAGGACGCCATCGACGCGGCGGGTGCCTGGGACCTGGACGCCCAGCTCGACATGGCCATGGACGCCCTGCGGCTGCCGCCCGGCGACGCCGCGGTCACCACCCTGTCCGGCGGGGAGCGGCGCCGGGTCGCGCTGTGCCGGCTGCTGCTGTCGCGGCCCGATCTCCTGCTGCTCGACGAGCCCACCAACCACCTGGACGCCGAGAGCGTGCAGTGGCTGGAGCAGCACCTGGCCGCCTACCCGGGGACGGTGCTGGCCGTCACCCACGACCGCTACTTCCTCGACAACGTCGCCGGCTGGATCCTCGAGCTGGACCGGGGCCGCACCTATCCCTACGAGGGCAACTACTCGACCTACCTGGAAGTCAAGGCGGCCCGGCTGGCCGCCGAGGCACGGGCCGGCGCCGGCCGCCGGCGGGTGCTGGAACGGGAGCTGGAGTGGGTGCGGGCCGGCACCAAGGGCCGCCATGACAAGGGCCGGGCCCGCCTGCGGCGCTACGAGGAGCTGGCCGCCGAGGCCGAGCGGGACCGGCCGGTCGACTTCGACGAGATCCAGATCCCGCCCGGCCCCCGCCTGGGCGACGTGGTCGTGGAGGCGGCCGGGCTCGCCAAGGGCTACGGCGACCGGCTGCTGATCGACGACCTGTCGTTCAGCCTGCCCCGCGGCGGCATCGTCGGGGTCATCGGGGCCAACGGGGCCGGCAAGACCACCCTGTTCAAGGTCGTCACCGGCCAGGAGCGGCCGGACGCGGGCGAGCTGCGGCTCGGCCCGACGGTGCAGCTGGCCTACGTCGACCAGGACCGGTCCCGGCTCGACCCGAACCTGACCGTGTTCCAGGCCATCTCGGGGGGCCTCGACCATTTCCGGGTCGGGGGGCGCGAGCTGCCGACACGGGCCTACGTGGCCACCTTCGGGTTCAAGGGCACCGACCAGCAGCGGCCGGTCGGGGTGCTGTCCGGCGGCGAGCGCAACCGGCTCAACCTGGCCTTGACGCTGCGCGAGGGTGGCAACCTCCTGCTGCTGGACGAGCCGACCAACGACCTCGACGTCGACACCCTTCGGTCGCTGGAGAGCGCCCTGCTCGACTTCCCCGGCTGCGCCGTGGTGATCAGCCACGACCGCTGGTTCCTGGACCGGGTGGCCACCCACATGCTGGCCTTCGAGGGCGACAGCCGGGTGGTCTGGTTCGAGGGCAACTTCGCCGACTACCAGGCCGACAAGGTCCACCGCCTCGGTCCCGAGGCGACCCGCCCCCACCGCTACACCTACCGCAAGCTGGTCAGAGACTAGGCGCACCGGTCAGGCCAGGCGCGGCGTGGCGGTCTGATTGCGTGGTTGGGCGATTCTGCTCAAGCGGGGAGTGCTGCCGGTCGATCCGGTAAGGGTTGCCTCCACGCGAGCCCTCGGTCCGGTGCTGGCGCTCAACCTCGGCGGCTCGGCTGCACCGGCTCCGGCTGGCTCCTTCCTGGAAGGAGCGTCCTCGGCTTCATGCCAGCGTCCCTGCCTCCGCCCCGCCACCTGCGTTGCCGCCCCCGCCACCTGCGTTCCCGACCCCGCCACCTGGACTCCCGCCCTCGCCACCTGCGTTGCCGCCCTCGCCGCCTGTCGGCTCCCGTGCGCTGGCTGCTGCTGCTGGCCCTGACCGCGCCGCTGGTCGCCGGTGCGGCCGGGGTCGGCCAGCGGACGGCCGCGGCCGCGCCCGGCTCCCCGGCCGCGGTGGCGGTCCGGTTCGCCCTTGCCCAGCTGGGCAAGCCCTACCGGTGGGGCGCCAACGGCCCGGCCAGCTTCGACTGCTCCGGCCTGGTCCAGACCGCCTACAAGGCCGCCGGGGTCGGGCTGCCCCGCGTCTCCCGCCAGCAGTACGGGGCAGGCAGGCTGGTCCCGCTCAGCCGGCTGCGTGCCGGCGACCTGCTGTTCTTCGCCAGGGACACCGGCGACCCGCGGACCATCAACCATGTCGGCATGTACCTGGGCCGGGGCCGGATGGTGGAGGCGCCCAACCGCAGGGCGCCGGTCCGCATCGCCTCCATCTGGCGTCCCGGGCTGCTCGGCAAGGCGACCAGGCCGGCGGCTGGCCTGCGCGGGCTGCTGCCGGTCGAGCTCGGCGAGCGCAGCAACGCGGTCGTCGCCGTCCAGCTGCGGCTGACCGCCAACCGGCGGTGCGTTGCCGTCGACGGCGAGTTCGGCCCGTTGACCCGCCGGGCCCTGCTCGCCTTCCAGCGCGCCCACGGCCTCACCCCCGACGGCGTCGTCGGCCCCTCCACCTGGGGTGCCCTGGTCACCTACGGCCGCCAGCGGAGTCCAGCCAGGTGCTAGGGCGATCATTCCAGCCATGGCAGCGGCGCTGCTGGGTGGCGGTGGAGGGGAGCCGGAGCTCCCCCCACATGGGTCGGGGACCGCGCTATCGTTCCCAGCATGCACGACCGAAGCGGCGGCCAGGTAGTCACCCAGCACCTGCTCGACAACGGCGTCGACGCCGCCTTCTGCGTTCCCGGTGAGAGCTTCCTGGCGGTGCTGGACGCGCTCTACGACGCCCCGATCCGGCTGATCACCTGCCGGCACGAGGCCGCGGCGGCCAACATGGCCGTCGCCTACGGCAAGCTCACCGGGCGTCCAGGGGTCTGCCTGGTCACCCGGGGGCCGGGGGCCACCCAGGCCAGCGTCGGGGTCCACACCGCCGCCCAGGACTCGGTCCCGATGCTGCTGCTGGTCGGGCAGGTCGGCCGGGGCGTGCGTGGCCGGGAGGCGTTCCAGGAGCTGGACGTGCCGGCGGTGTTCGGGCCGATGGCCAAGTGGGCGGCCGAGGCCGACGACCCGGCCCGGCTGCCCGAGCTGCTGGCCAGGGCCGTGCAGGTGGCCGTGTCGGGCCGGCCCGGGCCGGTGGTGCTCGCCCTGCCGGAGGACGTGCTGGCCGGGCGGGCCCGGGTGGCCGACGCCCGCCCGGTCCGGCCGGTCGCCCCCGGCGCCGCCCCGGCCGACCTGGCCCGGCTGCGGGAGCTGCTCGGCGGGGCCAGGCGACCCCTGGTGGTGGCCGGAGGCCCCGGCTGGACCGAGGCGGCCGCGGCTGATCTCAAGACCGTGGCCGAGGCCAGCCGGCTGCCGGTGGCCGCCTCGTTCCGCTCCCAGGACGTGCTGGACAACCGCTCGCCGAGCTACGTCGGCGACCTCGGGGTCGGCGCCAACCCGGCGCTGCACGAGCGGGTCCGCGCGGCCGACCTGCTGCTGGCCATCGGCCCGCGGCTGGGCGAGATCACCACCGGCGGCTACCGGCTGGTCGAGGCGCCCGTCCCCCGCCAGCGTCTGGTCCACGTCCACCCCGGGACCGGGGAGCTTGGCCGCCTGTACCAGCCCGACCTGGCCGTCAACGCGGCCGTCGCCCCGTTCGTGGCCGCGCTGCGCTCGGTCCCACCGGTCAAGGGCCAGGCCTGGGCGGCCTGGACGGAGGCGGCGCGGACCAACTACCTGGCCTGGGTGCGGCCGTGGGCCGCCCCGGGCCGGCTCGACCTCGGGCAGGTGCTGGTCTGGCTGCGCGAGCGCCTGCCCGACCAGGCCATCGTGGCCAGCGGGGCCGGCAACTACAGCGCCTGGGTCCACCGCTACTTCCAGTTCCGGCGGCCGGGCACCCAGCTCGCGCCCAAGAGCGGCGCCATGGGCTTCGGCCTCCCGGCCGCGCTGGCCGCCAAGGTCGTCCACCCGCAGCGCACGGTGGTCGCGGTCGCCGGCGACGGCGACTTCCTGATGACCGGCCAGGAGCTGGCGACCGCGGTCCAGCATCGCCTCGGCGTGATCGTGCTGGTGGTCAACAACGGCATGTACGGCACCATCCGCATGCACCAGGAGCGGGCCTACCCCAACCGGATGATCGCCACCGACCTGGTCAACCCCGACTTCCCGGCCCTGGCCGAGGCCTACGGCGCCTTCGGCGAGGCGGTCGAGGAGACCGGGGCGTTCCCCGCCGCCTTCGAGCGGGCGCTGGAGGCCGGACGGCCGGCCCTGCTCGACCTCCACGTGGACCCGGAGGCGATTGCTCCGGGCGTGAGCATCGCCGCCGTGCGGCGCCGATCCTGAGGCGGTGGCTGGCTCGTTCGGGGGGAGTCCTCCGCCCCGGACCCCAAAGATCCCGGCGCCCGCCCTTGCCCCCGATGGGTGGCTGCTGCCAGGATCGGCCGATGGGGCGACTGGATCAGCTCGACCTGAGCACGAAGCTGAGCCGCGAGGATGAGGCGGCGCGGCTGGAGGCGGCCTCGGCCCGCCTGCTCGAGCTGCGGCTCACCCTCGGTGGCCTGCTCGGCGACGGGCGGCTCGGGCCGCCGGTGTGCGTGGTCTTCGAGGGCTGGGACGCCTCGGGCAAGGGCGGCGCCATCCGGCGGCTGGTCACGCCCATGGACCCCAGGCACGTGCGGGTGGTCAGCTATGCCGCGCCCACCTACGACGAGAAGCGCCACCACTTCCTGCTCCGGTTCTGGGCGGCGCTGCCCGGCTGGGGCGGCATGGCCGTCCTCGACCGGTCCTGGTACGGCCGGGTGCTGGTCGAGCGGGTGGAGGGCTTCGCCACCGTCGAGCAGTGGACCCGGGGCTATGGCGAGATCGTCGAGTTCGAGCGCTCGCTGGTGCTGGAGGGCATGATCCTGATCAAGTTCTGGATGCACATCTCCGACGCCGAGCAACTGCGCCGCTTCAAGCGGCGCGAGGCCGAGCCGCTGAAGGGCTGGAAGCTGACCGCCGAGGACTGGCGCAACCGCGAGAAGCGGACCGCCTACGAGCAGGCGGTCGAGGAGATGCTGGAGCGCACCGACCACCCGCTGGCCCGCTGGCAGCTGATCGAGGCCGAGTCCAAGCGCTACGCACGGGTCAGGGTCGTCGAGACGGCGATCGCCGAGATCGAGCAGGGCATGCAAGCCCGCGGCTTCGAGCCGCCGGCCCCCCGGCCCCGACCCGAGCCGCGGCCGCGGCGCCGCTGAGCCGGTAGGCCAGGAGCCTGCGCCGCCAACGGCGGCCACACAAATCCCCCAAACCCGGATACTTGACCGGCGTTCTAGAGTCCTGCGTCTGAAATTCGACCTCTCGATCCGCTCGAAGCTGGTCGCCCTGCTGGTGGTGCCGGCCGCCGGGACAGGCCTCCTGACGGTGCAGCAGCCGGCCCGCGGGGACGCCGGGGACCGGCCCGGGCGGGCCCTGCTCGAGCGGGTGCTCGACGGCCTGCGCGCCATCTGACCAGCCGAAGCTCGGCAGATTCTCCCATTGCGGCGGTATTGACACAGACGATAGCTTCTCCGCCGCCTTCCTCCCCCGCCGCACCCAAGGTGTGTCGCCGATGCTCCGTAACCCACCCATCCGCACCAAGCTCCTGGTGTCCCTGCTCGGCCCGCTGCTGGTGCTGGCTGTCCTGGCCCTGGTCGGCATCCGCCAGAACCAGGCCGAGAGCCAGCAGGCCGGCCGCAGCACCGCCTTCGCCCGCCTGGCCGCCGGCCTGGCCCCCCTGGTCCACGAGCTGCAGGACGAACGCAGCCTGTCGGTCAACTACATCGACAGCGGCCGCACGACCTGGGGTCGGCGGCTGGCCGAGCAACGGCGAACCGTCGACCGGGTGGCTGCCACCTACCGGGCCAATGCCCAGCGCCTCGGCGCCGACGAGCAACTGCTGGCCGAGAAGATCGCGTACGGCCTGAGCGAGCTGGGCCGCCTCGCCGAGCAGCGGGACGCGATCGACGGCGGGCGGATCGACGCCGGCGAGCTGGCCGAGCAGCCAGGTATCGAGGTGCACGAGGAGGAGGGCGAGGAAGACCTCGCAGGCGCCACCGAAGCGGGCCACGGCCGGATCGACACCGCGGGCAAGGCGCTGGACCAGTACACCGACACCATCAGCGACCTGCTGGACATCAACAGCGAGATCGCCCCCGGCTCCAACAACACCCAGCTGCTCAAGGGCGTCGCCGCCTCGGTCGCCCTGGCCAGGGCCAAGGACTTCGCCGACACCCAGCGCAGCCTGATGCAGAACGTCTACGCGGCCAAGGCCTTCGAGGGAGGCGAGTACGGCAGGCTCGCCTCCCTGGTCGCGGGCGAGGCGATCTACACCGCCCAGTTCGACTCCAACGCCACCGAGGGCCAGCACGAGTTCCTGGAGGAGACCGTCGCCGGCGAGGAGGTCGAGCGAGCCGACAGCTTCGTCAAGCGGGCGCTCGGCAGCGCCAACGCCAGGGAGCTTGGCATCGACCCACAGGTCTGGTTCGACTCCATGAGCGCCAAGCTCGACCGGATGCGCACGGTCGAGGAGCGGCTCAGCGCCGACGTGATCGCCACCAGCTCGGCCATCAAGCAGGGTGCCGACCGCCGGGCGTTGCTGTACAGCCTGCTGCTGGGCGCCGCCCTGGTGCTGGCCCTCGTCCTGGCTCTGATCACCGCCCGCTCCCTGATCCGGCCGATGCGGCGGCTGGAGGCGGCGGCCGAGGAGACGGCCGAGCGGCGGCTGCCGAGCGTCGTCCAGCGGCTCCAGGAAGGCGAGCAGGTCGACCTTCAGGCCGAGTCGGCCCCGCCGATCGAGGTCCGGTCCAAGGACGAGATCGGCCACCTGGCCGAGGCGTTCAACTCCGTGCACCGGGTCGCGGTCCGCGTCGCCGGCCGCGAGGCGGCCCTGCGCCGCAGCGTCGGCGACATGTTCCTCAACCTGGCCCGGCGCAGCCAGAGCCTGATCGAGCGCCAGCTCGAGGTGATCGACGAGCTGAAGGCCAGCGGGACCGACGCCGACGTGCGGGCCGGGCTGGGCGAGCTCGACCACCTGGCCACGCGGATGCGGCGCAACGCCGAGAACCTGATCATCCTCTCCGGGTCGGAGCCGGCCCGGCGCTGGCGCGGGCCGATCGAGCTGATGCAGGTCGTGCGGGCGTCGGTGGATGAGGTCAAGGAGCACACCCGAGTCGAGGTGCTCCAGCTCGACCGTGTCCAGCTGGCCGGCCACGCCGCCGCCGACGTGATGCACCTGCTGGCCGAGCTGATCGAGAACGCCGTCACCTTCTCGGCCCCCGGCACCACCGCGCTGGTGGCCGGCCAGCCGCTGCCCGCCGGCTACCTGATCGAGATCGAGGACCAGGGTCTCGGGATGACCGACGAGCAGCTGGTCAAGGTCAACCAGCGCCTGGCCACGCCGCCCGACATCGACTTCGCGCTGGCCAAGATGCTCGGCTACTTCGTGGTCACCCAGCTCGCCGCCAAGCATGGCATCAAGGTCCAGCTCCGCCACTCCTGGTACGGCGGGATCACCGCCCTTGTGCTGCTGCCCAAGCGGCTGATCGTGACCCCGACCGAGCTGGCCCCGCCGCTGGGCGGCGAGGCCGAGCGGCGCCGCGGCCGTCCGCCGGTCGCCGCCGTGGCCGACCATCCCCCGGACGACGCCGACGGCCGGGAGCCGTCCGCCGACCCGGACCTGGACTGGATCGACAGCCGGATGCCCATGGTCCACGTGCCCCTGCGCCGCCCGCCGGCGCCGGCCCCGCCGCCGGGCCAGATGCCTGGAACGCGCCGGACCAGCTTCTAGCCGGCGGTCCCGACCAGCTGGCAGCCGACCTGGTACCTGGCGCAGCGGTACAGAGCCAGGAAGGCGTAGGCGTCGAAGCCGGTCTCGCTGTCGGTCGGCTTCAGGCCCAGGTACTCGGGCGGCATGTTGAAGCGGTCGACCACCGCCTGGGCGAGACCGCGCGGCCGCAGGTAGCGGCGGTCGCGGTTCCAGTAGGAGAGGAACCCGCCGCGCAGGGCGGGGCGGTAGGCCACCCGGTCGGCAACGTGGACGACGCCGTCGTCGCCGATCTGGACGCGCAGCGCGAGGTTGGCGACGGCGTCGGCGTAGCGGCGGCGGCTGATCTCCCCGCTGCTGTAGCCGAGCACCGTCTCCAGCATGCCGAAGGCGAAGGTCCGCAGGGCGCTGGCTCGCTGCCGGTCGCAGCCCAGCGGGGTGCAGCGCGGGATCCCGAAGCCGAGCCGGTCGAACATGCCCTCCAGCTGGTCGGCGGTCCCGCCGGCCGAGGTGGTGGCCAGCGGCAGCAGGGCCGTCTGGTCCCGGTAGGAGCTGTCGGGCGACTCGCCGCGGTTCAGCGCCTGCAGCGCCTCGATGGTCGGCAGCAGGGTGTCATGGCGTGCCGCCAGCAGGTAGGGCTGCACGTCGGCCAGGCACGCCTTGGACCGGTAGGGGTAGGCCCGCGGGGTTGCCGGAGGGTCCAGCCGGCAGTCGCCGTAGGCGTCGAGGAACGGCTCGTGCCGATAGCTGAAGTCGCGGGGGGCGTCGCGGCCGCGGCCGAACAGCGCCGCCCGGAGATCCCGGCCCGGGACGAACCCGGCGTGCAGCATGAACCGGGCCAGGGCGGTCGACCGTGCCGTGTCCTCACGGCTGACCGCATACATCCAGGCCAGCTGGGTCGCGTGGCGCACCGTGTACCGGAGGCTGCGCAGGTGGCTGACGTCGCGGACCGCGAAGCTGCGACTGAGCGCCGGCCGTTCGCCGCCGGGCGGCCGCGACCGGATGGTCCCCAGGCGGACGTCGTCCAGCCACACCTCGGCCGTCGCCGCCGGGTCGTCGAACGCCGTCGCGGTGACGCTGACCCGCCAGCGTGCCGATCCTGCGCCCCAGTCGACGCTGGCCCGCAGGCGCAGGCCGTCGGCCCTGGTGGGGGTGGCGAAGGTCAGCTCGTAGGCCTCCGAGGCGTAGGACGACCCCAGGATGGTGATGCGGGTCGGGGTCGAGCAGCCCCCCGACCGGCACGGGCCGGCGTCGCTCTGGCCGAGCAGCACCCAGCGCCGGAGGCCGGGGAACCGCACCCTGATCGGCAGCCCGTAGTGCTCGGACTGGACCGCGCCGGCGGCGCCGAGCGGCTTGTAGAGCCCGTCGAGGAAGGACTCGCCACGGCCGATGGCCGTGTTCAGAGCGGCCAGCGACGGCGCCTGGACCGGCGCAGGGCGCGGGCGCGCCGACGCATCCAAGCGGTCGACCATGGCGACGACCGAGCCGGCGACCATTGCGGTGGCCAGGGTCCCCGCGACCAGCAGCAGCGCCGCCGATCGTCGCCACAGGGCCCGCGCCGGCGGCGCCGTGGGGCGGGCCGGGAACGCCGGTTCGCCGACCCAGACCCCGAACGAAGGCTGGCGATCCGTGACGTCGCCGACCGGCGACCACAAACGCGACATGAGCTTCCCCCCGACCCGGAAGCTGCCCAGGTTGCCGGGATTGTCGCCAAACGGAGTGGACGCCGCCCATCGAGAGAGCTACATAGTGCAGGCAGGCACCGGGACCGTCCGCGACGAGGGGGAGACGATGGCCAAGGCGATCGAGCAGCTGGCTTCCGGGATGGTGATCGGCCATGCCAAGCTCGGCCGCCACGGCGAGGGCCGAGGCAGCGTCACCCAGCAGGTCCACGACGGCGACACGGCCAACACCGAGGCTGTCGGCAACTTCGGGGTCCGCTTCCTCGGGGTCGACGCCCCCGAGGTCAGCTTCACCCTGCCCGGGGGGGATCCCCTGCGGTTCGTGCCGCTCACCAACCAGGCCTGGCAGGCGCCGCTCGCCGACCCGTTCGCGGCCAGCCTGCCACCGTTCGACCCGCCGATCGACGCCGCCCTCCAGGCCCATCTGGCCGGCAGGGTCGGCCAGGGCACGGCCGCCAACCACGCCCGCCACGCCGAGCGCGCCCACCGTGGTCTGGAGCAGCATGTCGGGAACGACCTCGAAGCGCTTGGCCACACCACCGAGGAGTTCGAGTTCTTCCTGGCCTTCGCCGGCGAGGTCATGGACCGCTACGGCCGGCTGCTCGGCTACCTCAACCGCCAGCAGCCGTCGGCCACCTCACCGTCCCCCAGACCGCTCAGCTACAACGAGCGGCTGCTGGAGGGCGGCCTGGTGACCCCGTACTTCATCTGGCCCAACGTCAACCCGTTCCGGCGGCAGCGCACGCTGCCGGCCGCCGTGCCGCGGCCCGGCACGGCCAGCCAGCTGGCCAGCGCCGAGCCGTCGCTGCGGCGGGCCCGGGCCTGGGTGGCGCAGGCTCGTGACCAGGGAACCGGCCTGTACGAGCAGCCCGACCCGCTGCAGCTGTTCCCGTTCGAGCTGCGCTTCATCTCCCGCCGCCAGCCACCCGACCGCTGGGTGATCGACCTCGGCCGCGGCGACGACGTGCTGCTGCCCCCGCAGGCCTACTTCACCATCCCCAACCCCGAGGACCGGCTCTACATCCCCAGCGAGTACGTGCCGCTGTTCGTCGAGGCCGGCTGGGGCCGCGCCTGAGCCGGCAGGAGCAGTTGCTGTGGTGGGGCGACGGGGACCAAGGGTGGCCGGGACGTCGACGATTGGCAGGGGAACGGGTCGCACGCGCCGTTTCATAGATTTCTCCGTTTGGAGTGGAACACGCCTATCCCTTAGTATTCGGCCGACCGGATCGAAGGGGGGGTGGCGTGCGGCGGGTCAGCGTCCTGGTGGTCGACGACCATCAGATGCTGCGGGAAGCGCTGGTCGGGCTGCTCGAGCTGGCCGGCTTCGCGGTCGTGGGCGCGGTCGCCGACGGCGCCGACGCGACCGCTCTGGCGACTGAGCTGGCCCCCGACGTCGTCCTGATGGACCTTTCGATGCCGGTCCTGAACGGCCTCGACGCGACCCGGCTGCTTCGCGAGGTCGTGCCCGACACGGCCATCGTCGTGTTCAGCGCCTTCGACAGCCCGGAGCTCAAGCGACAGGCGTTCGCCGCCGGCGCGGTCGCCTACCTGCCCAAGGGCTGCACCAACGAGCGCCTCCGGGCGACCCTCGAAGCCGCCGTCACCCTCGCCAGCAGCCACCTCCGCCGGCCCTGACCCGAACCCTCATATGATGGGGCAGGGGGCACAGCCTGGCCGGGGGGCGGGAGGCATCGTGGAGGTTCGCTGGATCGCTGGCACCGGAGCGGTGGCACTGCCGGTGGGCGAGGTCCGGGAGGTCGTCTCCCGGCAGGATGGCGTCGTCTGGGTCGACCTGGACCACACCGACGAGCAGGGGATGACGCTGCTCACCGACCTCATCAGGGTCCAGCCGACCGACCTCCAGGAGTGCTTCGCGCGCACCCCCGTCCCCAAGCTGCACGTGTACACCGACCACCTGTTCAGCGCCATCAACGGGTTGGCCAGGGGGACCGACGGGCGGCTGCATTTCCAGCCGCTGAAGATCTTCTTCAACCTCCATCTGCTCGTCACGGTGCTCGGGCCGACCCATGATGCGCTCACCGGGGAGGCGGCCCACCGTGAGCTGGCCGTGATCCGCAGGCGGCTGGACACCAACGGCTTCCGCCCGGTGGCGGCCATCGAGGTCGTCTCGGCCATCCGTATCGAGATGCTCCATGTCCAGGAGGAGCTGGTCGGCTCGGCGGCCAAGCGCATCGCCCAGCTCGAGCAGAACGTCATGCAGGCCGACCCGGTCAAGGCCGAGTCGCTGCTCCACGACCTGTTCGCGCTGCGTCACGACCTGCAGACGATCCGCACCAACGCCGCCCAGACCCAGGAGTCCTATCTCCACCTGATCGAGACCCTCGGGTCCCAGGAGGGGCTCATGCCGGTGGACGTGCGCCGCGTGCAAGAGCTGCGTCAGGGCTTCAGCCACCTGCAGAACACCGCCGACCTGGAGCGAGAGTACCTCCAGGAGGTGCTCGACCTGTTCCAGACCCGGGTGTCGACCGAGCTGAACCGCTTCGTCCGCAAGATCACCGCCTGGGGCTCCATCGGGATCGCCTGGACGGTCATCGCCGGCGTCTACGGCATGAACTTCGCCAACATGCCGGAGCTCGCCTGGAGGTTCGGCTACCCGTCGGCCATCGGGCTGATGGTCCTGGTCGGCCTCGTGCTGGCCACCATGTTCCGCCGCCGCGGCTGGATGTGAACGCTGGGCCCCGTCAGCTCAGGCCGTTGGCTCCTGCCGGAGGTCGTCGACGAGCTCCCGGATCTCGGCCTCCGGGTAACGACGGTGCCCACCCAGTGTCCTCATGAACGGCAGTCTGCCTTCCTTGGCCCAGCGAGACACCGTCTTGGGTGAGACCGACAGCAGGTCGGCCACCTCGGCGGTCCGAAGGTAGCTGGGCGGCTCGACACCGTCGTTGCCCTTGCGCTGCGCTGCCACCGCGTCCCCTCTCTCCAACCCGGAACCTGGACAGCCCTACCAAGGCCCCGAATCGGACCGGCTGGGTGTCCTTGCGGACCTGCGGCGGAGAGTGCGTCGATCACCCTGCTGGTGTGGCGCGAACCCAACGATTATCAAGTCCAGTCCCAGCGGGCACCATAGCCAGATTGGACTGCTTCAGCGCATCTGCTACGTAGTGCCACGGCCGTCAGGCTGCGTCCCGCAGGGAGCACCTGACGGGAGATGTGGGGGTGGGCAGCATCCTCACCAAGCTGGGGACTGTCGTCCAGGGTGGCGCCCACCGCGCATGCCCACCAGCACGACCTCGTCTCGCGGGCCTACACCGAATCACCCATGCCCGGGTGGCGCCGAGTTGGGCGGTTCTGCCGACGCGCCGACGCCGGCTGCTCCCGTAGCGTCGTGATCACGGGACCCGACAGGAAACGGGAGGCTGCCATGGACATGGGCCTCCCGGTCGTGGCCGGTACGATCTCCACCGCGATCTTCGCCGTCAGTACGCTGCCCATGCTGTTGAAGGCAGCCCACACCAAGGACCTGAGCTCCTACAGCCTTGGCAACATCGTGCTCAGCAACCTGGGCAACGTCATCCACTCTGTCTACGTTTTCCACCTGCCAATCGGTCCCGCCTGGGTGCTGCACTCGTTCTACCTGGTCACCACAGCTCTGATGCTGTTCTGGTACCTGCGCTATGCGGCACGTCGAGATCGCCGACAGCCGCAGCGACCGCGGCAACCAGCTCCACAACGGCCCCGCCACAGCCACGTCGGCATGCTCACAAGGAGCCGGTGACGGGGCGTTCCATGGCGACCCCCTCGATCGACACCCCGTCGGGCATCGTCAACAGGACCCGCTCGATCTCGCGGAACCCGAATGCACGGTAGAGCGGTTCGCCGGGCAGCGTGGCCATCAGCACCAGCGATCGGAACCCCTCGGCGCGGGCGGCGCGCTCGCCGGCATCAAGGATCGCCCGGCCAAGCCCACGCCGGGTCCAGTCGCCGCGG
>Ga0210378_10000336_pt1 | contig 23427 bp, 23 predicted proteins | sample PLM1_60_b1redo_FD_155465 | JGI IMG/M metagenome (GOLD analysis project Ga0210378, IMG submission 155465) | Groundwater sediment microbial communities from an aquifer in East River, Colorado, USA - PLM1_60_b1 redo | ecosystem: Environmental > Terrestrial > Soil > Riparian zone | place: USA: East...
GTCGGCGATCATCTCCGCGATCGTCTTCAACGCGCTGATCATCCCGCTGCTGGTGCCGCTGGCGCTGCGCGGGGTCCGCTACCGCCCGGTCGGCGCGACCGCCCTGCTGCGTCGCAACGTGTGGCTGTACGGCTTCGGCGGGATCATCGCGCCGTTCATCGGCATCAAGCTCGTCGACCTGGTCGTCCACAACCTGCTCGGGGCCTGATCGCCATACTGAGGCCGGCAGGTGATCGCTCCGGCGGAGGAGGGGGATGAGCGCGCAGGGGCGCCCGAGGGGCCGGCTCAAGGTGTTCCTGGGGGCAGCCGCCGGCGTCGGCAAGACCTTCGCCATGCTCGGTGAGGCCCGCGACCTCAAGGCGGCCGGGGTTGACGTGGTCATCGGCTACCTGGAGCCCCACGGCCGCCGCGCCACCGAGGACCGGGCGGCCGGGCTGGAGGTGGCGCCACGCCGAATCGCCAGGGTGCAGGGCCGGCCGTTCGCCGAGATGGACACCGACTGGCTGCTGCAGCGGCTGCCCCAGCTCTGCCTGGTCGACGAGCTGGCCCACACCAACCATCCCGGCGGCCGCAACCCCAAGCGCTGGCAGGACGTGGAGGAGCTGCTGGACGCCGGCACCGACGTGTTCACCACCGTGAACATCCAGCACCTGGAGAGCCTCAACGACAAGGTGTTCGAGATCACCGGGGTGCGGGTCCGGGAGACCTTCCCCGACCGGCTGCTGCACGATGCCGACGAGGTGGTGATGGTCGACCTGCCGCCCGACGCCCTCCGGGAGCGGATCGCCCAGGGGCGGGTCTATGCGCCCGACAAGGTCCGACCTGCCCTCATGAACTTCTTCCGGGCCGACAACCTGACCGCGCTGCGCGCGCTCGCCCTGCGGGAGGTGGCCGAGCAGGAGGAGCACCACCTGCTCGGCCCGGAGCTGGCCAAGGCCGAGCAGGCGCCGGCCCTTGGCGAGCGGGTGATGGTCTGCATCGACGGCCGGCCCGACTCCAGCGAGCTGGTCCGGCGGGCGGCCCGGATGGCCCGGCGCAGCGGCGGCCCGCTGTTCGTGCTCCACGTCGAGCCCACCGACGAGCGGGAGCCGGACGGCGTCCACGAGGCGGTCGAGGCCGCCGAGCTGCTCGGTGGGCAGCTCGGGGCAACGGTGCTGCGCCGGGCCGGCGACGTTGCCGAGACGGTGGTCAAGGCGGCCGGCGAGCTGGCCGTCAACCAGATCGTGCTCGGCGAGTCGCACCGCCCGCGCTGGAAGGAGCTGCTCGGCCAGTCGATCATCGCCCGCATCCTGCGCGAGACCGACGGGGTCGACGTCCACATCATCGCCGACCGAGGAGGGAGCTCCGGTGGCCAGCAGCGATAGAAGGCTCGAGATCGACGGTGAGGGCGCCTTCTGGGCGGTGGCCGGCTTCGCGGCCAGCATCGTGGTCGGGGTCTTGCTCCGGCCGCTGCGGGAGTCGGCCGGGCTGGAGAACGTCGTTGTCGTCTACGTGATCGTGGTCGCCCTGACCGCCGCCATCGGCGGTCGGGCCGCGGGACTGGCGTCCTCGCTGTCGGCGGCGCTGGCCTACAACTACTTCTTCACCACGCCGTACGAGACGCTCCGCATCGACTCGCCCGAGCAGGTGGCAACGGTCGTGCTGCTGTTCGTGGCCGGCCTGCTGGCCAGCCTCGGCGGCCGGGCCACCCGCAAGGCCAGGGTCGAGGCTCGCGAGGACGCCGACGTGCTGCAGATGCTGACCGCCGTCAACCTGGCCGCTGCCCGCGGCGGCCAGCTGGCCGACGAGGTCGCCGCCCACGGCCTGCACGAGCTGCTCCAGGCGCGGGCGGTCCGGGTGGTCCGGGACGGGCCGGACGGCGCCCGGGTGGTCGCCGAGGCCGGGCAGCTCGCCGGCGAGCTGGATCTGGACAGCCTGCCCCACCTGGACGAGGAGGGCCGGATCCCCTCCGGCCACCGCCGCTCGGTCGGGGGCACGCTGGTCCTCCCGGCCGAGGGTGCCGTCATCGACCTGGTCCGCCGCAACCGCAAGGTCGGTTCCCTGGTGGTCGTCCCCGCCGAGGACCGCCCCATCCTGCGCACCACCCGCATGGCCATCGCGGCAACCGCGCACGCCCTGGCCAACGCCCGCTGAGGGCGTACGATCAGGGCATGGCCGCAACCCGACGCAAGGGAACCAGACCGGACTTCAAGCCGGACTGGGAACCGTTCAGCCTGCCCGAGGATGAGGTGCTGCGGCGTGGCGGGGCCCTGTTCGACGGCGGCATGTACTGGGAGGCGCACGAGGTCTGGGAGGAGGTCTGGCGGATGCGCAAGGGCCGCCCCGACCGCGACTTCCTCAAGGGCATCATCCAGGGCGCGGCCGGCATGTGGCACGCCACCCAGGGCAACTACAAGGGCGCGGTCAGCGTGCTCTCCAGGGCCGTGGAGTACCTGGAGCCCTACCGGCCGGCCAAGGACGGCATCGACGTCGACCGCCTGGCCGACGCCCTGCAGGAGGCGGTCGAGGCCTGCCGGGCGGCCAGGGACGGCGGGCCGGCGCCCCAGCTCCCGATGGTCAAGCTCGAGCTCGGCGGCGCCCGGTGAACCACGAGGTCACGCCCATGGGGGAGGCGCGGGCCAGGGTGCGGGCCCGGTTCCAGGGCCAGATCCGTCGGATCCGCATCCAGCCCCAGGCCGCCGTGCCCACCCTCGAGGTCGTGCTCGAGGACGACACCGGGCGGGTGTCGGCCCTGTTCATGGGCAGGCGCGGCATCGCCGGGGTGGAGTGCGGGGGCAGGCTGGCCATTGAGGGGACTCCGGTGGCCAGCGACCGCGGCCTGACCCTCTACAACCCCGTCTACGACCTACTGTAGCCGCGGCTCGGCCGGCTCGGATCTGTTCTCGTTCTCGTTCTCGTTCTCGTTCTCGTCCTCGTCCTCGTTGTCCGGGTCGTCGTCGGGAGCCTCGTCGGGCTCGCCGACCAGGGCCTCGCGGACCTGGCTCTCGCTGCCCTCCGAGGTGACCACCAGGACCTCGTCGCCGGCGGCGAACACGGTGTCCTCTTTGGGCACCACCACGTGCCCCTCCCTGACCACCGCGACGGCGGCCGCGTCCACCGGCAGGGCCAGGTCGCGGAGGGTCCGGCCGACCGAGCCCGACCGGTCGGCCAGGGTGACCGCGTGCAGCGACACGTGCCCGCGCTCGAACTGCATGACCTTGATCATGCTGCCGACGGTCACGGCCTCCTCGACCAGCGACCGCAGGATGTGCGGGGTGGAGACGGCGACGTCCACCCCCCAGGCCTCGTTGAACAGCCCGTGGTTCTTGGGGTTGTTGACCCGCGCGACCACCCGGGGCACGGCGAACTCCTGCTTGGCCAGCAGCGAGATGACCAGGTTGTCCTCGTCGTCGCCGGTGGCCGCGACCATCACGTCGGCGTGGGCGATCCCGGCCATGACCAGCGAGAGGACCTCGCAGGCGTCGAACGGGAACCACTCGGCCTCCTTCAAGGCCGGCCGGGCCACCTGGACGATGTGCAGGTCCTTCTCGATCATGGTCACCTGGTGGCCCGCGGCCAGCAGGTCGGCGGCGATGAACTGGCCGACGTTGCCGGCCCCGGCGATCGCGACCCTCACCCGCGTACTCCCTGGGCCTCGTCCGGCTGGTCCAGCTGGCGACCGCGGCGGGCGGCGAGGACCCGCGGCCGCAGCTCCTGCAGGCCGTGGTCGTCCACCGCAAGGTGCACCTGGTCGCCCTCCTGCAGCGTCATCCCATGGCCGACGATCCGGGCGTGCCCGGTACGGGTCACCCCGACCACCCGGCGGTGCCCCTCGGCCTCCAGCTGCTCCACCTTCCAGCCGGCCCACTCGGTCGGAAGGACCAGGGTGATCAGGGCGATCTCGGCGTTGGGGTCGCGCCAGTCCGAGGCCACCTGGTCGGGAATCAGCACCCGCATCACCTGGTCGGTGGTCCACTTCACGGTGGCGACCGTCGGGATCCCAAGGCGCTGGTAGATCTCGGCCCGGCGGGGGTCGTAGATGCGGGCCACCACCAGCGGGACCTCGAACTTCTCCCTGGCCAGGCGGGCGGCGACAATGTTGGAGTTGTCGCCGCTGGACACCGCCGCGAACGCCTCAGCCCGCTCGATCCCGGCCTCGCGCTGGATGTCCTCGTCGAACCCGTAGCCCTCGATCTTCTGGCCCTTGAACTGGTAGCGCAGCATCCGGAACGCGGACGGGTTCTTGTCGATCACCGCCACCGAATGCTCGCCCGCCTCCAGCCGGGCGGCCAGCTCCGATCCGACGCGGCCACAACCCATGATCACGACGTGCACACGGCACCTTCCTGTTCGGGTGAACGCGCGCCATCGTATCCGACGCCGCCTTGACGATCTTCGCGCCGGCCGTGCACAGTCGAAACCGTGGCCGTGCCGACGAAACCAGACCGGAAGCCCCCGGCCGCTCCGGCGACCTCTCGCCGCTACCAGTCCGTCGGCTACCGGGCCAAGAACGTCCTGCTCGGTCCCGCGCTCAAGACCTCCCAGCTGATCCACGAGCGGGTCAGCAAGCGGGTGGCGCTGGCCGTGTTCTCCTCCGACCCGATCTCCTCGACCGCCTACGCCACCGAGGAGATCCTGCTCGTCCTGGTCGGGGCCAGCCTGGCCGGCGGGGTGCTGGCCACCGGGCTGGCCCTGCCGGTGGCGCTTGCCATCGTCGCCCTGCTCGCCCTGCTGGTGGTCTCCTACCGCCAGGTGGTCGACGCCTATCCGTCGGCCGGCGGAGCCTACGTGGTCAGCCGGGACAACTTCGGCAACGTCACCGCCGCCGTGGCCGGCGCGGCCCTGCTGATCGACTACGTCCTCACCGTCGCGGTGAGCGTCTCCAGCGGCGTGGCCGCCATGAGCTCGGTCTTCCCCGACCAGCTGGGCCCGCTCCGGGTCCACATCTCGGTCGCCTTCGTGGTCCTGCTCGCCTGGGCCAATCTGCGCGGCCTCCGCGAGGCCGGCCGCATCTTCGCCATCCCCACCTACGTGTACGTGGTCAGCGTCGCGGCCATGATCATCGTCGGCGTCTGGCGGCTGACCAGCGGCGACCTCGGGCCCATCAGCTACTCGCCCGAGCAGGCCGGCCAGCTCCACCACGAGGACGCGCTGGGGGCGGTCACGGTCTTCCTGGTGCTGCGCGCCTTCGCCTCGGGCACGACCGCACTCACCGGGGTGGAGGCGATCTCCAACGGGGTCTCGGCCTTCCGCGCCCCCGAGGCCGTCAACGCCAAGAAGACCCTGACGGTGATGGCGGTGATCATGGGCAGCCTGTTCATCGGCATCACCTACCTGGCGGTGCAGCTGGAGGCGATGCCCTTCGAGAGCGGCTACCCGACGGTCATCTCCCAGATCGCCAGGCAGGTGCTGGGCGGTGGCCCGGCGTTCATCCTGGTCCAGGCGGCGACCCTGCTCATCCTGGTGCTGGCGGCCAACACCGCCTTCTCCGGGTTCCCGCTGCTGGCCAGCTTCGCCTCCGGCGACGCCCTGCTGCCCCGACAGCTCCGCAAGCGGGGACACCGGCTGGTCTACTCCAACGGCATCATCGCCCTGTCGGCGGTGGCGATCTTCCTGATCGTGGCCTTCCGGGCCGACACCCACTCGCTGATTCCCCTGTACGCCGTCGGGGTGGTGACCTCGTTCACGCTCGCCCAGGCGGGCATGACCCGGCGGCATCTGCGGCGGCGCGGCCCGGGCTGGCGCAGCGGCATCCTGATCAACGGGGTCGGGGCCGCGGTGACGATGGTCGCCCTGCTGGTCATCATCGTCGGCAAGTTCACCGAGGGCGCCTGGATGGTGGTCATCGCCATCCCCCTGCTGGTCTGGCTGCTGCTCCGCATCCAGCAGACCTACGGTCGCGAGCTGTCCCAGCTCAAGGTCCAGGCGTCCCAGCGGCTGGCCCCGCCCAAGCCCCGCCACGAGGTCATCGTGCTCCTGGAAGACCTCGACCAGGCCGCCCTCAGCGCCCTGCAGTACGCCCGCCAGCTCAACCCGCTGTCCATCACCGCCGTGCACATCGCCGTCGACCCCGACCACGCCCGCGAGCTGGCCCACCTCTGGTCCAAGGTCCACATCCCGATCCCCTTGGAGATCGTCGACGCCCCCGACCGCAACCTGCTGGCCACCGTCGAGGAGGCGATCGCCGAGCGGGTCCGGCCGGACACCGAGGTCACCGTGCTGGTGCCGCGGCGCCGCTACGTCGGCTTCTGGCGCCGGGTCCTGCACGACCAGACCTCGGCCGGCCTGACCAAGGTCCTGGGGTCCATGGAAAACGTCAACGTGACCTTGGTGCCGTTCCACTTTGGCCAGCCGTCGCAGCTGCTCTCGGCCAGACGCCGGTCAAGCTGAGCCTCGATCCATGTGGGGGGAGCTCGCTCCCCCCACCGCCACTCAAGAGCGCCTGTGCCATGGCCAGGCCGATCCCAGGTGCTATGGGCTCTTGATGGCCATGAACTCGCTGGTGTCGTCGCCCCTGCGGCGTTCCTCGCCGGAGACCCGCTGGTCGCCCAGGCGGCGGGGACGGCCCTGCTGGCTCCAGCGTTCGATCAGGTAGGGCTTGGCGGCCAGGAACACCTCGGCGAACGCCTCGATCCGCTCCTCGGCCTGCTCGGGGGTGTCGTCGGCGGCCTCGTTGACGAAGGTGGCCGTGCGGGCGAAGTACAGCGGGATCATCGAGGAGACCAGCCGGTCGTGGTCGATCGCCTGGGCGTTGTAGGCCAGCAGGTAGTCGTAGCAGATCCGGGCCCACAGCTCGACCGGCAGCACGAACCCCTCCGGCCGCTCGCTTGCCTGGTGGATGGCCTCCTTGACCCCGTCGAAGTGCTGGGCCGCCAGCACCTCGCGCCACAGCTCGTGCTCGGCGACAAAGCCCTCCACGAACCGCCACACCAGCCGGTCGAGGTTGACCCGGATCTCCTCGGTCGAGGTGGCCGTGCGGAAGCCGAAGGTCGGGACGTCCTGGATGCCGTCGGCTTCGGTCCAGCGGTCGACGTAGCGGCCGGCGAGGGCGAACAGGCTCCCGACCACCTGGCGGAACATCGGCCCGAGGTCCCGGCCCGGGTCCTTGGCGTCGTGGAGCTTGGCCCCGAGCACGCTCTGGCAGACCCTGAACCCTTCGGACAGGGCCACCGTCGTCATCCAGATGTCCACCCCGAAGCGGGCCACGTCGGTGCTCCACACCTGCTTGCCGGCCCAGTGGGCGGCCAGGCGGCCCGAGAAGCCGAAGTCGCCGCCGATCGGCTGGCGCAGCCGCCGCCCGTACATGGCCGCGGTCAACGGGAAGGCGATCGAGTTGGTGATGGTGCCGTCCAGCTTGTGCCGCGCGTACAGCGGCGTCACCAGGTCGTGGCCGTGGTCCAGGACGGGGCCGACCAGGCGGTCCACCCAGACCGGGCTGACCGAGCGGAGGTCGGCGTCCAGCACCGCGCAGCCCCGGGCGCCGACGGCGGCGGCCAGCTCGAAGATGGCCCGGAAGGCCGAGCCCTTGCCGGACAGGCCGATGTAGGTGAGGGCCAGCTTGTCGGGACGCTCGACCTTCGGGTCGAGCAGCAGCAGCTCCTCGTCTCCTTCGGTGGTCGCGGCCATGGCGGCCTGCACCGTCCCGTCGGGCGAGTTGCCGTCGGAGACGGCGATCAGGCAGCGGCGCTCCGGGAAGTGCTTGCGCAGGCCGGCCTCCACGGCCCGGACGACATGGCCGATGGTCCGGGCGTTCTGGAACGACGGGATGCCGACCAGGACGTCGACGGGACGGTCGCCGTCCAGCAATGCTGCGGCGTCATCGCTGAGCACGCCGTGCGACAGGCGCTCCAAGAGTGGTTCCCCCCTCGAGATTGGACTGGTGGGTGCATTCTCCATCACCCGGAGGGGACCGAGCGCAGGAGGGGCCGCCGGCCCTGCCGGAGGACGGGGTCAGGCGGCATGGCCGGAACGGGCTAGCCCGATCTCCTCCCGCCGAGCTATGCAAGCTCACCGCCAGCCGACGATGTTCAGGAATGTCGGTGGCGCCCGGGCCTCTCGGTGTGACGGGAGCGGCGGCCCTGAAGCACCTTTCATGGCCCGGGCGCCGCCGTCTAACCGATCAGACCTGGCGCCTTCGGCATGATGGGCTCGCCGCGACCGCGCCGGTCGAGGACGACGTTGAGGGCGGCCCCGTAGAGGATCAGCTGCCCGAAGAAGCCGAGCCAGACCAGCAGCAGCACCACCGAGACCAGCGACCGGGGCAAGGCCCCGATGCCGGCCGACTGGCTGGCCCAGTAGTCGAACCCCCGCTTGAGCAGGTAGAACCCGACCGCGCCGAAGCCGGCGCCGGGAAGCTGGCTCAGCCAGCCCTGCCGGCGCGCCGGCAGCAGCCGGTACAGCAGCAGCAGCACGATCAGCATCGAGCTCGGCCCGGCCAGCTCCTCGATCATGTCGATCACCGGGCTGGTCGGCTGGATGTCGAGCGTCCGCTGGGCGGTGGCCGACACCCAGATGGTGAGGAGCGCGGAGCCCAGCAGGACCGAGCCGAGCATCACCACGATCAGGATGTTGACCAGCTTCTGGCCGAGCGGGTTGCGCCCGGTCGGCACCTCCCACATGCGGTTCAAGCAGGCGGTCATCGCCCCAACGAACCCGCTGCCGGCGTAGAAGATGCTGAGCAGACCGAACAACCCAAGGACGCCACGGTTCTGGATGACCTGGTCGATGACCTCGCTGAAGACGTCGGCGCCGACGCCGGGGAAGACCTGGTTGAGCGCGTCGGCCACCGCCTCGCGGGCCTCCAGCTCACCGCTGAGGAAGGTGCCGAGCACGAACGCCGCCACCATCAGCAGCGGCAGCAGCGACAGGAAGGTGTAGTAGGCCATGCTGCCCGACAGCAGACTGCCCTCGGCCTTGGAGAAGGTCTGGACCACCGCCCAGGGAAAGCGGGTGTAGCGGTTGCCGGCCAGCCAACGGTAGAGCCGGGCGATCGCCTGCTCGATCCGGGCTTCCGGCCCGTGGGGCTCGGCACCGACCTTGGCCATCCACCTTCCTCTCCTCGAGGGCGATGGTAGATGGTCAGGCCCTGGGGACCACCTTGAGCAGCGACGCCTCGGGCCGGCAGGCGAACCGGAACGGGGCGTACTTGCTGGTCCCGAGGCCGGCGCTGACGTGCAGCCAGCTCGACCCCCAGCGCGACAACCCGCGCACCTTGTTGCGCGGCAGGTCGCAGTTGGTCACCAGCGCCCCGACCCCCGGCAGGCGCACCTGGCCGCCGTGGGTGTGGCCGGCCAGCAGCAGCGGGTAGCCGTTGCGCTCGAAGGCGTCAAGGGCATGCCGGTAGGGGCTGTGCACCACCCCGACCCGCAGCCGCGGCCCCTGCCCGTTGGGCGGGACGGCGACGGCGGGGTCGTCGCGACGGATGTGCGGGTCGTCCATGCCGGCCAGCTCGATGTCGCCGAGCCGGCCGCGGCGGTTGGACAGCACCGTCCAGCCCCTCGCCTCCAGGCCGGTGACCAGCTCCCGCCACGGGTTGCGCCCGGAGCTGCGGTGCCGCCGCGAGCTCGGCCCGAGGAAGTAGGTGAGCGGGCTGCGGAACCGCGGCGCCCAGTAGTCGTTGGAGCCGAGCACCGCCACCGCCCCCAGCCTGGGCCGGAAGCGGCCGAGGCAGTCGAGCACGGGGTCGAGCCCGCCCGGCTCGCCGAGCATGTCCCCGGTCAGCACCACCAGGTCGACCGGCTCGGTGGCCAGCCGCTCCAGGAACTCCACCCGCCGGGAGTCGGTGACCGTCAGATGCAGGTCGGAGAGGTGCAGCAGGGTGAGCGGCGGCTGCCCTGGTTCCAGCACCTCGACCCGCTCCCGCCGCAGCCGGTACCAGTCCCGCTCGACCAGCATCCCGTAGGCGACACAGCCAGCCCCGGCCGCGGCAACCACCCCCGCCAGCAGACCAACCTTCGAACCGGCTCCTGGCATGCGGTCGCGCTCCTACGGGTGGGCTTTGGGATGAACGAGGATTGTAGTAGCTGTAGGCTCGCAGCATGCTCATCGATGACGTGCAGCAGGCGATGTTCCAGGCGATGAAGGCGCGGCGGGGAGAGGAGACGGCGGCGTTGCGGCTGGCGCTCTCGGCGCTCAAGTCGGCGGCGATCGAGGCCCGCACGGAGCTGTCGGACGAGGAGGCCGTCGCCGTGCTGCAGCGGGAGGCGCGCAAGCGCCGGGAGGCCGAGCAGGCCTACCGGGACGCCGGGCGGGCCGAGCGGGCCGAGCGGGAGGCGTACGAGCGCTCGGTGATCGACCGGTTCCTGCCGGCCGGCCTGGAGCCGGCCGAGCTGGCCAGGCTGGTCGACGAGGCGGTCGCGGCCTCGGGAGCCAGCGGCCCCAAGGAGCTCGGCAAGGTCATGGGCCGGCTGATGCCGCAGGTCAAGGGCCGTGCCGATGGCAACGAGGTCCGCCGCCTGGTGCTGGAGCGCCTCGGCGGTTCCGCCGGCTAGCCTTTGCGGCCGACGACCAGGGTGACGTGGGAGCCCTTCGGCAGCGTGGTGCCAGGACCGGGGCTCTGGGCGGCCACCCGGCCAGCGGGGGCGTTGCGGGTGTAGGTGATCCCGACGGTCAGCCCTCTGGCGGTCAGCAGCGCCTTGGCCACGCTGGCCTGGAGGCCGACCACACCGGGCACGACCACGTCCCCGCCCGTCCGGCCGCCGGAGACGGCCAGGTACACGGTGCTGCCCTGGCGCAGCCGGGTGCCGGCGCGTGGGCCTTGGCGGACCACCCGGCCCCTGGGCTGGGCGCTGGCGACCTGCCTGGCCTGGCTGCGGAAGCCGGCCCGGGCCAGGATGGCCTGGGCGGCCTTCTGCGACAGGCCGACCACGTCGGGCACACCCACCTGCGGTGGGGGCGGGGGTGGTGGGGCCGCCGGGAACCCGACGATCGGTTCGCCGGCCAGGGCGGCCTCCATGAAGTTCTTGAAGATGACCGCTGGGAAGGTCCCGCCGTATACGGGCCCGCCCTGCCACTGGGTGTACATCGACACCCGCCTGGCCCGGAAGCCGACCCAGACCGAGGTCGACAGCTGGGGGGTGAACCCGGAGAAGAAGGCGCTCAGGTTCTCCTGGGCGCTGCCGGTCTTGCCGGCCACCGGCCGCGCACCCAGCGACGCCCGGTGGCCGGTGCCGCCGGTGATGACCCCGCGCAGCATGGCCACGGTGCGGGTGGAGATCTTCTCGTTGATGACCTGCTTGCACTCGGGCTTGTTCTCGATCAGCGGCTTGCGCTCGCCCGGCGCCACCACCTTGGTGATCGAGTACGGCGTGCAGCGGACGCCCTTGTTGGCCAGCACGCCGAAGGCGCCGGCCATGTCGAGGACCGAGACCTCCCTGGCCCCGAGGACCAGCGAGCAGACGTTCCAGCCCGCGTACGCCTTGGAGCCGCGGGGCGGGATGTTGGTGATGCCCATCCGGCGGGCGACCTCGACGGCGGCCGAGGGCCCGACCTTCACCGCCAGCTGGGCGAACCAGGTGTTCACCGAGTTGGCCGTGGCCCCGTACATGTTGTAGACACCGGCGCTGGAATCGCCGGCGTTGCCCGGGCTCCAGGGGCCGTCCGGGCCGGCGCAGCGGCGGTCGGGGATGGTGATCCGGGCCGGGCCGGCCATGACGATCCCGGGCGAGATGCCCTTCTCGAGGGCGGCGACGACGAAGAACATCTTGAACGCCGACCCCGGCTGGAAGCCGCTGCCGCCCTTGCCGGTGGCCAGGTCGACCTGGGACTTCTTGAAGCTCTTGCCGCCGTAGAGGGCGACGATCCGGCCCGTGCCCGGCTCGACGCTGGCCAGCGCGCCGGCCGGGTCGCCGCGGAACTGGTCCATGGAGGCCCCGACCGCCCTGGCGGCCATCGCCTGCTTGGGCCCCTGGAGGGTGGTGTAGATGCGCAGGCCGCCCTGGAACACCTTGCGCTTGCGCTCGTCGGTGCCGACCTTCCCGAGGGTCTTGTTGTACCTGGCGTCGTTGAGCAGCTGGTCGACGATGTAGCGCTCGAAATAGGGCTGGCGGCGGGGCGGCGTGGACCGCGTGACCCGGAGCTTCTCCTTCTTGGCGGCGGCGACGTCCTTGGTCGAGGCGAGGCCGAGCTCATGCATCCGGTCGAGGACCAGGTTGCGCCGCTGGAGGTTGGCCTTCCTGCTGGTCGGCTTGAAGCGCTCGGGGGCGGCGATGGTCGCCGCCAGGGAGGCCGCCTGGGAGAGGCTCACGAACTTGATCGAGGTATTGGCGAAGTAGTGCTGGGCGGCGGTGGCGATGCCGTAGACGCCCTCGCCGAAGTAGGCCAGGTTGAGGTAGTACTCCAGGATCTGGTTCTTGCTGTAGCGCCGTTCCAGCTCGACCGCGTAGATGGCCTCGCGCAGCTTGCGGTCGATGGTCCGCGAGTTGCCGGTGACGGTGAGCTTGACCAGCTGCTGGGTGAGGGTGCTGCCGCCCTGGGCGATCCGGCCGGAGCGAAGGTCGGCGACGGCGGCCCGGGCGATGCCCCTGAAGTCGACCCCGCTGTGCTGGAAGAACCGGTCGTCCTCGATGGCCACGACGGCGTTGCGGACCCGCGCGGGGACGTCCTTGAGCTTGACCACCTTGCGGTTCTCGTCCAGCCACAGGGTGGCGAGGGCGGTCTTGCCGTCGGCGGCGTAGATGACCGACCGCTGCGCCGGGTCGGGCAGCGCCTCCTGCAGCGGCGGCACCTCCCCGAGCTTCTTGGCGGTGTCCCTGGCCAGGCCGCCCGCCGGCACCACCAGTGGCAGCAGGGCCACGCTGGCGACCACGGAGACGGCGGCGATCAGGGCGACGATCAGCACCAGCCGACCGCCCATCACGGAGACTGCACGACCGCGGGACAGACGGGCTGGCGGCGCGGGAATCGGGGCGTCGGCCATGCTGAGCGGATGATATAGGGTGGCCGATCGGCAGGGGCAAACCGTCGCTCGAACGTTATGGGGAGCTGTGCGCCTGTGGTCAAGCGAGCCCTCGCCAGCGTCCTCGACCCGGCGACCTCGCTGTCGCTGGACGGGCTGACCGACTCGTTCCGGCAGTTCGGCGAGGGGTTCGTCCGGCGGCTGCCCTACCTGCTGGCCGCCGTCGTCGCCATCCTGCTCACCGTGCTGGTGGCGCGGGTCGTGCGGCGGGGGGTCGAAGGGGCGCTGCGGCGCACCGAGACCGAGCGGTACGTCCGGGTGGTGGTGGCCACGCTGGCCTTCTACGGCGTGGTCGCGGTCGGGCTGGTGGTCGCCCTCTCGCTCGGCGGGGTCAACCTCGGGGTGCTGGTCGGCAGCCTCGGCCTGGCCACCGTCGCCCTCGGGTTCGCCCTCCAGGACATCGTCAGCAACTTCACCGCCGGCATCGTGCTGCTGCTGGAGCACCCGTTCACCGAGGGCGACCACATCGCCATCGACGAGGCCGAGGGGGAGGTGGAGGAGATCCGGGTCAGGGCCACCCGGCTGCGCGCCCCCGACGGCCAGCTGGTCCTGGTGCCCAACAAGCTGCTGTTCACCCAGGTCCTGACCAACGCCACCGCGGCCATGCGCCGCCGGGTCGAGGTGCTGCTGGAGGTCCCGTACGGTCAGGACGTAGCGAGGGCCAGGGAGCTGCTGCTGGCCGCCGCCACCGGAGTCGAGGGGGTCAGCGGGGACCCGGAGCCGCGCCTGATCACCCAGGACCTCGGCCCCGGGGCCCGCAGCCTGCGTCTCTGGTTCTGGGTCGACTCCCGGACCGACGACCCGCTGCGGGTGCGCAGCGAGCTGCTGGAGGCGGCCGAGCAGCGCCTGCAGGACGCCGGCATCTCCTTGGCTCCGCCCGAGCCGGAGCAGCCGCCACCGCGTTCCTAGGGCGGCTGCCCGAACCCCCCCAAGATCTCGGCCGGGGTGCCCGCGTATCGCTGCAGCCGATCAGGCGAACAGGTGCTCGCCCAGCCGGCGTAGTCCAGGCAGGTCGTGCACGTCGTCGGCCATCAACGGGACCTGGACGACGCCGAGGTTGGGGACGCTGGCCAGCAGCTCGCGGACGCGGCGCTGCTCGGCGGCGGCCAGGGTCTCCAGGCCGTCGTGCAGCTCCAGCAGGTCGGCGAGCAGGCGGCCGTCGGCCCCGGCGGCGGCCAGCCGGGGCCGGGCGGCCGAGGGGACCGGGGGGACCGGGCCGGCGCGGTGGATGCGGTTGACCACCAGGGCGCCGAGCGGCATGCGGTCGGCGGCCAGGCGTCCCGCGAAGAAGGCGGCCTCGCGCAGGGCGGCCCCGTCGGGTGTCGCCACCACCACGAAGGCCGTGCTGGGGTGCTTGAGCTGGTCGTAGACGAGCCCGGCGCGCTCCTTGAAGCCGTCGTACATGCCCTCGAAGGCGGCGAAGAACTCGCCGACCTCGGCCAGCAGCTCGGAGCCGGTGACTCGCCTGACCATCTTGGTCATGGCCGTGGTCGCCAGGTTCAGGCCGCGCAGGTAGCCGCGCCCGATGCGCTGGGCAGGGGCGATGAGCAGGCGGAAGGCGCGGGCGTCGAGCAGCTCGTTGAGGTTGTCCGGGGCGTCGAGGAAGTCGAGCGCCGAGCGGGTCGGCGGGGTGTCGACCACCAGCAGGTCGTAGCGCTGCGACTCGTGCAGCTCGTACAGCTTCTCCATGGCCATGTACTCCTGGGTGCCGGCCAGGGTGGACGAAAGCCGCTGGTAGAACCGGTTGGCCAGGATGCGGTCGACCTGCTCCTCGTCACGGGCGTAGTGCTCGATCACCTCGTCGAAGGTCCGCCGCATGTCCAGCATCATCGCGTCCAGACTGCCCGGCCCGCCGGTGGGCAGCCCCTTGCCCTCGACCGGCCTCGGGGCGTTGGCGAGCAGGTCGAGACCGAGGGCCTGGGCGAGGCGTCGGGCCGGGTCGATGGTGAGCACGCAGGTGCGCCGGCCGGCCTCGGCCGCCCAGAGGGCGACGGCGGCCGCGGTCGAGGTCTTGCCGACGCCCCCGGACCCGCAGCACACGATGATCCGGGCCGAACGGGCAAGGCCGGCCAGGGGCGAGGGTGAGCCCTTGACGTCAACCGCCGCGCTCGATGTCCGGGTCACCCGCCGGCGTCCCCGACCGCCGCCCGCCGGGCCCGGCCGCGGGGCCGGACCTCCCGGTCCGCGGGGGCCAGGCGGTCGGCCAGGATGCGGATCTGGTGGGGACCGCCGGCCCCGTCGGCGAGGAACGGCAGCGCGACCATGGGCAGCCCGTCCAGCCCGTCCCGGAGCTCCTTGAGCATGCGCCGCTCCCGCGTCACCTGCCGCTGGCGGTCGCGGGCCTCACCCAGCAGCGTCCCAAGGGCCGGCCCGTCCAGCTCCACCCCGGCCGCCGCGGCCGCCGCGCGCAGCGGGGCCGGGTCCTTGGCCAGGGCGGCGAGCCGGCCGGCCCGGCCGCCCAGCCGATCGCCGGTGACCCGGTTGGCGACCACCGCCGCCACCGGCAGCCCGGCCGCCCGCAGCGACACGACGCCCTCCAGGGTCTCGGTCACCGGGAGCTCCTCGGGCAGGCAGGTCAGGACCACGGCGGTCCGGTCCGGGTCGTCGAGCAGGTCCCTGACCCGGTCGGCCTGGTGCCGGATGGGGCCGACGCGGGCGAGCTCGGCGACGGTCTGGGGGGCGCGCAGGAACGGCACCACCCTGCCGGTCGGCGGCGCGTCCAGCACCACCAGGTCATAGGCCTCCTGGGAATCCCGGGCCTGTCGGGTGGCCGCCTCCCAGACCTTGCCGACCAGCAGCACGTCCCCGAGGCCGGGGGCGGCGGCGGTGATGAAGCGGTTGAGATGGGCCCAGGTCAGCAGCCGGGCCAGGGGGGCGAAGCCGTAGCGGGCCAGGTACTCGCGCAGGGACTCGTCAGGGTCGATGGCCAGGGCGTTGACCCGCTCGGCGACCTTGGCCTCCCGGTGGTCGAGCGACCGCCGGCCGAACAGCCCGGCAAGGCCCTGGCGACCCTCCACCTCGGCGACCAGCGTGCGCCTGCCCCGGAGCCCGGCGGCCACGGCGAGGCTGGCCGCGACCGTCGTCTTGCCGGTCCCGCCCTTGCCGGTGACCAGGAGCAGGCGGGCCTGGTCCAGCACGTCGAGCATGGTCGCGCCATCGTAGCCGGCCCCGCCGAGCATGGCGCGGCACGGGGCGGCCAGGGACAATGGGCGCGATGCGACGAGCCGCCTCCCTCCTGTGCCTCGCCGGTGCGCTGCTGGCCACCCTTGGGCTGCTGTCCGCGCACGCCCAGGAACGCACCCGGGACGGCGGTCCGGTCGTCGAGGTGTTCGAGGCGTCCGGAGTGCTGGACGCCAGCGTGCTCGGGGCGCTCCGCCGCGACCTGGCCGGGGCCCGGCGCCGGGGAGCCGAGGTGTTCCTGATCCAGGTGTCGAGCTTCGGCGGCCTTGGGGTCGACCCGGGCGAGGTACGGCGAGCGGTGGCCGAGGCCGGGGTGCCGGTGGCGCTGTGGGTCGGTCCACGCGCCGCCGAAGCCGCCGGCACGGCGACGTTCCTGCTCTCCGGGGCCGACGTCGTGGCCGTGGCCAGGGACGCACGGGTCGGCCCGGCGCTGCCGGCCGAGCTCGGCCGTGGCCGCGACCCGGCCGCCGAAGCGGCGCTGTTCGCCGGCTCGGGCCTGCCGGCCGCGGTCGAGCGGTCGACGCTGGCCGGGGCCGCCGCCGCGGCGGCCGGGCTGGCCGACTACCAGGCCGAGTCCCTGCCCGACGCGGTGCGCCGGCTCGACGGCCAGACGGCCGACGGCCAGCCGCTGGAGGTGACCGGCTTCCGGGTCCGCTTCCTGTCCCGCTCCCTGCTCGACCGGGTCCGGCACGGCCTGGCCAACCCGACCCTTGCCTACCTGCTGCTCCTGGCCGCGGCCGCCTGCCTTGCCTTCGAGTGGTTCCAGCCCGGGTTCGGGGTCGCCGGCGCCGCCGGGGTGGCCTGCGCCCTGCTGGCCGCGCTCTCGCTGGCCGTCCTGCCCACCAACTGGCTGGCCCTTGCCGTGCTGCTGGCCGGGCAGGCCCTGTTCACCGTCGACGCCGCCATGGGCGGGCTCGGCCTGGGAACGGCCGCCGCGGCCGCACTCACCGCCGCCGGCTCCTGGTGGCTGTTCGCCAGCCCCTCGCCGCTGCTCCGGGTCGACGGCCGGCTGGCCGTCCTCGGGGTGCTGTGGTCGCTGGCCTGGTTCGTGGTGATCCTGACCGTGATCCTGCGTTCCCAGCGCCAGCCCCCGATGGGCACCCAGGCCCTGGTCGGCTCGCGCGGGGTCGTGCGCAGCATGCTCAACCCCGGCGGCATCGTCGTGGTCGACGGAGCCATGTGGCGGGCCAGGCTGGCCGCGGGCGACGGCAGCCTCGGCACCGGGCAGCGGATCCAGGTCGAGGCCGTGGTCGACGGCGTCCTCCAGGTCGAGCCAGAGGACCCGGCCGCCGTCCGCCCCTCCCGCCGCCGCGGTCGCCGGGTCGGCGAGCCGGCCGGCCATGAGTAGGCAGGAGCAGACCAGGGACCGTCCGGGCGGCGCCCCGGCCAGCCGGTCGGGCCTTCCCGACCGCCGCCTGGTCGCCCTGCAGCTGGTCGTCGGGCTGGCCATCTGCGCGTTCGGCTGGGGGGTCAGCCTCGCCGGCGTCGAGCCGTTCCGCGGCTACTGGTTCGACCTGGTCTGGACCGGCTACATCCTGACCGCCGACGCGATCGTCTGGGCGAGGGCCGGCCGCTCCCTGCTGCACGGCGGCGGCTGGCGGCTGGTCGCCATGTTCGCCCTCAGCGCGCCCTTCTGGTGGGCCTTCGAGATCGCCAACTGGCGCCTGGAGAACTGGGACTACGTCGGCGCCGAGATCTTCGCCGGCACGGCGCGGATGCCGCTGAAGACCCTCTCCTTCATGTTCGTGCTCCCGGCGCTGGCCGAGTCGCGCGACCTGCTGCGGTCCTTCGTCCGCTTCCCGCACCCGCCGGCCATCCCGCTGCCGTCCTGGACCGCCACCGCCCTGGTCGTGCTCGGCCTGGTGTGTGTGCCGCTGCTCTACCTCTTCCCGGACCAGACCTTCCCGCTGGTCTGGCTGGCGCCACTGGCCGTCCTGGACGCGATCGCCGACCTGCGCGGCCGGCCGAGCATCCTCGCGCTGGTCCGCGAGGGCCGGGCCGGTCCGGTCCTGCTGCTGGCGGTTGCCGGTCTTGGCACCGGGATCCTGTGGGAGCTGTGGAACTGGGGGGCGCAGCCGTTCTGGCGGTACCGCATCCCCTACGTCGGCTTCTGGCCGGTGTTCGAGATGCCGATCCTCGGCTACCTGGGCTATCCGCCGTTCATCCTCGCCGCGGACGCCTTCTGGCGCCTGGTCACCGGCGGCCCCGGTGGCCTCACCGAGAGCCCGGTCACCGACCTCGGCCAATCCGGTCCCGCCCGTCCACATCCTGTGACAAACTAAGCACAGCGTTCCGGAGTCGGACGACCTGGACGGGAGGGACAGGCCATGACCACCTGGGTCGTCGTCCTCATCGTCGTGGCCGTGCTCGCCCTGATCGTGTGGGGGCTCATCACCATGGTCGAGGTGCTGCAGGAGTACGAGCGCGGCGTGGTGTTCCGGCTCGGCCGGGTCAAGGGCAAGCCCAAGGGACCAGGCCTGATCATCCTGCTGCCGTTCAACATCGACCGCATGCGCAAGGTCACCCTCCAGACGGTGGCCATGAACGTCCCGCCCCAGGACGTGATCACCAAGGACAACGTCACCATGCGGGTGGACGCGGTCGTCTACTCCCGGGTGGAGAAGCCGGTGCTGGCGGTCGTCAAGGTCCAGAACTACCTGTTCGCGGTCAGCCAGGCCGCCCAGACCAACCTGCGGGCCATCCTCGGCAAGTACGACCTGGACACCCTGCTCAGCGAGCGGGAGAAGATCAACCGGGAGCTGCACGGGATCATCGCCCAGCGCACCCACGAATGGGGCGTCGAGGTCATCGGGGTCGAGGTCAAGGATGTGGACCTGCCCGACGACCTGCGCCGGGCGATGGCCCGCGAGGCCGAGGCCGAGCGCGAGGCCAGGGCCTTGCTGATCTCGGCCGATGCCGAGCGGCGGGTGTCGCGGGTGCTGTCCGAGGCCGCCGGGGTGATGGGCGAGCATCCCCAGGCCATGCAGCTCCGCTTCCTGCAGACGGTCACCGCCGTGGCCACCGAGCAGAACTCCACCCTGGTCATGCCGATCCCGATCGAGCTGCTGAGCCTGTTCCCGCGCACGGGCGGCGGCGACCCCGGCAACGGCCGCCCGGCCGTCCCTCCGCCCCCGCCGCCCCGGACCACCCCGGGCCCGGAGGAGGGGCGCCAGCCCGAGCCGGGCAACGGTCGCCCCGGGTAGCGTCTTTACACCCAGTTGAAACCGGTCGTGCGATACCAGGGCCGCAACCGAAGCGTTACTGGCTGGAGATTGAGGCTGAGGTGGGCGTGGGTTACGCTGCGATGACAAGCCGCTCGACCAGACTGGGGGCGGTGCGCCCGGCTCGAGCTGCCCGCGGATGACACGCGAGCGACCAGGGCGAGGAAGGAACATCGGCATGTCCACCCCATCGGGCGCCGCAGCCGGCGGCGGCCCTTCCTCCACGGATCTCCAGATCGGCTGGCAGTACCGGGCAGCCTGCAAGGGCCCGGTGTCCAACCTGTTCTTCGCCCCCAACCACCTGGAGCGCAAGGAGGAGCGCCTGGCCCGCGAGTCGGCCGCCAAGGCGATCTGCCGCGGCTGCCCGGTGCTGGCCGAGTGCCGCGAGTACGCCCTGCTGGTCCGCGAGCCCCACGGCATCTGGGGCGGGCTCAACGAGTACGAGCGCCGGCAGCTCCTGGCCCGCCGCGCCGGCTGACGACACCCGCTCTGGCCCGCCGCCCCGGCTGACCGATACCCTCCCTGGCCGGTACCCGAACGCCGAGCCGATGGAGAGGTCCATGACCGCCTGGGAGTACGCGACCGTTCCCCTGCTGCCGCACAACACCAAGCAGATCCTCGACAACTGGGGCGAGGACGGCTGGGAGCTGGTCGCCGTCCACACCGCCGACGTCGGCGGCACGATCGCCTTCTTCAAGCGTCCCAAGGCCTAGCCCTCCGGACGTGGGCCGGAGCGGCCGTGATGTCGCGGTCGCCCGTTAGGTTCGCGCCATGGACCTCGACGCCGCCTTCGCCGCCCTGCCCGGGCTGACCGAGCGGACGGCCCAGCGACGCATGGCCTCCGCGGTCGCGGCCGCCCTCACCGATCAGCATCCGCTGCTGGTGCATGCCCCGACCGGGGTCGGCAAGTCGCTCGGCTACCTGGTCCCGATCGTGGCCGCCGGGCGGCGCGCGATCGTCGCCACCGCCACCAAGGCGCTGCAGTCGCAACTGGTCGAGCGCGACCTGCCCCGGCTCGCCGACGCCTTCGGCACCACCTCCGCCCTGGCCATGGGTCGGGCCAACTACGCCTGCCTGGCGCGGATGGACGCCCTGGTGGCGGCGACACGGCTGGCCGCGACGGCGGCCGAGGAGGCGGCCCTCGAGCTGGTCGCCTGGGCGGTCGACTCGCCGACGGGCAGCCGGCTGGACGCCCCGCCCGGGGTCAGGGACGACGTCTGGGACCTGGTCTCGACCAGCGGCGAGGAATGCCCGGGGCAGAAGGGCTGCGCCTTCCACCAGCGCTGCATCGCCGAACGGGCCAGGGAGCAGGCCCGCGAGGTGGACGTGGTCGTCACCAACCACCACCTCCTCCTGCTCGAGCTGGAGCTGCGCGCCATGGCCGACGCCCCGGGGGTGATGCTGCCCGAGGTCGACGTGATCGTGGTCGACGAGGCCCACCGCCTGGCCGATCACGCCGCCGACCTGTACGGAGTCACCGTGACCGCGGCCAGGATGGGTCGGGCCGGGGCGGCCGCCGACGCCGCCGCCAAGGCGGCGGGGCTGCGCAGCGACTGGGCCCGGCGCCTCCGCGGCCGCTTCCTCGAGCTGGCCGCCGACCTTTTCCCCGGCCCGGTCCTGCCCGGTGGGCGGGCCCACGCCACCCTGTCCGCCGCCCTCACCCCCCTCATCACCGAGGTCCAGGCCGCCACCGCCACCCTCAAGGACCTCGGCGACCACGCCGAGGAGCCCGACGCGGCCATCCTCGCCGCCCGCCGCCGCCTCCGAGGCCTCTCCCGCGACCTCACCCGCCTCGCCACCCCGACCGGGCCGGACGACGACGCCAGGACCGCGCCCGAGCTGGCGGTGTGGGTGGAGGAGGGGCGGGCTGGGGGACGCGTGGTGCGGTCGGCGCTGGTCGAGCCGGGACCGGTGCTGGGCTCGGTGCTGTGGAACCGGACCGCGGCGGTGGTGGCCTGCTCGGCCACCTTGGCCGTGGCCGGCAGCCTCGACGTCGCCGCCCGCGCGCTGGGGGTACGCGACCCGGCCACCGTGGTCGCCGCGTCGCCGTTCGACTTCCGGAGCAACGCGCTGCTCTACGTCCCCCGGACCCTGCCAACGCCCTCCTCGGCCGGATTCCAGGCCGCGGCCGAGCGTGAGCTGGCCGCCCTGGTCGAGGCATCCCGCGGCCGGGCGCTGGTGCTGTGTACCTCCTGGCGGGCGGTCGAGTCGTTCGCCGCCGCCCTGTCCGGCCTGCCCTACGAGCTGCTGGTCCAGGGCGACGACGTCCCGGCCCGGCTGGCCGCCCGCTTCCGCGACGAGGTGGCCAGCGTGCTGGTGGCCACCAGGACCTTCTTCGAGGGGTTCGACGTCCCCGGCGAGAGCCTGTCGCTGCTCGTCCTTGACCGGCTGCCGTTCCCCCGGCCCGACGACCCCCTGCTGGCCGAGCGTGGCCGGCGGGTCGAGGCGGCCGGAGCCTCCCGGTTCGCCGAGGTGTGGCTGCCCGCCGCGGCCGTCTCCCTGCAGCAGGCGCTGGGCCGCCTGGTCCGCTCGGAGACCGACCGGGGCGTCATGGCCGTGCTCGACCGGCGCCTCGCCGACGCCGGCTACCGCGCACCCCTGCTGGCCAGCCTGCCCCCCGCCCGCCTGACCCGCTCACTTGACGAGGTCGGTTCCTTCCTCGCCGTATAGGCTCTGGCGCAGTGCCACGGCCGGCCCGGACAAAGGAGCCAGCACATGCCCACCCCAGAGGAGCGTCTCGAGCAGCTCGGCGTCAGCCTTCCGTCACCGGCCGTCCCGGTCGCCGCCTACGTCCCCTGCGTGCGCACCGGCAACCTCGTCTTCGTCTCGGGCCAGGTGCCGCTGGTCGACGGCAAGCCGAGCCACCTCGGCCGCCTCGGCGAGGGCGTCGGCCTCCAGGACGGCCGTGCCGCCGCCCGCACCTGCGCCATCAACGTGATCGCCGCCCTCAAGGTCGAGCTGGGCGAGCTCTCCCGGGTCCGCCGGGTGGTCAAGCTGACCGGGTTCGTTGCCAGCACCCCCGACTTCACCGACCAGCCCAAGGTCGCCAACGGGGCCAGCGAGCTGTTCGGCGAGGTCTTCGGCGATGCCGGCCGCCACGCCAGAGCGGCCGTCGGCGTCGCCGCCCTTCCCCTCGGCGTCCCGGTCGAGGTCGAGGCCATCGTCGAGGTCGGGTAGCGGGCGCTAGTCCCCGGTGCGGCGGCGGCTTCGGTAGGTGCGGGTCTTGGTGCGGTTGCCGCAGGTCTGCATCGAGCACCAGCGGCCAGAGCGGTTCTTGGAGCGGTCGTAGAAGGCCCACTGGCAGGACTCGGCCGAGCAGGCCTTGAGCCGTTCCCAGGTGCCTTGGGCGCTGGCCTGGGCGATGCCGGCCATGAGCGTGGCGAACGCGCCCCGGCAGCCGGCCGATCCGGGCCCGAGCATCGGATGCCCGTCGGTGTCGAACGCCACCTGGAGGGGGAGCCCGGCCGCGGTCCGGTTGGCGACCTGGAGCGCGGCCGGGTCGAGCGGTTCGCCGTGGTTGACCCGAAGCATCGCCCGTAGGGCCTCGCGCAGCTCGATGGCCAGGGCCAGGTCGTCGTCTCCGACCGGCTCCGACCCGGCCAGCAGCCCATGGCCGACCAGGAAGTCCCGGAGGGCGTCCGGGCTCCCGAGCTGCTCGTCGTTGTCCTCGAGGTCGATGGTGTTGACCAGCGCCTGGACGACCGCGAGCTCCCTTGGGACGGTCTCCTCGCCTGCCGTGGTCGCCATCGAATGTCCTCCTTGCCAGACGCCGGCCCAACACCGGCCATCTCAGTTTAGCGGTTGCAAACAAGCCAACACCACTGTACACTGTTTACTGGTGTTGAGAGACGAGGAGGTCGCCATGAATTGGGACATCGACAGGGAGCGCAGCTACCAGCGGATCGCCGAGCTGCACGCCGACGCGGAGCGGTTCCGGCAGGTACGGATGTCGAAGCGGAGGCGCCAGCGCCGGTCGCGCGGGCGTCTTGGTCGGCTGCTGTGGCCGACCGGTGTGGCCTCGAGGGCCAACGACGTGCTGGGCGAGCTCCTCAGCCCGCCCTGGCCGTCCCGGCGGGACGCCCTCGGGCCGCC
>Ga0210378_10000337_pt1 | contig 23382 bp, 20 predicted proteins | sample PLM1_60_b1redo_FD_155465 | JGI IMG/M metagenome (GOLD analysis project Ga0210378, IMG submission 155465) | Groundwater sediment microbial communities from an aquifer in East River, Colorado, USA - PLM1_60_b1 redo | ecosystem: Environmental > Terrestrial > Soil > Riparian zone | place: USA: East...
TCCGCGCATTGTTCGACCGGGTCCGCGCCGAACAGGGCCAGCTGGATCTGCTCGTCTCCAACGCGTGGGGCGGGTACGAGCGCGAGGTGCGCGTCGAACCGTTCTGGAAGCTCGACCCGGCGCACCTCGACCTCATGTACCGGGCGGGGCTGCGCGCGCACCTGCTCTCCGTACAGCGTGCGGCACCGCTGCTCATCGACACGGGCAACGCGCTCGTCGTCCTCACCACGTGGGCGGTCGGCCGGAACTACCACGAGCATCTCTACTACGACGTGGTGAAGACGGCGATCAACCGCATCCGGATCGGGCTGGCCGCCGAACTGCGCCCGCACGGGGTCGCCGCGATCGCGGTTTCGCCGGGCTGGATGAACACCGAGGCGATGGAGCTGACGGCTGCGCAGGCCGCCGACACGGAGTCGCCGGAGTTCGTCGGGCGGGCGGTCGCCGCGCTGGCCGCCGACCCGGACGTCATGCGACACACCGGACGTATGCGCACCGTCGTCGACCTGGCCGCCGAGTACGGCTTTACGGACGTCAACGGCCGTGCGACCAGCGGGTTCTGGGAGAAGTACGCCGTTGGCCGGGATGCCGAGAAGGAGGCGCCGCAGCCCGGCGCGGCGTCCTGAGCTAGCTGACTGGCTCCGCCGGCAGCGGCCCGCCGTACCAGAGTTCGACGAGCCGGCGGGCGATCGAGAGGCCGGTCGGCGGGAGGATCGCGCCGGTCTCGATCGCGGTACGCAGCTCGGCACGGCTGAACCAGCGCGCTTCGGCGACTTCCTCGCCGTCTACCTCGATGCGCGGGTCGGACGCGTGCGCCAGGAAACCGAGCATGATGCTGGACGGGAACGGCCAAGGCTGGCTCGTGACGTACTCCACGGAGTCGACCGTCACGCCCGCTTCCTCCGCCACCTCGCGGGCGACGGCCTGCTCCAGCGACTCGCCCGGCTCCACGAACCCGGCGAGCGTCGACCAGCGGTTCACCGGTCGGCGGGCGCTCGTCCCGAGCAGACAACGGTCGTCGGCGTCGAGGACCAGCATGATGACCGCCGGATCGATCCGCGGGTAGTGCTCGGTGTCGCAGGACGCGCAGCGGCGCACGTGGCCGGCCGCGACGGCCTCGGTCGGCTGCCCGCACCGGGCGCAGAAGCCGTGCGCGCGGTGCCACGCATCCAGGCCGATCGCGTGCACCATCAGTCCCGCGTCGCGGACCGCGAGGACGGCGCCGACCTCGCGCAGCCCGGCCAAGCGCGCACCGGTCAAGCGCGCACCGGTCAAGGCCGGCGATGCGTCCACGGCGACCGCGAAGTACGCGACGCCGTCCGGGTCGGCGCCGAGGAAGTACCGCTCGCCGTCCGGTGCCTCGGCGCTGGCGAGCAGGACCAACTCCGTACCGTCCGACCCCGTCCGGACCAGGGCCTCGCTCGTCGACACGATCATGACCCGGCTGCGCTGGTCGGCCCAAGCCGTGGCAAGCCAGGCGTCGTCGAGGCGGCGTGCGGCGGTCCGGTCGACGCCGGCCTGCGCGAGCGCGAGCGGCGGGAGGTCTGCGCGGTGCCCGTTCAGGGAGCGCCCGGCGGGGGCAAGATCCAGCGAGGAGTCGGCCACGGTTATCGAGCCTACGGCTGGCTCTGTGGCGCCGCCGAAGCCGGGAACCTCAGGCGTACGGCTCGGGTAGAACGCCGAGTTGCTGCAGCATGCCGAGGTCGTCGCGGACCGCCCAGTGCTCGACGATCATGCCGTCGACCAGCCGGTAGACGTGCACGTGCGTCACCGAGAAGGTGCGGCCGGTGGCCGGGACCCCGAGGAGTTCGCCGGTGTGCCGACCAGAGAAGCGCAGCCGCACCACCACCCGGTCATCGGTAGCGATACCGTCCTCCTCCACCCAGCGGGCGTCGGTGACCACGCTGTGGATCCACACGGCGGTCTCCACGTAGCCCTCGGGACCGTGCGGGTTGCCGCCGGCGGCCTCGTGATCGTAGAAGTCAGGCGAGAGCAGCTTCGGAGCGATCGCGTAGTCGCGACCGTTGAAGATTTTGCTCAACTCCCGGACGATCTCCAGGTTTCCCCTGGTCATGCTGCTCCTCCCCAGGCGCGCATAGTCATAATCTGTCTAACTCGCTATCAAACAGCCGCATCATCGGCGTTCCGGTCGAGCGCTGTCAATCCGGTCGGGCCGGCGTCCGGGCCGCGTTCCGGTGGGGACGGAAAGAGGCCGCTCGCAGCTTGCGCGAACGGCCTCTCTTCGTACCGGAAATAGTGGCCTTGGGTTCACCGTCCGGTATTCATCGACGAATACCGGGCTGCGTCCCACGAATTCGCCGCCGCCGGAATGGGACTTGCTCGCCCAACCGCGCTGACTTGTCCGGTCGCGGTCGTAGCATGTGCACTTCGTGAGAGGAGGAGCGCTGTGGTCGACGGTGCGGGTGTGGTGGTGCCACGGGCGGCGGGCGCCGACGAGGGCGCGACTCCGCTCGTCGCGGCGTGGCTGGTGGGCTTCGCCTCGCCGAACACGCGCCGGGCGTACGCCCGCGACGTCGGGGCCTGGCTGGGTTGGTGCCAGGTGTCGGCGGTCCCGCCATCCGTCGCCCGCCGCGAGCACGTCGACGCGTGGCTGCGGATGCAGGAGCTGGCCGGCGCGGCGGCATCCTCTCGGGCCCGGCGGCTCGCCGCGGTGGCCAGCTGGTACGGCTGGCTCGTCGAGGAGGGCCACGCCGAGCGGAACCCGGCGACGCGCGTCACGCGGCCGACGGTCGACCCGGACGACTCGCGCACCGTGGGCCTCACCCGCGAGCAGGCCCGCATCCTGCTCGCGTGCACCGACGTCGACGCCCGCCCTACCGGCCCGCGTACCCGCGCCCTGGTGCGGCTGCTGCTCGCCAACGCGCTGCGCGTGGGGGAGCTGATCGCGCTCGACATCGAGGATCTCGGCCAGGCTCGCGGCCACCGCACCCTGCGCGTGACGGGCAAGGGTGGCCGCGTGTACACGGTGCCGCTCGCGCCGGCCACGGCGGACGCGATCGACCGGTACCTGGCCACACGGCGGGACGTGGAGGTGTTGCCGGCGCTCGCGGCCGGTGCGCGCTCGCGCCGTGCGCTCTTCGCCACCGCTAGCGGCGGCCGACTCGACCAGGGTGCGATCTGGCGGCTGCTCCGCCGGCTGGCGACGGACGCTGGCCCTGAACTGGCCGACGTGGCCGGCCGGCTCTCGCCGCACTCGCTGCGGCACACCGCGATCACGGCTGCCCTGGACGCGGGCGTCAGCCTGCGCGACGTCCAGGACTACGCCCGTCACGCCGACCCCCGCACCACGCGCCGCTACGACCGCGCCCGGCACTCCCTCGACCGCCACGCCACGTACGCCGTCAGCGCGTACCTGGCCGAGGAGGAAGCCTAAGAAGCCTGCGTGATGCTGGACGCAACCGGCACGAGGGCGCCGTCACGGTGTACCAGCCCGGCGTCGTCGGGACCGTGCGCCACCGCGACGACCGTGCCGAGCACGAGGTGGTGGTCGCCGATCGGCCGCGTGGACAGTTGCGCGCAGACGAGCTGGGTCACCACACCGTCCAGTAACGGCACACCGCCCGGGCCGGGTCGCCAGGTCGTCGGGGCGGCGAAACGGTCGATGCCCGACGTGGCGAACCGCGTGGCGAGCGCCCGCTGCCGGGCACCGAGGACGTGGACGGCGAAGTAGTCGGCGTCGCGCACGGTGTGCCACGCCGACGCCGACTGCCCTATGTAGAACGACACGAGCGGCGGCGTGAGGCTCACCGGTGTGAACGAGGTGGCGGTCAGACCGGCCGGTCCGCGCTCGCCGGCCGCCGTCACGACCACGACGCCCGCCGCGTGCGGCCGTAACGCGGCACGTAGCGCATCGGCCGGGACGGGTCTCAGCGATCTGGTCATGACGCCTCCACGGGGTACGGGATGAACGCCCACCGGAGTCCCAGCGCCGCCTGCTCGATCCAGTCCTCGATGCGGGGACCGGCGTCGACGAGTTCGCTTTCCGTCAGCGTGAGGCCAGGCGTGGGTACGGTGGCGCCCAACTCCGCCAGCAACGGTCGCAGGTGAACCTCGACCGCCAGCGCGTGGGCCGGGGATCCGGTGACCATCAGTGGCAGCGCCGCCCGGCCGAGCAGCGCACGCGGAGGTAGCCGGTCGACGAACGCCTTGAGCAGGCCCGTGTAGCTCGCCTTGTAGGTGGGGGAGGCGACGATCAGCAGGTCGGCGCCGACCACGGTGGCGAGCGCCGCGTCGATCCGCTCGCCGCCGGTGATCACCTCCGGACCGAGTTCGGCGAGGTCGACGATGCCGTGGTTCGCCGCCTCGCCGCCGCGGTTGCGGAAGGCGTACGGCTGTCGCCGGTGGTCGGGAGGAACCAGTGCAGGACGACGGACATGGGGGCCTCTCCGAGAATGGGGCCGGATGAAATAGGCCGTGATCCGACAGCGGTGTCGGTGAATGGGGTGTCGGTGAATTGTTTGGGGCGCCGGTGCTCATGAGTTGCGAGCGTCGCGGTCTCCGCGAGACGCGGGCCTGAGCGGGAAGGACGGGCGTCAGGCGGCGTGCGGACAGATCGAACTCGCCTGCCGCATCAGGTCGACGTGCAGGCGAGACACCAGGAACTCGCTCCGGATCATGCGCACGAGATTCGCATTCGCTTCTCGACGGTGTCAAGGAATGACTGTGGGATGTGCGAATGGGCGAAAGGAATGTGAAATCTCTGCGACGTACCGCGCGATGGCGGGGGTGCGGCCGCCGCGTACAGTGTCTCGCGATGCCTTCCATAACAGCTCTTTCCGTACGAGCGGGCGCCGTGGTCGTGGTGCTTGTGCTCGCGGCGGCGTGCGGTGGCGAGTCCTCCGTGGAGCCGCCGGCGACAGCCCAGGTGAGCGAGGCGCCGTCGGGCTCGGCCAACCCGTCTGTGACCGCGACATCGGCGGGCATGCAGATGGGATCCGGCGCGGGACGCTCGTCTCCGTCACCGACGGCGTCCGCGTGCCCGGAGGTCGCGGCTGGGTTCGACTGCGACTTTCAGCGTCGGATCGTCGCCACGCAGGCGTACCTGCAGAACCGCCCCGGCACCGTCGGCGTCATCCTGCGCGACCGCCGCACCGGCGCCGTGTGGCGCAACGACAAGGCCGCGCGCCTGGTCTGGACGGCGTCGACGATCAAGCTCGCGATGAGCGTCGACCTCCTCGTGCGCGACCGCGCCGGCAAAATCACGCTCACCGCCACCGACCGCGCCAACATCCGGGCCATGCTTCACGTGAGCGACGACAACGCGGCCGACGCGATCTGGCGCGCGCACGGCCGCGCGGAGTTCGCCGACCGGTTCCCCGCCTACGGCGTCACCGGCGCTCAGTTCGTGACCGGGTTCTCCCGGTACTGGGGATTCATGAAGTGCACGCCAAGCGACCTGGACCGGCTCATGACCTACGTGCTGGACAAGCTCCCGGCCGATCTGCGCGGGTACGTCGTGGGGGAGATGCGCGGCGTCGGCGCCAACCAGCGGTGGGGCGTCTGGGGCGCGGGAGCGGCAGCGCGGCCCGGTAACAAGAACGGCTGGTCGGAGGAGCAGGGCGGCTGGGTGATCAACTCGGTCGGCTTCGCCGGGCCCGGCGAGCGATACACGCTGTCGCTGATGAACAGCCTGGACGGCGAGGGCGGCTACGACGCTGGCGTCGCCACGATCACCCACGTTTCGGCGCTACTGCTCGCCGGCCGGTCCTGATCGCTTAGCGCGGTGGCGGGAGGAGCGCGCGGAGCCCGTCCCGGAACGTCTCGGCGGTGACGTCGCCGAGCAGCGCCCGTTGCACCAGGAAGCCCGGGAGTAGCCCGATGAGCGTGCGCGCGACGTGTTCGGCCGGTACGTCGTCGGCGACCAGCCCCCGCTCCTGGTAGATCTCGACGGCCGCCGTGAAGCTCTTTCCGACCTCGCGGATGCGGCTGGTGATCTGTTCGGCCAGCGCGGGGGAGCGCAGCGCCTCGCCCCAGACCTGGATCACCATCCGGCCGGTGCCGTGTTCGGCGTCCATCTCCTCGACGGCCGCGAGCACGTCGGCGAGCAGATCCGGGATCTGCGGCAGCGGATCGGCCGCGACGGCCCGTTCGAACGCTCCCGCCACCGTGGCCATGGACGTGGTGGCGATCGCGATGATGATCTCGTCCTTGCCGCGGAAGTAGCGGTAGACCGCGCCCGCGGACAGGTTGGCCTCGGCGAGCACGTCCTGCATCGATGTGGCGTGGAACCCGTTGCGGACGAAGCAGCGCGTGGCGGCGTCGAGGATCTGCTGGCGGCGGTTGTCGAGGTGGTCCTGGGAGACACGTGGCATGGAGCTCAATATAGAACGAACATTCGCTCTTGACGAGAGGTGCGGTCTGGGTTCACAGTGGGGGGCATAAAACGAACGATCATTCTTCTAGGAGTTGGCCACCATGTCAGGACCCCACCGGCGCGCCCTGATCGGCGCGACCGTACTCATCCCGCTCGTCATCGCCATCGCGCTGGCGGCGTTCGCCTGGCCGGCGGCGCGGCTCGCTCCGCGCGACCTGCCGATCGGCGTGGCCGGCCCGGGCGCCGGTTCCATCGAGCAGCGGCTGGCGGAGCGCACCGGCGCCTTCGACGTACGCCGGTACGAGGACGAGACGGCGGTCCGGGCTGCAATCGAGGACCGCGAGGTATACGGCGCCGTTGTCGCTACGCCGTCCGGGACGACCGTGCTGACGGCGTCCGCCGCGAGCCCGCTCGTCGCGCAGCTCCTGCAACAGGCGTTCGCGGCGCCGGCGAACGCAGGCGGACCGCCGGTCACCGTGGTCGACGTCGTCGCCGCCGACGCGGACGACCCGCGCGGCGCCGCCCTCGGTGCGTCCGTCTTCCCGCTGGTACTGGCCGGTGTGCTGATCGGCGTGGCGTTGTCGTTCGTGGCTCGTCCTGGGCTGGAGCAGGCTGCGGCGCTGATCGTGGCTGCGACCCTGACCGGGCTCGTCGCCACCGGCGTCGCGCAGGGCTGGCTCGGGATCTTCGGCGGTAACTGGCTGCTCAACGCCGGTGTGCTCAGCCTGACCGTGCTGGCGATCGGGGCCACCGTGGCCGGACTCGCCGCGCTACTCGGACGGGCGGGGCTGCCGCTCGGGGCACTGCTCATGGTCTTCGTCGGCAACCCGTTCTCCGGGGTCACCACCGCACCTGAACTGCTGCCGCAGGCGGCCGGTGTGATCGGCCAGCTGTTGCCTCCGGGCGCAGGCGGCACCCTGCTCCGGAGCACAGCGTTCTTCGACGGGGCCGGCGCGACCTGGCCACTCGTGGTGCTCGGCACGTGGACACTGCTCGGGCTAATGGCCGTCGGCGTCGCGGCGCTGCGGCCAGCGAGGGTGGCGGCGGTCGAGTCGGCGGCACCGGTGCCGGCCTGACCTCTCACGTGTGACGCGGCACCTCTCACGTGTGATGCGGCGCGCCGGTTCGCCCGGCGCGCCGCATCACACGTGCCCGGAACCGTGCATGGCGCGAGCCGCTCTGCGAGGGTGGGCGGCATGACCGAAGAAGTGGACGTGGTCGTCGTCGGACTCGGACCGGGCGGCGAGGAGGTGGCTGGACGGCTCGCCGAGGCGGGCCTGTCGGTAGTCGGTGTCGAGGAGCGACTGGTCGGCGGCGAGTGCCCGTACTTCGGCTGCGTGCCGACGAAGATGATGGTCCGGGCCGCCGATCTCGTCGCCGAAGCGCGCCGGATCCCTGGCCTGGCCGGCGACGCCACGGTCACGCCCGACTGGGCGCCGGTCGCGGCGCGGATCCGGGACGAGGCCACCGACGACTGGGACGACAAGGTCGCGGTGGAGCGGTTCGTCGGCAAGGGCGGCCGGTTCGTCCGTGGCCGCGGGCGGCTTACCAGCCCCGGACAGGTGACCGTTGGCGACGCAGTGTTCCAGGCTCGCCGCGGCGTGGTCCTGGCGACCGGCACGTACCCTGCGGTGCCGCCAATCGTAGGCCTGGCCGCCACGCCGTACTGGACGAACCGGGACGCGGTCCGGGCCACCGAGGTCCCCGCGTCGCTGCTGGTCCTCGGCGGCGGCGCGATCGGCCTGGAGATGGCGCAGGTCTTCGCGCGGTTCGGCACGGACGTCACGGTCGTCGAGGCGCTCGACCAGCTGCTCGCCGTCGAGGAGCCGGAGACGAGCGCCCTGGTCGAGAAGGTCCTCACCGCCGAAGGGCTCCAGGTACGCACCGGGGCCGCCGCCAGCGAAGTCCGCCACGACGGCGCCCAGTTCACGATGGTCCTCGACGGCGGCGAAGCGCTGACCGCCGAACGCCTGCTCGTGGCGACCGGCCGCCGCACCGACCTCGACGGGCTCGGCGTCGCCAGCGTCGGCCTCGATCCGACGGCGAAGGCACTGCCCGTCGACGATCGCCTATCCGCCGGGCCAGGGGTGTGGGGCGTCGGTGACGTGGTCGGCAAGGGCGCGTTCACGCACGTCGCGATGTACCACGCGGCGATCGTCGTCCGCGAGATCCTCGGCGAGGACGGCCCACCCGCCGACCACCGCGCGCTGCCCCGCGTCACGTTCACCGATCCCGAGATCGGCGCGGTGGGGCAGACGGAGGCGGCCGCGCGGAAGGCGGGCGTGCGGGTGCGTGTCGGCCACACCGACCTGGCGTCGTCGGCGCGCGGCTGGATCCACCGCGCCGAAGGCTTCATCAAGGTGGTCGAGGACGCGGATCGTGGCGTGCTGGTGGGCGCCACGTCGGCGGGGCCGTCGGGTGGCGAGGTGCTGTCGGGGCTGGCCATCGCCGTGCACGGCGAGGTGCCGGTGGAGCGGCTGCGCCACATGATCTACGCGTACCCGACGTTCCACCGCGCGATCGAGGCTGCGCTCGCCGACCTGAGCTGAGGCCCGCTCCGAGGCGGCGGTGGTTTCCCGGGCATGACCCGGAAGACCACCGCCACCTCAGGGTGTGAAGACCTTGCCCGGGTTCAGGATCCCGGCGGGATCGAACAGCCGCTTGAGGTCACGGTGCAGGCCAAGCGCGAGTGGACCGATCTCCTCGGCGAGCCAGTCCCGGCGAAGCAGTCCGACCCCGTGCTCGCCGGTGATGGTGCCGCCGAGTTCGAGGCCCAGTGCCATCACGGCGTCGTAGCACTCCTTCGCCCGGCGGGTCTGATCGTCGTCGCTGGCGTCCCAGACCACCGTCGGGTGGAAGTTGCCGTCGCCGGCGTGCCCGTAGACCGCGATGACCAGGCCCCGGTCGGCGGAGATCTTCTCGACCCCGGTGACCAGCTCGGCCAGACGGGTGCGCGGCACGCAGACGTCGTCGATCAGCAGGGTTCCGGTCTGCTCCAGCGCGAGGATGATCGCCCGCCGGGCGGCGAGCAGCGACTCGCCCTCGGTGGCGTCGGCGGCCTCGATGACGTCGCTGGCCCCGGCGGCGGCGAAGAGCCGGCCGAACTCGGCGATGTCCGCGTCGCCCGCCTCGCCGCCCGCGTCGGACTGCGCCACGAGCAGTGCCGCAGTCTCCTCGGGCAGATCCAGGCGCTTCCAGGAGTTCACCGCGCGAAGCGACGTGCGGTCCATGAACTCCAGCAGGCTCGGGACCCGGCCGCAGGCGACGACGCGGGACACGGCATCCGCGGCGGCCGGCGCCGAGTCGAAGAGCGCCGCGACCGTGCGGGGTGCCTGCGCGGCGGGCCGGAGGGCGAGCGTGGCTTGGGTGATCACGCCGAGGGTGCCCTCGCTGCCGACGAACAGCTTGGTCAGGTCGTACCCGGCGACGCCCTTGGCCGTACGGCGCCCGGTGCGGAGCACCTCACCCGAGGCGAGCACGATCTCCAGCGCCAGCACGTAGTCGGTGGTGACGCCGTACTTCACGCAGCAGAGCCCACCGGAATTGGTAGCGAGGTTGCCGCCGATCGAGCAGAACTCCCAGCTCGACGGGTCAGGCGGGTAGAACAGCCCGTGCTCGGCGACGGCTCGGGAGAGGGTGGCGTTGAAGACGCCGGGTTCGACGACGGCGATCCGGTTCGCGACGTCGATCTCGACGATACGGTCCATCCGTTCCAGGTTGAGCGCGATGCAGCCGTCGATCGCGTTCGCCGCCCCGCACAACCCGCTCAACGCGCCCTGGGGGACCACCGGCACGCCGAGCCGGGACGCGATCCGCAGCGTCTCCTGGACGTGTGCCGTCTCGCGGGCCAGCACGACGACCGCGGGCGTGCCGGCTGGGCAGAACGTCGCCTTGTCGAACCGGTAGGACTCCAACCGGTCCGGATCGTCGACGACGACCTGCTCGGGTAGCGCGCCGCGGAGCGCGGCGACCAGCTCGGTGCTCATGGACTCACCGTACGTCCGGAGCCGGGCCGGCGCCGTGCCGTGGGGCATTCCGGCGTCGCGCGCCCCCCGGGCGCTTCCGGCGCCGCCCAGGGCGCTTCCGGGCGCCGCCCCGGCGCGTTGATGAAGGTGCCCTTCATACGGCCATCGCCCCATGAAGGGCACCTTCATCAACAAAAGTTTCAGCGCGCGGGGGGGAACCCTAATGAGTGAGCACTCACTCAGTCAATGGAGTTGCGACGGTTCCTGCGTGGAGGGATCTCGGGTACCATTCAAGGCGCGGACCTGCCCCACACACGTGGATCGGCGGGTCCAGCTTCTTTTCCAGGGTGCTTACAGCGCGATCGGCCCGCCGTTGGCGTCACATCGCCGCAGGTACTGGTCGTACCAGCCGGAGACGAACGCCTTGGCCGGGTGCCGCAGCAGCGCGTGGTACGCGACGTAGGCGATCAGGTCGGCCATCTGGATCCACTGCGACCGGTGCGAGGCCTGGAACAGCGGATCCTCGATGACCCTACGGCGGGACAGCCGCAGCCCGCGGTGCGCCGCGTAGTACCCAGGCGCGGTGCCGTCGCCGTCCATGAAGACCATGCCCAGCTCGTCGCTGGCGGTGAGCCGCTCGTCGAGGTGCCGCACGAGTTCCTGGTAGAGCCCGTCGCGCTCCAGGTGGTACTGGTGACCACGCGCGGTGGTGTGCCGGTAGACGGTGCCGACCCGGAACTGCGGGCAGCCGCCGATCGTGGCCAGCAACTCTTCGGTGACCGCCCAGCGGGCCTGCTTCGAGAGGTTCCACTCCGGATCCGTGGACGGGCGGCCCCGGCCGTTGACGAACTGGGAGGCGTGCAGCTCGTACGCCGGCGGGATCCGGTGCCGCACGTACAGCTCGCGTCGCAGCTCCAGCCAGCTCTTCAGGCCGACGCGCCACTCCTCGATGTCGCACTCGATCCAGGAGTAGACGACGTAGCCCGTGGCGACGCTGCCCGAATCGTCGACATAGAAGAGGCGCAGCGGCACGCCGTCACCCTATGGGCGGCCCCTGACAGAACTCAGTACCCGTCGGGGGCCTGTGCGGCGAGGGCGTACAGCGCCGCCGTGAAGCACTCCGTGGGCGGTTGGACGAGGCCGGCGCCGACCTGCCCGGTGCCCGCTACCCGTCCGGCGACCCCGGTGTTGATCTGCGGCAGCAGCCCCGTCCGCACCACCTTCGTCACGTCGATCCCGGTGGCCGCGCCACGGAATTCCAGGATCGGCAACGCGTACGCCGGGTTCTCGGCCACCGTGATCTCGTACATCTCCTGCGACGTCCGCAGCGCGTCCGCCACCGAACCGCCGACGAACTTCACGATGGCGGGCGCGCCGGCCATGGCGAACCCGCCCAGCCCGGCCGTCTCGGTGATCGCCGAGTCGCCGATGTCGGGATTCGCGTCCGCCTCGGTGTACGCGCCCAGGAAGAGGCCCTGCGGGACGCCGGCCGGACCGGTGAACCACTGGTCGCCGGTGCCCGAGACCTGGATCCCGAAGTCGGTGCCGTTGCGGGCCATCGCGGTGACCACAGTGGAGCCGGGGATGTAGGCCGCCGCCGCGGTCTGCAGCTTGCACGCCGGCATCACCAGGTTGAGGAAGAAGTGGTCGTTGCCGCCGACGAACCGGGCCACAGCGGCGATGTCGTGCGCCGGCAGCCCGGATTCCACCAGGTCCGGGAGCAGGTCACGGAGCAGCATCAGCGTGCCGGCGCGGTTCCGGTTGTGGCCCTCGTCTCCCATGTGGACCATCTGGCCGATCAGCGCCTTGATGTCGACCGGACCATGCCGGCGCACCGCCGCCTGCAACGCCGGCCCGAGCACGGCCGACATCCAGCGCAGCCGCTCGATCACCTCGGGCCCGTACGCGCCGTACCGGAGCACGGCGCCGAGCCCCTCGTTCAGCGAGCACCACGAGGTGCGGTCGTGCGCCTCGTCGCGCAGCACGAACACCCACATGGACGCCGACACCACGCCGGCCATCGGCCCGACGCCGCCGCGACGGTGGCACGGTTCGAGGTGGAGGCCGTCGCCGGTCGCGAGCAGCTTCTCCGCCTCCTCGGGTGTCTCGACCAGCCCTTCGAGCAGCGCCGCGCCCATGAGCGCACCCCGGAGCGGCCCGGACGCCCGGTCCCAGCCGATCGGCGGGCCGGCGTGGCAGAATTCGCCGCGGCCGAGCCCGAGTACCTCGCCCGCCGGCCGGACGTCGACCAGCGTGGCGCCCGCCGCGAGCATCCGCTGGGCCGCTTCCGCGTTCGCCGGCGGTCGCCGCGGATCGGCGATCACCCGGGCGAGGGCGCCCTCCGTGCCCGCCGGCGGCGGCTGCCACGCCACCCGTGTGACGTCGACGGCCTGGGCCGCCAGCGCGTCCGCGAAGAGGTCCACGCCGGCTGCGACCACCTGTGTCTCACCGTCGATCAGGCTGGTCATGCCGGTACCTCCAGTCGGGCGACCGCGTACCGGGCTGCCTCGGCGTTGGAGAGGAAGACCGCCGCGCCGGCCGCCAGCAACGCGCCGGCCTGACGGTCGAGGCCCTGCGGATCGTCCGCGGCGCCGCACAGCGAGACGACGACGTCCCTGCCCGCCTCGCGCGCCGCCTTGATGCCCGGCGCCAGCTCGGTGGCCGGATCGGCGTGCGCCGCATGGCCAAGAACCACGTCGAGCAGGACGACCGCGCAGCCCGGATCGGCTGCCTCGGCGGCGAGTCGCTCCAGCCGGAGCGTGCCGTCGATCATCGGATGCGCGCGGCCCTGGGTGAGCTGGTCGTCGCCGAAGTCGATCATCGTGTGGCCGGTGGCGCGGAGGTCCGCCGGCAATGCCCAGTCGGGCCGGAGCGGGATGTTCGACGCGATCGGGCCGAGCGCGGCGGCGGCGATCACCATGGCCTCGTCGCAGAGCGTGCCGCCGCTGAACAGCCCGCGCAGGTGACCTTGTGTGGTGCTGGTGCTCGAGTCGGCGCCCCAGGAGGGCCACGGGTTCGGCACCAGTCTGCCGAGGGCGGCGAGCGCGGACTCGACGGCGGCGGTGAGGTCCGGCTGGCCCTCGCCGAGCAGCGCGAACACCACCGGCGTCGACATTGCTGCGGCGTGCGCGCGGACCTTCTCCGCGACCTGCGGCGCCGCCGGCTTGGAGACGATCAGGATCAGCTCGGTGCCCGGATCGGCGTCGAGGAGGTCCAGCGCGGTGAGCGTCGACGCCGCCCCGACCGCCTCCGAGAGGTCACGCCCGCCGACGCCGAGGCAGTGGCTCACACCGACTCCGGCGGCGTCCAGCAGGCACATCACCTCCTGCGCCCCCGTGCCGGACGCGGCGACCAGCCCGACCGGCCCCGGACGGACCACGTTGGCGAAGCCCAGCCCCACCCCGCCCACCACGGCGGTGCCGCAGTCCGGCCCCATCACCAGCAGGCCGCGCCGGCCCGCCTCGGACTTCAACCGGATCTCCTGCTCGACCGGCACGTTGTCGCTGAACAGCAGGACCGAGGCGCCGGCCTCCAGCGCGTCGAACGCGTCGACGAACGCGTGACGGCCAGGCGTGGAGACCAGCGCGAGCGCGGCGCCCCCAGCCTTGACCGCCTTAACCGCCTTAACCGCCGTGCCGATGGTCCGGGGTGCCGGCGCTGCGCCGAACCCGCCGGGCTGGCCGTGGCCCGCGCCGACGCCGGCTAGCTCGGCGTCGAGACGGGCACGGGCGTTGGCAAGCGCATCGGCGTCGGCCGCGGCGATCGCGATGACGAGGTCGTTCGGGGTGGCGCCGGCGGGCGCCGTGAACCCCATCCCCGCGAGCAGGTCGAGGTTCAGTTCCGTGGCCATCGCGACCAGCGCGCGCTCGACTCCGGGCTCGCCGCCGACGGCCCGGCTGACCAGCATCAGGCTCACCGAATCGCGGTAGGTGCCAGGTCGCAGCTCCAGGTGGGAACTCATGCACACTCCTCGGAGCGTTGCCGGTGGGCGGCGCGTTGGGTCGCGTCGAGCGTGAGGGCGACGCCGTTGAGGAGCCCGGCGCCTGAGGTGTGGCCGAGCCGCAGGACGCTGTCACGGGCGGTTGCCACCTCGGCGCGGTGGCCGGCGTCCAGAGCCCGGAACAGCGCGGCCAGCTCGGGGACGCACTCACCCCGGGCGGCATGCCAGAGTAGGGCTGCGGAGACGGCAGTGGTCGCGGCGGGTGCGGCAGCGAGGACGGGGCGTGCGAGCGCGGCAGCGGCCCGGTGGTCGCCGAGCGCACGCAGGGTAACGAGCACGCCGGCCAAGATGTCGTCGCCGAGCGGGGTGAGGCCAGGACCGCGCCCAAGCAGCATCGCCGCCTGGGTCCCCAGGCCGTCCACTGTAGAACACTCGGGGAACGTGACCTCTTGCCGGCCGTCGACACGGTGATTTCCCCGAGTGCTCCACTGTAGAGAGTTCACCATCCGCCCGGCGACGACGGTCAGCTCACGGTCGATTGGCGGGGGAGCCAGCCAGCCTGGTCGGGGCTGGGCTGCGAGGGTGGGCCGTGGCACTCGCCACCAGCGGGCGACCGGGACGGCGAGGCCCGGCAACGCGACCCGCCCGCCGCCGACGGTCCCGCGTGTCCCCAGGTCCAACCCCCACCCGGCCGGGATACGGCCCTTGACGTGACCGCCAAGGAGCAGCGCGGACGGCAACCGAACCGCGCCCGGCAGCGCGAGGCAGAGTGAAGGCGGCGTGCCGGCATCCGCGTCCACGACCGTGAGGTGGAGCGCCACCGGGAGCGCGGCAATGACCGCGACCGGTCGCGGCGCTCCGGTGAGCAGCTGGGCGAGCCCGGACGGCGCGGCGGCGGGAACGCTCTGCACGTCCTCACCCCCACGGTCGCTGCCCCGGGCGGCGCCGCCCGAGGAGATTTCACCGATAGTCGCAGCGACGGTAAGTCACGGCCGTACCGTGTGTTCATGGAGAAACTTGCCAAGGATCCGCCCGTGCCTTCGGTTGATTCACCCCAACCCGGCGCGGTACCCCTTGGCGTGCCGGCCGGCTACGGGCCCACCGTGCAGGAGGTGCTCGGCGCGTCCTCGCTCGCCGGATCGGTGCTCCGCGCGGGCGGTTCCGGCCTCGACCGGGTGGTGCAGCGCCTCAACGTGATGGAGGTGCCGGACATCCTGCCGTGGGTGAAGCCGCACGAGCTGCTGCTCACCACGGGGTACCCGCTGCGGCACGCGCCGGAGAGCCTCGCCGACCTGGTCCGCGAACTCGACCAGCGTGGGCTCGCGGCGATGGCGATCAAGCTCCACCGGTACCTCGACGAGCTGCCCCAGGCGATGCTGGACGAAGCCGATCGGCGCGGGTTTCCGATCATTGAGATCCCCGCCGGTATCGGGTTCGACGACATCATGCACGAGGTGCTGAGCGACCTGCTGAACCGGCAGGCGGCGGTGCTCGCCCGGTCGGAGGAGGTACACCGAGCGCTCGTCAGCGTGGTGCTCGAGGGCGGCGGGCTGGAAGATCTGACGGCCGAGCTGGCCCGGATCCTCGGCGGCGCGGTCATGGTCACCACGCCCGACGGTCGCGTCGTCGCGCAGGCCGGTGACCACGGCGAATTGGAGCGCGCGGCCCACCCCGCCTGCTTCGACGACACCGGCCGGTTCCACGCCGAGGACGAGCCGCGCGGCGCACGCGAGCACGGTGCGGGTTTCCACGCGGTCGTGCCGGTGGTGGCCGGCAGGGTCGACCACGGGCGGATCGTCGCGTTCTCGCAGCGTCCGCTCACCGGGACCGACGTGCACGCTCTGGAGCGGGCCGCCACGGTCGCGGCGCTGGCGATCACCAAGCAAATGGCGGTGGCCGCCGTCGAGGGGAAATACCGGGCCGACTTCCTGCGCGACCTGCTCACCGGACGGGTGGAGGATCCGCAGGGCGCCGTCGGCCACGCGCGGTCACTCGGCTGGGACATCGAGCGTCCGGTGCTGGCCGTGGTGGCGGAGCTGGATCCCGATGACGGGCCGGCGCCCGACCCCGGACTGGAGCTGCGCCCGGTGCACGAGCGGTTCGCCGCCGCGTGGCAGACGGTGGTGCGCTGGCGGGACGCCGCAGCCCCGGTGGTGAACTTCAACCGCGAGGTCGTCGTGATCCTCCCGCCGCCCGCCGACGGCAACATCGACCGGCTCGTCGCCGAGCTGGTACGCCTCGTCTCCGGTGACGGCGGTGGTGGCCGGCGCTCGTTCTCCCTGGGCGTTTCCCGGGTGGCCGAGACCCCCGCCGACCTGCCCCGGGCGTACGAGCAGGCGCGCAAAGCCGTCCAGATCGGGCGCCGCCTCCAGGGCAACGGCGCCCGCGCCAACTTCGACCGGCTCGGCGTGCACCGGTTGCTCTCCCTGATCCCGGACACGGCCGAACTGCGCGGGTTCGTCACCGAGGCGCTGGGCGAGCTGGCCGTGGAGAACGCCGAGAACGCCGACCTGCGGCACACCCTCGCCGTGCTGCTGGAGACCAACCTCAACGTCGCCGAGTCGGCGCGGCGGCTGCATTTCCACTACAACACGCTGCGGTACCGGATCAGCAAGCTGGAGAAGATGGTGGGCCCGTTCACCGAGGACGCCACGCTCCGCCTCGACCTGGCCCTGGCGCTACGCGTCCTGGAGATGCGCGGCCTCTAGCGACGCTTGCGAGCTGCCGTTCAGGCCTGCGTCGGCCAGGGCGGCGGCGTTTTGCGCTATTTCGCAACGTTCGCCTCCTTCTGGTGACGATCCGGAATCCTCCCTTCGGACGGTGGCGAGCGCCGAACACCGCACCACCCGGGCGTCCCGCCCGCGTGGTTGGCAGGTTTGGCTAAGCGGGAACCGGCCGCTTGGGGGTTTCTTGCCCATGAGATGGGCGCCACACTGCCCCCATCCTCATCGACATCGCGGAGTCTCCTCGGAGGGGGGCCGTACCTCATGGGCATGCGCTGGAGCGCCTTCCACTGGGACGTGGTTCACAGTGGAAAGACACCGCCGCCTGGCGGCGTCGTACGTCCGAACGAGAGGCTGTCCTGGCCCCGCACCGTCGGCCTCGGCGCGCAACACGTCGTCGCGATGTTCGGTGCGACGTTCGTCTTCCCCATCGTCATGGGCCTCAACCCGCAGCTCGCGATCATGATGAGCGGCATCGCGACGATCTGCTTCCTGCTGATCGTCCAGGGCAAGGTGCCGAGCTACCTCGGCACGTCCGCGTCGTTCGTCGGCGCGGTGGTGGCGATCCGGGCCCAAGGCGGCGACTCCGCCGACGTCACCGGCGCGATCCTTATCGCAGGGCTGGTCCTGCTCGCGGTCGGTGTGATCATCCACTTCGCCGGTAGTCGGGTCATCTACGCGGTGCTGCCGCCGGTAGTCACCGGCGCGGTCGTCATGCTCATCGGGTTCAACCTGGCGCCCGTGGTGGCCGACATCTACTGGCCGCAGGACCAGTGGATCGCGCTGATCACGATGTTCGCGGTGATCGTGATGGCGGTCGGCTTCCGCGGCTTCATGAGCCGGATCGCGGTCTTCCTCGGCCTGCTCTTCGGTTACGTGCTGTCCTGGATCTTCGACCTGATCTTCGGCAAGATCACCTCCTTCGACGCGGTGGCCAACGAGGTGACGACCCACTCCCGGGTCAACTGGGACAACCTCCGGGACGCCGCCTGGGTCGGCTTCCCGCCGCAGACGACGATGGGCGCGGACGGCAAAGAGATCGTCGGCTGGCACCTGCCCGACTTCAAGTTCGCGTTCATCCTGCTGGTGCTCCCCGCCGTGATCGCGCTGATCGCGGAGAACACCGGGCACGTAAAGGCGGTCGCGGAGATGACCGAGACCGACCTCGACCCGGTGATGGGCAGGGCGATCGCCGCAGACGGCTTCGGTACCGCGCTGGCCAGCTCGGTCGGTGGCTCGCCCACCACCACCTACGCCGAGAACATCGGCGTCATGGCGGCCACCCGGATCTACTCCACAGCGGCGTATTACGTCGCCGCGATCGTGGCGATCCTGTTTGGGTTCTCACCGAAGTTCGGGGCGCTGATCTCGGCCACGCCGGGCGGCGTACTTGGCGGGATCACGGTCGTGCTCTACGGCATGATCGGCCTGCTCGGCGCGAAGATCTGGAAGGAGAACGGGGTCGACTTCGGCAACCCCATCAACCTCGTCCCGGTCGCCGCCGGCATCATCATCGCGATCGGCGACACCACCCTGAAGTTCACCGACAACTTCAACCTGACCGGGATCGCGCTGGGCACCATCGTCACCATCGTCGCGTTCCACCTGGCCCGGACGATCGCCCCACCGCACCTGCGAGAACAGCTGGTCGCCGAACGCCAGGAAATCGATCGGCTCCGCACCAATGCACAGGCCCGCCGGGCCGAGCGCACGCACGGCGACGGCGACCACCCGGAGGGCACCGCGATCATCGTGGATGAGCCCGGCGCCTACCGGGAACCCTGACAGGACCACGTTGCGGTCCGATTCCGCCCTCGACTGGGCGGGATCGGACCGCAAACACCTCTCGGGGGAGCGAAGATCTCGTTATGAAGCCACCGGTGTTCGAATACCACCGCCCGGAGACGGTCGACGAGGCGCTGTCGGTGCTGGCCGAGGCCGGCACGGACGGGAAGGTGCTGGCCGGCGGGCAGAGCCTCGTCCCGGTGCTCAACATGCGCCTCGCCGCGCCCGGGCACCTGGTCGACATCAACCGGCTCGCCGACCTGGCCTACGTGCGAAGCGGGCCGGACGGCGTACGGATCGGCGCGCTCGCCCGCCACGCCGAGGTCGAGCGCGACGGCCCCGCGCACGCCGCCGTGCCGCTGCTGCGCCAGGCCCTGGAGAACGTCGCGCACCCGACGATCCGGAACCGGGGCACCACAGTCGGCAGCATCGTCCACGCCGACCCGTCGGGCGAGGCGCCGGCGGTGCTCACGCTCCTCGGCGGATCGATGACACTGGCGCGGGCAGGCTCCACCCGAACCGTCCCAGCGGCGGAGTTCTTCGTCGCCCCGCTCGAATCGGCGCTGCGGCCGGGGGAGCTGGCTGTCGAGGCGTACTTCCCGCGACCGCCGGACCGCAGCGGCACCGCGTGGCGGGAGGTGTCGCGGCGGCACGGCGACTACGCGCTGTGCGGCGTCGGCGTGCTAGTCACGCTCGACGACGACCTCCGGGTAGCGGCGGCGCGGGCGGCGTTCATCTCGGTCGGCCCCACTCCGGTGCTCGTCGACCTGACCGACGCCGCCGCTGGTCAGCAGTACGACGCCGTCGACTGGAGCGCCGCCGCCACGCTGGCCCGAGACCGGATCGAACCGGAGGACGACATTCACGCCACGGCCAGCTACCGCGCCCACCTCGCCGGCGTGCTGCTGGGGCGTGCGGGCGCCGAGGCGGCCGGACGGGCGGCCGCATGACCGAGACCCTGCACGAGACGCGGCTGGTGGTGAACGGCGTGCCGCGCACCGTCCGGGTGCCGGCGCGGCGCCTCCTCGCCGACTGCCTCCGCGTCGACCTCGGCCTCACCGGTACGCATCTGGGCTGCGAGCACGGGGTCTGCGGCGCCTGCACGGTGCTGGTGGACGGTCAACCGATGCGCTCGTGCCTGATGTTCGCAGTGAGCGCCGACGGCGCCGAGATCACCACCACCGAAGGATGCCGCGCACCAGATGGCGGCCTCGGCCCTGTCCAGCAGGCGTTCCAGGAGTGCCACGGGCTCCAGTGCGGCTTCTGCACACCCGGGTTCATCACGACGATCACGGCGTACCTGCGCGACAACCCGGCGCCCAGCGAGGCCGAGGCGCGAGAGGCGATCGGCGGCAACCTCTGCCGCTGTACGGGGTACCAGAACATCGTGAAGTCCGTGCTCCGCGCCGCCGAGATCCAGGGTGAGGTGGTCCCGTGAGTGGCCGCATGTTCGGGGAGCCGATCGCCCGCCGGGAGGACCCGCGTCTGGTGTCCGGAGCCGGCCGGTACCTCGACGACCTGGGGCCGTCCGCGCTGGCCGCCGCGTTCGTCCGCTGCCCGCATGCGCACGCCCGCGTCACCGACATCGACGTGACTGACGCGCTCGACGTCGACGGGCTGGTGGCGATCTACACCTACGACGACCTCGCCGACGATACCGCCACCCGCGTCGCCGAACCGCTCCCGCTGCTCATCCCGCACCCCGCGCTCACCCAGCCCCGCACGGCGTACGCGCTGGTCAAGGACGTCGCGAAGCACGTCGGCGAGCCGATCGTCATGGTCGTCGCCACCGACCGGTACGTCGCCGAGGACATCTGCGACCGGATCCGGGTGTCGTATGAGTTCCTGCCGCCCGTCGTCGGCGTGGCAGCTGCTAGGGAGGCCCGGCACGCGGTCCACGCCGATGTGCCGGACAACGTCGCCGCGCACCTGCTCCAGGAGGTGGGGGATGCCCGCGCGGCGATCGCCGCTGCCCCGCACACCCTGGAACTCGACCTGGAGATCGAGCGCAGCGCCTCGATGCCGATGGAGGGCAAGGGCGTGTACGCGCGGTGGGACGCCGCCGACGCTTCGCTGCGCGTCTACTCCTCGACGCAAACGTCGACGTCCGTGCGGTTCGCCCTCGCCGCGAAGCTGAACATCCCGGTCGATCGGGTCGAGGTGATCGCCCCGGACGTGGGCGGCGGGTTCGGCGTGAAGATCGTCCACCCGTGGCCGGAAGAGGTGCTCGTGCCGTGGGCGGCGATCCGCCTCGACCGCGAAGTGAAGTGGTCCGAGGACCGCCGCGAACACTTCGTCTCCTCTGCGCACGAACGCGGCCAGCAGCAGAAGATCCGCGTCGGCTTCGACGACGACGGCCGCATCCTGGGCCTGGACGTCGAGTTCTGGCACGACAACGGCGCGTACACGCCGTACGGGATCATCATCCCGATCATCACGTCCACCCAGCTGCTCGGCCCGTACAAGCCCGGCGCCTACCGGGTGGAGTTCCGCTCGCTGTACACGAATACGGTGATGGTGACGCCGTACCGTGGCGCCGGTCGGCCGCAAGGTGTGTACGCGATGGAACGCACGATGGACGCCATTGCCGCGAGGCTTCGCCTCGACCGCGCTGAGGTGCGCGAACGTAACTTCATCCAGCCACACGAGATGCCGTACGACCACCAGCTCACGTTCCAGGATGGCCGCCCACTCATCTACGACTCAGGCGACTTCCCGGCGTCGCTGGAGAAGCTCAAGAAGCTGGTCGACTGGGACGGATTCGCCGCCTACCGGGACGCCGCCCGCGCGGAGGGGCGCCGGGTCGGCATCGGGCTGGCCTGTTACGTCGAGGGCACCGGCGTCGGGCCGTACGAGGGCGCGCACATCCGGGTGGAGTCGTCCGGCAAGGTGGTCGTCTCCACCGGACTCACTACCCAGGGCCAGGGCCACGAGACGGTGTTCGCGCAGATCGCCGCCGACGAGCTGGGCGTGCCCGTCGAGGACATCAGCGTCACGACCGGCGACACGCGACGGTTCAAGTACGCGGTCGGCACGTTCGCGTCGCGCGCCGCCGTCATGAGCGGCAACGCCGTGGCGCTCACCGCCCGCAAGGTGCGCGCGAAGGCGTTGCGGATCGCCGCCGAAGCGCTCGAAGCCGATCCGGGCGACCTGGAGATTACCGACGGCGTGGTCCGGGTGAAGGGCCATCCGCCGGGCGCCTCCGGCGGCGAGATTCCGCTCCGGACAGTGGCAGTGCTGTCCAACCCGCTGCGGTACGCCTTCGACGAGGAGTCCAAGCGGGCCACCCAGTTCGCGGTCGGCTCCTCCGACAAGCCGCCCGTCGACGAGGACGACGAGCCTGGCCTGGAGGCGACCGACTACTACTCGCCGATGCAGGCCACGTTCGCCAACGGCATGCACGCGGCGATCGTGGAGACCGATCCGGAGACCGCGGAGATCAAGATCCTGCGGTACTGCGTGGTCCACGACTGCGGTCCGATGATCAATCCCCGCATCGTCGAGGGGCAGGTGCACGGCGGCGTCGCCCAGGGTATCGGCGGGGCGCTGTACGAGCGGATCGTCTACGACGAGAACGGCCAGCTGCTCAACGCGTCCTACATGGACTTCCTCATTCCGTATGCGTCCGAGGTGCCGGTGATCGAGACCGACCACCTGGAGACGCCGACGCCGCTCAACCCGCTCGGGATCAAGGGCGCGGGGGAGGCCGGCGTGATCCCGGGCTCGGCGCTGCTGGCGTCCGCCATCGAGGACGCGGAGGGGATCACCATCACGCGGATGCCGATCTCCCCGTCCGACCTGTTCCACCTGCGCCAAGGAGCGACTGAATGAAGGTATCCGGCAACGCCACGCTCAACGCGCCCGTCGAGAAGGTGTGGGCGGCGCTGAACGACCCCGCTGTGCTCGTCCGGACCATCCCGGGCTGCGAGCAGCTCGAGGAGGTCGAGAGGGACGCGTACCGGATGACCGTGACGGCGGGCGTGGCGTCGATCAAGGGCAGCTACGCCGGCGACGTGCGCCTCACCGATCAGCAGGAGCCGCACGCGTTCGTCCTCAAGGCGTCCGGGGCGGGCGGGCCGGGCACGGTGTCCGCCGACGTCAAGGTGCGTCTGGTGGACGGCGGCGACGGCACGACCGTCCTGTCCTACGACGCGGACGCCATCGTCGGCGGCATGATCGGCGGCGTCGGCCAGCGGATCCTCACCGGCGTCGCCAAGAAGACCGCCGCCGAGTTCTTCCATGCTGTGGACGCGGTGCTGACCGGAGCGCCCGTCGGCGTGGTGAGCCCGGCCGCCGTACCGGGGACGGCCGCGCCGGCTGTGTATGTGGCACCAGCCGGCGCGGTCCGGGCCGGTGTGATCGGCGGCGACTTCGCGAAGGGCGCGGTTTTCGGCGCCGCCGTGGCGCTGCTCGGTGCGCTCGTCGGCGGCTGGGCGGCGGGCAGGAGGGCACGATGAGGACGTTCACCGCAGCGGCGGTCCAGCTCGCGCCCGTACCCGGGCCGCTGACGGCGGCTAGCGTCAAGGCGAACCTTGACAAGTGCGTCGACTTCACCGAGCGCTGCGTGGCCGCGACGGCCGCCGAGCTGGTCGTGCTGCCCGAGTCGGCGACCACCGGTTTCACGCCCGGGATCCC
>Ga0210378_10000338_pt1 | contig 23375 bp, 26 predicted proteins | sample PLM1_60_b1redo_FD_155465 | JGI IMG/M metagenome (GOLD analysis project Ga0210378, IMG submission 155465) | Groundwater sediment microbial communities from an aquifer in East River, Colorado, USA - PLM1_60_b1 redo | ecosystem: Environmental > Terrestrial > Soil > Riparian zone | place: USA: East...
GATCGGCGTCCACCGGGCCTCCAGGCTCGACGTTGGGTTAGCAACGCCGATCATGGACGCCCTCGCCTGCTGTTCAGGGCCGACACGCCCCAGCTCGTAGCCGATCCCCTTGGAATAGGTCGTCTAGGGCGCCGGCCTGCGTCCCGGCGCGCGCTCACCCGAACTCACGGTCGCGGCGGGACTGCGAGCCTGCCGCGACCGGTACCAGTCAGACCTGGAAGAACCTGCTGGAGGCTTGGAGGCGTTGATGGCACTGGTGCTCACGCTGTTGGGTCACGTCCGTGAGCGGGCGGTTTTGGGGAGAGGAGTCACTTGGCCACGAAGGTCGGCAAAATTCTCTAGCGGGCGGCGGCAGGGTGATATACACAGTTCTGCCTAGCCTGCTCTGCTGACCGCTCAGCCGGGCGGGCCAAACTGGCGACGTGGAGCGCCGCACGATGCAATGGCTGATGGTTCGCCAGCTGTCCTCACCTCGCGCCGACCAGTCACGCGCGGGCACCGCGACCGACAACGCCGACAACACCTCAAGCGACACGGTCGAGCCGGTCAACATCGACAAGGTGGCCCCGGCCCTGAGCGGCGCCCCGACGACGAGCGCCAACGCGGGCGGCTGGTACGCAGGCGACGTCACCGTGGACTGGACCTGCTCGGACGCGCCGTCCGGCCTGGCCGGCGGCTGCCCGGCCGCCAGCACCATCACCGGGGAGGGCGACAACCTCTCGGCCAGCGCCTCGATCAGCGACAGCGCGGGCAACTCGACCAGCAGGAGCCTCGCGGGGGTCAAGATCGACCGCACCGCGCCGAGCACCTCGGCGGACGTGCCCGCGCCGCCGGACAGCGGCTGGTACGCCGGACCGGTCGAGGTCACCCTCGCCGGAGTGGACAGCCTCTCGGGCGTCGAGGCGACCTTCTACCGTGTGGACGGCGGTGCCCTGCACGCCTACGACGGCCCCTTCCACCACAGCCTGAAGGGCAGCCACACGATCACCTACTGGAGCGTCGACCGGGCCGGCAACGTCGAGGACGGGACCGCCGACGGCCACAGCATCACGCTCAGGATCGACGGCGTCCCGCCCACCATCACGCCCAACCGGTCGCCCGCGCCGAACGCCAACGGCTGGAACAACACCCCCGTCCTCGTGGGCTTCACGTGCGACGACGCAGAGTCGGGGGTCGCCGGGTGCGGCGGCGGCGGCCTACTCGACAACGAGGGCGCCGGCCAGAGCCTGACGGGCAGCGCGCAGGACAACGCTGGCAACAGCAGCGAGGCGACGGCCAACGACATCGACATCGACCTGACCCCGCCGTACCTGGCCGGCGCGCCAACCACCGACCCCAACGCCGACGGCTGGCACAGGGGTGACGTGACGATCCGCTGGACGGCCTCGGACGCGCTGTCCGGCGTCGACACGAGCACCCAGCCTGACGACAGCTTGGTCACCGGGGAGGGCACCAACCTCAGCGCCGGGCCGGTGAGCGTCTCCGACAAGGCTGGCAACAGCGCCAGCGCGTCGCTGGACGGCATCAAGATCGACCGCGCACCGCCCGATCAACGGCGGCCCGACGACGGCGCCCAACGGCGACGGCTGGTACAACACCGACGTCGTGGTCGACTTCACCTGCGCCGACAGTCTGTCCGGCGTCGCGTCCTGCCCGACCAGCAGGGTGATCGGCGGCGACGGCACCAACCAGAGCGTCACAAGCGACCCCGCGACCGACCACGCGGGCAACTCGGCGCACGGCAGGACCGTCGGCGGCATCAACATCGACGGCCAGGCGCCCCAGACCAAGGCCAACAACCTCTGCACGGCCACCAACGGCTACTGCACCGGGAGCACCGCCACCGTGACCCTGCGCGCCACCGACCTTGGCCCGGCCGGCGTCAAGGAGGTCCACTACAGCGTGAACGGCGGGACCGGGCAGGTCGCGGCCGGCGCCAGCATCGACGTGGACGTTCCCCTGAGCGGCAGCGGCAACGCGACCGTGGACTACTACGCGCTCGACAGGGCCGGCAACCAGGAGCCGAACAACACGATCGGGCTCAACTACGACAACATCGCCCCGACCGTGACCCACACGCTGACCCCGACGCTGAACGCCGCGGGCTGGAACGCAAGCGACGTGACCGTCCACTTCAGCGCCAGGGACGACGACACGGGCTCCGGCGTCGACCCGAGCTCGATCACCTCGGACGTGCTGGTCGGCGACGAGACCAGCGGGCAGGTCGTCGACGGCCAGGCCAAGGACACCGCCGGCAATGTCGGCACCGACTCGGTGACCGCCAAGCTCGACAAGACCCAGCCGGCCATCAGCGGCGCGATCGTCTCGGGCGCGGCCGGGTCCAACGGCTGGCATACCGGCCCGGTGACGGTGCACTTCACCTGCTCCGATGCGCTGTCCGCCGTCGTGGTCTGCCCCGACGACGTGACCCTGACCGGCAACGGCGCCACCAGTCCGTGACCGCCTCGGCGGTCGACAACGCCGGCAACGCCAAGAGCGCGACCGTCGGCCACGTCGACATCGACGCCGAGGCCCCAACGATCAGCACGCTCAGCCTGAAGGACGGCGGCATCTACACCCTCGGCGCGGTGCCAGCGGCCTCGTGCGCCGCAGGTGACGACGTCTCGGGCGTTGCCTGGTGCTCGGTCGGGTGAGCGGCGGGCTCGCGAGCGGCGTCGGCACCTTCGCCTTCACCGCGACCGCCACCGACAAGGCCGGCAACACCGTTACGCGAACCGGCACCTACCAGGTGATCTACCGGTTCGACGGGTTCCTGCAGCCGATCAACGACACCGCCCACCAGGTCGGGACCACCACCGTGAGCATCTTCAAGGCGGGCAGCACCGTCCCGGCGAAGTTCCAGCTCAAGAAGAGCGACGGCACGGTCGGTCGTCCAGCCAACCAGCCTGCCGCAGTGGGTCACCCCCGCGAAGGGCGGCCCGACGACCGCGCCGGTGGACGAGTCCGCGTACAGCGACCTGCCCAGCACCAGCGGCGCCTACCGCTGGGACTCGACCGGCCAGCAGCACATCTACAACTGGGGGACGGCGAGCGGCCAGAAGGGTTCCTACTGGCGCATCGGCGTCAAGCTGGACGACGGGCAGACCTACACGGTGAACATCGGTCTGCGCTGACGCGGCGGCCCTGACGGCGGGGCTGGCGTCACAAGGCACCGGCCCCGCGCGGCCGACAGCAGTGCGGTGCCGTCGCGATGCAAATACCCTCGGCAGGATCCATCCTGGAACCGGACTGTGAGCGCACGGCAACCGCCGTCGAGCAGAGAGGACACAAGGATGTACCTGATCCGAGAGCGCTTCTTCCGGTTGGGCGAGGACTCCGACATCACCGACGAGCAGGGCCGGCCCGTCCTGCACGTGGACGGCAAGGTCCTCAGCCTGCGGAACCGGCTGGTCCTGCGCGACCCCGAAGGGCGGGAAGTCGCCCAGGTCCAGCGCAAGCTGGTCGCGATGCGGCCGACCTACCAGATCTCGGTCGCCGGCCAGGAGGCCGCCGAGGTCCGCAAGCACTTCTTCACGCCCTTCGGGGACCGGTTCACCATCGACGTCCCCGGCCCCGACGACCTGGAGATGCGGGGCAACCTGCTCGACCACGAGTTCACCGTCCGGCGCGGCGACCAGACCGTGGCCACCGTCTCCAAGCGCTGGTTCAGCATGCGCGACACCTACGCGGTGGACGTCGCCCCCGGCCAGGACGACCTGCTGATCCTGGCCAGCGTCCTGGCGCTGGACCTGGCGGAGGACCAGGAGCGCAAGCAACACTGAGCCACAGCCTGCAGCTTGAGGTGCGCGGACCCGCCGTCCTGGACGTGGACCTGACGTTCCGGGAACGCTGGGAGGACCGCACGCCGGCCGACCACCGCAAACCCGCTGCGCGCCATGTGGCGGCGGGTCAGCCACGAGCCCCGACGCCGCGGGCTGCTGCTGCGCCGGCCGACACCTCCGCACCCGGAGGCGTTGCCGCGACTGCGGGCCGCGCCGGAGGCACCGGCGCGCGGCAGCTCCCTCGCGCGGCAGCTTCCTCGCAGGGGTCCCACTATCCGACGCGTTTCGAGGCAGGCGGACGGCAGCGGTAGTGACATGGCGGCGCCGGTCGGTGATCATCGCAGGACGACCATCCGGCGGTGATCGGGAGTCCATCATGGCGCAGCGCAAGGCCACCAAGGCGACCAAGCAGTCCTCCAAACGCGACCCCGGCAGCAACCCGCCGCGCCTGCTCGTCGAGGAGGCCGAGGCCGAGGCCGCGCCGGGCACGACGGGCAAGATGAGCCAGAAGGCGTACGAGCGTGAGCTGGCCACGCTCCAGATCGAGCTGGTCAAGCTCCAGGAGTGGATCAAGCACGCGGGGCTGAGGGTGGTGGTGCTGTTCGAGGGCCGCGACGCCGCCGGCAAGGGCGGCACCATCAAGCGGATCACCGAGAGCCTGAACCCGCGGATCTCCCGGGTCGTGGCGCTCGGCACCCCCACCGAACGCGAGACGACCCAGTGGTACTTCCAGCGGTATGCCGCCCAGCTCCCCGCCGCGGGCGAGATGGCGCTGTTCGACCGGAGCTGGTACAACCGCGCTGGCGTCGAGCGGGTGATGGGCTTCTGCACCGAGCAGGAGGTGGAGGAGTTCTTCCGCTCGTGCCCGCAGTTCGAGGGCATGCTGATCCGCTCGGGGATCATCCTGATCAAGTACTGGTTCTCGGTCAGCGACGAGGAGCAGGAGCGCCGCTTCCAGCGGCGCCTCGGCGACCCGACCAGGCGCTGGAAGCTCAGCCCGATGGACCTGAAGTCCCGCGAGCGGTGGCTCGACTACTCCAAGGCCAAGGACGCCATGTTCGCCCACACCGACACCAGGGAGTCGCCGTGGTGGGTGGTGAACGCGGACGTGAAGCGGCATGCGCGGCTGAACTGCATCAGCCACCTGCTGACCATGATCCCCTACGAGGACCTGACACCCGAGCCGATCAAGCTGCCCCCGCGGAAGGACCACGGCAAGTACGTGCGCCCGCCGATCACCGACCAGACCTTCGTCCCGGCGCGCTATCCCGGCTGAGCGGCGGCTGGCAGCCCGGCTGAGCGGCGGCTGGCAGCCCGGCTGAGCGGCGGCTGGCAGCCCGGCTGAGCGGCGGCTGGCAGCCCGGCTGAGCGGCGGCTGGCAGCCCGGCTGAGCGGCGGCTGGCAGCCCGGCTGAGCGGCGGCTGGCAGCCAGTCCTCCTGGCGGGCGCCGTCCTCGGTCCGGCCCGGCCGGCGTGAACGGCGGCAGCGGGTACTCAATTCGCCCCGACACCGGCACCCGGGGAGGGCCATGCTGAAGACGGCACGGCTTGGCTCCAGCGCGGTCGCGGTCACCGCCCTCGGCTTCGGCGGCGCCCCGATCGGCAACCTCTACCACGCCGTCGACGACGCCACCGCCACCGGAGCGGTGACCGCCGCGTTCCAGGCCGGGGTGCGCTTCTTCGACACCGCCCCCCACTACGGACTGGGCCTGTCGGAGCGGCGGCTGGGCCGCGCTGGCGGCGCGGCCGCGGGCCGGCTACGTCGTGTCGACCAAGGTGGGCCGCGTCCTGGTGCCGGACCCCGGCGGCGCGTCCCGCCGCGGCGGCCAGGGATTCGACGTGCCCGCGACCTGGCGCCGGGTCTGGGACTTCAGCGTGGCCGGCGTCCGGCGGTCGCTGGCGGCGAGCCTGGACCGGCTCGGGCTCGACCGCGTGGACGTCGCCTATGCGCAACCAGGAGTCGGCTCCCGGTCAGCACCGGGGCGGTGACCACCACGACCAACGGCCGGGCCTGACCATTGCCGAGGCCGCTGAGGCTTGCGAGGTGTCGACCTCGACAATCCGCCGGTACCTGCGCGCTGGGCGCTTTCCGAACGCTCGTCAAGAGCCAAGCCCGCTCCCCGGCCAGCCTGGACGGCAATGGCGGATCCCGACCGAGGACGTGCTCGCAGCCGGTCTGGGCCGGCACACTCCGGCATCACCCGACCATGCTCAGAAGCAGCAGTCGCCAGAAGGACCGGCTGGTGCCCAGGCCGCCCATGACCGCATCCGAGCCCTTGAACATGCCCTGGAGCTTGAGCGCACCCGCCGCCAGGCCGCCGAGGTCTTGGCCGCCGAGCGCGCCCGCACGATCTTGACGCTGGAGATCGCACTGCGGGCCCTGGAGGATCGTCACCCTGAAGCGGTCCCAGACCCCGCGGAGACCGCCACATCCCCCGCGGAGACCGCCACATCCCCTTGCTCGCCGCCCGGCGCCGGCTCCACGCAAGCACCCAGGCCACTCTCGCAGCCAGGTGTCCTGCAGATGGTCCGGGCCCCGAGACGGCTCGAGGGCGAACTCGGTCAGGAGGACCGGGCGGCGATCATCGAGCGGGCGTTGAACAGGCAACAGCGGCCCAAGCGGCGCTGGTGGTGGCAGTAGCGTGAAGACTTCCGCGGTGCGCTATTCACCCAGCTCAACCCGAGGATACTCGGCGGTCCGAGGCTGGCCTCGCTGGGTACGTGTCGGGGTGGCTCCGGCCGCAAGCGGATCGAAGCCGGGCGGCCAGGTCGTCAGCGGCGAGAAGGTCGCAGCGCGAAGGTTGGCGCCGTCGAGGGCCGCACCCCGTAGGTCGGCGGCGTCCAGGTCGGCACCTTCGAGGTCGGCGTCGCGCAGGTCGGCGTCGCGCAGGTCGGCCGCGTGCAAGCAGCTGTCGCGTAGCCAGGCCTCACGCAGGTCCGCTCCGCGAAAGTCGGCCCCTGGCAAGCAGGTGGCCGACAGGCCGGCCAGATGAAGATCGGCGCCGCCGAGGTGTTCACGTCCCCTGGTCGGGACGCCAGGCATCGGGGCGGCCGGGTACCTTGTGGACATCGCCGTCACGGCCTCCTCCCGCACAGCGGTCCGAGCCCGCCCGTGTCGAGCGCCCGCCGCCGATTCCCAGCGTAGTCCGCTGTCGCGCCTCTTCATCCGGGTCGGCGAGTCGGTGCGATCCCTTGATGCGGTCCCCGTCACGCGATCCGCAACGGCGACGACACGCACCGACTCGCTCGTCGGCGCCGCCCCGGGCGAGTGGGTCACTGGGCGATGACCAGACCCCGGTTCGGGTCGCCGCCTTCCCTTCGTCGTAGGCTGTCCTGCCGGCAGCCACACCACTGAGAGACAGGAACAGCCGCATGACCGATGCGTCGTCCGCGCAGGTCCCAGCCACCGCAACCTTCATCAACCCCGAGGCGATGCACCGTCCCCCGGGCTACACCCACGTCGTCGAGGTGACGGCGGGCCGGCCGGTCTACATCGCCGGGCAGGTCGCCCTCGACCGTACCGGCGCGCTCGTTGGCCCAGGCGACATCCGCGCCCAGGCGCGGCAGGTGTTCGACAACCTGCGGACCGCACTCCAGGCGGTCGGCGGCAGCTTCCATCAGGTGGTCAAGCTCAACTACTACCTGGTGGACGCCACGCAACTGCCAGTCGTTCGCGAGGTCCGCGACGAGTACGTCAACACCCAGCAGCCGCCCGCGAGCACTGCCGTCGAGGTCCGGCGGCTGTTCCGCGATGATCTCCTCATCGAGGTCGAGGCGGTCGCAGTGATCGCGTCGTTCCAGCCTATGAGCTCGACAGCGTAGAAGTCGGGCCGCCGCGCCCTCCGGGATGCGAGGCGACACCACGCCACGGTCACCCTACGGCCCGGGCCGGCTGCGCGTGGCGACTCCGGCAGCATGGGCGGAGCGCCTCAGGGGCTGCGCGCGGGCCTGCCGGCGACCGCGACCAAGCCTCACCGCGCGCTCGTGACCGATGATTGAGGCACAGCCCTGCCAGAGAACGGCCGGCGACCGGGAGGAGCAGCACGATGACCGGGTGGAACGAGCTCAGCTGGGATGAGGCGATGCGGCGGGCCCATACGGCGCTGCTCGCGTCTGAGGAGTTGTACGACGAGATCGACGCCCAGGAGGGTCGCTCGAATGTCGATATCGAGAAGCATCTGCGCAGGGCCGAGGTGAAAGCCTCGCATGCCCGGTCATGGGTCGCGATCGCCCAGGCCCTTGGCACCCAACGTGACCGCTACGGATCTGCCGGCGGGTAGACGGTAGAACGGGACGGCCTGGCCGCCGCCCGGACCGGTCGGATCTCCGTTCCGTATCCTACGGCCGAACGAGGGCCGAGCTCGTCGTGGCCGTTGCCGCCGAGGCGGTTGGGTACCCATCGCCGTGCCACCCGGAGGGGCGATGGGTACCCGAATGGATCGGGCGGCGGTCGCGGGTGGCAGCGCTACCGGCTGATCACCGTGCAGGTCATGGTGCGGGTGACGCCATCCACGACCTGGACGCGGGAGACCACCAGCCGGCCCAGCTCATCCATCCCGGGCGCCTGGACCCGGGCGATGCCGTCGTAGGGGCCGACGACGGCCTCGGCCCACTGCACCCCCTGGATCGCCCTGACCGCCTCGGTGACCTGGGCTGCCCTGCCGACCTCGGTCTGGATAAGCACATACGCACTCAGCATCTCGTGCCGACCTCCCAGCCTGGGCCCGCGCCACCCCGCCCCGACCAGGTCGGCGCCTGGCCTGGCCTGGCCTGGCCTGGCCCGAGAGGTGGCAGGGCGCATGCTACCCCAAGCCGGCCAGCCGACCCCGGTGGCTGTCGAGCTCGGCGCCGCCTGCCGCCCGCGTCGGCCGGGCCGCGCCCGGCCTCAGGTGGCCGCGCCCGGCCTCAGGTGGCCTGGTCCTTCCTGGCGGACAGGGTCCGCCCGCGGCGGCTGGCCGTCCGGTCACGCGCGACATCGAGGACCAGGTCCAGCACAGCGGCGATCGCCAGGCCGATCGCGGCCCCCCCGACCACGTCGAGCGGGTTGTGCGCCCCCAGGTACACCCGCGCGATCGCGTTGAACGTGGCCAGCGCGAACGCGACGATCCCCCAGCGGCGCGGCAGGACCAGCACCAGCAGCCCTGCGATCGCGAACGTGATGATGGCGTGCCCGGAGGTGAAGCTCAGCCCGCCGGGATGCACCCCGCGCAGGATCGCGTCCGGCACCGTGGTTCCCGGGCGTTCCCGCTGCACCAGCAGCTTGGGAACCCGCTCGACGGCGAGCTTCAACGGCACCACCAGCACCAGCGCCGCAGCCAGCCGCCAGCGCCGCATCGCCAGCGCGACGGCCGCGACGAACAGCGGCATCGCCAGCACACCCAGGTACTGGGCGACCAGCATGGGTCGGTAGAGCCAGTCGGGCAGCCCGTTGACGGCGTGGAACACGGCCCGCTCGGCCCGGCCGACCCGCCCGTCGGCGACCACGACCGTACAGACAGCGAACACCGCGAGGCTGGCCACCAGCACGATCACGTCCCGCCGGAGACGGCTCACGACACACGGCCCGCTTCGGGTGCCTGCGCTCCCGGTCGGGAAGGCCAATCCAGCTGGATCCGGGTCCGGAAGGCGCTCATCGTCCCCCCGCCGCTATCGGGGTGCCTGCCGAGCAGGCGTCGCACGACGCCTGCCGCGCTCGGGCCTTGAGACGCGCGTTTCACTTGGGCCCATCGTTCTGGGCTGCCGCTGACCGAGCATTCCGTCCCACGCCGTCCTTCACTGATCATATGGAGCAAGGCGCCGACGAGGCAACCCTTGGCCTCCTCGGGGCGTCGGCCGGGCGGGACCCCTTAGGGCTTGCCGCCCGACAACCTGGTCCAGGGGAGCCTGTCCAACCTGCGCAAGGTCCTCTTGGAGCGTCAACGTTGCCACGCGGCGAGCCCTCAGCTCGCCCCGCGGGCGGCTGGATCGGACCCGCGCGCCGGTGTGGCAGGGTCGCTGAGGAAGTCGGTCACGATGCGCACGAAGCGCTTGGGCTCCTCCCAGTAGAGCAGGTGGCCAGCCCCGTCGAACCGCTGCACCCGGGCGTTGGGGAGCAGGCCGGCGAGCACGCTGGCGTTGCCGGGGTCCACGACCTGGTCGGCCGTGCCCTGCACGACCAGGGTGGGTTGGGTGATGCGGCGCTGCTGGCCGAGCGGGTTGAACAGCACCCCGGCCGCGGTCTGTGCGCGCCAGGCCGATTGGGTCTGGGGATGGGCGCGCCTGCGGGCCGCGAGGCGCTTGGCGATCCTGGGCCGGCGGCGCAGGGTCTCGGGGCCGAGCACCTTCCCGACGAACTCCCGCAGCCTGGCCTGGCTGGTCATGAACGGCGCCGAGGCGAACAGGTAGGCGGCGCCCAGCGGCATGGGGCGGCTGCGCGGTCCGCCCGGGATGGTGCACACCAGCACCAGCTTGTCGACCCGCTCGGGGTGGGCGAGCACCAGCTCCTGGGCGATCATGCCGCCGAGGCTGGTGCCGACCACGCTGGCCCGCTCGATGCCGGCGTCGTCCAGGACGGCGAGGACGTCCTCTGCCATCATGCGGGTCGAGTAGCGCCCAGTCGGGGCGTCGGAGGCGCCGATGCCGCGGTTGTCGACGGTGACGACCTGGAAGCGGCGGGCGAGCCGGTCGGCCACCGGCTCCCAGCCCCAGCGGCCAACGCCCACGCCCTGGATCAGCACCAGGGGTGACCCGCGGCCACGGACGTCGTAGGCCAGGGTCACCGGGCCGTTGCGGGCAAGGCGGGTCGGGACCACCCGGGGCTTGTTCGGCAGGCGCAGCCGAACGGCGGCGCGGTGCCGTAGCCTGTGGCCAAGCTGCCGCAGCGCCGACCGCAGCAGCGAGCTGGTTCGAAGAAGACGTGTCGTCATGTGGCGGTCCCTCGGTAGGCTGTTGCGTAGTTTAGTATGCAACTGCGTACTGTGGCAAGCAGGAGATCCCGAGGTGGCCAGGCGTCAGACGACATCCGATGTGACCCCAGGGGTATGCCCGCTGGTCCCGGTTTCATGCGCGGTCGTCCGGGCACCCGATGTTGGCTCGTGGCTGCCAGGCGGTCGGAGAGCGACGGGGTGAGGGCGTCAAGCACTGGAGGAGCACGTGGCCACCACAACGGGGGCCTTCGGCTTCGCGGCCTCGGCGAGCCGGGCCTGCCCACCGGAACTGGACCGCTGGCCTGCGTCGCACAGCTCCCGCCCCCACCGGTAGCGCTGCTTGGCAGACCGAGCCGCCGGGCCGGCTGATCCAGGCAGACTCGGGATAACTAGGTAAAACTAGTGATGTACGCCGACAGTCCTGGCCGATACACCGTCTGTACGTCGCACCAGCTCGGCGGGCCCGGTGCAGCCGCAGCTGCGGCTGCACCGTTTCGGTCACGCGCCTGCGGGCTCATGGGGGGGGTGTCGCATGCAGCCGTCGCGGACTCGAGCGCTCCTGCGCCGGCCCAATGTGGCCCTTGCGCTGCTCCTCCTCGCTCCGCTCGTCGTCCTGGCCACGCAGCGGCCGGCAGGCGGGTCGACGCTGCCCAGCGGCTTCCGCGACTCGGTGGTGCTCAGCGGGCTGACCAACCCGACCGTGGTCCAGTTCGCCCCCGACGGCCGCGTCTTCGTAGGGCAGAAGAACGGAGTCATCAAGGTCTTCCAGGGCCTGACGGACACCAGCCCGGTCACCTTCGCCGACCTGTCCGTCAAGGTGCACGACTACTGGGACCGCGGCTTGCTCGGCCTCGCGCTCGACCCGAACTTCCCCGCCAGCCCGTACGTGTACGTGCTGTACGCCTACGACGCGCCGATCGGCGGCACGGCGCCGACCTGGAACGACGCCTGCCCCACCCCACCGGGCCCGACCACCGACGGGTGCCTGGTGTCGGCCCGCGTCTCGCGGCTCACGGCCAGCGGCAACACCATGACGGGGAGCGAGCAGGTGCTGATCGAGGAGTGGTGCCAGCAGTATCCGAGCCACTCGATCGGCACCCTGCTGTTCGGCCGGGACGGCAAGCTGTACGTCGGCGGCGGCGACGGTGCGAGCTTCAACAACGTCGACTACGGCCAGTACGGGGCGTTCTACGCCGGCGACAAGGCCAACCCGTGCGGCGACCCGCCCGCGCCAGCCGGCACGCCGCTCACCGCCCCCACCGCCGAGGGCGGCGCGCTGCGCAGCCAGAGCGTCCGGCGCACCGACGGCCCGGCCACCCTGGACGGCGCGATCCTGCGCATCGACCCGGCCACGGGTCAGGGCCTTGCCGACAACCCCTTCGGGTCCTCAAGCGACGCCAACGCCAGGCGGATCGTCGGGTACGGCCTGCGCAACCCGTTCCGCTTCACCCAGCGGCCCGGGACCGACGAGCTTTGGGTCGGCGACGTCGGATGGGGCACCTGGGAGGAGATCAACCGGCTCACCGCCCCGACCGGCACCGCCTCCCGGAACTTCGGCTGGCCCTGCTACGAGGGCACCCCGAGGCAGACCGGCTACGAGGGCGCCGGCCTCAACCAGTGCTCGAGCCTGTACAGCACGAGCGGGTCGGTCGCGGCGCCCTACTACGCCTACAACCACAGCGCCTGCGTGGTGAGCTACGCGGGCTGCCGGACGGGGGGCTCTTCCATCACCGGGCTGGCCTTCTACCAGGGCGGGTCGTACCCGGCCGCCTACAACGGCGCGCTGTTCTTCGGCGACCACTCCCGCAACGAGATCTGGGCCATGCTCCCCGGCGCCAACGGCCTGCCCGACCCCAACAGCATCCAGTCCTTCATCGGCGTCGACGCAAGCGGCAGCGCCGCCGGCAACCCGGTCGACCTGAAGACCGGCCCGGGCGGCGACCTGTTCTACGTCGACATGGAAGGTGGTGCCGTCCACCGGGTCACCTTTACCGCGGCCAACCAGCCGCCCACGGCCAGGATCGGCGCGAGCCCGACAAGCGGCAGCGCACCGCTGACGGTGAGCTTCGACGGGACCGGCTCCACCGACCCCGAAGCCAGGCCGCTCACCTACTCGTGGGACCTGAACGGCGACGGGACCTTCGGTGACTCGACCAGTTCCACGGCGACCTACACCTACACGAGCTCCGGCGCGTACACGGCCAAGCTCAGGGTCACCGACGACCAGGGCGCCACCGACACCGCGTCGGTCACCATCACGGTCGGCAACACCGCACCGACGGCGGTGATCGACACACCCGGTGCAAGCCTGACCTGGAAGGTCGGGGACACGATCGGCTTCTCCGGCCACGCCAGCGACGCCCAGGACGGCACCCTGCCCGCGTCGGCGCTGAGCTGGTCGATGGTCCTGCACCACTGCTCCACGCCCAACAACTGCCACACCCACACGATCCAGGACTTCCCCGGGGTCGCGAGCGGGTCGTTCTCGGCCCCCGACCACCAGTACCCCTGCTGGATCGAGGTGCGGCTCACGGCCACGGACTCCGGCGGCCTGACGTCGACGGCCAGCGTGCGGCTCGACCCGAGGACCGTGGTGCTGACCTTCAGGACCAACCCTGGCGGTCTCAAGCTGGCTGGTCTCTCGGTCAACGAAGCGGCGCAGCCGACCCCGTTCAGCGTCACGGTGGTGGTCGGCTCGCAGAACTCGGTCAGCGCCCCGTCCCCGCAGACCTTCAACCGGTCGACCTACTACTTCTCGTCGTGGTCGGACGGCGGTCCGCAGAACCACATCCTCGTCGCGCCGACCACGAACACGACCTATACGGCCGTCTACCGGAAGCGGTGACGCCACCCATTGCAGCCACCACCAAACTGAGGCATCGGCCGACGCTGGACCAGGTCGGTCGGCTCGCGGCCAGCTTGACCCGGCCCGGGTCGTGCTGCGCTACTGGCGGCAGGACAGGACGCTCCGCCGGCGAGCCGGCGGACCCGACGCCAAGGGTGGTGCGCATGGCGGAGCCGCTCGTCAAGGAGACGCCCGACTCGTTCAGCTTGACCAAGATCGGCGCCGACGGGGTGCCGCGTGAGCTGCAGGCGCGGTGGGTCGAGGAGACGGTGCTCGCCGTCACCGTCTTCGTCGCCACCGGGTACTGCCCGATCCCGCTCGACCGGGCGGAGGCGCGGCGGTTCGCGCGCTGGCTTGCCGGCCAGTTCGACTGACCGCACGACCACAGCCCCGCTGCGAGCGACCCGTGGTCTGTCGGCTCGGCGAGACGCGCAGGTGGCAGCTCTTCTCAAGGACGCCCCGGACCGGTCGGCGGAGCGGGTCGCGGTTCACGCGGCGGGACGCGCGTCCGGGTCGGTCACCGGCCCGGCCATGTCCAGTCGCGCACCTCCGGCATGTCCTGCAGGTGCTCGACCTTGTAGCGGTGGTGCCGTTGGAGCTGCGCGTTGCAGTGGTCGATCAGCCGCTGCGCGCCCTCGGGCGCGCGCCTCGAGCGGCGCACCGCCTCGAGCGCCAGGTGGTACCGGTCCACGCCGTTGAGCACGACCATGTCGAACGGCGTGGTGGTCGTCCCCTGCTCGTTGAAGCCGCGGACGTGGAAGCGGTCCGGGCGCGGGCGGGCCGTGCAGCAGCTGGTGCAGGGCGTTCTGGTAGCCGTGGAACGCCACGACCACGTCGGTGTCTGGGGTGAACAGCCGCACGAACTCCTCGGGGGCCATGCCGTGGGGGTGCTCGTCGGAGTGGGCCAGGGTCATGAGGTCGACCACGTTGACCAGACGCACGCGCAGGTGGGGCAGGAACTCGCGCAGCAGCGCGGCGGCGGCGAGGGCCTCCTGGGTCGGGATGTGGCCGAGCAGCCGCGGCTTGATGTGCTCGGGGCGCAGCGGCTCGCGCAGCAGCGGGTTGTCCCGCAGGTAGATCTGCCCGACGGTGAGGTAGTTGGCCGCGTTCCAGTAGTCGACAATCTGGTCGAGCTGCTCGTCGGGGAGCGCCTCGGGCATGCGTCGGCCCCTTTGGGTGGCAGGTTTCGGCCGCGGGCTGTGGCAGTACCCTCAAGGCAGTACCCTCAAGCGTACGGCCGGCCACGGAACGTACGGCCGGCCACGGAACGTACGGCCGGCCACGGAATCGGAGTGAAGCGCAACGAGAGGGCGTGCCGACATGGATCCGCCACGAGGCGAGACAGCCCGCAGCGTCTACCTCACCTCGATCGAACCGGGCAGCGGCAAGTCCGTGGTGGCCCTCGGCCTGATGGAGATGCTGTGCCAGCGGCTCGGACGGGTGGGCTACTTCCGCCCCGTGGTCGCCTCGGCCGACGTGCCCGACAACGACATCGAGCTGATGCGCCGCCGCTACCGGCTCGCCCAGAGCTACTCCGACTCCTATGCGGTGACCATGGACGACCTGCGCGCGCTGAGCGACCGCGGGCAGTACGACGTGCTGCTCAAGCGCATCCTGGAGGCGTTCCGGCGGCTGGAGCGGGCCAGCGACCTGGTGCTGGCCGAGGGCGGCGACTTCACCGGGCCGTCCCGGGCGCTGGAGTTCGACTTCAACGCCGACGTGGCCAACCAGCTGGGCTGCGTGGTCCTGCCCGTGGTCAACGGCAGCGGGGCCGCCGCCGACGAGGTGCTCGACGCGACCCGGCTGGCCCACGGGTCGCTGGTCGGCCGGGGCTGCACGATCCTGGCCACGGTGTGCAACCGGGTCGATCCCATGGCGGTCGCCGAGGTGCGCCGCCGGCTGCCCGAGGCCGTCGGCGACGAGCCCGGGTACGTGCTGCCGGAGGAGCCCACGCTCGCCGCGCCCACGGTGGCCGAAGTGGCCCGGGCCCTGTCCGCTCGCTACCTGCAACCCGGGGACGGCGCCGCCGCGGCCAGCGTGCGGCGCGAGGTCCGCAACGTGATCGTCGGGGCGATGAGCCTGCCCCACTTCCTCGAGCACCTCAGCGACGGCGACCTGGTCATCACCCCGGGTGACCGGGCCGACCTGATCGTCGGCAGCCTGGCCGCCCGCCTCTCCGAGACCTACCCGGACCTGGCCGGGCTGCTGCTCACCGGCGGGCTGACGCCCGAGCCGTCGATCCTCAAGCTGGCCGACGGGCTCGGCGCGGCCAGCCTGCCGGTGCTCGCCGTGGACACCGACACCTACCAGACGGCCACAGCCGTCGGCGGCGTGCGGGGGGCGCTCACCGCTGACAACGAGGGCAAGATCGCGACCGCGCTGCGGCTGTTCGACGAGCACGTGGACGCCTCGACGCTCCTGAAGCGGATCGAGGTGGCCCGCTCGACCCGGGTGACGCCGCTGATGTTCGAGCACGAGCTGATCGAGCGGGCCAAGGCTCACCGCAGGCACATCGTGCTGCCCGAAGGCGACGACGACCGCATCCTGCGCGCGGCCGACCAGCTGCTGCGGCGGGGCGTCGTCGACCTCACCGTGCTCGGCGAGGAGACCGCGGTCCGCCGCCGCGCGGCCTCCCTCGGCCTGGACCTCCCCGAGCTGCGCACCGTCGACCCGCAGACCTCCGAGTGGCGCGACGACTTCGCCCAGACCTACTACGAGCTGCGCATGAACAAGGGCGTGGGGCTGCCGCTGGCCCGCGACACGATGGCCGACGGGTCGTACTTCGGCACGATGATGGTCTACAAGGACCTGGCCGACGGGATGGTGTCTGGCGCGGCCCACACCACGGCGCACACGATCCGCCCGGCCTTCGAGTTCATCCGCACCGCTCCCGGCGTCTCGGTGGTGTCCAGTGTGTTCTTCATGGCCCTGGCCGACCGGGTGCTGGTCTACGGCGACTGCGCGGTCGTGCCCAACCCCAACGCCGAGCAACTGGCCGACATCGCCATCTCGTCGGCGGAGACCGCGGCCAAGTTCGGGATCGAGCCGCGCGTCGCGATGCTCTCCTACTCGACCGGCGAGTCGGGGTCGGGCACCGATGTCGACAAGGTCCGCGAGGCGACCAGGATCGCCAGGGAGCGCCGCCCGGACCTGCTCATCGAAGGACCGATCCAGTACGACGCCGCCATCGACCCGGACGTCGCCCGGACCAAGCTGCCCGACAGCGCGGTCGCGGGACGGGCGACGGTGTTCGTGTTCCCGGACCTGAACACCGGCAACAACACCTACAAGGCCGTGCAGCGGTCGGCGAACGCGGTCGCCATCGGGCCCGTGCTCCAGGGCCTGCGCAAGCCGGTCAACGACCTGTCCCGCGGCGCCACCGTGGCCGACATCGTCGACACCGTGGCGATCACCGCGATCCAGGCCCAGGAGCGCGCGGCCGCATGAGCAAGGTGCTGGTGCTCAACACGGGCTCGTCATCGATCAAGTACCAGCTGTTCGACATGGGCGCCCGGACCGTGCTGGCGTCTGGCCTGCTCGAGCGGATCGGGGAGGAGACCTCCCGGCTCACCCACCGGACCGAGGGCGCCGACCCGCTGGTCGTCGACCGGAGGGTCGCCGACCACCAGGAAGGCCTCGACGCGATCTTCGAGGCGTTCGGATCCTCGGACGACCTGTCCGCCGGCCTCACCGCGATCGGCCACCGCGTGGTCCACGGCGGCGAGCAGTTCTCCGCCCCGGCCGTCATCGACGACAAGGTCGTCGAGGCCATCCGCGAGCTGATCCCGCTGGCGCCGCTGCACAATCCCGGCAACCTGCTCGGCATCGAGACCGCCAGGGCCGCGTTCCCGGCCGTCCCCCAGGTCGCGGTGTTCGACACCGCGTTCCACCGGACCATGCCGCCGCGGGCCTACCGGTACGCGCTGCCCCGCGACCTGGCCGACCGGCTGCGCATCCGCCGGTACGGGTTCCACGGCACCTCCCACGCGTACGTGTCCCGCGAGGCCGCCAGGCACCTGGGCCGGGCCCTGGCCGAGGTCAACCTGGTCACCATGCACCTCGGCAACGGCGCCAGCGTGGCCGCGGTCGCCGGGGGCCGGTCGGTCGACATCTCGATGGGGCTGACCCCGCTCGAGGGCCTGGTGATGGGCACCCGCAGCGGCGACCTGGACCCGGCGATCGTGTTCTTCCTGCACCGCGAGGCCGGGCTGCCGTTCGACGAGATCGAGACGCTGCTGAACCAGGAGAGCGGCATGAAGGGCCTGGCCGGGGTGAACGACATGCGCCAGGTCGAAGGGCGGGCGGCCGGCGGCGACGACCTGGCCCGGGAGGCGCTGGACGTCTACTGCTACCGCCTGCGCAAGTACGTCGCGGCCTACGCGGCCGTCCTCGGCCGGGTCGACGCGCTGGTGTTCACCGCCGGCGTCGGGGAGAACAGCCACACCGTCCGCGCCAGCGTGTGCAGCGGGCTCGAGTGCCTGGGCGTCCGCGTCGACGACGCCCGCAACCAGGTGCGGTCCGAGCGGCCACGCACCGTGTCCAGCGACGACAGCACGGTCGCCGTGCTCGTCGTGCCGACCAACGAGGAGCTGGAGATCGCCGAGCAGACCCTGGCCGCGATCGGCGACCGCCCGGCGCGCTGAGCACCAGGCAGGACGACCGGGGCCACACGGTCCTCGGGTCCTTGGTCATGACCTCCCGGAGGTCCGCGCCATCGTGACTGCCTCCTGGTGCAATGACCGGCCGTCTGCACGTACCACGCCGGGTCGGGGGAAACGGAGGGTCTCGTGCTGGCGCTGGTCCTGGCGGTCGCCACGGCCTGGAACCTGGCCGCCGCGCCCGATGACCGGGTCCGCCGCCTCCGGGGTCAGGCAGTGCTCGAGGACGCCCAGAGGTTGATGCCGGCGTCGGTGGCGTACCGGTCGATCTCGGCCAGCTCGTCCTCGTCGAACTCGAGGTTGTCGAGCGCGGCGACGTTGGCCTCGAGCTGGGCGACGCTGCTCGCCCCGACCAGCGTGGAGGTCACCCGCGGGTCGCGCAGCGTCCAGGCGACCGCCATCTGGGCCAGGGTCTGCCCCCGCCGCGCCGCGACCTGGTTCAGGGCCCGCACCTTGGCCAGGTTCTCCTCGGAGAGCTGGTCGCCGGTGAGCGAGCCTGCCCGGCTCGCGCGCGAGCCCTCCGGGATCCCGTCCAGGTAGCGGTCGGTGAGCATGCCCTGGGCCAGCGGTGAGAAGGTGATGCAGCCGATGCCGAGCTCGCCGAGCACGTCGAGCAGCTCGTCCTCGATCCAGCGGTTCAGCATCGAGTACGACGGCTGGTGGATGCGCAGCGGCGTGCCCAGGCCGGCGAGAATACGCGCCGCCTCCCGGGTCCGCTCGGCCGAGTACGACGAGACGCCCACGTACAGCGCCTTGCCCTGCCGGACCGCGGTGTCGAGCGCCCCGAGCGTCTCCTCGAGCGGCGTGTCCGGGTCGAAGCGGTGGGAGTAGAAGATGTCGACGTACTCGAGCCCCATCCGGGCCAGGCTCTGGTCCAGGCTTGCCAGGAGGTACTTGCGGGACCCCAGGTCACCGTACGGCCCCGGCCACATGTCCCATCCCGCCTTGGTCGAGACGACCAGCTCGTCGCGGTACCCGCGCAGGTCGGTGGCGAGGACGCGGCCGAAGTTCTCCTCGGCCGAGCCGTAGGGCGGGCCGTAGTTGTTGGCCAGGTCGAAATGGGTGACGCCCAGGTCGAACGCCCGCCGGAGGATGGCCCGCTGGGTGTCCAGCGGCCGGTCGTGGCCGAAGTTCTGCCACAACCCCAGCGACAGCTCGGGAAGCCTCAGCCCGCTCCGCCCGGTGCGCCGGTAGCGCATGGTGTCGTACCGGCCGGCGGCCGGGACATGGGCGCCTTCGCTCACGGTGTCCGCCAACGCATCACTCCGCCTGCCAACGCATCACTCCGCCTGCCATCGGCACCTGCCCGAACCCCCTCGAGCCGGACGGGAACCGTGCATCGTGGAACCGTGCATAGTATGGAGGCTCCGCCCGACCACGCCCAGCTCCGGCCCCAGTTCACCCAGATGCGCTGCGCCTCCGGGTGCGAGCGGGCCAGGCAGCCGGATCACACGTCCAGGACGAAGGTGAACGACGCCTGACCGCTGGCACCGGCGGCGCGGACGTCCATCAGCAGCTCCCGCTGGAAGATGCCGTCGCTGCCGTTCTCCGGCTCGTCCGGGAAGTAGAGCTGGGTGGTGAGGACCGGCCGGTCGGGCGCCTGCACCTTGACGTGGATGTGCCTGGTCCGGCCCGTGTAGAGCCCGGGCACGATCGTCTCCAGCCGGTAGCGGCCCTGGGCGTCGCTGAACTGGTGCCCGCGCAGGCGGTAACCCTGGTTGTCGTACTGGCCGCCGTCGTCGGCGTGCCAGAAGTCCAGCAGGGCGCGCGCGACCGGGCGGCAGTCGGTGGCCAGCACCGTGCCGGCGACCACGAGCTTCTCCCCCGCGAGCCCAGGCTCCAGCAGCGAGGTCCGCTCGGGCGAGCCGGTGGAGAAGTACGGGCCCTCGGTCTGGGCGGGCGTCGGGTCGTCACCGTCGTCGCAGGCCGGGGTGGGCGCCAGGGTCTGCCCGGCGGTGGTCGCCGGCGAGGGCGCCGTGGTCGCCGGGCTCCCCTGCCCGGCCTGGCCGTTCGCGGTCTCGCCGTCGCAGGCGGCGGCCACCAGCGGAAGCGGCAGGGCCAGGCCGAGCTGCAGCAGCCGGCGCCGGGTCAGGCGCGGGCGGGACCCGGCGGGCGGTAGGGGGTGCTCCTCCATCATGTCGCGTCACCTCGAGGGCGGCTCGGGCCGCTCAGGCGGGCTCGAAGACGAGCTGGAACTCCACGGTCGCGTCGTCCTGGATCGAGACGACCGGACCGAACTGGGGCGGCTGGATACCGTAGTCGGTCATACGGACCGGGAGCTGGCCGGCCACCTGGATCGTGCCCCCGCTCCGGCGGCCCTGCAGCTTCAGGGCCACGTCGCGGGTGACGCCGTGGACGGTCAGCTTGCCGCGGCCCTCGCCGTCCACCTGCTGGCCGTCGGCCGGAGCCTGGCCAAGCTGGATGGGCCGGGTCAGCTCGAAGGAGGCGGTCGGGAACCGGTCCGACTCCAGGCCGCGCTGGCGGATGGCGTTGTCGCGGCGGCTCTCGTCGCTGGTCAGCTTGGTCAGGTCGGCCTCGACCCGCACCGCCGAGACCCGGTCGCCGGCGAGCTGCATCGTGCCGGTGACCGCGGTGGACCGGCCGACGGCGTCACTGGGCGACGACAGGAACGCGAGCTGCTCCCGCACCCGGTAGCCGACGAACGAGGACCCGTCCCGGCGCACCCGCCAGGTGCCGTCGGCGCTGCTGGTGGCGTCGGTCCCGGCTCCGGTCGAAGTCGACGCCGGTGCCGGGGACGGCGCCGCGTCGAGCGCGGCCGGGGGCGGGGAGCCCGACGTCCGGGCCACGAAGACCCAGTACCCGGCCCCGAGCAGGACCAGCGCGAGCGCGACGACCCCGGCCACGACCAGCCGGCCCCTTCGTGCCGGAGCATCTGGCATCCAACGACCCCCTTCGGAAGGTGCGGGTCGGCGACGGCGCACGCCGTCGCCACCCGGCGACGGCACGCAGTGTCATTCCAACCGGCTAAAGCGACGGTAAGAGGGCCATCCCCGTCGGCTGCGGGAACAACGGCTCGACCGGCCGGCCGTCCTCCACGACCCGGACTGTCCGCACCGGCGGGACGCTGCTGCCGCCCGGCGGGCGGTGGAACCTGAACCGGGTCGGTCCCGCCGCGACCCTCCGGGCGGGGAAGCGAGCGTAGTCGTGCACATCGGACTCGCCCCAGAGCACCGACCGTGCGATCTGGGAGCGCGAGGTGGAGGCGGCCAGCGCCCCATGGCCCACGCCGACCAGCGCCAGCAGGGCCGCCAGCGCGAGCAGCAGCCGCCGTCGCCATCGACGCAGGCGCAGGCTCATCCGACTTGGCCGAGGGCCAGGGCAAGTGCCGTGCCGCCGTTGACGGCCCACCTGGCCGCCATGATCGGCAGCAGCCGCCGGCCCAGGGCGTAGTACAGCGCGGTCCAGGTGGCCAGGAACGGCAGCACCGACCCCACCCGGTAGGCGGCAAAGCCCAGGTCGAGGCCGCCGCCGCTGACCATGACCGGATACAAGGCGTGCTCGGCGGCCCAGACGACCACCACGATGGTGGCGGCGACCCAGGGCCGGCCGAGGCGCTGTTCCAGCCGCGGCAGGACCACGCCCAGGTAGGCGACCGGCTCGGCCAGCTCGGCCAGCAGCGGCACCACCAGCACGCTGAAGACGCTGGCCAGGGGTGGGAGGTCGACCACGGCGAACATGGGCGGGGTGGCGTCGCCGTAGACGGCGCTGGTGAGCTCGGCGCTGAAGGCCATGGCCGGCACGCTGGCCGCCAGCACCCCGACCGCGCCGAGCGCGACCTGCCAGGCGGCCGTCGGCGGCCCCAGCAGGCGGCGGTAGGAGCCGCCGTCGCGCCGCAGCAGCCAGCCGATCACGGCGAGGGTGCCCAGGTCGACCAGCGCGCCGTCGACCATCCACCACGCGGCCGCATCGTTGAGCGGCTGGCCACCGGTGGCCGTGGTGCCGGCCAGGACCAGCAGGCCGGCCACCCCCAGCTGCACGCCCAGCCACAGCGCGACGCGGGTCCCGACCAGCACCACCGCGCCGCCCACCCCGGTGGCCGCGGCCGGGACGCTGGGCTGCGGCCGCACGGCCGGCCGCCCGGCAGGAGGGGGGGTGGCGGTCATCGTTTGCTCCCCACGCCCGTGGCTGGCGGGGCGGCGCGGCGCGCCTGGCGCTGCTGGGACCACAGCCGGGTCTCATACAGGCAGGTGATGGCCAGCACGGCCACGAAGGTCACCAGCCAGGTGAACGCCAGCCAGCCCAGGATCGGCGGGTCGTAGTGGCCGAGGATCATGTCGGGCGGTTCGACCGCGGCGGGGCCGAAGTGCACGGCGCTGACGAACACGGCGCCGCCGCCGGAGACCAGGGCCCAGAAGCCGGGCCCCACCCGGCCTGCCCGGTACAGCAGCAGGCCGGTGGCGATGGCCGGGTAGACGACCAGGCTGATGGTGAAGGCGTTGACCTGGCCGGTCAGCGGCCAGCCGACCGCGTTGTGGCGGATGAGGTGGTCGAGGTGGTGGCCCAGCGACATCGCCGCGGCCAGGTAGGTGAGCCGGTACAGGGTCCTGCTGTGCATCGGTCCGTCCTTGGTTGCTGGGATGGTGCTGGTTGCTGGGATGGTGCTCGTGCGTTAGCGGTTCGGGGTGCCGGTGTCATCCCCCGGCTGGTCTCCTCTGCATGGGCTCCTCCGCCGCGTCCGCATCCTCGCCGCCCGAGGGCGCTGCGGCGACCAGCTCGGAGACCACCCTGAGCAGCTCCAGCCAGCCGTCGAAGTGCAGCGGCTCGGCTTCCTCGGTCGCCGCGGTCCCGGCCAGCGGTTGGGTGCTCTCGATCCAGATGCGGATCAGCATGCCGGCCGCTTCTCAGGGTCCCCTCGACCCGCCGTGCAGGCCAGGACTCGTTCCGACGCATGGCGGTGCGGGGCGACGGGCATGAGCCTCAGGCCGACGTGCACCACGCCTCCTTCCGTCTGGGTCGTCCACCCGCCCGGGGTGGCGTTCAACTGGGGTGCACCGTTGTTCAGGCCGGGTGCCGATGGCCTGGGTCAGCGCTCCCAGGCGATCGGGGCGCGCGGGTCGGGGGTGTAGGAGCAGTACCGGCCCGTCCGGATGGTCGAGGACAGGTGCCGGCCCAGGGACGGGTCGGCGCGGGCCAGGTTGGCGATCGCCGCCCGGATCGCCCTGGTG
>Ga0210378_10000339_pt1 | contig 23374 bp, 21 predicted proteins | sample PLM1_60_b1redo_FD_155465 | JGI IMG/M metagenome (GOLD analysis project Ga0210378, IMG submission 155465) | Groundwater sediment microbial communities from an aquifer in East River, Colorado, USA - PLM1_60_b1 redo | ecosystem: Environmental > Terrestrial > Soil > Riparian zone | place: USA: East...
GTAGTGGACGATCGTTCCCTCGACCGTCCCGGGCAGGTGGCCGTCGTAGTTGAAGGGGGCGTGCGTGCGGATCAGCGCGGCGACGTTCTCCGGTACGCCGCACTCGAGTGCCATCTGCGCACCCGCGGGCCCGTGATCCCGGATGGTGTAGCCATCGACGTAATCGATGGCCCCCGAGGGCGAGAGCCGTTGGATGAACGCCTTGTCGACGTCATGGAGGATCGCCGCCGCTATCGTCGTGTCCGGGTCGGGTGACAGGTGGAAGGTGTTCTCGGCTAGGTGGAGGAGCTGCACGGCAAGCGCGTTGACCTCGTTGACGTGGTCCAGGAGACACCGCCCAGGGAAGGCGGCGCTCTGGGGGACGTCGGCAAGGGATCGATAACCACCCTTGGCGAGTGCCCCCAGCCAGGTCTGGGTGATCGCGTCGCGGAGAACCGTGTCGACCACCGTGTCTATGGCGGGGATCTCGCGTCTCAGCTCGTCAGCACTCATGGGATTCGCTCCACCAGAGCATGTGCCCTTATCCATGTTCGTCGTCACCTGAAGAGCGTGGCGACGAGGTCGGCAAGTTCGTCGGATCGATCGAGGAAGGCAAGCTTGCTGTCCAGGAAGATCAACTTGGTCTTCCTGTCCTCTGGCTTCATCAGGTCCGGCGCCAAGGAGTCGAACCCGTTGTTGACGTAGATCTGCTGGCCTTCTGCGGAGGTCATGAAGTCGATCAGCAGCATGGCTGCGTGGGGGCTTGGAGAGTCCTTCGGTAGCGCGATCGCTGTACTGATGGAGTCCACCGGCTCGATCGGGATGAACGCGACGGGCGCGCCCTTGGAGATCGGCTTGAGGACGTGCGCTCGCGTGATGGTGGGGGACATCTCGACCTCGCCGCTGATCAGCATGTCTGCCAGGGCCCGGGTGGTCACCTCGATCAGCTGCGGGTCCTGTTTGGCGAACTTCTCGAGGTAGCGGTCGCCTTGAGTGTCCTGGTAGTACGCCACCAGCCTTGTGGCCGCCTCGCCGCCGGCAACCGAGATGCGGCCCTTCCACTTCGGGTCGAGAAGGTCTTCCCAGGTCTTCGGCGCCTCGGTGAGTGGGATCCGGTCGGTGTTGACGGCGAGCCCCCTCTGGTTGCTCCGCGTCGCGATGTAGTACCCGTCCGGGTCGGTGGCGTTGTCGATCTGCAGAGATGCGTTCGGCGTCGCGAAGGTCGTCAACATGCCCCTCTTCCGAAGAGCGTTCACACCCGAGACGAAGGTCTCGACCACGCCGATGTCGCCGCGCCCGGACTGGAACTCCGCGACCGCCCTGGTGGTGACATCGGCGGGGCTGTTGACGCAGCAGGGGACCGAGACGTCGACGAAGGGGTACTTCTTCTCGAACGCCGTGACCATCTCCGTGATGGCGGGGTTACCCGTCGACGAGAACAGCGTGAGCTTTCCTTCTTCGCGCGCACCTTTCTCGAGGAACTCCTGCCGGTCGTTTCCTGAGTAGTGCGCGACCTTGTCGACCTTTTCGTCGGTCTCAGCCACTCGCGTCTGACCGGGGTTCCCGCACGCGACCAGAAGCGAAGCGAGGGCCAACGGCAGGAGCGCTTTCGCGCCGTACAGACGGAGCCGAGCGCTCCTGGCCCCGCTCTTGGGTTCGAGTGTCGACATCGCTGTGCCTCTTCCCCTCAATCGCTTGGGTGTCCCGTTCATCAAGACAACGTCCCGATTTCGAGTGAAGCAGGCCACAGGTGGTGTGTCAAGCGTCACTGCGGTCCAGCATTAGTCGATGCCCGACTTGTGAAGGCCCAATACGGCTACACAGCTGGGCAAACCGCTCCAGCAACCCGGTCGGAGTACGGCACCGCTCCGCAGCCAATCATCGGGACGTCGTCCCACAAGCTTGCGGCGTCGGGGATTAGTCGTGCTTGCTCGTCCGCCGACCTGGCGGGCGTTCCGGCGTGGCGGCCGAGCCGGGGGCGCTAGCCCCAGTCATTCGTGTGGCTGATGGCTGAGTTGTGCTGGAGGTGTCTTCGGGCTGGGCCGGGGGTGTGGTCGTGGTCGTGCGCCCGGCCTGTGGGTACCGGGCTCTCCGGGGTGTTCAGGCCACGCCCGGACGCCCGGGCCGGCGGAAACGCCGCGCCGGTGGCCTGGGCGCGCTGCGCCCAGGCCACCTCGCGGGCCGCCGCCCGCGCCGCGAAGACCGCCGCGAGCCCGGGTCATGCCGTGCCCCGCGGCATGACCCGGGCTCCCAGCACAGAGGCACTTTCCGTCTACACACGGCAACCCGACCCGCCGCTCTCATGAAGAGCCCGGGCTAGAAGCGCTTCACGCCCATCGCGGTCAACGTTGCCGAGATCGCGGCGGCGTACTTCCGGATCGCGTCGCCGACGCCCTCGAGGCCCTCCTTCGGGACTCGGCTCACCGGGATGGCGACAGCGAGCCCTCCCACTACGGTGTCCCCCGACTTGAGCGCCGCAGCGACACCCACGATGCCCTCGACTCGCTCCTCATAGCTGACTGCGTAGCCGCGCGCACGGGACACCTCGAGGTCCTTGAGGAATTCCCGGCGGGTGGTGAGCGTGTGCGGGGTCATCCGGACCAGCTCGATCGTGTTCGGGTCGATGTCTTCGGCCGCCACGAGGATCGCTTTGCCGACCGCGCCGGCGTGGAGGGGAATGCGGGCCCCCAGCGGCTGCACATGCCTCACCGGCTGGTCGCTCTCGACCCGATGGACGAACGTCGCGAAGAGCGCTTCCCGGTCGAAGGTCGCAAGGTAGCAGGTCTCCCCTACCTCGAGCACGAGCCGTCGCATGAGCTCGTCGGCGTACCGCAGGATCGGCACGACGCCGAAGACCCGCGCCCCTAGCTCAACGAGCTTGGGGCCCGCGACATAGCCACCGTCCACGCGCTGCTCGGCGTATCCGTCCTCCGAGAGAACCTGGAGAATCCGATGGGTCGAGCTGCGACTGTTGTCGGTTCTCTCGGCGATCCCCCGCACACTCATGCCGCTTTCCGACTCGGTCAGGGCGAAGAGGACGTCGGTGACGCGTCGAGCAGTGGACGGGACCGGGGTGTTGGACTCCTCGACGCTCGCGTGCATGTCTCTCCCTAAGGTCGGGCAGGGCCGGTTCCCGCCGACCGACTATATCGCGCACGTGACCCGGATTGTGGGACGCCGGCCCATCCCCTCGTGTGGGCGATCTAGCCCTATCAGGTTGCCACCACGCGCTGTCACAGCCCCGACCAGGGCTGTTCTCTTGCTGAACCCCGACCCCAGTGGTAGCTTCGTGGGACACCGTCCTGGTTATCGGGACACCTGGCTAGCCCGAGGGGCGCCTCGCCACCGCCGCTAGCCGAGACCGCTCAACCATGGACGGCGCCCAGCGCCCTGGCCCGACCCGACCCCACCTGGCCACCAGTGACGGAGATCCATCCATGAACAACTCGGAAACTCGAGAGCAGCAGATCCAACGCCTCATCGACCGACACATCGGCGACCGCAACATGGACCCGAGGTCGATCGAGGAGACCTACAAGTTCACTCATCTCGGGATCGAGATCGATCCTGACTTCTTCGAGGCCCGCCTCGACATGGGCTGGGGATTCTTCAAGGACGAGCCCCGACATCTGGACCACATCACCCGCAACATGATCATCTTCGTGTACCTGGCCTATCGCCGGTCGACGGGCTGTTTCCATCAAGGTCGGAAGGCCGTGATGATGGGGGCGACGTACGAACAGATGGTCGAGGCCCTGGAGGCGGCGCACGTCGCCGGTGGCGGTTTGACTCTCCATCACGGCTTCGAGGCCCTGCAGCGGATGCGCGACGAAGGGCTCGTCCCTGGCTGCCAGGAGGGCCCGTGGCGCAACCACTGGGTGAAGTTCGACATCAAGACGGACGCAGTCGTCGATCCGTTGGTCACGCTCCCGATGACCCAGGAGGAGATCGAGGCGAACATCCGCGCCTACTACTCCGCCGAGCTCGGAGCGGGCGAGATCGCTGAGGACCTCGTCTACGCGTCGAGGATCGACCCGGACTTCTGGTCTCGCTACTGCCGACTCGCCTGGGGCGTCTACCACGAGAAGGAGTGCTTCCTGGATCCGATCCGCCGCGAGCTGATGATCCTGGGAATCCTCGCGTTCCAGGGCCGCACCGAGCTCGTGGAGTTCCACACCCGTCGAGCGCTGCTGCTCGGCGCCCCCGTGGAGGCGTTGCTCGAAGCCCTGGAGGTCACCTTCGTAGGGGCGGGAAACCGGATCCTCTTCGATGCGGTCCGAGTGCTTCGGCGAGTCGCCAATGAACTCTCCGACGAGACTTCCCCGGCCTGAGCCGCACTGCCTCGACGACACCTTCCGACCGCGAGAAAGAGACGGCTGTGGATCCTGACGCCTTGCTCGACGCCTACCGGCTGATGCTGCTCAGCCGGGCCATCGACGATGCATGCACGGAGTTGGCCGCGCAGAGCATGGAGGTCCCCAACTACCACGGTGCCCGCGGTCAAGAGGCCATGTACGCGGGGGTCGGCATCGCCCTCGTCCCGGAGGACTATCTGCTGTACAACTATCGGGCTTTCGCCACGCTGCTCGCCAAAGGCGTTGCCCTGGAGGAGCTCATGGGTGACTTGCTCATGAACTCGCGAGGTACCTCACTCGGCCATGGCGGGATCATGCACGTGACGGCGCCCGAGCGGGGCATCGTCGGTCGCAACGGCGTGTTCGGCAGCAAGTTCGGGATCGCCCTCGGACTCGCGCAGGAGCTGGTCGTCAACCAGCGTCAGGCCGCGGTCGTCTGCATGTTCGGGGAGGCCGAAGGCAACCGCGGTGGCCTCTACGAGGCCATGAACGTTGCCGCGCTGCGCAAGCTCCCAATCCTCTTCCTCGCCGAGAACAACGGCTACGCCGTGGCCGCCACGACGGAGCTGTTGTACAGCACAGGGGACATGTCCGGTCAGGTCAGCGGATTCCCCATGCCGGTGATCAAGATCGACGGGAACGACGTGGAGGCGGTGGCGGACCACGTGGCCGTCCTCACCGACACCGCGCGTACGGGTGGCGGCCCGGCGTACCTGGAGTGCGTCACGGTTCGGCTCGACCCGCACCACGCACACGACGACCAGTCGAGATACCGGGATCCAGCAACCCTGGAGGCCGCGTGGTCGCGCGATCCCCTCCTTCGCGCACGCAATCGGCTCGTCAGTCTGGGCCGCACTCCCGAGGAGCTCGGGCTCGAGCAGCTCCAGGCCACGGAGCGCGTGGCAGCCGCGGTACGCGCGGTCATCGATGCTCCACCGGCCACGATCGATTTCGTCTACTCGCACACGTACTTCGAGGGACATGGAGTCACCCCATGAGTCGTACGCTGCGGCAGTCCATCACCGACGGCCTCCACGAGATCATGACGGCACATCCGGACGCGATCATGATCGGCGAGGCGCTGGACACCCGAGGCGGGGCAAGCCGGATCACCTACGGTTTTCTGGAGAAGTACGGCGCGCAGCGCGTCATCGAGACGCCCATCTCCGAGAACGCTCTCGTGGGCATGGCCCTCGGGGCGGCGGTTGCAGGGTTGAGAGTCGTCGCCGAGGTCTACTCCGCGGACTTCCTGTTCTGTGCGGGCAGCGAAGTGGTCAACGACATCGCGAAGTGGCGCTACCAGCACCACTGGGACAAGCCGTTGCACCTGGTTCTGCGGATGCCGGCCGGGTCCGCCGGGTCGTGGTCGGGGCCGGAGCACACCCAGTCCATCGAGGGTCTCCTCAACAACGTGCCGGGCCTGCGGGTGGTGGTGCCAAGCACCCCCCATGACGCACGGCGAGCACTGGTGGAGGCGGTCGAGGTCGGCGACCCTGTTGTCTTCCTGGAGCACCGGGCGCTCTACGACGTGCGGCCCGACGCCAGCCCGAGCGGCGATGAGCCCGACGCAGCCACGTCTGTGCTGCGGGGACGCGTGGTCAGGGAGGGCGCCGACGTGACCGTGGTCGCGTGGGGCGCCATGCAGCAGGCTGCCCGACGGGCAGCCGCGGTCCTGGCCGACGACGGCTTCTCGGTCGAAGTCGTGGACCCGGTGACTGTGAAACCGATGAACCACAGCCTCATCCACCAATCCTTGCTGAAGACCGGCCGTCTGCTCGTCGTCGACGAGGGGCCCCGGACGGGGAGCGTGGCAGCTGAGGTTGTAGTCCAAGCGCTCGAGGATGCGCCACGGCCACCCGAGTCGTTCCGACGACTCACCTTCCCAGACGTGCACCACCCCTTCGATCCGCGGCTCGAGAGGTCACTGCTGCCGAGCACCGACGACATCGTGGCCGCGGTCAAGTCCCTGGCCCGCAACCGCTGAGAGAACGCACCCACCCTCCCGGCGCGGGTGCACGTCACCTGCTGCCGCGCGCGCGGACCAGAAGCTGCGCGAGGTGCAGGGCATCGTGTCGAGCTAGGTCGGCAACCTGCGTACGGCAGGAGAACCCGTCGGCGAGCACCGATGTCCCCGTTTCGGCTCGGCGCAGCGCGGGCAGGAGCTGCTGCTCGGCGACTGCGACGGACATCTCGTAGTGGCCCCTCTCCATGCCGAAGTTGCCAGCCAGCCCGCAACATCCTCCGATCCTGTCCACCGTGGCACCAGTTCTCGCCAGCAGCTCAGCGTCAGCCTCCCATCCCATGACTGCATGGTGGTGGCAGTGAGGCTGGGCAACGACGCGGGTTCCCCGGAGGTCCGGAGGCGACCAGGTCTCGTGCTGGCCGAGGAGCTCGGCGAGTGTGACCACTCTGCTGGCGACGTCTCGGGCTCGGTTCGTTGCGAGGAGCTCGACCGCGTCATGTCGCAGCACCGCCGTACACGACGGCTCGATCCCGACGATCGGCGTACTGCGCTCGGCCCGGCCGGTCAGCGACTCGATGGCTCGGCCAAGTATCCGCTTCGCCTTGTCGAGCTGCCCCGTGGAGATCCACGCCAGTCCACAGCAGACGTCGGCACCGGTGACCGACACGCGATAGCCGGCGTCCTCGAGCACCTGCACCATCGCCATGCCCACGTCGGGCGCGAACGCATCGGTGAAGCTGTCGACAAACAGGCTGACGTCCTCGGCCTGGGCCGCGGTAGAGACTGGGCGTCGGCGTGAGAACCAGGCGCGAAAGGTCTCGTCCGCGAACGGCGGCGCCGACCGCCGACCATCGACTCCCGCTACGGCGAACAGGGCCCGTCGCACCGGTCCTGCCCGCATCAGCCGATTGGCCAGGCGGGGCGTCCGACTCGCCAGCCGCGCCCACGTCGGGAGACGCCCCAACGAGTAGTGCGTCGGCGGCCGCAGCCGCCCTCGGTACGACTGGTGGAGCACCTCGGATTTGTACGTCGCCATGTCGATCCCCGTCGGACAGTCCGACGCGCAGCCCTTGCAGGACAGGCACAGGTCGAGGGCCTCATGCACAGCCGGGTCTCTCCACCCACGGACGAGACCGCCGTTCACCATCTCCTGGAGCACCCGCGCGCGACCCCGGGTGGCGTCCTTCTCCTCCCGGGTGGCGGCGTACGACGGACACATGACTGTGCCCGGACCATGCGTCTCTGCCCGGCATCGACCGACTCCGGTGCACCGGTGCAGTGCCTGGCTCAGGTCGCCGCGATCGGTGCGGTATCCGAAAGCCAGCTCGACCGGCTTGGCGGCCGACGGTATGCGGAGGTCGACATCCACGGGGGCGGGATCGACCAGGACGCCAGGGTTCAGGAGCGCGCGCGGGTCGAAAATGTGCTTGACCGCCCCGAAGAGCTCGATCGCGTCTGGCGAGTACATGTGCGGGAGGAGCTCACTGCGGGCACGCCCGTCGCCATGCTCACCCGAGAGGGAGCCGCCGTGCCGAGCGACGAGCGCCGCCGCCTCTGCGAGGAAGGACCTCAGCTCCTCTGCACCTCGCGGACCGTCCAAGGCGAAGTCGAGTCGAGTGTGCACACAACCGTCGCCGAAGTGGCCGAACGGCATGTGCGTCAACCCATGGCTCTTCACGAGGTACTCGAAGTCACGCAGGTACGGGCCGAGCGAGCCAGTAGGTACCGCAGCGTCTTCCCAGCCTGCCCAAGCGGGTGCCCCCGACGGGGCGCGGCCGGCAAGGCCGGCTCCGTCCTCCCTGATCTTCCACAAGGCGGCCGACTCCCCCGGATCCTCGATGATCCTCGCGTCACCGGCGTCGACGGCGCCCACCAGGCGGTGAGCCCGGTCCAACGTTTCGCCGCGTTCGTCGCCCGAGATCTCCACGAGCAGCCATGCGCCTCCGCGTGGGAGATCGGGAACCCTCGTGTCCGCGCGGCGCTGCCGAACGACGTCGACGATCCGGGAGTCGATGCCTTCGCAGGCGGTGGGCCCGTGGCGGAGGACCTCCGCCGCCGCAAAGCCTGCCTCGCCGATGTCAGCGAACCCCAGGGCCACTAGCAGGCGGTCACCAGGCTCGGCCACAAGCCGGAGACGTGCTTCGGTGACCAGACCTAAGGTCCCCTCGGAGCCGACCAGGGCTCGGGTCAGGTCGAATCCCTTCTCGGGCAGAAGATGGTGCAGGGCGTAGCCAGAGATCTGGCGGTCGAACCGGCCGAGCTCGGTGCGAAGGACGGCGAGGTTGCCGGCGACTAACGACTTCAGCGATGCGACTCCCTGAGCGAAGCCGGTGACCTGAGGGCGGCGTGGGTCTTCGCGGCTGACCGCGAGGGTGTCTCCTGTTCCTGTGACGAGGTGCAGACCGACGACGTTGTCGGAGGTGCGACCGTAGCCGAGCGCACGGGAGCCGCAGGCGTCGTTGCCGATCATTCCGCCGATCGTGCATCTGCTGTGCGTCGACGGGTCCGGCCCGAACCGCAGGCCATGGGACCCAGCAGCGCGCTGCAGAGCTGCCAACACGACTCCCGGCTGCACCCGGGCGAGACGCGCGCCAGGGTCGATCTCCAGGACCCGGTTGAGGTGACGGCTGAAGTCCAGCACCAGGCCCGGGCCGATTGAGTTGCCCGCAACCGACGTACCGGCGCCCCTGGCGGTGACCGGTATCCCGAGCTCGCGCGCGGCGGCGACGGCCGCGACTACCTCTTCAGGGGATGTCGGGAACGCGACGGCCCGTGGCAGCACTCGGTACAGAGAGGCATCGCTGGAGTACGTCGCCCGGGTTGTGGGGTCGGCCCGCACGTCACGAATGCCGGCGGAGCGCAGGCTCGCGACGATCCCCCGCTGGCTCACGCCAGGACGGTCGCGCGGAGGCCGATGATCTCACGCGCCTCGTCAGTAGTGGCGACCTCACGACCGAGGAGGTTCGCCAGCTGGACTGCCTTCTCGACAAGGCGGGCGTTGCTATCAGCAAGCTCACCGGGAGAGAGATAGGGGTTGTCCTCGTAGCCGACACGGATGTGACCACCGAGGCCGATGGCCATGGCCAGCAGGCTCCACTGCCGCACAGGACTCATCACACTGACGTTCCAGTTCACGCCAGGGGGCAGCGAGTCGACCATGAACTGCAGCGCTCGTGCCTCCGGAGGCGTCCACGAGCCGCCAGCCCAGTCGATGAACAGCGTGGTCCACACCGGTCCAGGAAGAAGATCCTCGGACTGCAGCCGGCGAAGGTTCCACAGTGCGCCGCTGTGGAAGGACTCGACCTCCATCTTCACGCCATGCTCCGCGGTGACGCGGGCGTAGTCGCGAAGCTCGTCCAGCGGGTGAAGGGAGTAGATCGCGTTCGGCGGGTACTCGGGGTCGGGCTGGAAGTACTCGTCGTGCGAGTTGAAGGCCACCGACATCATGTCCGGCCCGAGCTTCATCAGGGGCACCCGGTCCTCGAGCCGCGCGCCGGCGATGCCGTACTGGATGATGCCGTTCGCCTGCTCGCGGATGGCCGTGGTCATCTCGTTCCAACCGTCGACATCGAGCCGGCTGAGCTTCTTGCCGTCCTCCTGGATCTCCGGTTCGAGGCTACGCACCCCGTGCAGGTGAGCGATCGAGGCTCCGGCGGTGAGGCACCGCACGTACTCGTCCGCGATGGCCGGAACGTTCTCCCGGGTCGATGGCAGGCAGTAGTGGTTGGCCGGGTACGAGACCCGCGAGTCACAGGCGGCCGTGATGATGAGCTTGTCCATGGCTTTTCTGGCTCCTAGGTAGGTCGGCGAGCCCTGGGGCCACCGTAGCGACTCTGTTTTGGGACACTGTCCCACTGTAGCTCGCTACCTCTCGGTGGTCAACGAAGGGCTGGGCCGCTCCGCCGAGACGACCGGGTGCGCGGAAGTAACGGGTGGTCAGCGCTCCGAGGCCGGCGACGGACACGGTGACCGTGTCGCCGTCGGCAAGGGCGACGCCGCGCGCCTTCCCGACACCGGCAGGTGTTCCGCTCAGCACGACGTCGCCGGCCCTGAGGCTCACGATCCGTGACAGGAAGCTGATCAGGTCCGGAACTGAGTGGAACATCGAGCCGCCGAGGTCGTCCTGGACCAGAGTTCCGTTGTGCCGCGTCTGGAGGTGGAACAGATCTGGAGACGGCAGGCCCGACGCCCGAACCACGCCAGGCCCCAAGGCAGAGCCCCGGTCGAAGGACTTCGCGGCGAACCAGTCGACCTGGAACCGGTCAGCCAAGGTGGCTGGCTGCAGGTCTCGCGCTGATCCATCGTTGGCCACCGTGTAGCCCGCGACGACGGCCATCGCCGACTCGCGCGGCACCGAAGCCGCAGGTCGCCCGATGACCACGGCAATCTCGCCCTCGTAGTCGAAGAACTCCGAAGCCTCGGGCAGAAGGGCCGTCCCCTCGTGCCCCACGAAGGCGGAAGGCGGCTTCAGGAAGACGATGGGTCTTGGCGGGCTGGCCCCGCCGGCCTCGGCCGCGTGCGCGGGGTAGTTCTGCGCCACGCAGAAGACCCGGGAGGACTCGGTCAGCGGGGGAAGCAGCAGAACTTCGTCGACAGGTACGGGGTGCCGCGCGGCCGGCAGCTCTGCCTCTCCGAATGCCCACGCCTCCAACAACTCTGACCACGCGCTGTCACCAAGACCAGTCGGCGTGACCATCCCATTCTCGAGGCTGCCCAGCTCGGGACCAGTGGACGACCAGAAGCGAACAAGCGCGTTCAAGGACGGACTCCTTTCGGATCGCTTCTCTTGACATCGTGCATCCGGGACTCTACCTTTTGGGACTTCGTCCCCACAAGCGGGACGCACCAGGAATTGTCCCTCAACGGCCTCGGAAGGGACCTAGACGAGGTGTCGCCGGCCGCAGCACCAGCGCACCGACCTCCCGCCCAGGTGCTGGTCAAGCCGGATCGTCCGACCCTCGTCGTGTAACCACCCATGCCGATAGCCGCAGCTTTGAGCGACGCTGGAGCAACCGGTGACCCGCTTCGGCGCATACTGGGTTCCACCCGCGCCGCCGTACTGTCCACAGTGGCCGGGCCCGGCCGGCGCACCACGTCCACCCTGGCCCGTGCCTGAGGCGCATCCGCCGCGCTGGAGCAGTTGGACATGCTCGGCGAGGAGGTCGTCCCGGTGCTGCGCAAGGAACTGGTCACCCGGACCCGCCCACCCACGAAAGGCTCCCGAAATGAGGGTGCGCACGTTGGCTGTGGTCTCCGCGGGACTGCGGGAACCGTCGTCAACCAGGCTGCTGGCCGACCGTCTGGCCACAGCGACCGTTACGGAACTGGACCAGGAGGTCGTGGTCGAACACGTGGAGCTGCGCGAGCACGGTCACGACCTGGTGAACAACCTGCTGACGGGCTTTCCCAGCGGCGACCTGCGCGCGGCGGTCGACACGGTGACGAAGGCGGACGGGCTGATCGTGGTGACGCCGATCTTCAGCGCGTCCTGCAGCGGTCTGTTCAAGATGTTCTTCGACGTCCTCGACGCCGGCTCGCTGGCAGGAAAGCCGGTTCTCGTCGCCGCCACGGGCGGGACGGCTCGGCACTCGCTGGCTCTGGAGCACGCGCTCCGGCCACTGTTCGCCTACCTGCGTTCGATCGTGGTCCCGACCGCGGTGTTCGCCGCGTCGGAAGACTGGAGCAGTACTGAGCTGAGTGGTCGGATCGACCGTGCGGCTGCTGAGCTGGCCGGGCTGATCGCCGGCCGCGGGCACGACGCCCCGGTGGATCCGTTCGAGGATCCGGCGCCGTTCGAGCAGCCGCTGGCCAAGGGTTAGGCGGCCTGCGGCAGGCGGTACGTGCCCGGACGGTGCGGTTCCACAACAGTGCGGTTCGGCAGGATCTCGCCAGTGTCCTCGAAGACCACGACGCCGTTGCACAGCAGCGACCAGCCCTGCTCGGGGTGGCTCGCGACGACGCGGGCGGCGTCGTGGTCAGGGGCGTCGGCGGTCGGGCAGGCCGGGAAGTGCTGGCAACCCGGGTAACTGCCGGCGGCAGAGTGCCGGGTCTGCGTCGCGGTGGTGGTCATTGGTCTCGCCTCATGGATCCTCGTGGCCCCGGTTGATCGAGGCTTCTGACCTTGTCGACCGTTTCGTCGGTCTCAGCCACTCGCGTTTGACCGGGGTTCCCGCACGCGACCAGAAGCGACGCGAGGGCCAACGGCAGGAGCGCCTTCGCGCCGTACAGACGGAGCCGAGCCCTCCTGGCCCCGATCCTGGGTTCGGGTGTCGACATCGCTGTGCCTCTTTCCCTCAGTCAATGGGTGTCCCGTTCATCAAGACAACGTCCCGATTTCGGGTCAAGCAGTCCGCCGAGGGTGTGTCAAGCATCACTACGGCTCCGCCCTGGTCCATGCCGGGCTCAACAAGGCCAGATACGGCTACACAGCTGGGCACACCGCTCCAACAACCCCTACCCAACTGCCGAACCGCGCCGCAGTCAACGATCGGGACGTCGTCCCACCACGTTGCAGGTCGGGATGAGCTGTGCTCGCTCGTCCGCCACATGACGGACCTGCCAGCATGGCGGCGTGCGGTGGGTCAGGTGACCGGGACGGGATCTCGGCGAGTCGGTGCACGCGGCGGCGCGGTCGGATGCTCCTTCCCGAACTGGATGCCATCGACCAGAATCCCGTCGATGTGTCGCTGCTCGCCGAGGTCATGTGCCCGCATGTCGAACAGGCCGCCGAGGTGTGCGCCGAGGAAGCCGACCGGTTCCTGACCGAGGGCTTTCGAACTGTCGCCGTGCTGCCCCCACGGCCCGTCACGTTGGGATTCATCCGGGTTTGATCGATCTGGATTCGAACAACCAGGAAGGCGCTGTTGGTCAGAGAATCCCGGGCTGCAGTTGCCGGGACTAGCGATGGCTGCCGGTGGCGCCATCGGGATCGCCCATTCCATGGTGATTCCGGCGGGCGTCGAGCCCCGATTCCAGCGGGGGTCTGCCAACGGCAGCAGGGTTGCGGAGAGTGGATGACCGACGCCATAACCGAGCAGGTCCCGGCGATCGTCATTGGCCCTGTCGCGGTGCGCTCCGTGCGCCGCGAGAGCGGGTACGCGACTGCCGTTGCCGCGGGCTTTCAGAGCTGTGTTCGACACCTGCTACGACGCTGTAGCCCTCTTTTGCGCGCGCGGTGACCAGCCGTCGAAGTTGGTCACTTGTGGTGCCGACGGTGCCCACATAGCCGTTCTGAACAAGCGCTGCGAAGTCAGAGTTGATGTAAGTGCCACCGGTCCGGGGCACCGGTGGCCGCTCCACCATCTCCTCGACGGGCCGGACCGCGACAGTGACCAGACTCCGTATTACGCCGGCAGCAGCGACGCGATACGTGGCGAGCTCGGCGCGTCGCGGGCAGCGTGGCGTCCGGATCGCGGCGCCGGGCAGGGAGCAGTTGCCGCGATCGGACCCGGCTACCCTGGGATCGTTGCCGTGGCACGTGCCGGCGCCGTTGTGGTCATCGGTCCAGGTGGGCGTCTCGCCAGAGCGGCATCAGCCGATTCTGAGGCGGGTGCATGGCAGTTCTGTCGTACCGGGGGCTCCGGCGATCGGTCGCCCTGCTCGCCTGCCTCGCCTCCGCTGCGGGGGCACTGACCGGATCACCCGCGCCGCCGACCATGACGGCCAAGCCGTTCCGGGCGGTCCAGATGAACCTTTGCAACAGCGGCCTCGCCGGCTGCTACACCGGCTGGTCGGTGAACCGGGCCGCGGCGGTGATCCGGCGCGAGGAGCCCGATCTGGTCACCCTCAACGAGGTCTGCCAGGGCGACGTGGAGAGGCTCGGCCGCACGCTGCGACGGGTGCTCCGTAGCGACAGCGTCGTGCAGGCCTTCAAGGCTGCCCCCGACCGCCCCACCGCGAGCGCGACGCGCTGCCGCGACGGCCAGCAGTACGGCATCGGGCTGCTGGCGCACGTCCCTGAGCCGCACCGCGGCGTCACGACGCACAGCGGGATCTACCCGATCCAGGACATCCGCGACCCTGAGGTACGGGCCTGGCTCTGCGTCCACGCGCCCGGCCATGTCCACGCCTGCACCACGCATCTGGCCTACATGACCCCGGCCATCGCGCTGGCCCAGTGCAGGTACCTGCTCGACACGGCCGTTCCCGCGATCCGGTCCCGATACGGGTACGAACCGATGGTGCTGGGTGGCGACCTCAACCTCAGCTACGGCGGCTCACCGGACGTACGGTCCTGCCTGCCAGCCGGCTACCGGCGCCACGACGACGGCGCCTTACAGCACGTCATGACCACGGGCGACGTCAGGCTCGACGGGCGCCGGTCGATCGCGATGGACGGAACCACCGACCACCCGAGCCTGCTGGTCGCGCTCACGATCCGTGCGGTGTCCGGCGGCCGCCGGAAGGCGTGAGCGCGGCGTCAGATGGCTGGATTCATGACGAAACGACCGAGCTGCTCGCCAGCCGCTGACGTTCACCCACGAAGGGCCCTCGCGATTCGCCGGTCATGGTTCGATGAGGCCGGCGCGGATGGCGTAGCGGGTGAGTTGCAGCCGGTCGCGTAGGCCGAGTTTCTGGAGGAGGTTGGCCCGGTGGCGCTCGACCGTCGTAATGCTGATGACGAGCAGGTCAGCGATTTCCTTTGAGGAGTGTCCTTCGGCGACGAGTTTGAGGATCTTCTTCGCGGTCGGTGATGACCTCGCCAATGCCTTGCTCGACTCCACCGCACTGATCGAAGCTCGGCGGACGTGTGGGTGCCAGAAACCCTGTAAACAGCTACGCGACCTGCGCGTATTCGCGGATCAAGCCGCCGAGCCGGTCGTATCTCAAGACGCGGACGTTGGGATCCGCGGGGCGTTGAGGGAGCGGTCGCACTGGTGCCGCTTGTTGCAGTGCCCGGTGCGGACGGTGGGTGTTGAAGTGGTCCTCGTACTCGTGCAGCACAGCCCTTGCATGCGCGGTGTTGACGATCAGAATACGGTCCAGCAGCTCGCGGCGGACACTGCCGACGAACCGCTCCGCGATCGCGTTCGCCCGCGGAGCCCGCACCGGGATCTTGATCACGTCCGCGCCGACCGAGGTGAACACGGCGTCGAACGCCGCGGTGAATCGGGAGTCGCGGTCCCGGATCAGGAAACGGGCACTGTGCCCGGCATCTTCCAGGTCCATCGCCAGGTTGCGGGCCTGTTGAGTCAGCCACTGCCCGGTCGGGTGCGCGGTCACGCCGAGGATGCGAACCCTGCGGATGGCGTGTTCGACGATGAATGCATATAGGCGGCGCAGGGTGATCGTCTCGAGGTGGAACAGGTCACAGGCCACGATGCCTTCGGCCTGGGCTTTGAGGAACTCCTGCCAGGTCGGACCCGACCGGCGGGGCGCGCGGTCCAGTCCCGCGGAATGCAGGATCGACCAGACTGTCGAGGCTCCGACCTGGTAGCCGATACCGGCGAGTTCACCCTGTATCCGGCGGTAGCCCCATCCGGGGTTGTCCAGCGCCAGTCGCTTCACCAGGGCCCGCACGCCGGCCGGTATCGACGGCCGACCAGGCCGACGGCCCGCGCTGGTCGTCCATCGTCGTGCGATCAGGCGCCGGTGCCAGCGCAAGAGAGTCCCAGGCGTCACGAGCATCCGCATCCCCACCCTGCGTGCCGGCGGCAGCCGCAGCGCCAGCGCCGCGATCACCGCGCGGTCCGCCCAGCTCAGCCGCGGGCGTCCCACCTGCCGCTGCAACACCGCGAGCTGATGGCGCAGCAGCAGGATCTCGACCTCCTTGGCTGCGTCCGAACGAGCCAGCAGAACCAGCCCGCCGACCATACGGCGAGCGATCAGGTACCCCAAGTGCAGACCCACGCCCAGCGATCATGCCAGCCCAGGCAATCGGTCAAACCCACAGCTCACCGACCCCATGCCGGGTTACGGGCACCCACACGCGATGGTGGCGGGCTGTGGCGGCTGCGCTACGTCGACATCGACCGGCCCGACCTGGGCGCCACGCTGACGCTCCTGCTCGATGGCTCCGAGCCGGTCGGGCCGAACGCCGGACTGAACAACCCGGACAACATCACCATCGACGGGGCCGGCAACCTGCTGATCCAGGAGGATCCGGGCCAGAACGTCCAGGAAGCCCGGATCGTGGCCTACCGCATCGCCGATGGAGCGCTCGGCGTGGTGGCGCAGTTCGACCCGGCCCGGTTCTCCCGCGACGCGGCGATCGCCAACACGCCGGAGTTCCTCACCATGGACGAGGAGTCGAGCGGGATCGTCCCAGTCGGTGGCCCGTTCGGACGGAACACCTTCCTGTTCGACGCCCAGGTGCACACGACGAAGAACCTGCCGCCCGGCACCGGCCCCGGAACCGCCGAGGAGTACGTCGAAAACGGCCAGCTCATGCTGCTCAACGTCACGGACTGGCTAGGCGTATACGGCACACCCGGACCGCACTGACTAGCCGATTAGGAGCGTCCGCCGATAGGCGGGCTCGCACGCGGCGTTGCGGTTCAAATGCGCCCCCCTGAGGGCGCATTTGAACCGCGGACCGAACGAGGCTGCTCGGCGCAGGGCCCGCTCCCTGGGTTGGGTTCCCGCGAAGGACCGGCCCACCTGTCAGCCTTCGGACGTCGGGCTATTTGTTAAGCAGAGTCATGGAGTGGTGTATTTCCTGGCATTCGTCTGACCAACGGTTTCGGACCGTGGTGGGATTGGCCATGCCGTTGCGCCGGAAGCTCGCTCCCGCGTGGTGGGCCGCGACGTGCGCGCTTGTGGTGGCGGCCCCGGCCGTGGTCGCCGCGTTCGGCGTCACCCGGCCGGCGGTACTTGCTGCGGCTGCGGGTCTGGCCGCGCTGGCGACGGTGTTCGCCGCCAGTGCGCAGCAGCGCCACCTGCGCGCAATCGAGTTCGGCGACCGCCAGCGGCTTGCCCTGCGGGAAGGATGTCTCACAGACGGGGCGGGCGTGCCGCCGCGCGTTGGGGACATCCGCGACGCGACCGTGCTCGGCGTCCACCCGGCCATCGGCGACTCGTTGGCCGGCCCGACGGACAAGGTGCCCGACTACGTTCCGCGCGAGATCGACGCCCGGCTGCGGGAGCGGCTGCGCGGTGGTGGCTTCGTGCTACTGGTCGGCGACTCGTCGGCCGGCAAATCCCGGACCGCGGTCGAGGCGATGTTCGCCGTCCTGCCGGACCACGTCCTGATCAGTCCGCTCAACCGGGCGGCGGTACCGGCCGCGGTCGAGGCAACCGGCCGGTACCGCCCTTGCGTGCTCTGGCTCGACGACCTGGAGCAGTACCTCGGCGCGGACGGATTTACGAGAGCCCGGGTCATCCGGTTGGTGGCCTGGTCCGGTCCCGGGCGTCTGATCCTGGCCACCATGCGGGCGGTCGAGTACGCGCGGGTGACCGACGTGGCTGGCGACGCGCAGGACGATCGGGCCTCCCGGGAGCAGGCCGAGGACGCGCGGGCCGTCCTGGCGCAGGCCGACGTCGTCCCGGTGGCGCGGATCTTCACTGCGACCGAGCTGAGCGCCCCGGTCGTCAGCGCGGGCGACCCACGGCTCGCGGACGCGCTGCGGTACGCCGACCGGTACGGCGTGGCCGAGTATCTCGCGGCCGGTCCGGAGTGCCTGACGTTGTGGCGCAACGGGTGGGCGGCCGGGGCGCATCCCCGGGGCGCCGCGCTGGTCGCCGCGGCCGTCGACGCGCGGCGGGCCGGCGTCACCGGGCCGCTGCCGCGCACCCTGCTCGACCGGGTTCACGAGCATTATCTGGACCGGCGGGGCGGGGCGGTGCTGCGCCCAGAAGCGCTTGAGCAGGCGTGGGAATGGGCCACCCGGCCACGGCGGGGCACCACCGGCCTGCTCGTACCGATCCCGCGAGTCGAGGACGGCGTCGATGTCTTCGACTACCTGGTCGACAGCGTCGAGCGGCATGCGAGAGCGGAGGATCGGATCCTTGGCGAACTGCTTTCGGCGCTACTGGCCGTCTCTGATCCGGCCGAGCTGGCCCGGATCGCTGGCACCGCGTTCGAGGCCGGCCACGAAGACATCGCGTTGCAGGCCAATCGTGCGGCGTACAACTCTCGGCTGGTCGAGCTGGGCCGGGACCATCCCGACACGGTGGCCAGCCAGCACAGCGTCGCGTACGCGCTGACCCGCGTCGGCCAGCGCGACGCGGCTCGACCGATATGGCAGGAGCTCGTCGCCAGGTACACCCGGTCGTCCGAGGCGGACGACACCTGGGTGCTGCGGGCCCGGCACGGTCTCGCGAACACGCTGGCGCCGGCACCTGCGGCGGACGAACTGGGCCGCCTGTACGCGGAGTTCCGGCGCACGGTCGGCGCGGACGATCGCCTAACCCTGACCTGCCGCAGCGATCTCGCCACGACTCTCGCCGCCGCCGGCCGCCACGACGAGGCCCGGACCGTGTTCGGTGCGCTGCTCGACGACCTGCGACGCGTGCCCGACGCGTGGTTCAACGGGCCGGTCGGAGCCCGTCACGAGATCGCGTACGTGCTCACCTCGCTCGGCCGGCTGGACGAGGCCGAACCGGTGTGGAAGGACGTGCTCGACGTGTACCGCGACGAGCGGGGCGCGGGCCACCCACTCGCGCTGCGGGCGCGGCAGGGAATCGCGTGGGTCACACTCGACCGCGGCCGGTCGGATGAGGCACGGCTGTTGCTCGAACCGTTGCTCGAGGACTACCACCGCGTTCTCGGATCGGACCACCCGTGGACCAGAAGCTGCGCCGCGATGCTGGCCCGCACCGGGCCAGCCGAGCCGGGCGGCGACGGAACCGCGCCGCCTGTGGCATGAACCTCGATCCGGACGCACACGGAAGGCCGATCGCCGCCGGAACCCAACTTCAACGGCACCGTTGAGGCCGGTACGGGCAACCGTGCCGGCCGAGCCCGAGCATGAGTCCAAATCGCTCGGACGCGGCGACACCGACACCGACACCGGACCAACAATAGATAGCGATTGCGACTATCCCGGATAATTAGACTTTTGCCTAGGCGTTCGTTATCGAGACGATATTTCTAGAGTTATCCCGGCCTGGTTCAATGACCCCGCAACGCCATCTCGATAGAACCCGTGGTGAATTGAGGAGGCGAGTTCCGGTGCTGGGATTACTCCGAGCGAAGAAATGTGTGCCCTGGCGGGTCCGTGACCTGAAGCCGCGGCCCACAGTCGTGATTCTGTTTCTCCTGTTGGGACTGAGCCCCGCCCTCATCGGCACGAGCGCGTCTGCCGAGGCGACCGGCGTGTCCGACATGGCGATCTCAAGCGTCAGCGACAACCCCGACCCCGTGTTCGCCAACAGCAACCTCACCTACCAGGTCGGCGTGGCGAACTTTGGGCCGGATCAGGCGACCGGGGTGGCCGTCACCACTCAGCTGCCGACGGGCGTCAGCTTCGAACCGAACCTGTCCAACGCCGAATGCGCGGCGGACGCGGGGGTCGTGACCTGCAGCTACGCCTCGTGGGACGCCAACGGTGCCGGCATGATCCTGCTGACCGTCAGTCCCTCCATGGCCGGCACGCTGGAGCTGACCTTTACGGTGAGGGCCAACGAGCCGGATCCCGACCTCTCGAACAACTCCAAGGCCGTGAGCACCGAGGTCGTGGAACCGACCGAGGCAGACGTTTCGCTCAGCTTCTCCGGGACCGCTTCGTCGTACCACGTCGGTGAGCTGATCCGGTTCTCCGTCAACGTGCGCAACGCTGGCCCGGCGACGGCGACCGGCATCACGGTGACCATCAGGTTGTCGCGCGGCCTGACCGCCGTGGACCCCGGGCCATGCACCCAGACCGACACAGGGACAACCTGTACCTACCTGTTCGGGTCACTCCCGCCGGGTGCCGGAAGCATCGGCATCCTCGAGATCATCGCCACCACGCAGACCCGCCACTCAGTGCAGGGCACGGTCACCGCGGACCAACCCGACCCGGACCTGTCGAACAACTCCGCTGGCTTCGGGTTCAGCGCGACGTCCCTGGCTGATCTGTCCGTCCAGGTGACGGAGTCCGGCGATCCTGCCACTCCGGGCCTGCCGCTCACCTACACGGCGACGGTCGTCAACCTGGGCCCGTCCACGGCCACGGACGTCCACCTCGTCGACAGCTGGAGCACGACCATCATCGGCGGCGTGCAACTAGTGTCCTTCTCCGCATCGCAGAACCTGTCGTGCACAAGGACATCCGACCAGAGGATCGACTGCACGACCCCAGCGCTGAACAGCGGTGCCAGCGCCACCCTGACGATCACGTTGCGGCCGCTCGGGGTCGGTTCGGTCTCCGACTTCGCACAAGTGAGGAGTCTCGTGGACGACCCGGTCCGTTCCAACGACCGTGCCGGCGAGACGACGACGGTCGGGCCCGCCTGATCGGGCGTCTCGCCGGTGCGCCGCTCGGTGCCGGCGATCGAGGCCAGACCTCCGGCGTGAATGCCTCGGCGGCGATCGCGACGGACAGCTCTGCCGGAAACCACCGGTACTGGCCGCCCGGTCGAGTCCTGAAACAACGCCTTCGGCGCCATCCTCCACCTGAGCAGGACGACACCAATCCGCCCGCTGCCGACCTGATGCCCGAACGTCGCCTATGTGGGGCGAGCCCGCTCGCACCGCTTTGACACGGTCAGCACCAAGTCGGGTGGTGTGGCCGAATACTGCCGGTGCTCCGCTCGCGTGCACCTACCGTTCACCGGCGCTTCCGCGGGGTTTGAGGGGCGGGACCGGGTCGGCGGATACCGTCCGGTCCGGTCGCCACTCGCCAGAGGAGGATCTCGTGACGGATATCGTGCCCGCCGGAGTCCAGCGTCGTGTGTTCCTGAAGCGGGGGCTCGCCACCGCGGCGGCGCTCGCCGCGCTCGGACCGTTGGAGGCGCTGGGCGCCCGCACGGCCGGCGCGGCCCCGATGACCAGGCGGCCGTCCAGCCCCGACTACGGGCCGCTCCGCCCGGTCACCGACCAGACAACCGGCCTCGCACTGTTGTCGCTCCCCGCGGGGTTCGAGTACCTGTCATACGGCTGGACCGGAGACATCATGTCGGACGGCACGCGCACCCCGGGCGCACACGACGGCATGGCGGCTTTCCGGCGCCCGGACGGCAAGGTCGCGTTGGTGCGCAACCACGAGCTGGGTGGCTACACCGGAGCGTTCACCTCGCCGTCCTACGACCCGGCGGCGCGCGGCGGAACCACGAATCTCGTGTTTGATCCCGACGCGGGGCAGTTCGAAGAGTCGTGGGGCAGCCTGTCCGGCACGATCCGCAACTGCGCGGGCGGCCCCACACCGTGGGGTAGCTGGCTGACGTGCGAGGAGACCACCGAGGTGGGCCCGGACGGGACGCGGCACGGGTACGTCTTCGAGGTTCCCTACGACCGTAAGGGCGACCCGCGGCCGCTGCGGGCGATGGGCCGGTTCAGCCACGAGGCCGTCGCTGTGGACCCGCGAACGGGGATCGTGTACCTGACCGAGGACGCCACCCCGTCAGGGCTCTACCGCTTCCTCCCCGCGACGCCGGGGCAGCTCGCCGGCGGCGGCGAGCTGCAGATGATGGTGATCGAGAACTCCGCTGGAGCGTCGTACTCCACCTACTCCGACCCCACCGGCACCGAGTACCGCACGTCCTGGGTCACGATCCCGGACCCCGACTACGCACCGGGGGCGACGCGCCCCGCCGAGCAGGGCCAGTCGCTGGGAGCGGCGGTGTTCCGTCGGCTGGAGGGCGCGTGGTATGGCAACGACCGGGTCTACGTCGTGTCGACCAGCGGCGGCCCCGCCGGGCAGGGGCAGGTCTTCGAGTACGACCCGCAGGCTGAGCGGGCGCGGGTGCTGTTCGCCTCCCCCGACGCGGCCGTGCTGAACAATCCCGACAACATCTGTGTCAGCCCTCGGGGCGGCATCGTGCTCTGCGAGGACGGCAGCGAGGGCGAGTACCTGCACGGCCTGACGACCGACGGGGAGATCTTCCCCTTCGCGCTGAACCAGGTCGTCGTCCCGGCCGGTGGTGTGCCCGGCAAGTCCGTCGCGCCGGGCAACTACGCCGGGTCGGAGTGGTGCGGGTCGACCTTCGAGCCGAAGAACGGGAACTGGCTGTTCGTCAACGTGCAGAGCCCCGGGATCACCTTCGCGATCACCGGCCCGTGGGCAACCGGCTCCCTATGACCGCGGACACCGGTATGCGACGGCGTCTTCTGCTGACCGCGGCCCTCGCATCGACGTTGGCTGTCGTGGCGCCGGTGGCGCCCGCCACAGCGGCCGACCAGCAGGGGCGCGCGGACTCTGCCATCACGTTCGCCCTGCTCGGCGACACCCCTTATGGGGAGACGCAACGAGCCGGCTTCCCCGATCTCGTCTCCGCCGTCGACGCCGACCGGCGGGTGCGTTTCGTCCTCCACGCCGGTGACATCAAGAACGGCTCCTCCACCTGTGACGACGCCCGCTTCGTCGACCTACGCCGGCTGTTCGACACCTTCGACGACCCGTTCGTGCTGACCCCCGGCGACAACGAGTGGACCGACTGCCACCGCACCGCCGCCGGCTCCTACCTGCCCACCGAACGCCTGGACGCGGTCCGCCGGATCTTCTTCCCGGACGCCATGCGCACCATCGGCGGCCACCCCATGCCGGTACTGCCCCAGGCGCTCGACCCGCGGCATCGCGCGTACCGGGAGAACGTCCTGTTCGTTCGTCATCGCGTGGTCTTCGCCACGGTTCACGTGGTGGGCAGTGAGAACGACCTGCAGCCGTGGGCGCAGCTGCCGGGCGGTGACCAGCCCAACGTGCGACTGGCCGAGTTCGAGGCGCGCAAGGCGGCCGCGTTGGATTGGATCGATGCCGCATTCGGCACGGCGCGCGCGACAAAGGCACCCGGTGTGCTGCTGATGATGCAGGCCGAGCCGACCGCCACGCCGGGCTTCGCCGACATTCGGGCCCGAATCGTCGAACGGGCCCGGCCTGGATTTTTCACCGGGGTGACGGACTCCTCATCCTTGATCACGATCCGGTCTTTTTGATCACGGGTCCTGTTCGTGGGCAGGGTCGGGGTCCGACTGTCGCGTCGGGGGCGCCGGGTTCCACGC
>Ga0210378_10000340_pt1 | contig 23373 bp, 16 predicted proteins | sample PLM1_60_b1redo_FD_155465 | JGI IMG/M metagenome (GOLD analysis project Ga0210378, IMG submission 155465) | Groundwater sediment microbial communities from an aquifer in East River, Colorado, USA - PLM1_60_b1 redo | ecosystem: Environmental > Terrestrial > Soil > Riparian zone | place: USA: East...
TACGGACCCGCTGGGCCGGGGGGCGGCGGCGAAGTCCGCGCGGTCCGCGACGCTCACCGCACGCACCGAGACGGCCGAGAAGGTCGCCCGCTCGGTCTGCCCGTACTGCGCGGTCGGGTGCGGCCAGCGGGTGTACGTCAAGGACGGGCGGGTCAGCCAGATCGAGGGCGATCCGGACAGCCCGATCTCCCGCGGGCGGCTGTGCCCGAAGGGGTCGGCGAGCAAGAGCTTGGTGACGAGCCCGCTGCGGTTGAGCAGGGTGCGTTACCGCCGGCCGTACGGCACCGGGTGGGAGGACCTGGACCTCGACGCCGCGATGGACATGATCGCGGACCGGGTGATCGCCGCCCGCGCCGCCACCTGGCAGGACGTCGACGATCGGGGCCGCCCGCTGCACCGCACGCTCGGCATCGCCAGCCTCGGCGGGGCGACGCTGGACAACGAGGAGAACTACCTCATCAAGAAGCTGTTCACGGCGATGGGCGCGGTGCAGATCGAGAACCAGGCCCGCATTTGACACTCCTCCACGGTCCCCGGTCTGGGGACCTCCTTCGGCCGGGGCGGCGCCACCGGATTCCAGCAGGACCTGGCCAACGCCGACTGCATCGTCATCCAGGGCTCGAACATGGCCGAGGCCCACCCGGTCGGGTTCCAGTGGGTCATGGAGGCCAAGCAGCGCGGCGCCAAGGTCATCCACGTCGACCCCCGGTTCACCCGGACCAGCGCGCTCGCCGACACGTTCGTGCCGCTGCGCGCGGGCTCGGACATCGTGTTCCTCGGCGGGATCGTCAACTACATCTTGGACAACGAGCTGGACTTCCGGGAGTACGTCCTCGCGTACACCAACGCGGCGACGATCGTGAGCGAGGACTTCCGCGACACCGAGGACCTGGACGGGTTGTTCTCCGGCTTCGACCCGGATACCCGCAGCTACGACGTGGCGAGCTGGCAGTACGCGGGCCACGAGCCGGACGGCGCCCGCGAAGACCAACACCTGCAGCGGGAGACGGCCGCCGGCTTGCAGCACGAGTCGCACGGCGCCGTGGTGCACGGCCAGGCGGAGCGGGACGAGACGCTGCAGCACCCGCGCTGCGTCTACCAACTGCTCAGGCGGCACTACTCGCGCTACACCCCCGAGATGGTCGAGCGGGCCTGCGGCGTGCCCCAGGAGACGTTCGCCGAGGTCTGCCGGGCCTGGACGGAGAACTCCGGCCGGGAGCGGACCACCGCGCTGGTGTACTCGGTCGGCTGGACCCAGCACAGCGTCGGCGTCCAGTACATCCGCACCGGCGCGATCATCCAGTTGCTGCTGGGCAACATGGGCCGCCCGGGCGGCGGCATCATGGCGTTGCGCGGCCATGCCAGCATCCAGGGCTCGACCGACATCCCGACCCTGTTCAACCTGCTGCCGGGCTACCTGCCGATGCCGCACCACGCGAAGCACGAGACCTTCCGGCAGTGGGTCGATGACATCAGGCATCCGCAGCAGAAGGGGTTCTGGGCCAACGCCGACGCCTTCTGTACCAGCCTGCTGAAGGCGTACTGGGGCGACGCGGCCACGCCGGAGAACGACTTCTGCTACGACTACCTGCCCCGGCTCACCGGCGACCACGGCACCTACCAGCAGGCGCTGTCCATGATCGACGGCAGGATCGCCGGGTACTTCCTGCTCGGCCAGAACCCGGCCGTCGGCTCCGCCCACGGCCGGGCGCAGCGGCTCGGCATGGCCAACCTCGACTGGCTGGTGGTCCGCGACCTCGTCGAGATCGAAAGCGCGACCTTCTGGAAGGACTCCCCGGAGATCGGCACCGGCGAGATCGTGCCCGGGGAGTGCCGGACCGAGGTGTTCCTGCTGCCGGCGGCCTCGCACGTGGAGAAGGAGGGCACCTTCACCCAGACCCAGCGGATGCTGCAGTGGCGGGAGAAGGCGCTCGACCCGCCCGGGGACTGCCGCTCCGAGCTGTGGTTCTTCTTCCACCTGGGCCGGATCGTCCGGGAGAAGCTCGCCGGCTCCGCCGAGCCGCGGGACCGGGCGCTGCTCGACCTGGCCTGGGACTACCCGGTGCAGGGGGTGTACGACGAGCCCAGCGCGGAGGCGGTGCTGCGCGAGATCAACGGGTACGAGGTGGACACCGGACGGCCGCTGTCGAGCTTCCTGGAGCTGAAGGCTGACGGCTCCACCGCGAGCGGCTGCTGGATCTACACCGGGGTCTTCGCCGACGGGGTCAACCAGGCCGCGCGGCGCGTGCCCGGCCGCGAGCAGGACTGGGTCGCGCCGGAGTGGGGCTGGGCGTGGCCGGCGAACCGCCGCATCCTCTACAACCGCGCGTCCGCCGACCCCGACGGCAAGCCGTGGAGCGAGCGAAAGGCCTACGTCTGGTGGGACCCCGACCGCGGCGAGTGGACCGGGCACGACGTGCCCGACTTCGAGAAGACGAAGCCGCCGGACTACCGGCCACCGGAGGGCGCCGCCGGCCCGGCCGCGCTGGCCGGTAACGACCCGTTCATCATGCAGGGCGACGGCAAGGGCTGGCTGTACGTGCCGGCCGGGCTGATCGACGGGCCGCTGCCGACGCACTACGAGCCGGCAGAGTCGCCGGTGCGCAACCCGCTCTACCGGCAGCAGGGCAACCCCACCCGCATGGTGTACGACCGGCCGGAGAACCCCATCAACCCCAGCCCGCCGGAGCAGCACACCGACGTCTTCCCCTATGTGTTCAGCCTGAGCCGGCTGACCGAGCACCACACCGCGGGCGGCATGAGCCGCTTCCTGCCGTACCTGGCCGAGCTGCAGCCGGCGATGTTCGTCGAGGTCTCGCCGGAGCTCGCCGCCGAGCGCGGACTGACCCACCTCGACTGGGCCCACGTGGTGACCGCCCGCTCGGCGATCGAGGGGCGCGTGCTGGTCACCGACCGGCTCACCCCTGTACTCGGCGGAACCGCCCTACCCTCGGCGGGATGGGGGCCGTGGCTGCTTGGCTGGCGCGCCGCGATCCCGGTCTGGGGGCGGTGCGTCGGGCGGTCCGGGTGGCTGCGGCCGCGTGCATCGGTTTCTATGTCTGCCGGTATGGGCTGGACGACCGTGTGATGGCGATCTATGCGTTGTTCGGCGCGGTCGCGTTGGGGGCGTTGTCGCAGGTACCTGGGGCGGCGGCGCAGCGGGCGCGGACCATGGTTGCGGTGCTGCCGGTGGCGGCGCTGCTGATCCTGCTGGGCACGGCGCTGGCGGTGAGTACGTGGGCGGCGGTCGCCGGCATGCTGGTGGTCGGCTTCGCTGTCGCGTTCGCCGGCGTCGGGGGGCCGCGGCTGGTCGGTCTGGCGGCCGGCCTGCAGCTGTTCTACATCCTGCCCTGCTTCCCGCCGTATGCGCCGGCCACGGTCGGCTCCCGGCTGGTCGGGGTGTCCGTCGGTGTCCTGCTGCTCGCGCTGGCGCAGCTGCTGGTGTGGCCGGACCGGGCGCCGGAGGGCTACCAGCCGCGGCTGGCGAGGGCGTGCTCGCGGCTGGCCGACTACGCGCAGGCTTTGTTCACCGCGGGTGGTGTGGTGGCGCAGCGGTCGGCGCAGGAGGCCGCCGAGGCGCTGCGGCCGTCCCGGCTGCCGCCGCAGCTGCGGCCGGCCGGGGCGGGCCGCCGCGACCGCGCCCGCGGCCACGCCGCCGGGGCGCTGCGCTTCGCGCTGGCCCGGCTGTCGGAGCTGGCCCGGGTTCCCGCCGGCGGGGGTGGCCGGCCGGCGGCGGGCGACCCGCTCACACCCGCCGCTTCCGCGCTGCTCATCCAGGCGGTCGCGGTCACCCGGGCCAGCGCCGGTTGCCTGACCGGTGGGGCGGCACCGGACCCGGACGCCCTCGCCGAAGCCGTCACCGCCTTTCAGCGGGCCCGCCGGGAGCGGGGCGGCGGCGACCCGGCCGCGCTGCGTGCGGATGCGCTCGCGGTGGCCGCCGCCGACGGGGTGTGGGTTCTCGCCACGGCGGTACGCCTGGCCGGTGGCGTCCCGACCGCGGCGCCGGACCGCACCGGCCGGTTCTGGTATGCCCGCGAGCGCGACCCGGCCCTGTGGTGGCGGCAGCTGCGGGTGATACTCGCGCCGCGCAAAGACACCTCGCCGCAGTGACTCTCAGACGCGGTGGAGGTCGTGTTCGGGTCGCGGGGTCGCTGCGGGCTGGTTGAGGCGGTGGCGCCGCCGTCGTACCAACTCGGTGATGGCCATCAGCAGCGCCAGCAGCATGAGCCCGGTGGCGCACAGCAGTGTGTCGGATACCGCCGCCGGGTAGTCGCGGCCGGTGCGGGTGAGCACGTGGTAGAAGACGGTGGCCAGTACGGCGGTGCCGATCGCCGCGCCGATCCGCTGGGCGGTCTGCAGCGCGCCGCCCGCCGCGCCGGCCATCGACACGGGTACGTGCTGCAGGGTCAGCGTGAGGTTGGGTGAGGTGACCATGCCGCCGCCGATTCCGGCGACCAGCAGCGGCCCTGCGGCCGCCCACGCGGCCGTGTCCCCATCGATGTGCCGCAGCAGCAGCGCGGTGGCGAACAGCCCGACCGCGGTCGCGGTCAGCCCGGACACGGTCAGCCAGCGCCCCACCCGCGCCACCAGTCGACCGGCGATCACCGCGGAGGCCGCCGCCCCGAGCGCGAACGGGGTCACGGCCAAACCGGAGCGCAGTGGCGAGTAACCCAGCCCGTCCTGGAAGAACAGCGCGAACACGAGCCAGATGCCGGTGAATCCGCTGAAGTAGACCAGTCCGATGGCCGATCCGGCGGCGTAGCCGGAGGTGCGCACCAGCCGCGGGTCGAGCAGCGGTTGCCGCCCCCGGCGCACCGTGCGAACCTCCCACCAGGCGAACGCGGCGAGCAGCAGCACGGCCACCCCGAACAGCCACGACAGCCGGCTCAGGCGGCCGGTCTCGGCGTCCACCAGGGGCAGCAGCAGGCTGAGCACACCGCCGCCGAGCAGCATCGATCCGACCAGGTCCAGGTGGATGCCGCGCGGGCCGCCACCTGTCGCCGACGGCACGAGCCGGGCGGCGAGCACCAGCGCGAGCAGGCCGATCGGGACGTTGACGTAGAACACCCACCGCCAGCCGTCCGGGCCGGTGAACGCGGCCAGGATGAGCCCGCCGACCACCGGACCGACCGCGGTGGACAGCCCGACCGTGGCGCCGAGGAGGCCGAACGCCCTGCCCCGCTCGGCGCCGCGGAACAGGTCCTGGATCAACCCCGAGTTCTGCGGGATGAGCATGCCGCTCGCGACGCCCTGCAGCAGCCGGGTGGCGATCAGCAGCCCTATGGTCGGCGCCGCGCCGGTCAGGGCGCTGGTCACCACGAACGCCGACAGGGCGATCAGGAACATCCGGCGCCGGCCGATCGTGTCGCCGAGCCGGCCGGCCGGCACCAGTGCCAGCCCGAGGGCCAGCGAGTAGCCGGACACGACCCACTGCACGGTCCCCGCCGACGCACCCAGCCCGCGCTCCATCGACGGCAGCGAGACGTTGACGATGCTGACGTCGAGCAGCGCCATGAACGCGGCGACCAGGCTGACCGCCAGCGCCCGCCACCGCCTCGGGTCGGCCCCCTCGCGGAGTGGAACCGACACCGTCGGGTGGCCCCCGGGCGGGGCTGCCCGCCGCAGGCTCGCGGCAGCCTGTTCCGGCCGCACCGGCGCCCCCAGGGAGTGGTTCATCGAGCTTCTCGCCAGCTGCGCTGAAGGCTCGCCCCGACCACGACGACGGCAGCGACCGGCGGCAACCACCACGCGGCCACGGCCGCCGTGTGCAGGAGCCACGTCACCAGAAGCGCGACGGCCATCGTCGCCGCCACGGTCCAGTCGTCGCCGATGATGAAGCCGTACCAGAACCGCCCGAAGCCCTTGAGCCAGCTGAGGATCATGGTTACCCCCTCGCATCCTGGAGAACGAGGCTGCGCGCGCGTTGCCGCAGGAGTCCGACGTATCCGACGGCCGCCAGCACGTACCACCCGACCAGAGCGAGGATCGCGGCCTCATCACCGGGCCATGTCACCCCGAGTCCCTGCACCGCCCAGAAGGTCCCGAAACTGGAGAGCAGCGTTCCCACCAGCAGTTGCAGGGCGCTGCGCGGGATGCGCTGGACGACACCGCGGGCGAGCAGGCCCGCGGTCGCGATGACCACGAACGCCGTGGCCGCGCCGAGGATGGCGCTGGGAAGAGCCTGGGCCGTGAGCCCGAAGCTGACCACGATGAAGGCGACCTCCAGGCCCTCGAGCAGCACACCCTTGAACGACAGGACGAACGCGGTCCAGTCCACGCCATCGGCAGGAACGCCCTCTCCGGAGGCGGTCCGCTCGCCCATGCCTCGCAGGCCGTTGGCGCTGACCCGGAGGATCCCCTTGCGGAGCCACTGCAGGCCGAAGACCAGGAGCAGCGACCCGACCACCAGGCGCAGCACGCCGATCGGCACCGCCGTCAGCGCTGTCCCGAACGCGAGGACGAGCAGTGCGAGCACGGCGAGGCCGCTGCCGGCGCCGAGCCAGGTCGACCGCCAGCCGCGGACGGTGCCGACGCCGACCACGATGATCACCATCTCGATGACCTCGACGCAGGTGGCCAGGAACGTGGTGACGAAGACCGAGGAGTGGCTCACTGCGGCCTCCCTGGCGCTGCGGCGTGGATCGGGGCCCTCCCAGCTTCGCCACCACCGGGGGCGGATGTCGTCGTGGCCAGCGCCAGTCTGCGGGTACCGCTAGCCGGTACCGGTGGACTCCAGCCGGCCGGAAGTCGAGATTGGCGCTGGCCACGACGACGCGCGGCCGCCGGTGGGCGAACGTATCGGCCACGCACTTCTCGCGGGCCGCACGGCCCGGGCCTCCGCCGTCGCGTTCGGCACCTGGGCCTTCGGCGGAGACCGGGGTGAACCCGGAGGCGGGTGAAAGGAGCAACCTCATGGCAACGCTCGCGTTCCTCGGCCTCGGGCTGATGGGCACACCGATGGCGACCCGGCTGCTCGAGGCCGGCCACGACCTCACTGTGTGGAACCGGACGAGCGAGAAGACCAAGCCGCTCGTCGACCGGGGAGCTTCGGCGGCCGCTTCGCCCGCCGAAGCCGCCGCCGGGGTCGACGCCGCCATCACCATGGTGGCGAACCCCCAGGCGCTCGACCAGGTGCTCTTCGCCGACGACGGCCTGGCCGCCGCGCTCGGCTCCGGGCAGGTTCTGATCGACATGTCCACGGTCGGTCCGGACGCGGTCCGCTCGGTCGCCGCACGGCTGCCGCACGGCGTGACCATGGTCGACGCGCCCGTGCGGGGCAGCGTCCCACAGGCGACCCAGGGCCAGCTGGCCATCTACGTCGGTGCGACCGAGGCGGCCTTCGAGCGCGTCCAGCCGATCCTGGCGACGCTCGGCACCGTCCACCACGTCGGCGGGCCAGGATCGGGGGCGGCCACCAAGGTGGTGGTCAACTCCACTCTCGGCGCGGCGATCGCGGCGCTCGGCGAGGCGCTCGCCCTGGGCGACGCGCTCGGGCTGGACCGCACGACGCTGCTGGACGTGCTCGCCGACTCGCCGATCGGGACGACCGTCAGCGGCAAGCGCGCCGACGTCGAGTCCGGCAGCTACCCACCCAGCTTCAAGCTGAGCCTGGCCCTCAAGGACCTGCACCTGGTCACCGAGGCCGCCGATCGCGCGGGCCGGCGCCTGGGGCTTGCGTCGGCGGCGCAGGCGTGGCTCGAACGGGCGGCCAGGGACGGGGCCGGCGACCTCGACTACTCGGCGGTCATCGAAACGATCGTCAACGACCGCGGAAGGAGCACGACATGACCGAGGGACGCGTTCGGCGGGTCGGTGCGCTTGCCGCGGTTGCGGTCCTTGCCGCGGTGTCACTGCTGGCTTCCGCATGCACGTCAAGCAGCGTTGGCCCGCCCGTGTCCCTCCCGGTGCCCAAGACCGGCGAGGTCACCTTCTACCTGTCGCTACCCACCACCTCGACGACCGGGCTCGGCGAGGCGGCGGCCAAGGTGGCGACTCCGGGATCATCGGACTACCGCCACTTCAGTTCGTTGGACACGGCTGCACGCCAGCTCGGCGCCACCGACGCGCAGATCAACACCGTTGCCAAATCGGTCGAGACTCTCGGCCTGCAGTTCGCGGCCGACCCCACCAGGCTGTTCGGGCGCGTGACCGGCTCAACCCAGCAGTGGCAGGCAGCGTTGGGAACTCCGCTGTCCACGCAGGCGGCCACAGCGTCGAGTCCTTTCACCACCTACCGCCTTCCCGCCCGGACGCCGGCCGCGCTGCAACCCTCGGGCACCGGTCTGCTGCTGCCAGAGACACAGGTGTACGACCCCACCGCCGAGGGAGGCCGCCCACCCAGCGGGAACCGTCCGACGGCGGGTGCGGCAGCCGCTGCCACGACGGCGGCCGAGCCATGGCCGGTCAACACCGCCACCCCACTCGGCGCCGACTGCTCCTCTCCGCTGCTGCAGCAGCGCCGTGTCTACACCCCGCAGCAGGTCCAGACCGCATACGGCGTCGACACGCTGCGAACCCGCGCGTCCGGCACACCGGTGATCACGGTTGTGGACCTCGGCGGCGGCTGGCTACCGAACGACCTCACGCTGGCCGGGCAATGCTTCGGATACTCCCCGCCGCAGGTCACCCAGACGCAGGGCGACGGCGTCGTCACCGCCATCGACAACGCCGACGGCGAGACATCCCTGGATCTGCAGACCGCGGCAGCGGTGGCCCCCGGGGCACAGTTGCGGCTCGTGCAGAGCACCCTCGGCGGCATCCTCGACGGATTCAGTCGGGCGGTGGGCGACCCGGGCGGCCTCCCCGACGTCATCTCGCTGTCCTACGGCGGATGCGCGTTCGCCGAGAACAGGGCCGCTCCCGGGTACACCTCCGCGATCAACGCCGTCCTGGCCATGACCGCGCTCACCGGCGTGTCCTCGTTCGTGGCCGCGGGCGACTCCGGATCGACCACCTGCGGGACCAGCGTGAGCGGGACCTCGTTGTCCTATCCGGCGGTGTCACCCTTCGTCACCGCCGTCGGCGGCACCCGGCTCACACTCGGCACCGGAAACACCCGCGTCTCCGAGACCGTGTGGAACGACTCGGTGTTCGGTACGAGTGCGGCCGGCGGCGGAGGACTGAGCCGTCTGCAACCTCGGCCGGCGTACCAGGACCGGGTGAACCCCCGAAACCACCGCGCCGTCCCCGACGTCAGCGCGCTCGCCGACCTCGTCCCCGGCTGGCCGGTCGTCATCGACTCCGCGCTGCAGACCGTCGGCGGAACCAGCGGCTCGACACCATTCACCGCCGCCGCCGCGGCGCTGGTGGACGGCTCGGAGCGGACGGCCGGTCGTCCCCGGGTCGGGCTCGCGAACGGCTGGTTCTACCAGGCCGCGTCGCAGCCGTCGGCGTTCTTCGACATCACGAAAGGCAGCAACGACCTCGCCGGCGTCGGATGCTGCCAGGCAGGCGCCGGCTACGACCTCGCAAGCGGTCTCGGCGTGCCGAACTGGGCCACCCTGCCGGCCGCACTTCCCCCGCCGGGATGACCGGTCGTGATCATCGTCGCCGTCAGCGCGGCGCTCGGGGCGCTGGGGCGGCGAGCTGATCGAACGCACCGCTCCGATCGCCGCACCCCAGGGGTGCGCGCCGCGGGCGGCTGTCAGATACCCGAGGCTTCAGGGCCGGCCATGACGTGGACGGGCAGGGCCGATGTGTTGTGCCAGGTGGTGATCCACTCGGTGAGCTGGTCCGGGGGGAGCGGTCGGGTGAGCAGGTATCCCTGGATCTCGTCGCAGCCGAGTTCGGTGAGGCGGGACCAGATGTCCGGGGACTCGACACCTTCCGCGAGGCTGACCATGCCGAGGTCGTGGGCCAACTGGATGACGTTGCGGACGATCGCCTGGTCGCTGTCGTTCGTCAGCAGGTTGCAGACGAATCGTCGGTCGATCTTCAGGGCATGGACGGGCAGGGTGGCGAGGTACGAGAGCGAGGTGTAGCCGACGCCGAAGTCGTCGATCGAGACCGACACCCCCATCGCACTGAGCCGGGTCAGCGTCTGCGCGGCCCGTTGGGGATCGAACATCACCGCGGTCTCGGTGATCTCCACCTGGATCGCGGAGACCGGCACGCCGGCCGCGGCGGCCGCGTTGAGCACGGCCTCGGGCAGGTCGTCGTCGACGAGGTTGCGCGGCGAGATGTTGACGGCGACCCGCAACGGATGGCCCGCGGCGTGCCACGCGGCGCACTGACGCGCGGCCTCGCCGAGTACCCACGCGGTGAGCGGTTTGATCAGCGAGGTGCGCTCGGCGAGCGGTATGAAGGCAGCGGGCGCAAGCAGCCCCCGGTCGGGGTGTTGCCAGCGGATCAGCGCCTCGACCTGGTCCACCCGCCCGTCGGTACGGCACTGGGGCTGGTAGTGCAGCCGGAGCTGCCCCGCGCCGATCGCCCGGCGGAGCTCGCCGAGGAGCGTGAGCTGCTGGGCCTCCCGGGGATCGGTCCGCGGGTCGTAGGCGGCCACTCCCGAGCCGGCGCGCTTGGCGTCGTACATCGCGACGTCCGCGGACCGCAGCAGGCTGGTCAGGTCGGCGCCGTGCTCCGGCGCCAGCGCCACCCCGACGCTTGCGTCGACCTCGACGGCGAGCCCGGAGACCACGACCGGCCGGCGCACGGCATCGCGCAACTGGTAGGCGGTGGCCACCGCGCTGTCCGCCGTCGGCAGGCCGGACAACAGGACCGCGAACTCGTCTCCGCCGAGCCGGACGACCGTGTCCGTTCCGCGGGAGGCGTCGTGCAGCCGGCCCGCGACCGCGACCAGCAGGTCGTCCCCGGCGTGGTGCCCGAGGGTGTCGTTGACCTCCTTGAACCCGTCCAGGTCGAGCACCAGCAGGGCCACTCGACCGTCGGAGCCCGGACCGGCCAGCGCGCGCTCCGCCCGCTCGGCCAGCAGGCTCCGATTGCCCAGTCCGGTCAGCCCGTCGTGGCGGGCGGCGTGCTGGGTGGCGCGGTGGCGGCGGCGGGCCGCCCAGAGGATGAGCAGAGCGAGCACGCCCACCACACCCGCGCCGGCGTACAGCAGCCGGGTGGAGCGGGCGATCGCGTCGTTGATCGGGTCGCGCGGCAGGAGCACCTCGACGACCGCCTCCGGGGTGCCATCCTCGTCGGCGTCGTACGGGACGAAGACGTCGAACGACAAGATCTGCCGGGTTTCCGGGGTGACCTGCGTGAAGACGCCCCGCCTCGCGCGGGCCAGCTCGTCGGCCGGCATGCTCGACTCGGCCTCCGGATGGGCTGGATCGGCGTACATGAGAGCTCCGTCGTCCATGGCCCACACCTCCAGCCCGACCAGCTCGCCCAGCCGCTGCAGCTCGGCGACGTCGGAGTCCATGTCCGCGCGGCTCGACACGCCGACGGCGCCCCGCCGGATGTCGGCCTCGCTGATGCCGCGGTGCACCACGAGCGAGCTGATCAGTCGTGCGCTGAGCACCGCGCTCTGCAGGGTCCGCATCTCGATCTGCGCCTGCACCGAGCGCACTCCGACGAACCCGCCGACCAGCACGGCGACCACGCCCAGCACGACCAACATCGGCCAGGAGGCCAGCCGCCGCGGCCGCCGGCTCATCCGTCGACTCGACACACGTGTCCCAGCACCTGCGCACACGTCCCCGTCACAGAGCGGCGCCGCCCCGCAGTCGTCACATCGAACCTCCGACAGTCCTTGACCAGCCCAGCTGGCATCCTCCCGACCGTGCGTACCTTCGGTACCCAGTGTAGGCAGATATTACGGAGTGTGACGAGACTCGGAGTGTCGTCGATTCCGTCGGGCTCATTCGTCTACCCGGTGAATCCCGGCGCGTCATGGCCGGGCGGAGGAGGAGACCCGATGCGCTACATGCTGCTCTACCTCGAGAGTCGGCCCGAGCCGGGCACGCCCGAAGCCGAGAGGGCCCTGACCGACATCGTCGCCTTCAACCAGGAGTGTCGCGAGCGTGGTGTCCTGGTCGCCAGCGGTCCGCTGCAAGAGCCGGCGACGGCGACCACGGTGCGGGTCCGGGACGGGCGGACCCTGACCACGGACGGACCGTACGCCGAGGTCAAGGAATGGCTCGGCGGCTACTTCCTGCTCGACTGCCGCGACCTGGACGAGGCGCTCGAGCTGGCCGCTCGCTGTCCGACCGCCGCCTCCGGGTCGGTCGAGGTGCGGCCACTGCTGGACCGCGGGTAGCACACTGCCCGCTCAGCTGCCGGTCCCGACGGTCAGATCCAGGACGGGAACCAGATCCGCGCCTGCCACTCCTGGTAGGTGATCAGCTGGCCGGACAGGATCGGCCACAGCCACGCCGAGTTGACCACCACCAGGGCGACGTACGCGCAGACCGCGAGCAGGCCGAGCGTCCGTCGCGGCTCGCCGGCCCGCGCCGAGCCGAGGATCGCGCCGAGCCCGAGAGTGACACCGAGGACGAGGAAGGGCACCAGCGGCGTCATGTAGAAGATGAACATCGTCCGGCCGGGCACCGAGAACCAGGCCAGCCAGCCCGCCCCGAAGGCGACCAGCACCGCCCAGCCGCGCCAGTCCCGCCGCACCAGCGCGATCCACCCGGCCCACAGCACCGCGGGCGCGAAGGCCCACCACAGCGCCGGCGTCCCCACGTCGAGCACGGTCCGCACGCAGGTCTGCGCCCCGCAGCCGGTCGGCGACGGGTTGCTCGGGTAGTAGAAGAGCACTGGGCGCCCGCTGACCAGCCAGCCCCATGGCGAGGACTGGTAGTCGTGCGGGGTGGACAGGCCGCTGTGGAAATGCCACATCTCCCAGTGGTAGTGCAGCAGCGAGCGCAGCGGCCCGGGCAGCCAGGACCAGTAGCTGTCGTTGGCGTCCGCCCAGTGCCGGCCGTACGAGTTCTCGCCGAGGAACCAGCCCGCCCAGCTGGCCAGGTACGCGACCACCGGGGCGAGGCCCAGGGAGCCGGCGGCGCCGGGCAGGTCGCGGGCGGCGGTGGTGGCGACCGGCCGCGGGAGCCCGGCAGCCCGGCGCGCGCCGAGGTCCCACAGCACGGACAGCAGCACGAAGCCGGCGAGGAACCAGATCGCGCTCCACTTCACCCCGCAGGCCAGGCCGAGCAGGACCCCGCCGCCGAGCCGCCACGGCCGGAAGCCGACCCTCCTCGCCCCGGCGGCCAGCCGCTCCCGCACCCGGTCGCGGTCGACCACCAGGCAGCCGAAGCCGGCCAGCACGAAGAGCGCGAGGAAGATGTCGAGCAGAGCGAAGCGGCTCTGCACGACCGACAGCCCGTCGACGGCGAGCAGCAGGCCCGCGACGCAGCCGAGCAGGGTGGAGCGGGTCATCCGGCGGACCACCCGGACCAGGATCAGCACGCAGAGCGCGCCGGCCACCGCGGCCGGCACGCGCCAGCCGACGGGCTCGTCGCCGAAGACCTTGATCCCCGCCGCGACCAGCCACTTCCCGAGCGGTGGGTGCACGATGAACATGTAGCCGGGGTTGTTCTCGTACCCCTGGCGCAGCATCTCCGCGCCCTCGGTGGCGTAGTAGACCTCGTCGAACTGCTTCCCCGGCGGGAAGCCGATCCCCCACAGCCGGATGACCGCGGCGATCAGCGTGAGGATCCCGGTGGCCACCCAGGACAGCGCCCGGTCGGGCGGCATCGGGCTCAGCCGCGCCAGGCGGGGGGTGGTGCCGGGCCGCTCGGGCTCCTCGGCCGCGCGCGGAGCGTCGAGTGCCGGTGCCTCCAGCGTCGCGGCCATGCGCGCGATGGTATGTGGCCCCACTGGGCACCCCGCCGGCACCGTGCCCGCTTCGGGCGTTAGCACGCAGCGTGCCAATTAGCACTCCGCGTGCTGGGCACGTCGGAGCAGCACGCCGCCGGGGCGGGGTCCGCCCGACCCCGGCCGTACGCTCGGCGGGTGGGCGAGCCGGGGACGCTGGTGCTGGCGGGGGCGCCGCTCGGCGACCCGGCCGACGCGAGCCCCCGCCTGCGCCGCGCGCTGGAGACCGCGGACGTGGTCGCCGCCGAGGACACCCGCCGACTGCGCCGCCTCGCCGCCGACCTGGAGGTGCGCCCCGCCGGCCGGGTGGTCCGCTACGACGACGCGACCGAGGTCGCCGGCACGCCCGGCCTGGTCGACGCGCTGCTCGCCGGCCAGACCGTGCTGCTGGTCACCGACGGCGGGATGCCGAGCGTCTCCGACCCCGGCTACCGGCTGGTGGCCGCCGCCGTCGCCGCCGGCATCCCGGTGACGGCGGTGCCGGGTCCGTCGGCGGTGACTACGGCGCTCGCGCTGTCCGGCCTGCCGTCGGACCGCTTCTGCTTCGAGGGGTTCCTGCCGCGACGGCCGGGGGAGCGGCGCCGGGCGCTGGCGGCGCTGCGGGACGAGCGGCGCACGCTGGTGCTCTTCGAGGCGCCGCACCGGCTCGCGATGATGCTGGCCGACGCCGCCGACGTGCTCGGCCCGGACCGGCCCGCCGCGGCCTGCCGGGAGATGACCAAGACGTACGAGGAGGTCCGCCGCGGCACGCTGGCCGAACTGGCGGACTGGGCGGCCGGCGGCGTCCGCGGCGAGGTGACCCTGGTGGTCGGTGGCGCACCGCGCCGGGTCGCGGACGCGGACCCGGCCGAGCTCGTCGCCGCGGTCGCCGGGCGGCAGGCGGCGGGAAGCGACCGCAAGACCGCCATCGCGGAGGTCGCCCGCGAGACGGGCCTGCCGAAGAGGGTCGTCTACGCCGCCGTGGTCGCCGGGAGGTAACCCGGGAGCGGCCCGGCACGGCGATCACTACCCTGGTGCGCATGCCCGACCGCTCGCACGTCCTCACCGCGGTGGCGTGGCCGTACGCCAACGGTCCGCGCCACATCGGGCACGTCGCCGGTTTCGGCGTGCCCTCGGACGTCTTCAGCCGGTACCAGCGGATGGCCGGCCGGCGCGTGCTGATGGTCAGCGGGACCGACGAGCACGGCACCCCGATCCTGGTCGCCGCGGACGCCGAGGGCGCCAGCCCGCGGGAGGTCTCCGACCGCTACAACCGGGTGATCGCCGAGGACCTGCAGGCGCTCGGGCTGTCGTACGACCTTTTCACCAGGACCACCACCCGCAACCACTACGAGGTGGTCCAGGAGATCTTCCTCGGGCTGCTCCGCAACGGCTATGTCTTCCCGCGGACCACGCTCGGGGCGATCTCGCCGTCCACCGGCCGGACGCTGCCGGACCGCTACATCGAGGGCACCTGCCCGATCTGCGGCTACGACGCTGCCCGCGGCGACCAGTGCGACAACTGCGGCAACCAGCTCGACGCCACCGACCTGATCAACCCGCGGTCCCGGATCAACGGCGAGACGCCGGTGTTCATCGAGACCGAGCACTACTTCCTGGACCTGCCCGCGTTCGCCGAGGTGCTCGGGTCCTGGCTGCAGACCCGGGACAACTGGCGCCCCAACGTGCTCAAGTTCTCCCTCAACCTGCTCGACGACCTGCGCCCGCGGGCGATCACCCGCGATCTCGACTGGGGCGTCCCGGTGCCGCTGGACGGGTGGCGGGACCGGCCGGACAAGCGGCTGTACGTCTGGTTCGACGCGGTCGTCGGCTACCTGTCGGCGTCGATCGAGTGGGCGAAGCGGACCGGTGACCCGGACGCGTGGCGGCCGTTCTGGCAGGGCGAGCAGGCGCGCGGCTACTACTTCATGGGCAAGGACAACATCGTCTTCCACGCCGAGATCTGGCCGGCGATGCTGCTCGGCTACTCCGGGCGCGGCGGCCGGGGCGGCACCCCGGGGGCGTACGGGGGGCTCGACCTGCCGTACGAGGTGGTCTCCAGCGAGTTCCTCACCATGGAGGGCAGGCAGTTCTCCTCCTCCCGCGGCGTGGTGATCTACGTCCGCGACCTGCTGTCCCGGTACGACGCGGACGCCCTGCGTTACTACCTCTGCGCCGCCGGGCCGGAGTCGAACGACACCGACTTCACCTGGTCGGAGTTCCGCCGCCGCACCAACGACGAGCTGGCCGACAGCTGGGGAAACCTGGTCAACCGGTCGGTCTCGCTCGGCACCCGGAACTTCGGCGCGGTGCCGCCGGCCGGGTCGCTGACGGACGCGGACGCGGCGTTGCTCGCCACCTCGAGGGCGGCCTTCGACACGGTCGGGGGCCTGCTCGAGCGGTCCCGGCAGAAGGCGGCCATCGGCGAGGCGATGCGGGTGGTCGGCGATGCGAACCGTTACCTGTCCGACCAGGCACCGTGGCAGCTGCCCAAGTCGGGGCGGCCGGAGGACATGGACCGGATGGGGACCATCCTGCACACCGCCCTGCAGGTGGTCGACGACTGCAAGACGCTGCTCACGCCGTTCCTGCCGTACTCGTCGTCGAAGGTGCACGCGCTGCTCGGCGGCGAGGGGCGGTGGGCGGCGATGCCCGAGCTGGTCGAGGTGGACGAGCCGACCGCGACCGGGTCGCCGTCCTACCCGGTGCTCACCGGCGACTACGACACCGGCGCCCGCTGGGAGTCGGTGCCGCTGCCGGCCGGCCGCCGGCTGCGGCCGCCCACGCCGCTGTTCCGCAAGCTCGACGCGTCCATTGTGGACGAAGAGCTGGCTCGGCTGGCCGCCGCGGCCGGGGAGTGACCGAGTCCGAGGAGCGGGCAGAGCGTCCACTCCGGACATCGAGCGAGCGCGAGGGTTCGCAGCGCGAGCGGGCAAGGCCACCGCCGCTGCCGGACCCCTTGCCGGCCGAGGTCCTCGACAGCCACTGCCACCTGGACGCCATGGGTGTCGACATCGGACGGTCGCTGGCCTCCGCCCGCGCGGTAGGGGTGACCCGGGTGGTGACCGTCGGGGACACGCTGGAGTCGTCGCGGTGGTGCGCTGAGACGGCGGCGGCCTTCCCCGAGGTGGTCGCGGCCGTCGCCGTGCATCCCAACGAGGTCGCCGGCATCGATGAGTCTACATGGGACGGTCTGGCGGAGCTGGCCGCCCTGCCGCAGGTGCGGGCGGTCGGCGAGACCGGGCTGGACTTCTACTGGGATCGGGCGCCGGCGCAGCTGCAGGAAGATGCCTTCCGCCGGCACATCGCGCTCGCGAAGTCGGTGGGCAAGGCGCTGGTGATCCACGACCGGGACGCGCACTCGGCGGTGCTGCGGGTGCTGGCCGAGGAGAACCCTCCCGAGTGGACGGTCTTCCACTGCTTCTCGGGCGACGCGGAGATGGCGCGTGACTGCGTCCGGGCCGGCTACGTGCTGTCCTTCGCCGGAACCGTCACCTTCAAGAACGCGGCGTCGCTGCGGGAGGCGGCGGCGCTGGTGCCGACCGGCCAGCTGCTGGTCGAGACGGACGCTCCCTTCCTCACCCCGGCGCCGTACCGCGGCCGACCCAACGCGCCCTACCTGATGCCGCTGACGGTCCGGGCGCTCGCGGCGGTCAAGAGTGTCCACATCGAACACCTGTGCGAGGAAGTCACCCGAACGGGCCAGCGGGTCTTCGGCTCCTGGTGACGGGGCCGCCACGTCCCGTCACGCGACTTGGCCTGCGGCACAAGGGACGTTATGGTCCCGAGACCAATGGACGGGAACAGTCGCCCGCGCGGTCGCCACCGGCACCGCGCGCAGCCCGACGAGCCGGCTCCGGTGGAGAACGCTCCACAGTGGATGTCGTCTTCGGACCGTCCGCAGTGGAATCCCAGGTGGACTCCCACCGGTCCGGACGAGCGGGTCCGGCGCGCGCACGAGGCGCTCGGCCGGGCGCCGGGTGGCGAGCAGCAGGCCGACTGGTTCGCCCCAGTCCCCGCTCCCGCGCCTGCCCCACCGCGCCCCGCGCCCGTCGTCCACCGGCCGGACACCGGGGACGGACCGCCGGACCACTCGCGCGGCACCGGCGCAGGACCTGCCGATCACCTGCCCGGGCCGCCACGGTGGGACTGGACGTCGGGTCGGGGAACCGGCGGATCGACCCGGGCGGGCCTGTGGCCGCCCGCCGGAGCGCCGGAAACTGTGGCCGCCGAGCGGCCGCGGCCCGAGTGGGGCGACTCCCAAGGTGCCTGGCCGGCCGCCGCCGAGCGGCCGCGGCCGGTGCCGGGCGACGCCCGAGGCGCCTGGCCGGCGGCGGCCGCCGAGGGGCCGCGGCCGGTGCCGGGCGACTCCCAAGGTGCCTGGCCGGCAGCGGCCGCCGAGGGGCCGCGGCCCGAGTGGGGCGACTCCCAAGGTGCCTGGCCGGCCGCCGCCGAGCGGCCGCGGCCGGTGCCGGGCGACGCCCGAGGTGCGTGGCCGGCAGCGGCTGCCGAGGGGCCGCGGCCCGAGTGGGGCGACTCCCAAGGTGCCTGGCCGGCCGCCGCCGAGCGGCCGCGGCCGGTGCCGGGCGACGCCCGAGGTGCGTGGCCGGCAGCGGCTGCCGAGGGGCCGCGGCCGGACAGGCATCGCGGTCCGCTCGGCGAGACCGGTACGGCCGCCGCGACCCGGGCACCCGCGCCCCTCGCGCCGGAGGCCCGCGGGGAGCGGGCGCACCCGGTGCGGCACCCCGTCAGACTGGCCCTCTACGCGGTCGTCCTGTTCGGGCTGCTCGCCGGCAGTGTCGCCTGGGTGGCGCTGGACAAGTCGGTCCGGCTCACCGTCGACGGTGAGGCCCGCACGGTGTCCACGTACGCCAGCACGGTCGGCGGCGTCCTCGACGACGCCGGCCTGACCGTCGGCGAGCACGACGTGCTCGCCCCCGGCCGGGAGGCCCGGATCTCGGACGGCTCCGAGATCGTGCTGCGCCGCGGCCGGCTGCTGCGGCTGATGGTCGACGGCAAGCCCCGCCAGGTCTGGGTCACCGCGACCACCGTCCAGGAGGCGCTCGACCAGGTCGGCTACCGGCAGGACGGCCTGTTCGTGTCGGCCACCCGGTCCGACCGGCTGCCCCTGGAGGGATACCAGCTCACCCTCCGCACGCCGAAGACGGTGACCGTCGTCGCGGACGGGCGCCGGCAGCGGGTGGTCACCACCGCGGCCACCGTCGGCGAGACGCTCGACGACGCCGGGGTCCGCGTCGACGGCGACGACCGGGTCTCCCAGCTCGCCGCCGCCGCCGTCGTCGACGGCATGACCGTCACCGTCACCCGGGTCTCCCGCAAGACCTCCACGACCCAGACAGTGCTGAGGTATGACACGGTCGAGAGGGAGGACCCGAATGCCGCGGCCGGCTCCCGCAGAGTCACCACCAAGGGCACCAACGGGCTGCAGCAGGTGACGTACGTCGAGACGTACGTCGACGGGAAGCTGACCTCCCGCAAGGTCGCCAAGGTGACCGTGCTGCGCAAGCCCGTCGACGAGGTGGTCGTGGTCGGCCCGGAGCCGCCGCCGGCGCAGCCGGCCGAGTGCGCCGACTTCCCGACCACCGGCGGGCTGAACTGGTGCGGGCTGGCCAAGTGCGAGTCCGGGCTCGATCCGGCGGCCTACAACCCGGCCGGGCCGTACTACGGGCTCTACCAGTTCGACGCCGGCACCTGGCAGTCGAACGGCGGCAGCGGGCTGCCCAGCCAGGCGTCGGTGGCCGAGCAGACGCGGGTGGCCTACAACCTCTACCAGGCCCGCGGCCGGGCGCCCTGGCCCACCTGCGGCCGCTACCTGTGACCCGGGGCACCATCGAAGGGTGACGGCGGGGCTCTAGGGGGTCTCTCGTGAATCCTCGGCGGCGCGGGCCGACGCCCAGACGTCGACCGGCGGGGCCTGCCGGTCGCACCGATATGTCCGATACCGGCACGACCGGCGGGCCGGCCGGGTCGACGCCTGGACCCCGTCCGCGTCCATCAGGATCCACGAGACACCTCCTGGGGCCGGCGGAGGTGCGCGAGCTGGCCGCCGCGTTGGGCATCACCCCGACCAGGACGCTCGGTCAGAACTTCCTGCACGATCCCAACACGATCCGCCGCATCGTCCGCACGGCCGCGCTCCGGCCGGACGACGTGGCGCTGGAGGTCGGCCCCGGGCTCGGCTCGCTCACCCTCGGCCTACTGGACGCCGCCGCGCACGTCACCGCCGTCGAGGTGGACCCGGCGTTGGCGGCCGCGCTGCCGCGGACCGTCGCGGACCGCCGTCCGGACCTCGCCGGCCGGCTGACCGTGCTGACCGCCGACGCGGTGAAGCTGGCCGCCGTGCCGGACCCGCAGCCGACCGCCCTGGTCGCCAACCTGCCGTACAACGTCGCGGTGCCGGTCGTGCTGCACCTGCTGGAGACGCTCCCGTCGCTCCGGCACGGACTCGTCATGGTGCAGGCCGAGGTGGCCGAGCGGCTGGCCGCCGCGCCCGGCTCCCGGACGTACGGGGTGCCGTCGGTCAAGGCGGCCTGGTATGCCGACGTCCGCCGGGCCGGGCCGGTGCCGAGGGCCGTCTTCTGGCCGGTGCCGAACGTCGACTCCGGCCTGGTCGCGCTCACCCGCCGCACCCCGCCGCCGCTGCCGCCGGGCACCACCCGGGCCGACGTCTTCCGGGTGGTCGACGCGGCCTTCGCGCAGCGGCGCAAGACGCTCCGGGCGGCGCTGGCCTCCTGGGCCGGGTCGGCGGCCCGGGCCGAGGAGATCCTGCGGGCCGCCGGCGTCGGCCCCGGCCTGCGCGGCGAGGCCCTCGACGTCGGCGCCTTCGCCCGGATCGCCACCGCCCGGCTCACCCCGCCTCGTCCGCCGGGGCCGTCTCGACCGGACTGACCGCCCCGGCCGCCCGGATCGGACCGGCCGCCGGCCTGGCGGGACCGGACCGACCGCCGGCCGCCGGGACCGGGTCGACCGCCGACCGCCGGCCGCCGGCCCGACGGTTACGTCGATCCGGACGGGCCCGGCGGCCCGCGCGGAGCCGCCGAGCGGGTCGCGGACCCCGCACTACCCTGCTCGGGTGCCCCCGCCCCGACTGCTCGGCGTGCCGGAGCCGGTCACCGTCCGCGTCCCCGCGAAGGTGAACCTGCACCTGTCCGTCGGGCCGCCGCGCGAGGACGGCTTCCACGACCTGGTCACGGTGTTCCACGCCGTCTCGCTGTACGACCAGGTCACCGCGACCCCGGCGCGGGACCTGAGCATGGGCGTCCGCGGCGAGGGCGCCGGGGTGCTGCCGCTCGACGGGGACAACCTGGTCTGGCGGGCGGCGGTGCTGCTCGCCGAGAAGGCCGGGGTGGAGCCGGCCGTCCGGCTGGACGTGGTCAAGGGCATCCCGGTGGCCGGCGGGCTGGCCGGTGGCAGCGCGGACGCCGCCGCCACCCTGGTGGCCTGCGACGCGCTGTGGGGCACCGGGCTGGACCGCGCCGACCTGCTCGAGCTCGCCGCGGAGCTCGGCAGCGACGTCGCCTTCGCGCTCACCGGCGGGACCGCGCTCGGCACCGGCCGCGGCGAGCGGCTCACCCCGGTGCTCGCCACCGGCCGCTGGCACTGGGTCTTCGCCGTCCGCGAGCCCGGCCTGGCCACGCCGAGGGTGTACGGCGAGCTGGACCGGATGCGGGTGCTCGGCGACCCGCCGGCCGCCGGCGAGCCGGACCGGCTGATCAACGCGCTGCGCACCCACGACCCGGCCGCGCTCGGCCGGCTGCTGGCCAACGACCTGCAGGCCGCCGCGGTGTCGCTGCGCCCGGAGCTGCGGCGCACGCTACGGGTCGGGTTCGACCTCGGCGCGCTCGGGGGCGTGGTGTCCGGTTCCGGCCCGACCTGCGCCTTCCTGGCCCGGTCCCGGGAGGGCGCCGTCCGGCTCGCCGCCGCGCTCGCGGGCGCGGGGGTGTGCCGGACCGTCCGGGTCGCGTTCGGTCCGGTCGCCGGCGCCCGCGTCGTCACCGGCGACGAGGCCGAGGCCCGGTGAGCACGAACACCCCGCTGGTCAGCCTGGAGTCGGTCAGCAAGGCGTACGCGACGACCGTCGTGCTCGACCGGGTCTCGCTCGGCGTCGCCGCGGGCGAGCGGACCGGCGTGGTCGGCCCGAACGGCGGCGGCAAGACGACGCTGCTGCGGCTGCTGGCCCGGCGGGAGGAGCCGGACTCGGGCCGGGTGGCGACGGTCGGCGGCCTGCGGGTCGGGTACGTCGACCAGCGCTCCGAGCCACCGGGGGACACCGTCCGGGAGGCGGTGCTGGCCGGCTACGGCGCGACCCACGAGTGGGCCGGCGACGCAGCGGTCCGTACCGTCCTGGACGGGCTCGGCCTGCCGCGGATCGGTCTGGACACGCCGACCGCGCAGCTGTCCGGCGGCGAGCGGCGCCGGGTCGCGCTGGCCGCCGCCCTGGTCGCCCGCTCCGACCTGCTCGTCCTGGACGAGCCGACCAACCATCTCGACGTGGAGGGCGTCGGCTGGCTCGCCGCGCACCTGACGGGCCGGCGGGAGGCGCTCGTCGTCGTGACCCACGACCGCTGGTTCCTGGACGAGGTGTCCGAGCAGACCTGGGAGGTCGGGGACGGCACGGTCCGCCGGTACGACGGCGGCTACTCCGCGTACGTGCTGGCCCGGGCCGAGCGCGCCCGGCAGGCGTCCGCCTCCGAGGCCCGCCGGCAGAACCTGCTGCGCAAGGAGCTGGCCTGGCTGCGCCGCGGGCCGCCGGCCCGGACCAGCAAGCCCCGGTTCCGGATCGAGGCGGCGCAGGCGCTGATCGCGGACGAGCCGCCACCTCGGGACAGCAGCCGGCTGCAGGCGTTCGCCACCCGACGGCTCGGCAGGACGGTGTACGACGTCGAGGACGTCACCGTGCGGCTCGGCGACCGGACCCTGCTCGACGACGTGACCTGGCGGCTCGGCCCGGGGGACCGGGTCGCGGTGGTCGGCGTGAACGGCTCCGGCAAGACCACGCTGCTGCGGCTGCTGCTCGGCGAGCTGGTGCCGGACCGCGGGCGGGTGCGGACCGGGCAGACCGTCCGCGCCGCATACCTGTCCCAGGAGGTGCGCGAGCTGCCCGGCCAGCTCCGGCTGCTCGAGGCCGTCGCGGCCGATGAGCCGCTTGCGCGAAGACCAGGAGATCCGGTCGGCCGGGTGGCCTCGCTGGGCGGGGTGGAGCTGACCGCCTCCCAGCTGGCCGAGCGGTTCGGCTTCGGCGCGAGTCGGCAGTGGGCACGGGTCGCCGACCTGTCCGGCGGCGAGCGACGGCGGCTGCAGCTGCTCCGGCTGCTGATGGCCGAGCCGAACGTGCTGCTGCTCGACGAGCCGACGAACGACCTGGACACCGACACGCTGACCGCGCTGGAGGACCTGCTCGACTCCTGGCCGGGCACGCTCGTCGTGGTCAGCCACGACCGCTACCTGGTCGAGCGGGCCTGCGACTCGGTGGTCGCGCTGCTCGGCGACGGGCGGCTGGCCGCCCTGCCCGGCGGGGTGGCGGAGTACCTGGAGCGCCGCCGGGCCGCGCGGACGGAGGAGCCCGGGGTGGCCGGCGGCCGGCAGCGCGGCGGCGACACCCGGGCCGAGACG
>Ga0210378_10000341_pt1 | contig 23371 bp, 24 predicted proteins | sample PLM1_60_b1redo_FD_155465 | JGI IMG/M metagenome (GOLD analysis project Ga0210378, IMG submission 155465) | Groundwater sediment microbial communities from an aquifer in East River, Colorado, USA - PLM1_60_b1 redo | ecosystem: Environmental > Terrestrial > Soil > Riparian zone | place: USA: East...
ACGGCCACGAAGGGCTTGTCGGCGCGCTCGCTCTCGGAGTGGATGGCGTGGGCGATCACCTCTTTGCCGGTGCCGCTCTCGCCCAGGATCAGCACGGGCTTCAGGCCCGAGCCCTGGGCCACGGCCCGCGCGAGCCGGAGGGCATGCTGCAGCGCCGGAGACTCGCCAAGGATGTCCGCGAAGGTGTACTTCGGACGCAGGACATGACTGCGCGCCGGCGGCGCGTCGACGGTCCGCGGGGCCGTGCGACCGGCGGCCGTCCGCGGAAGGCGGCCCGACACCACGACCACCGACCCCACCGCCCGGCCGTCCACCGTCACCGGTTCGATCCGGCAGGCCACCGTCCGTGCGCGCCCGTCGCAGCTGAGGACCATCGTCTGCTCGCGCTGACCTCCGCTCTCGGAGGCTTGCCGGACATGGCCGGACAGCTCCGGCGCGAGCGCGGCGATCTGGGTTGGCGACGGAACGGAAGACAGGCCGAGCGCGTGCGCCGCGGGGGAATTCATGTCCACGACCTTCCCCGCATCGTCCACGAGCAGCATGGGCTCGGTAGGCCATCTCCGCTCACGCTCGCGGAACGATCTGAGCAGCGCGTTGCTGCGCTCCAGGCCGAGGACCCTCAGGTTCCGCTCCACCCAGCGCGCGATCGAGAGGGTCAGGGCGAGAGCCATGGGCGGGTGGGCCTTGCTCAGCGGACCCGTAATGTCCACCGCTCCGAGGATCCGGCCGCTGGCGGGGTCCCGGATCGGGAAGCCGCAGCAGAAAAACGACTGCCAGCCCTGGCAGTAGTGCTCCGGGCCGAAGACCATCTCGGGCTGACCCAGGGCGAGGGGAGTGCCGATGCCGTTCGGGCCCACCGCGGCCTCCGACCAGACCCCGCCCGGGACGAGGTTCACGCGCTCCAGGAGAGCATGGACCCCCGAGTGGCCGGCCGCGTGGAGGATTCGGCCTTCCTGATCCGCGAGGACGACGACGTGCCCGGTTCCTTCCACCACCCGGCCGAAATCCTCGAGGACCGACCGCCCCGCGCGTCCCAGGTCCTCCCGGGCGAGGATCGTCTCTATCTCTTCGGCTCCCAGGGCCGTGGGAGCGCGCCGCATCATGGGATCGATACCGAGCTCTTGGCAGCGGCGCCACCGTTCGGCGATGAGGGGCCGAACGCAGGACGCCGTCAGATCACCTGAGGAAAGAAAAGCCTCCCGAGCCCGGGTAATCTCGCGGGTGGCCTTCGTGCGACTGAAGGCAAGCCGCTGTTCAGCCGGCCCTGCGCTCCCGATCCGCATCACACCAGACACGTGACCCTCGACGCGCTCGCGCGACCGCCGTCGGTGATGGGAGACCCGCCAACTTTCTGCGACGGCCGGATCTTGGATCGAGCGTCCGAACCATGTCAAGCGCCTAGGAGCGTGTCCCGGTAATCATGGACGACACGCTCCTAAGGAGTCCGTCCTCCGTTATCGGGACGGACTCCTAGCGGTGCGATCGGCAACGGGGGCTGCATTCCGCACCTCACGAGGCCCTGATCTCGCGTAAGTAGAGGCACCGTCGCCCCACCGGCGATGGCAGAGCACTTGCTAAGGGTATTGACAAGGCGGTTCGGCCATCGAATAGAATGCTTCGTCTTCACCCTTGACCGCTCGCGTAACTGCCCGTCGAGAGGCACATTCAGCCGTTCAATCAGAGTTTGGGAGGTATGACTATGGCGGACTACTTCATCGGCGAATCCCTGGTCGGCGACGGCAATGAAGTCGCCCACATCGATCTGATCATCGGGTCGAAGAGCGGCCCGGCGGGACAGGCATTCGTGAACGCCTTGTCGAACCAAAAGGACGGCTTTACATCCCTGCTCGCGCTGGTGACCCCGAATCTCCCGGCCAAGCCCGACACCCTCCTCTTCAACAAAGTGACCATCAAGGGTGCCCCGCAGGCCGTGCAGATGTTCGGTCCTGCCCAGGCGGCCGTGGCGCGCGCGGTCGTCGATTCGGTCAGCGCCGGCGTCATCCCCAAGGACAAGGCGAACGACTACTGCATCCTCGTGGGGGTGTTCATCCACTGGGAGGCGAAGGACGACAAGAAGATCTTCAAGTTCAACTACGAGGCCACCAAGCAGTCCATTGAGCGCGCGCTCAAGGGAAAGCCCTCGGTGGACGAAGTGTTGAGCGGGGCGAAGACGGCGACGCACCCCTTCGCCGGAGGCGCCGACAAGTAGGGCTCTACCCCGAAGGGGCAGCGTTGCAATCCAATGCGGAGACTGCTCGTCCAGTTGGACGGTGACCGTCTGCCCAGCGCGTTCGACCGCATCGTGGCCTCCGATGCGGGAGCCGACGACGTGCTGAGCTACGGTGCGGTCGCCGAAGCGGACGTCCAGGGTCTGGTCCACGGCGCCATCTTCACCCGGGGGCTGAAGGACCTGAAGAATACCGCCCTCTTCGTCGGCGGCTCCAGCATGCCGGTCGCCGAGCGCCTGTTGGAAGCGGCACGAAAGGCGTTCTTCGGTCCCTTCCGCGTGTCGGCCATGCTCGATGCCAACGGCTCCAACACCACGGCCGCCGCGGCCGTGGTGAAGCTCGTGCGGGCCGCGGGGGGCGACGTGCGGGGGTGGCCGGCGGCGGTGCTGGCGGGAACGGGGCCGGTGGGCACGCGCGCGGCCGGCCTCTTGCTTCGCCTCGGTGCGGAGGTGAGGATCACCTCCCGCGACGCGACCCACGGTGCGGCGGTTGCGAAGCTGATCGGCGAGCGCTTCAAGGGCACCGTCGAGGCGATCGCCGTGAGGAACCCTTCGGATGCGCAGCAGTTGTTGGGGTGGGCCCACCTGCTGCTGGCCGCGGGTCCCGCCGGCGTCGCCCTCGTTCCGCGGGATCTCTGGGCAAGTCGATCCGGGCTGCGTGCGGTCGCGGACGTGAACGCCGTACCGCCCCTGGGCATCGAAGGAGTCGAAGCGACGGACGACGGCACGCTGCGCCAGGGGATCCCTGCGTTCGGCGCGTTGGGGATCGGCGGCCTCAAGATGAAGGCGCACAAGGCCGCAATCGCCCAGCTCTTCGAGCGCAACGACCTCGTCCTGGACGCGGAGCAGATCTACGACCTCGCCGCGGCGCTCTGATGCCGCGCGTCGTGGGAATCGATCCGGGAACCGTCAGCTTCGACATTGTCGGCCTGCAGGACGGCGACGCTTTCCTGGAGCGTAGCATTCCGACCCCCGAGTTCGCCCGCCGCCCGGAAACGCTACTGGGCGTCCTGCAAGCGGCCTTGCCTCTCGACCTGATCGCGGGGCCCTCGGGATACGGTCTGCCGCTCACCCCGATCGAAGCCGTGGGTGAGCGCGAGCTGAAGCTTCTCTGCCTCGCCCAGCCCGGAGAAGGCTCGACGCGGAGCCGGATTCACTCCGGCGGAGCGGCGGGGGGGCGTCGGGGGGGTGCGGCGCAGCACCCCCCTGCTCAACACGAATCGCCGATCGGGGGGCTGCGCACGCTGGTGCGCCTCCTGCGCGAGACGCGACTGCCCGTGATCTTCACTCCCGGGGTGATCCACCTGCCGACGGTGCCGGCGCACCGCAAGGTCAACCGCGTCGACCTGGGCACCGCGGACAAGGTCTGCGCGGCGGTGGCGGCCATCGAGGAACAGAAGCGGCGGCTCGATGTCCCTTACGCCGAGACTTCGTTCGTGCTGGCGGAGCTGGGGGGTGCGTTCACGGCCGTGCTTTCGGTCGAGGGGGGTCGCATCGTGGGCGGGCAGGGAGGCTCGAGCGGTCCCCTGGGCTACCTGGCGTCCGGCGCCCTGGACGGCGAGGTGGCCTGCCTGCTCGGCGCCGTGAGCAAGGAGACGGTCTTCTCCGGCGGAGTCGCCTTCGTGGCCGGCAACCCCGACGCGACGCCCGAGGCGCTCGCCTTGCGCCAGGACGAGGCCTGGCGGCTGGCGAGGGAAACATTCGTCGAAAGCCTCGTGAGAGCGGTGGCCGGGGAACTGGCGGCCGCCTCGCGCGCGCGCGAGATCCTCCTCTCGGGCCGGATCTCGCGAATTCCCGGCTTCCGCGATCCCGTCGTCACCGCCCTGTCGCGCCTGGCGCCGGTGCGGTGCCTCGACGTCGGCACGAAGGTGAAGGAGGCCGCCCGGGGCGCTGCCCTGATCGCCGATGGCTTGGCGGGAGGCCGTTACCGGGAACTAATCGAAGTGATGCGTCTCAGGGAGGCGCGGGGCACGGTCCTCGACCAGCTGTACCTGACTGGCGCCGAGGAGGTGCGCAGGTGGGCGCTAGGCCCGGTTCGGTGCTGATCGTGGGGGTCTCGACGCGCGCCCTCGCCGAGTCCGCGAGTCGCGCGGGCTACGCGTGCCTGAGCGTCGACGCCTTCGGCGACCTCGACCAGAAGTCGCGAGTGCAGAACGTCGGCCTCTCGCGGGACCTGGGCCGCCCCTACAGCGCGGCGGCGGCGGTCGCCATCGGCCGGCGCTCGCCGGCGGCGTCCGTGGCCTACGTGGGTAACCTCGAGAACCACCCGGCAGCCGTCCAACGGCTGGCCCGGGGACACCGTCTCCTGGGCAACACGCCGGCCACCCTGGTCCGCGCTCGGGATCCCGTGGCCGTCGCGGAGGTCATACGACGAGCGGGAGGGCGGGCGCCTCTGACGCTGCCGCCGGATCAGACCCGATACGCCTCGGCCGCCGTGCGGTGGCTGCGGAAGCCGCGGCGCGGGGGCGGGGGGAGCGGGGTCGGGGAATGGAAGCCCGGAGCGCCGCTCGGTCCGCACGAACTGGTCCAGGAACGCATAGAGGGCGTGCTCGCCTCGGTGGCATTCGTGGCCGACGGCCAGCGAGCCGTCCTCCTCGGGATATCGAAGGGACTCACCGGCGATCCCGCGTTCGGCGCACGGGGGCACCGGTACTGTGGCAGTCTTTATCCCTTCGTCGCCGACCGTGCGCTGCGGGACCGGTTGGGTGCGATCGCGGGCGCCGTGACCGACGCCTTCGGCCTCGTCGGCCTCAACGGCATCGACTTCGTGCTGAGGGAAGGGGAGCCCTACGTGCTGGAGATCAACCCGCGCTACTGCGCGTCCATGGAGCTCATGGAGCGAGGCGGCGGGATCAGCGTGTTCGAGGCCCACGTGTCCGCCTGTGGCAGAGCGCTCCCCTCCGTCGACCTGGCCCCGACGCGGGGAATGCTCGGCAAGGCGATCCTGTACGCTCGACGGGACGTGGTCGTCGGCGACAGCCGGCGCTGGCTGCTCCGCGATGACGTGCGCGACGTACCCTTCCCCGGCGATCGCATCCGGCGGGGCCACCCCGTCTGTACGGTGTTCGCACGCGGCGCCGACAGCGTGACGTGCTACGCCCGGCTCGTGGCCGCGGCCTCGGCGCTGGAGCAGGAGCTAGGAGTCCGTCCCGGTGAACGGAGGACGGACTCCTAATGGAGCGGCGCGGCGTGCGGATCGACGACACCTTCGCCGAGGCCTTCGACATGCGCGCGGCGCGCGTCGTGATCACCGCGCGCTCCCCGGCCTGGGCGCTGACGGCCGGCCGAGCCATGACCGGGTTCGCCACGTCGGTCATCGGCTGCAAGGTCGAGGCCGGCATCGAGGCCGAGCTGGCCCCGGAGGAGACGCCCGACGGGCGTCCGGGAGTGAGCGTGCCGCTCTTCGGCTTCGACGCCGACGGGCTCGGCAAGCGGCTGGTCGAAAGGGTGGGCCAGACGGTTCTCACCTGCCCGACCACGGCCTGCTTCGACGGCCTGCCCCAAGCGGGCGAGCGGGTCGTCGTCGGCGGCGTGTTGCGCCATTTCGGCGACCGCTATCAGTCGAGCAAGCTCCTGGACGGTAGCCGTTATTGGCGGATCCCAGTGATGGAGGGGGAGTTCCTCGTGCAGGAGACCTTCGGCGTGCAGAAGGCCATCGGTGGCGGCAACTTCCTGATCCTGGCCGAGGATCAGGACGCCGCCCTTGCCGCGGCGGAGGCGGCCGTCGACGCCATGCGCAGGGTCCGCGGCGTCATCCTCCCCTTCCCCGGCGGGATCGTGCGCAGCGGCAGCAAGGTGGGCGCGAAGCGCTACAAACACATGACCGCGTCCACCAACGACGCGTACTGCCCGACGCTCCGCGGGCGGAAGGGCGTGAAGAGCGCGCTGCCGGAGGGCGTGAACTCGGTGCTCGAGATCGTCGTGGACGGCCTCGACCGTGCCGCGATCGAGGAGGCCCTGCGCGTCGGCATCGAGGCCGCGTGCCGTCCCGGCGTCATCGAGATCTCGGCCGGGAACTACGGCGGCAAGCTCGGGAAGCACCACTTTCGCCTGCACGCGCTCCTCGAGGCCGCCCCGTGAAGCGGTCCCTTCCGGTCTGATCCCGCATGGATGTCGCGATCCTCGGCGGCGGGCCGGGCTGGCACTTCGCCGAGCTGGAACGGGCTCTCCGGGCCCGAGGGCATCAGGCGCACGTCCTCCGCGTCTCCGCTCTCGTGGCCCGCATCGGGGACCGGCCGGGTCTCGATGCGGGAGGTGTCGCCCTGCAGGATGTCGACGCCGTGCTCACGCGGAGCATTCCCAAGGGCTCCCTCGAGCAGGTCATCTTCCGCGTCGACGCCCTGCACTGGCTCGAGCGCCTCGGCATCCCGGTGATGAATCCGGCTACCGCGATCGAGCGCACGGTGGACAAGTTCTACACCTCGGCGCTCCTCGACGCGGCGGGGCTGCCCACGCCCAGGACCGTCGTCGCCGAGCGCATGGACGACGCGATGACGGCCTTCCGGGCACTGCGCGACGTGATCGTCAAGCCCCTGTTTGGCTCGGCCGGGCGCGGCATGGTCCGGGTCAGCGACGAGGAGATCGCGCATCGCGTCTTCCGGGCCCTGGAGCTGGAACGCGCCGTCTACTACGTGCAGGAGGCCCTGCCCCATGAAGGCCGCGACCTCCGGGCCTTCGTCGTCGGAGACCGTGTCGTGGCGGCCGCCTGGCGGTGCGCCGAGGGGTGGCGCACGAACGTGGCCCAGGGAGGTCGTGTCGAGAAAGCAGCCCTTGTTCCCGAGTGGCATGACTTGAGCGTCCGCGCCGCACGAGCCGTTACGGCCGAGTATGCGGGCGTGGACCTCCTGCCCCTGCCCGACGGGCGCGTGTTCGTCCTGGAGGTCAACGGCATCCCGGGCTGGCAGGGCCTGCAGTCCGTCACGGACGTCGACGTGGCCGCCGCCATCGTCGAGCACCTCGAAGCAGTGGCGCGTCGGCATTGACCGAGCGGATGCGGGCCGTGCTACACTGCCTTTGCGGCACGATGCGGCGCGAGTAAGGGTAGCCGATGGAACGCAAACGCTTCATCATGAACGCGGGCCGCACGACCAAGCAGGGCCAGCAGATCAACGTCGGCAAGGATCACGCCGCGTATCAAGCCATCGTGAGCACCCTGAACATGCATCCCGAGGACATGAAGGCGATCGGGATCCAGTCCGGTAGCACCGTCCGGGTTCGCTCCGAGAGCGGCGAGGCCACCTTCAAGTGCGTGGAAGGGAAGGTCCCGCAGGGCATGATCTTCGTCCCCTATGGACCGCCGACCTGCCATCTCATGGGCCAATCCACCGACGGAACCGGAATGCCCACCTCGAAGGGGTGGGAAGTCGAGGTCGAGCCGATGCCGTCAGAGACACCAGGGGCCTAGGAGCGTGTCCCGGTGATCATGGAGGACACGCTCCTAGAATGAGAAACCGAAGAGACATGCCCACGTTACGTCATCCTGCGGCCCGAAGGGCCGCTTTAGGAGTCCGTCTCCAGCGTTACCCGGACGGACTCCTACCCGAGGAAATCCCGGTCCCGCGAAGTCTCGCGGAAGCGGCGGCACAGAATGCGCCGGCCTGGGAGATGGTCGGGGCCGGGCGGTACATGCCGCGCCGCATCCGGGGGAGCTTCCGTGGTCGGGAGCTTGGCTGAACGTTCGTCGCTCCTCCCGGTTCGGGAGGACCAGGACCGAGTGAAGGGGAGACGCGATGAGCCTCAAGGTCGTGAAAAACGCCACCTGCACGTTCTGTGGCTGCGTCTGTGACGACATCGAGCTGCACGCCGAAGGTGATCGAATCGTCAAGGCCGCGAACGCCTGCAGCCTCGGGGATGCCTGGTTCAAGAACCACACGGCGGAACGCCTGTTTCCCGATGCATTGATCGACGGGAAGCCCGCCACCGTCGACGCGGCCATCGAAGCCGCAGCTGACTACCTGTACAAGGCGAATATGCCCCTTGTCTACGGGCTCAGCAATATCACCTGCGAGGCCCAGCGGGAGGCCGTGGCCCTGACCGAGCTGATCGGAGGCGTGGTCGACAGCCACACTTCGCTTTGACACGGCCCCACTGAAATTGCCGCCCAGTTGGGGGGCAAAGTCACCTGCACGTTGGGTGAGGTCAAGAACCGAGCGGACTTCATCGTCTACTGGGGGGGCAACCCGGCGGAATGCCACCCGCGACATTTCACCAAGTACACCCTGACCCAGAAGGGCAGGTTCGTGCCCGAGGGGCGCAAGGGCCGAACCATGGTCCTGGTGGACATTCGGGAAACCCCCAGTGCCAAGGCGGCGGACCTTTTCCTCCAGATACGGCCGGGCAAGGACTTCGAGATCCTGACCACCCTGCGCGCTCTCCTCAAGAAGCAACGGGTGGACGAAAAGAGCGTGGCGGAAACCGGACTGACGGTCGACCAACTCCAGGATCTGGTCGACCGGATGAAGCGGGCCCGGTTCGGCGTGATCTTCTTCGGGATGGGGGTCTCGATGACCCGCGGGAAGCACATGAACTCCGCGGCGATCCTGAGGCTTGCCGCGGAGCTGAACGCCTTCACCAAGTTCGTGTGCATGCCGATGCGCGGGCATGGCAACGTGACGGGGTCGGACATGGTGCTGCGGTGGACGACCGGGTATCCGTTCGGGATCAGCATGGCTCGCGGCTATCCCCGGTTCAATCCGGGAGAGTTCTCGACCGTGGACCTGCTCGTCCGAGGGGACAACGACGCCGCGCTCATCCTGGGCGCCGATCCGGGGGCGACGATGCCCCAGCCGGGCATCGAGCACCTCGCAAGCATCCCGACCATCGTGCTGGACCCGAAGGTGACCCACACGAGCCGCCTGGCCCGCGTGCACATCACCACGGCGGCCACGGGGATCAGCGCGCCCGGGACCGTCTATCGGATGGACGAGATACCCCTGCCGCTTCGGCCGGCCCTCAACTCGCCGTATCCGACGGACGAGGAGATCCTCCGACGCATCCGCCAAGCGGTGGCGGCGAAGCCGTTGTGGTCTCCTGCTCCGAACGCAACGATGGCGTAGGAGTCCGTCCCGGTAATGTTGGAGACGGACTCCTAATGCTGCGGATAACGGGCGGGAAGGTCCATGATCCGGCGAACGGGGTCCTCGGCGTCGTCCAGGACATCTGTATCGCGGATGGCCGGATCGTCCCCCAGGTCGAGGGCGGCCGCTCGATCGACGCCAGCGGCATGGTCGTCTTCCCCGGCGGGGTCGACGTCCACACCCACGTCGCCGGCGCCGCGATGAACTTCGCGCGGGGCATCACCCCGGAGAATTACCGGAAGGCCAGTCCGTTCATTCATACGCCGGAGCTTCGCGCCGGTCTCGGCGGCATCACTCCCACCACCTTCGCGACCGGATACTTGTACGCCGGCATGGGCTGGACGACCGTGAACGAGGCCGCCGTCCCGATTCTATCGGCCAGACACACCCACGAAGAGCTGCATGACATACCCATTCTGGACAAGTCCTCCCTGGTGCTGATGGCCAACAACGAGATCGTGCTGGACCTCCTGGAGGCGGGCGAGGTCGAACGCGCAAAGCATGTCGTTGCCTGGCTCATCTGGGCGGCCAAGGCCTACGGGGTGAAGGCGGTCAACCCCGGAGGGATCGTCGCCTGGAAGTTCGGGAAGAACGCGAGCAAGCTCTCCGAACCGGTGGACGGCTACCGCCGGGTGACGCCGGCGCAGATCATTTCCAGCCTCGCGGGAATCATCGATGACTTGCGCTTGCCGCATCCGCTCCATCTCCACTGCAACAACCTGGGAATCCCGGGCAACGTGAGCACCACGCTCGAGACGATGAAGGTCCTGGAGGGACGCCGGGCGCACATGGCCCATCTTCAGTTCCACGCCTACGGTGGAAACGGCTGGGGCACGCTGCGCTCCGAAGCGGCCACGATCGCCGAGTACTTCAACGCCCATACGAACCTCACCGCCGACGCCGGGGCCATCCTGTTCGGCGACGCCATGACGGTCACCGCCGACGGTCCGTGGGAGCACGTGCTCCATGAGCTCACCGGGCACAAATGGAGCAACGTGGACGTGGAGAATGAAACCGGGTGCGGAATCGTGTCCTACACGTACAAGGAGCGCAGTCTGGTCAACGCCGTGCAGTGGGCCGTGGGATTGGAGCTGCTGCTGCTCATCAACGACCCGTGGCGGATCTTCCTGACCACGGACCACCCCAACGGAGGGTGCTTCTGGCGCTACCCGGAGCTGATCCGTCTCCTGAGGGATGCGGACTACCGGCGGGAGTGCCTGAAGAGGCTGCCGCCCAAGGCGCAGAAGCGAATCGTGCTTGCGGACCTGGACCGGCAGTACACGGTGTCCGAGATCGCGATCATCACCTCGGCGGGCCCGGCGCGCGCCCTCGGCCTGTCGCAGAAAGGGCACCTGGGTGTGGGCGCCGATGCGGACATCGCCATTTATGACGAGAACCCGGCGAGTGGCCTCATGTTCGAGCATCCGCGCTACGTCATCAAGGGAGGCGTGATCGTGGTCGAGGAGGGACAGATCCGCGCGGTGACGCAGGGCCGGGAGTTCATCGTCCATCCCTCCTTCGATGAACAGATCGAAGCGTACTTGCGTCCGTTGTTCGAGAAGGTCTACACAATCTCTTTTGACAACTATCCAGTGGCGATCGAACGCCTCGCGCAACCGGACATACGAGCATGCCGACCCTGACCCTCAAGGAGCAGCCCGCGGTCCCCCTCGAAGCAGAGTCCCTGTCGCCGGACGTGACGGCGGCACTGGCGCTCGACGCGGTCCGAGCCCTTCCCGTCTACCTGGGAAAGCGACCGCAACGCGTGGACGATTTTTTCGAGGTCGAAGGTGCGGCCGGCGACGAGCTGGAGATCCGAGGCGACGGGAGAAAGATCAAATGGATCGGCCGCGGCATGACTCGCGGCCGCCTCACGATCATCGGCAACGCCGGCATGCACCTGGGGGCTTACATGAAGGGCGGAACCATCGAGGTGTCCGGTAGCGTCATGGACTGGCTCGGCGCCGAGATGTCCGGGGGGAGCATCCATGTCGGCGGGAACGCCGGCGGACAGGTCGGGGCGGCCTACCGCGGAAGTCTCTCGGGGATGAAGGGCGGGACGATCCTCATCGAAGGCTCGGCGGGCCTCGAAGTCGGGATGCGGATGAGACGAGGGATCATCGCGGTGGGCGGCCAGGTGAGAGACTTCGCCGGCCTGGAGATGAAGGGCGGAACCATCCTCTTGCGCAGCGGGGCTGAGCTCCGGACCGGCGCCTGGATCTCCCGGGGAACGATCATCTCGTTGACGCCGATTCGACTCCTGCCGACGTTCTCGTATTCCTGCACATACAATCCCACGTTCTTGCGTGTGTATGCGAGGCACCTGTCGACGCTAGGGTTCCGCATCCCCTATGAAGAGAAGGATGGAGCCTATCAACGCTACACGGGGGACGCTGCGGTTCCAGGGAAGGGGGAGATTCTCGTATGGAAGCCGCATGCCTCCTGAGTCAAGCGTAGAGGGCGGCTCACTCCGGCTCAACGAACGGGCGGCGGCGATCGCCGACGCCATGGTTGCCGACGCCGCGGCCCTGGGCGTCGTGGCGTCGACGCTCGAGAACGGGGCGCGGCTCATCGACTGCGGCATCGAGGCGCGGGGCGGGCTCGAGGCGGGGCGCCTTCTGGCCGAGGTCTGCATGGGGGGAGCGGGACGGATCAGCTTGACGTCCGTCGAGTTCGACGGCCTTCGCCTACCGGGCGTGCATGTGTGGACCGACCACCCGGCCATCGCCTGCCTGGGCTCGCAGTACGCCGGCTGGGCCATCAAGCCCGAGGGTTATTTCGCCATGGGCTCGGGGCCGCTGCGGGCCATTGCACGCGTCGAGCACGAGCTGTTCGATCGGCTCGGCTACGCTGAGCCGCCTTCGGGCCGGGGGGTACTGGTGCTGGAGGCGCGGAAGGCCCCGGACGCCGCGGTGGCGGCGTACGTGGCCGCAAAGGCAGGCCTGCCCTCCGACCGCCTCACCTTCCTCGTCGCTCCCACCGCCAGCCCCGCCGCCGGCGTCCAGATCTCCGCTCGCGTGGTGGAGACGGCGCTCCACAAGATGGCGGAGTTGGGCTTCGACGTGCGAAACGTCCTCGCCGCCTTCGGGACGGCGCCGCTCGCCCCCATTGCGAAGAACGACACGAGGGCCATCGGCCGTACGAACGACTGCGTGCTCTATGGCGGGGTCGTCCACCTCACGGTCCGGGCCGAGGACGAGGAGTTGCAGGCCCTTGCCCCTCGCATCCCTTCATCCGCATCCCTGGACTACGGGACACCGTTCTACGATATCTTCCAGCGGTATGACGGGGACTTCTACAAGGTCGATCCCCACCTGTTCAGCCCGGCCCAGTTGTCCCTGACGAACGTCAAGAGCGGGCGCACATTCGAGGCCGGGGCCGTGAACGCCGCGGTCCTGCGGCAGTCGCTCATCTCGTGACGGGTGGATGAACGTTGTCAGCCTGAGCGCGGGCCGGGAGCATCTCGGGGATCTTGTTCGGAGCCGCGGTTGACGCGAGCCCTATCGCCGCCCGAGATCGCTCTCTGCGCTCAGGCAGCCTGCTTGCTCGAGGCCGCCGCCCCCAAGCCGGGCAACGTGTCGCGTTACCACGACTTCGGCGACACGAGTTTCGAGGATTTCCTGTTGAGCGCGGTGGCGATCGGTGCCGCCCTGAGCGCGGCGGGCGAAGCCGGGGTGGGAGAGACGGTTCTGCGGGCCGTCCAGGACACTCGTCACTGGGTATCGGTGAACACCAACCTCGGGATCATCCTCCTCTTGGCGCCGCTCGCGCGGGCCGCCGCGGGAGGAGCAGCGCCGCTGCGCAGCCGCCTGTCCCGCGTGCTGGCCACGCTGAGCGTGGCCGACGCCCACGCCGTCTATTCCGCGATTCGCCTGGCCGACCCCGGCGGGCTGGGGCAAGTGGAGGCGCAGGACGTCCGCGAGGAGCCAACCGTCACGCTCCGCGAGGCGATGGCCCTCGCCGCCGAGCGCGACACGATCGCGCGGGAGTACGTGACGGACTATGATGTGACGTTCGGCTTGGCCGTCCCGGCTCTGCAGCGGGTACGTGCGTGCGGCCTCGGCTGGCCGGCCGCGGCGCTCGAGAGCTACCTTCGCGTTCTGGCCGCGGTTCCGGACACGCTCATCGCGCGCAAGCGAGGACCCGCGGCCGCGCGTGCCGTGAGCGAGCGCGCCAGGGAGGTTCTGGGTGCGGGCGAACCGGGGAGTCCCGAGCGCGCGCGGGCCGCGGATGCGTTCGATTCCGAGCTGCGGGGGGACGCCAACCGGCTCAATCCCGGAACCACCGCGGACCTCGTGGCGGCGGCGCTCTTCGTGGCGTTGAGCGAAGAGCGCTGAAGGAGCAACGATGGCGGAGTACAAGGTCGTCGTCGAGAAGGACTACCTGGTCTTCGCCGCCGGGCACTTCATCACCTACACCGGCAAGTGCGAGACCCTTCACGGCCACAACTACCGGGCGCGGGTCGAGGTCGAAGGGGACCTGGACGAGGACTCCTACGTCTGGGACTTCGTGCGCTTGAAGCAGATGATGCGGCGTCTGGTCGACGAGCTGGACCATCGGATGCTGCTGCCGCGCGACAACCCCGCGCTGAAGGTCACGGAGGAGGGAGACGGCGTCCAGGTCCTCTACCGGGAGCGGCGCTACGTGTTCCCGCGGAGCGACGTCGTCCTGCTCCCGGTCCCCAACACCACCGCGGAGATGCTGGCCCGCTATCTGGCCGGACGGGTCAAGGAAGAGCTTCAAGGCGCAGGCGCCGCCAGACTGACCGCCCTGGCGGTGGAGGTGGAGGAATCGTTCGGCCAGTCGGCGTGGTGCCGGGAACGCATGCGGTAGTTTTCGTCGCGAAGCTCAGGAGGGGCGCGACGAAAACTAACAGGACTTCCTTGGATCAAATGTCGGTTCGGCGCGAAGCGCCGCTCTAGGAGACCTCATGGGCGTCGTCAGGAGTCATGAGGTCTCCTAGATGAGGATTCTGGTGCACGAGTTCGCGAGCGGGGGTGGCCTGGCGGGGCGACGCGTTCCGGCCTCGCTCGGCCGCGAGGGAGCGGCCATGCGGGACGCGCTGATCGCGGACCTCGCGGCGATGCGCCGGCATCGGATCGTGGCCACCGTGGACCGCCGTTTCCCCCTGCGGGCGCCGCCTGGCGTCGAGGTCGTGACGCTGCCGCCCGGAAGCGCCCCGCTTCTCGACGGCCTCATCGCGTCGGCCGACGCCGTCTGGCTGGTGGCGCCGGAGACGGAAGGCTGCCTGGAGCGCCTGGCGACGAGGGCGGAAAGGATGGGGACGACGCTCCTGGGTCCCGGCGCGGCGGCGATCCGCCGGGCGTCCGACAAGGCGGGCCTTCCGCGCCGCCTGGCCCGCCACGGGGTGCCCCACCCGAAGACGCGCGTCCTCCGCCCGGGCGCGGACTGGGGGATGGCCGCGCGTGAGGTCGGCTATCCGGTCATCGTCAAGCCCACGCGGGGAGCCGGTTGCCAGGGAGTGAGCCTGGCCCGCGACGCGCGTGAGCTGCGCCGGGCCGTGGACGTGGCGGGCCGGGCCAATGGAGGGCAACCCCTGCTGCTTCAGCGTTACGTGCCGGGAGTGGCCGCGAGCGTTTCGCTCCTGGCCGACGGCGGGCGCGCTGTGGCGCTGGCGGTGAACGGCCAATGGGTCCGTGCCTCGCGACTCTTCGCCTATCGGGGGGGGACGACGCCGCTCGATCATCCCCTGGCGGCACTGGCGGTTGAGGCGGCGCTCGGTGCCTGTCGGGCCCTACCGGGGCTCCGTGGCTACGTCGGCGTCGACGTGGTGCTCACGGACTCGGAAGCCGTCGTCATCGAGGTGAACCCTCGGCTCACGACTTCCTACCTGGGCGTGCGGGCGGCGCTCGAGCGGAACGTCGCCGCCCTGGCGCTCGCCGCCTGTACCGGCGCCCTCCCCGCGCCACCGCCTGCCCGACGGCATGTCCGCTACACGGCCGCGGGCCGGATCGTCTCCGCTAGGAGCGTGTCCCGGAAACGACCGGAGACACGCTCCTAAGACTGGCGCTTCGCGCCAGAGACGGATAATGGATCGATGCCCACCAAACCGACCGATCCGATCCTTTATGGCGGCCCGAAGGGCCGCCCGCTAGGAGCCCGTCGAAGATCCTTCGCCGGGACGGGCTCCTGTTCATGAAGGGTCCGATCCTCGGCTGGGACGTGGGGGGGGCCAACGTCAAGGCCGTTCGCATCGGGGAGGACGGCCAGTCCGAGCCCAAGGTGCTCGAGCGCCCTTTCGCCCTCTGGCGCGAGCCCCACCGCCTGCCGGCGGTGCTGGCGGAGGCGGCCGACCGCCTGGGTGGCGCGCGCACCATGGCGGTCACCATGACCGCCGAGTTGGCCGACTGCTTCGCCACCAAGCGGGAAGGCGTCGTCTTCGTGCTCGACGCCTTCCGCACGGCGTTCCCCGACGTCCGGCCGTGGGTGTACGGCGTCGACGGACGGTTCCGATCGGCGGAGGCGGCGCGGCGACGACCGTACCGCGTCGCGGCCGCCAACTGGATGGCGAGCGCGACGCTCGTGGCGCGCACGTTTCCCGACGCGCTCTTCATCGACGTGGGCAGCACGACGACCGACGTGATCCCGATCGTCGCGGGCCGCGTGGCCGCCCGGGGGCGGACGGACCCGTCGCGGCTCCGCACCGGCGAGCTCGTCTACACGGGGGCGCTGCGTACGCCGGTCTGCGCCATCGTGCGATCGGTGCCCTTGCGTGGCCGCCGGTGCCGCGTGGCCGCCGAGGCCTTCGCCATCGTCGCCGACGTCCATCTCTGGCGGGGACGGATCGAGGAGGGCGACTACACCTGCGAGACGCCGGACGGCCGGGGCCGGGGCCGGCCGGAGGCCGGCGCACGGCTCGCGCGAGTGGTTTGCGCCGATCTGGAAATGCTCGGTCCGGGCGACATCACGGCGATCGCGGAGCACGTCGCGCGAGCCCAGGTGCGGCAGATCGCGGGCGGCGTTCGGCAGGTGATGCGGCACCTGGCCTCGGCCTGTCCCCGCATGGCGGTTCTCGCCGGGCAGGGGGCCTTCCTGGCGCGGGCCGCCGCGGAGGCGCTCGGACTCGCGACCCACGACATGGCCGAAGGCCTCGGACCGGCCGCGGCGCGAGCAGCGCCCGCCGCGGCGGTGGCGTACCTGCTTGCAGGGACAGCCGAGGCATGACCGTCGACGCGGTGGTGAAGGTGGGCGGCAGCCTGCTCGCGAGCGGAAGCCTGCCCTCCCTCCTCACCACCCTGGGCGAGCTCGCGAGGACGTATCGCCTGGTCGTGGTGCCCGGTGGCGGACCCTTCGCCGACGCTGTGCGCCGCGCCTGCTCGCTCCACGACCCAGGCGCGAGCGCTGCCCATTGGATGGCGATCCTGGCCATGGACCAGCAGGCGCATTTGCTCGCCGGCCTCCTGCCCGCGGCGCGCCTGACGACCGGCCCGGATGAGATCGCAGACTTCCTGACCGAGGGACTCCTTCCCGTGCTTTCTCCTTTCCGCTGGCTCCGGGCCGCGGATCCGCTCCCTCACGGCTGGCACGTCACCTCGGATAGCATCGCGGCATGGGTGGCCGCGCGGCTCTCCGCGCGTCGCCTCGTGCTGCTCAAGTCGCTCGAGGGCGTGCCCGGGACAAGCGGCGACGTTCTGGCCGAGGTGCCGCTGCGCTCGCCGGCCTTGGCCGGGATGGTGGACGAGTACTTCGAGCGCGCTGTCGAACGCGGCGTGGAGTGCTGGCTCCTCAGCGGTCGCGAGCCTCAGCGGCTCTCCGAGCTGCTGAGGGAGGGTCGAACGCGGGGGACACGCCTGCGCTGAGGGCGAGGGCGGAGCGCAGGGCCCGTACGCGCGTTGCGCTCACGGTTCCCTCGCGGCCTCCCTCGCACGCGCTGCCACGGACACCCACGATGTCGGCGCCGAGGCGCTGTGCCCGCTCGAGGTCGGCCGGACCCAGGGCGCCGGCAAGCGCGGTCACGAGCCCAAGCGCGCGGGCCGCCGCGAAGAAGTCGGCCACCCCGTCCTCACCCATGGCGGTGAAGGTGGAGGCGCCGTCCTTGACGGCGGTGTCCAGCATCACGCCGTGAAACCCGGCGTGCCGTGCGATGGGAGGCAGCTCATCCGGGGGCAGGGCGCCGACGCGCGAGGCATCCGCGTAGGCGGCCGCCATCAGCCGCGTGCCCGGGTTCACGTCCGCTGCCGCACGGCGCACGGCCGCGAGCAGCTCCAAAGCCTGCTCCGGGCGGGCCGATCCGAACAGGCCGATCTTGAGGTAGTCGGCTCCGCAGGCCGCGGCGCCGGCCGCCGCCAGCGCCATCGTGCCGGGGAGGTGAGGTGCATCGCCCAGCGCTACGCTCACTTCCGCGGGCGAAGGGACCCGCGACCGTACGGCGCGCAGCAGCGCCGGTGCGGGGGCGCCCAGGGAGCCTTCCGACGGGTTCTTCACGTCCACGATGTCGGCGCCGCCCGCGAGCGCGGCCTCCACCTCGTCGGCGTTCACGACGCTCACCAGCAGGCGCACCCGCCGCTCCTCCGACATGGAATCCTCCTCCGGCACGGCGCTATCATAGGTCCGGCCGACGCCCCGGTGGAAGCGTCTCCGCCGGCGACGAGCCGCCCCGTGGAGAATCGAGTCTACCCATGAGCGCGCAGGGCCGTTTCGACGGCCAGGGCGTGGTGGTGACGGGAGCTTCCAGCGGCATCGGACGCGCCGTAGCCCTCGCTTTCGCGCGCGAGGGCGCGAGGGTTCTCATCGCCTACCGGCGCAACGCTGAAGGGGCGCGCCAGGTCGCGGGCCAGATCCAGGGAGCGGGGGGGGAGGCTTTCCTGATCGACGCCGACCTCTCGCGCGAAGACTCGGTGGACCGTCTGGTGGCGGAGGCCTTCGCGCGCCTCTCCCGCGTGGATGTCTGGGTCAACAACGCCGGGGCGGACATCCTCACGGGCGCGGGTGCTTCGCAGACGGACGTGGAGAAGCTCGACGATGTGCTCGACGTGGACCTGCGCGGGACGATCCTCTGCTCTTGGCATGCGGCACGCCGCCTGCGCGCCCAGGGACGCGGCGTGATCCTCAACGTTTCCTGGGATCACGTCCTCACGGGAGCACCGGGGCGCGCGGCCGAGATCTATGCCGCCGCCAAGGGGGGCATTCTCGCGTTCAGCAAGTGCCTGGCGCGGAGCTTCGCCCCCGAGGTCCGGGTCAACGTGCTGGCGCCCGGCTGGATCGACACGGCTTTTGCGGCCGGTCTCCCGGAGGAGGAACGCCGTCGCGTCGCCGAGGCGACACCGCTCCGCCGTTGGGGCACCCCCGAGGACGTGGCGCGGGCGGCGCTGTTCCTGGCCTCGACCGAGGCCGAGTTCCTGACGGGGGCAACGATGCTGGTGAGCGGCGGCACGGTGATGTAGCCTCCGCTCTCCTCCAAGGAGGCGGCCATGACGAAGGCGAAACTCGGGACCTATGTCGAGGACGAGATCCGCAGCAGGCTCGAGGAGCTGCCCGGGTGGTACTACGAGGACGGCTGGATCCGCCGGCAGTACAAGACGGACGGCTGGCCCACGACGCTGATGCTGGTGAACCAGATCGGCTATCTCGCGGAAGCGGCCTACCACCACCCGGACCTCTCGGTGACGTGGGCCAAGGTCACGGTGAAGCTCAAGACCCACTCCGAGAACGGGATCACCGGCCGGGACTTCGAGCTGGCGCGGCAGATCGAGCAGACCGTCCTCTGGCGACCCTCGGAAGGCTCGGCCCTCGAGGGAACGCCCAACAAGTTCGTGATGAGCGGCAAGGCGGGCGGCTGAAGATCCTATTCGTCACCGGCAAGCTCGCCGCGCCGCTGCTGCGCGACACCCTGGACGGGATGCGGGCCGAGTTCGATCACGAGGTGGCCGTCCTGGGCATCAGCGTGGCGGCCCTCATGACCACGGATTGGGTGGCGCGGTTCCTGAAGGTGCCTCCCGGCGTCGACCTGATCCTGCTGCCGGGACACGCCCAGGGCGACCTCGACCTCCTCGAGAAGCGCTTCGGCGTGCGAGCCGAGAAGGGCCCCAAGGACCTGCGCCAGCTCCCCGAGCATTTCGGCATGGCCGCGGCCCGGGCCGACTACGGAGCCTACGACGTCCAGATCGTGGCCGAGATCAACAATGCGCCGAGCCTGGCGCTGACCGAGATCCTGCGGCGGGCCGGCGAGTTCGCGGCCTCCGGCGCCGACATCATCGACGTGGGCTGCACGAAGGGCCGGCCTTTTGGAGCCCTCCCGGACGTGGTCTCCGCGCTGCGCGCGGAAGGACACCGGGTCAGCATCGACAGCTTCGAGGCCGGAGAGATCCGCACGGCGGTCGCGGCGGGCGCCGAGCTGGTCCTGAGCGTCAACGGCTCGAACCTGGAGCTGGCGCGAGAGGTCGAAGCGACCGTCGTCGTGATCCCCGACTTCGGCGCGGGGCTCGAAAGCCTGTACCGCAACGTGGACGCTCTCGAGCGCTGGGGGGCGCGCTTCATCCTCGACCCCGTGATCGAGCCCATCGGATTCGGCTTCGCAGAGTCGATGCACCGCTACCATGTGGTGCGTGGGCGCTACCCCGAGGCGGAGATCCTGATGGGGATCGCCAACGTGACGGAGCTGACCGAGGCCGACACCACCGGCATGACGGCCGTGCTCCTCGGGTACTGTCAGGAGCTGGGGATCCGGTACGTGCTCACCACGGAGGAGATCCCCTGGGCCCGAGGCGCGGTGCGCGAGACGGACATCGCCCGCCGGCTGATGCACTACGCCGTCGCGAAGAAGAGCCTGCCCAAGCACGTCGACAGCCGGCTCGTCACCACCCGGGACCCCTCCCCGGCTGCCTACACCGAGGCGGAGCTCCGGCGGATGCAGGCGCAAATCACCGACCTGGATTACCGCATCTTCACCGACGGCGAGCGGATCCACGTCTTCAACGCGGAGCGCTTCGTGAGCGGGACCGACGTCTCGGAGATCTTCGCCCAGCTCGGCGTGGAAGAGGCGACCCACGCGTTCTACCTGGGCAAGGAGCTCATGAAGGCGAGACTGGCCGTGACCCTCGGCAAGACATACCGGCAGGAAGGGGAGCTTTCCTGGGGATATCTCACGCCGCCGGAGCCCGAGGACGCGTCTTCCACCGCCCGGCGGGAGAGCCGCCTGCGCACGGCCCGCGAGCGCGCCGACCGCCGGCGCGCGGCCGCGCGCCGACAGACTTCCCGCGGGTAGGCTCCCATGACCGAGATCCTGGTCCAGGAGCTGAAGGATGCACCGGATCCCTCCGAGGCCTGCGCGAGATTCCTGGACCTGCCGTTTCCGCTGCTCCTCGAGAGCGTTTTCCGATCGGAAGAACACGGCAGGTTCTCGTACCTGGCGGCCGACCCCTGGCTCGTCCTGCAGAGCAAGGGAGCGACGCTCGAATGGCATTCGCGCGCGGGCGTCGAGCGCACGGCGGGAGACCCTTTCGCGGCGCTTCAGACGGCTCTCGTTCGGAACGCGCTCGAAGCGGTTCCGGGTCTGCCGGCATTCCAGGGAGGCGCTGCCGGCTACCTGGCTTACGACCTCTGCCACCACCTCGAGCAGCTGCCCTCACCGGCGTTCGACGACCTGGATCTGCCCGACCTGTGCCTCGGCCTCTACGACTGGACGATCGCGTGGGACCACGTAGAGGGGCGAACCTGGCTGTTCTCGACCGGCCTTCCCGAGGGCGGCGGGCGGCGCTCGGAGCGAGCCGAGGCGCGCGCCCGCATGGTTCGGGAGAGACTCGCCGGGGCGCCCACACCGCCGGAGGCTGCCCGACGGCCGTTCGCCTCCTTCGTGGCTACCGGGCCCCAGACCCATGCGCTCGGCGGGATGCCCGGGGTCTCCTCTACGTTCTCGCGAGACGGGTACCTGCGGGCGGTGGAGCGCACGAGGGAATACATCTGGGCGGGAGACATCTTCCAGGCCAACCTCTCGCAGCGCCTCGAGGCCGCCGTCGACGACCATCCCTTCACGCTCTACACACGCCTCCGCCACCGCAACCCGGCCCCCTTCGCGGCCTACTTCGACTTCGGCCCGGCGGCGGTCGTGAGCGCCTCGCCCGAGCGCTTCCTGTGCCTTTCCGGCGAGCGGGTGGAGACCAGGCCGATCAAGGGCACGTCGCCCCGCGGCTGGACTCCGCGGCACGACTCGGCGCTGGGGGAGGCCCTGTTCGAGAGCGAGAAGGACCGGGCCGAGAACGTCATGATCGTGGACCTCCTCCGCAACGATCTCTCGAAGGTCTGCCGCGACCACACGGTCGAGGTCCCCGAGCTGTGCCGGATCGAGCGCTACGCCACCGTTCACCATTTGGTTTCCACGGTGGTGGGCCGCCTGCGACCCGGCCAGGGACCGGTCGACCTGCTGAGGGCCACGTGGCCCGGCGGCTCCATCACCGGGGCCCCGAAGGTGAGGGCCATGGAGATCATCGCCGAGCTGGAGCCCACCCGCCGCAGCGTCTACACTGGCTCCGTCGGCTACTTCTCCTTCGGGGGCGCCGTCGACACGAGCATCGCGATCCGCACCTTCATCGTCAAGGGGCGCCGGGGCTACTTCCAGGTGGGCGGCGGCATCGTGGCCGACTCGGACCCGGAACGCGAGTACGACGAGACGCTCGACAAGGCGCGGGGGATGCTGGCGGCGCTCGAGAACGCCGATGGTCCTGCTGATCGATAACTACGACTCCTTCGTCCACAACCTGGCCCGCTACGTGCGCGAGCTGGGCGAAACGACCGCCGTCTACCGCAACGACGCGATCACGCTCGCCGAGATCACCGCCCTGGCCCCGAGTCATATCATCGTCTCCCCGGGGCCCTGCACGCCGCGCGAGGCGGGCATCTCGAACGACGTGATCGCGAGCATCGGCCCCCGGGTGCCGATCCTCGGCGTCTGCCTGGGCCACCAGTGCCTCGGCGCGGCCATGGGCGGCCAGGTGGTCCGCGCCAGCCATCCACGCCACGGGAAGACGTCGCCGATCCACCATGCCGGCGAGGGGATCTTCGCGGGCCTGCCGAGCCCGTTCCAGGCGACGCGCTACCACTCGCTGCTCGTGGCCCGGGAAGGCCTGCCCGCGTGCCTCAAGGTCGTGGCCACCACGCTCGAGGGCGAGATCATGGCCATGAGGCACCGGGACCTGCCCCTCTGGGGCGTACAGTTCCACCCGGAGTCGGTGCTCACCGAGCACGGCTACGCGCTCCTCCGCAACTTCCTGAGGTTGTCGGCGAGGGCGGCGTGAGCGCAGAGGGCGGCTCGAGACCCGCAGGCCGCGTCTCCTTGCCGCCCGAGCGGGCTTTACGCCTGCGAGGGCGGAAGGTCGATGAGGCGCGCGGCCGAGGACGCGGCGATCGATGATCATCGAAAGCATGATCACGACGCTGGACCGTGAGGGGCAAGCCAACTTCGCTCCGATGGGAGTCGTCTGGGGCGAGGAAGAAATCGTGGTCAAGCCGTACCGCGAGACGACAACCCATCGCAACCTGCTCGAGACCGGCGAGGCCGTCGTCAACCTCGTGGACGACGTCCTCTATTTCGTGAGGGGCGCGCTCGGCTCTCCGACGTTCCCTTCGGTGCCGGCGGTGGCGGTCCGTGGCGTTGTGCTCGAGGCCGCCTGCTCGTGGCGGGAGCTCAGGGTGCGGGAGAAGGACACCGCCGAGCCGCGCGCGCGGTTCGTCTGCGACGTCGTGCACCGGGGATTCAAGCGCGAGTTCCTGGGCTACAACCGCGCGCGAGGCGCGGTGCTCGAGGCGACCATCCTCGCCACGCGCACGCGCCTTCTCCCCATCGACGAGATCCTCGCCGAGTACCGGCGGCTCCAGGTGGTCGTAGACAAGACGGCGGGACCTTCCGAGCTGGAAGCGATGGCGATGCTGACCGACTTCGTGCGGTCGGAGGAGGCGGCTCTCAAGGACGGGGCCCGGTGAGCGATTCGCGGGCCGTCTTCGTGGAGGCCCCGTCGCGGCTGCACATGGGGCTGATCGACCCGGGGGGCGAGTTCGGCCGCCGGTTCGGCGGGATCGGTGCCGCCCTGGAAGCGCCCTCCCTGCTCATCGAGGC
>Ga0210378_10000342_pt1 | contig 23283 bp, 17 predicted proteins | sample PLM1_60_b1redo_FD_155465 | JGI IMG/M metagenome (GOLD analysis project Ga0210378, IMG submission 155465) | Groundwater sediment microbial communities from an aquifer in East River, Colorado, USA - PLM1_60_b1 redo | ecosystem: Environmental > Terrestrial > Soil > Riparian zone | place: USA: East...
GGACCCGCCGGTCGTCGACCAGCGAGGTGTCCTCTCGGAACAGGGTGACCGAACCGAACAGAGTGGGTGCACGGACCGCGCCGGAGGCGTCGAAGATGTCGATCACGTCCCGGTAGCCGCTGCCCAGCGCGGTGACGGTGCGCGAGTACCCGAACCGGCTGGTCGCTCCGACGTGCTCCATGCCGTCCCCGCCGAAGGCGAGGGCGGGGTAGTGGTAATGCGAGGTGGCGGGGATCCGGCGGGAGTGCGCCCAGGCGATGACCGTTCGCTGCCACTCGGGGGACAGCCGCACGTAGGACTTCATCAGGTCGTAGTCGAGCGCCGCGGCGCGTTCCAGCTCGAGGGCGAGCTGCCGTTCGTCGAAGGTGGGGCGCATGAAGTTGTAGAAGATCCGCGCGCCGTCGATGGCCTCGCCGGTGCCGAAGTAGCGCGGGGCGATCCGGGCTCCAGATTGGACAGACTCTCTGCCCTCCACCATGTGGTACGCCGGGCTTCCCGGCGAGCGGGTGGTGGTGATGCCCAACGTGAGCCACAGCCGGCCCTGCCGGTCGCCGTAGGAGTATCCCTGCATTTCGCGGTGGTGGTGCAGGTCGATCAGCCCGGGGATGACGACGGAGGCCCGAGCGTCGACCAGCCGGGCGTCCGACAGGTCTCCGCGATCGTCCCGGTGTGGCTCGACCGCGACGATGCGGTGCCCCTCCACCACGATGTCGAGGTCCCGGCGCAGGTCCTGGCTGCCGCCGTCCCACAGCCGGCCGGCGTGGATGACCGTACGGCCGCGGGGTGCGGCGGCGTCCGGCAGCGCGGTCAGCTGCCGGTCCTGCCCGGACCGCAGGTCGCGCAGCCAGATGTCGAGGGTGCCGCTCCGGTCGGTGGAGTAGGACAGGTAGCGGCCGTCCGGCGACCAGGCCGGGTCCTGCTTCCACCACCGGTCGCCGGTCAGCGGCCGCGGTCGCCCGCCGATCCGCATCGTGTAGATGTCGTTGAGGGCCCGGAACGCGACCTGCCGGCCGTCCGGGGACAGCACCGGGCTGCCGATGCCTATGGCCGGCCTGGGCCGCGTCGAGTCGAAGTCGCGCTGGCGCTTGCGGTACTCAGGCGCGGCGACGACCACCGGCACCGCGAACCCGATGTCCTGTGGCTGGCCGCCGTCCAGGGACCGGCGCCGGATGCCGCCGTCCGCGGTGTAGACGAACTCCCGCGCCGACCGCCACGACACCCGGAACGGGAAGATCTCCGCTCCGCTCACGAGCGGCTCGCCAGAGATCATCAGGCTGGTGCGCCCGGCCGCGAGCCGGTAGTAGACCACCGTGGCGCCGTCGGGGGTCCACGCCGGGCTGTGCAGCACCTCGCCCGCCGGCACGGTCACGGCCGTCGTCCGTGCGCCGGATGCCACCTCGACCACGTCGATCCGGGTGTTGTCGACGACGAACGCGACGCGGCTGCCGTCCGGGGACCAGGCCGGCTCGTACTCCTGTCCCGCGCCGTCCGCGACCGTCGCCGTGGCCCCGGTGGCGAGGTCGAGCGCGACGATCCCGTAGCTGCCGGAGACGTCGGTGGAGAACGCGATCCGCCGGCCGTCGGGGGAGAACCGCGGCTCGCGGTGGTCGTAGGGGCCGCGGGTGAGTTGGCGCGTTGTACCAACCGGCTACGCCGCCCTCACCGTCGGCCAGGCCGGCGCCGCGAGCGCCCTGCTCTCTCAAGGCAAGCCGGCCTCCGCCTCGTCGACCGAGAACTCCGGCACCCCCGCCTCGGCCGCCGTCGACGGCAACACCGGCACCCGCTGGTCGAGTGCGTACAGCGACCCGCAATGGCCGCATCGACCCTGCATGGTCATGCGGTCCGGGAAGGCTGCTGTGATCGCAGTGGGAGAGCCGCTTTCCGGAGCGGCCGGCGCCGGCACCGCCTCCAGCGACGGGCCGGGGCGGAACGCGCCGCGCACCACCCGGTCGAGGCCATAGTCGGGGGAGACGAAGATCTTCCGCGCGCCGCTGAAGGAGTCGTAGGCGAAGAGGTAGAACCGCACGGCGGCGCCCGGCCACCGCTGCAGGATGTCGAGCATGTCGGTGCCGAGGCCCGACTCTTCGCCGGCCAGCGCCACCCTGGTCTGCTCGTTCTCCGGCACCTGGTTCAGGCACAGCCGGACGTACCGGAAGCTGCGCCTGCGCAGCCGGGGCAGCCACGGCACCGACGTCGGAACATCCACTATGGACATCGGTGAGCCGATGTGGTCGACCTGGTGGGGCAGCCGCAGCTGGGCAGCGATCTGCAAGTCGATGGCGTCCCGACGACCGACGTTGACGATCTTGATCCGGGGTTGGTCGTGGTCGCTGCCCGTCATGGCGGTCTCGGCCGGCAGGATGATCGCCGTGGACCAGGCGACCCGCGGCGCGAGCCGGCGGGCTAGCACCCACCAGAATAGGAACGACGTGAGGATTCCCACCGGCACGCTCAACAGCGTGGAGACAACGATTTCCACCGTGGAGAATCCCTCCACCCTTCGGTTCCGAATTCTCCGGAGTGTACTGGTCAGCCGTCGCTGGCTCGCCTGACGTCCGCGGCAGGGACCATCGGGATGCGGGATCCGACGAGCCCGGAGGGGACTCCGATGCTTCGCGGTGCGAGCTCGGGCGGATCAGGCCGTGGCGTCCGGTGGCCAGGTGAAGGTGATCGACGGTCCTGGCTTGTGGCCGCGCAGCGACCACAGGTACGTGCTGAGTTCCTGGCCGCTGACCGCCTCGGTGGTCGAGTTGCCCTGCCGTGGCGGCCGGCACCGCGTCCTCGGTCACGGTCGGGGCAGACACACCACCAACAACACACCATCAGCGACCAAGACGTCATGCACCGTACCCAGTGTGTCGGGGAAGCCCCACACCTCTCAACGCCGCCACACCCCTACCACCGAGGGGATGTAAGGTGCACTTCTCGCGTCCAGTACAAAAGGGGCACTTGACAGCTTGGCCTGCGAACAAGAGACTAGACGTCACTGTCGATTAATTGCGCCCACAGCCCGTGCGTTGTATCGCCGCAGGTCGGGTTTCGGGCATAGCGGCCACCATCGCGAGGATGGCCCCGGCACCAGTTCCGTTGCCCGGACAGTAGGTCAGGGCACATCAGGCGCGCCGTTCCGCGCTCGGGAATGCCGCCAGCCGCCGCGATCACGTCCAACTGCCCGATCCAGAGGATGGGTCCCAATGTTTCGGACGATGTTGAAATCGAAGATCCACCGCGCCAGGGTGACCCACGCGGACCTGCATTACGTCGGGTCCATCACGGTAAGCGAAGAGCTGTTGGAAGCGGCTGACCTCCTTCCCGGTGAACAGGTCGATGTGGTCGATATCAACAACGGCGCCCGGCTGACAACCTACGTCATTCCTGGTGTCCGGGGTGCCGGCGTAATAGGCATGAACGGCGCCGCCGCACGCCTGATCAGTCCGGGCGACCTCGTCATCATCATCGGCTACGCGGTCGTCGCGGATGCCGACGCGCACACACTGGCGCCGCGCGTCGTGTTCGTCGACGAGCACAACCGCATGACCGGGGTCGGCACGGATCCCGCGGAACCGGTGCCCGGTGCGGGCACCGCCCGAGGCGACGGGCCGACCTCGAACGGTGCCGCGACGTCCGGCGGCGACCACCGCCGACCACGGCCAAGCGACAAGTCCCCAGCCGCCCACCATGCCCTTGACCAGTCGTCCGGCGAGAGGTGAATACCGATGCTATCCAGCGTGGCAAGCACGGTCGTCGTGGAAAATGCCCTGGTTCGGTACGACGAACAGGTACGGGCGGCACTCGCCGACCTGAGCGGATCCGCCCGCACCGCCGGCGAGTTCGAGGCGGGGTTCGCGCTGCCGCTGCCGGGTGAAAAACTCAGCCGGCTGTTTTCGGCGTCGGACCTGGCCTTTGCCGATCTCGGTCATTACCGGGACAAGCGGCTGACGCTGCTCGACCTGACCCGTAATCCGCGGACCCGGACCACCAAGACGTACGCCTCGCTGGTGATCGTCGCCCGGGCGGTGCACCATGTGCGCAGCACCGGCGAGCGGGTAATGATTGTGTCCCCGTCGTCCGGCAACAAGGCGACGGCGCTGCGGGACGCGGTGCTGCGGGCGTACGAGGCGGATCTCGTCACCCCCGACCAGTTGTCGATACTCGTCGTCGTACCGGGCTCCTCCCAGCACAAGCTCTGGGCCTCGCCGCTGAGCGAGGATCCGCTGTTGCGCGCCCGGAACCCAGTGGTTACGCATGAGGGCAAGGAACGCGCGGACGTCAAGATGCTGGCCCGGGAGCTGATCAACGGCCACGCCCGCGAACTGGCGGACCGGCACGGCGTCCGACTCTGGTACACCCTCGACATCGAGAACTACAAGGTCGCCGATGTGGTGCGGGCCTTCGCCGAACACGAGTTCCGTCCGGCGACCGGCCGGCTGCACGTCCACGCGGTCTCCAGCGCGTACGGGCTGCTCGGCCACGACCTCGGGGCACGGCGGCTGGCCGCCGCCGGAGCAGGGGAGCCGTCGGCCCACTACTTCCTCGTGCAGCACCTGGACACGCCGGACATGGTGCTCAGCCTGTACTTCGACTCGCACTCCCGGCAGCACCTGCCGGCATACCGGGTGGACGAGGCGACCGGCCTCCTCCGGCAGGACACCGACCCGCGCTTCCCGGCCACCACGTTCGACCCGGCCGAGAACCTGGATCCGACTTTCTACACCCGCCGGCCGGCCACGTCCGCGGAGATCAACCCGCTGATCCGCAGCCGAGGCGGCGGCGGGATCGTCGTCTCACTGCACGAGTGCCTACAGCGGTACCCACAGCTGCGCGCCATGCTCGACCCGTGCGGCATCCCGCTGCCCAGCGATCCGCGTGACCTGCGCGAATGGTCGCTGGTGATGGCGTTGACCGGGATTCTGAACGCGATCGACCGCGATCTCGTCCCGGAGGACGACATCCTCGTCCACGGCTCGGGCAGCTACCAGGTCGCCGACTTCGAACCGATCCCAGCGCCGCACCTGAACCCGGTCTCCGACCTCGAGGGGCTGACCGCCGTCACCGTCCGCGCCGCCGGCGCGGGCCACGGCCGGGGATGAGACCACTTCGCCTACCGAGCGGCCCGATCGGCCGGATCTACGCCGCCACGCTGGTGATCAGCATCGGCAGCGGTGCCTGGTGGACCTGCTGGGCGATCTTCGCGACCCGGTCGGTTGGCCTGTCCACCACCGAGTTCGGGTTCGGCATCACCCTGGCGGGGTTGATCGGACTGGTCGTCGGCAGCCCGCTCGGTTACCTCGCTGACCGGTTCGGCACCCGGGAGATGCTCATCGGCCTCGGCCTGGTCCAGGGACTGGCCATCCTGGCCTACGCACTGGTGCACGACTTCTGGCCGTTCTTCGTGGTCGCGTGCGTGGCCGTGATGGCCGAACGGTCCGGCCCGGCCATCCGGATAGCCGTTATCTCCGGGCTGACCGGAGGCCCGGAGCGGCTGCACCGCATCTCCGTGAACCGGGTGGTGTCGCACATCGGGGTCGCCGGTGGCTCGGCCCTTGGGGCGCTCGTTCTCTACCTGGACAGCCGGCCCGGCTATCTCGCGCTGATCGTCCTGCATGGCGTCGCCTGCCTCGCTGCCGCGCTGATCGTCGTGAAGGTGCCGCACGTGACGTCGCTTGCCGACCGCAGGAGCAAGCGGCCGATGCTGGTGCTGCGGGACCGCCCGTTCCTGCTGATCGTCGGGCTGAGCGCCCTACTGGCGCTGAACTGGGGCGTGCTCGGCACCGCCGTGCCGCTCTGGGTCAGCACCCGCACGAGCGCCCCGGTGTGGATCGTCGGGCTGATCACCGCCGGCAACGCCGTGCTGATCGTGCTGTTCCAGGTCCGAGTCAGCCGCGCCGGCGCCACCGTGGCCGGGGCCGCCCGCCTGGGGAAGTACTGCGGGGTCGTGCTGGCCGCGTCCTGCCTGGCGTTCGCGGCCACCCTGCACGGCTCCGGCGCCGCGGTGGTCGCCGTACTGCTGCTGGCCGCCGGCCTGCACGCGCTAGGCGAACTGCTCTACGTCGCGTCCGGCTGGGGGCTGTCCGTCGGCCTCGCGCCCGAGGACGCCCACGGCGAGTACCAGGGCATGTTCGGCACCGGGCCGGCGGCCGCGCTGATGCTCGCGCCGGTACTGATGACCACGGTCGTGGTCGGCTGGGGCATCGCCGGCTGGTGCACGCTCGCGGCGCTGTTCCTGCTCGGCGGCCTCCCGACGGGGCCCGCCAGCCGGTGGGCGCTGCGCGCCGGGCAGCACCGCCAAGCGGTTGTGCCGGCAGCAGCTAGCTAACCGACCGAAGCACGCGAACGGAACGGAGCGGTCCCCATCATGGCGCAGGCGCACCACCCTTACCTCTGCCAGCCTTTCGTCCTCCGGATGGCCGGGTTTCCCTTCCCCTGGCTGGCGGAGCTGGCCGACGAGGACACCGCGGGCGCGGCCAGGGCGCTGCTGGTCGACGAGGAACGCCAGTCGCCACGGCGGCACCGGACGGCGGAGGAGCGCGAGCACCGGCAGCGGCTGGAGGACCGCTTCCGGTCCCACTACCGGGACGCGCTCGCCCGCACCCGCGGCCTGGTAAGCCGGCGCTTCGTCGCGGACGAGGGGCTGCGCGACATGCTGTTCGCGCTGAACCCCGGCGCCTACCCCATGATCGCCCACTGGCTCGACCGGATACCGCCCGACCCGGCAGCGTGGCGCACCAAGGACCGGGTGAAGCTGGACCCGCTGACCCTCTACCTGCAGCGGGCATGCGCGAAGAACGACTCGACCGGCGGAGCCGGGCCGTTCGCGGTCGGCCGGTTCGACGTCGGTGTTGAGGGGATCCGGGCCGAGGACAGCCCGCTGGACCGGCACTCGTTCCTGGCCCGGTGGGCGGCGGACGCGATGCTCGAATGGCTGGCCAGCACCCCGGAGGGAGCGGCGGTGGCCACGCCGCGACGCGCGCCGGGTGTCGCGCTGGTCGGCGCCGAGGCCGACCACCTGCAGTTCGACTACCGGACGAAGGGTGAGCTGGCGGCGGCGGTCGGTCCACGCCGCCGGCACCGGCTCGGCGCGACCGATCTGGCGGTGCTCGAACTCTGCGACGGCGACCGCACGCCGGCCGCCATCCGGCGGGCGCTGGCGGGATCCGGCAACGCGGAGCCGGCGGTGGCCGACGAGGACGTCGAGCGGTCCCTGGCCCGGCTCGCCGAGGCCGGTCTGATCGTCCGGGGGCCGGAGATGCCCTACGGCGTCCAGGACCCGCTGCCGCTGCTGACCCGGTTGGCCGACACGGCCGGCTCGGCGGCACTGGCCGGACTGGTCACCCGCTGCACCGAGACACTCAAGCTGCTCTCCGATGCCGACCTGCCGAGCCGGCGGCAGGCGCTGGCCGACCTCGAGGACACGTTCGTCGAGACCGTCGGCAGGCAGCCGGAGCGGACAAAGGGCGGGTTCTACTCCGACCGCGCGCTGACCTTCGAGGAGAGCGAAGGCCGGTTCCGGGGGCTCACGATCGGCCGGGAACTGACCCAGCGGGTGAAACGGGCGCTGCCGCTGGTCATCGACACCTACATGCTGGTGCCGCGGGCCCGGCTCTCGTGGGAGGGTGAGCTGCTCGCCGACTGGTTCGCAACCCGGTTCCCGACCGGGACGGCGTCCGTGAACGACTACCTGCGGGCGTTCGCCGACGACCAGGAGCCGCTCCGGCCGGCGTTCGAGGCCCTCGACCGGGAGGTCGACGCGCTCGACCGGCAGTTGCGGGACGCCGCCGCCGACGCAGTCGCCAACCAGGCGGACCCGGCCGGAGCGCTGGCCGGGTTCCGGGGGTTCCTCGCCGCGCGGGCGCCCACGACGCCCGTGGTCTGCGACGTCGACCTGATGTTCGCCGCTGCGCCCGGCGCGACCGGACTGGCCGATCCGTCCCGGCTCGTCGTCGGCGAAGTGCACTCCGACGAGGAGACCCTCAGTCACGGGATGTTCGCGCCGTTCGTCGAGGAGCGGTGGCCGGACTTCGCCGCCGAGGTCGTGCGCGGGTACCACGGCCTGCTGGGCGAGGACGAGGTCGTGATGGACGCGTGCCTGCGCCACTCGGACAAGACCTTCGCGCGCCGGCTGCTGGACTGCCCGGACATCGAGGCGTTCGACCGGTCGCCGGCGCCGGTGCAGCGGCGGCGGCACCTCGCCGACCTCCTGGTCGAGCGGGGCTCCGGCGGCCTGCGACTGGTCGAGCGAGCCACCGGCCGCAGCGTGCGGCTGGTCGCCGTGCCGTTCGCCTGGCTCCGGGTGGACCGGCGCAACCCGATGACCGTCTTCGGTTTCCCCAAGCGCCCGACCGGCAGCCTGTTCAGCCCCTCGCCGGGCGAGCACATCCCGGAGATCGCGTTCGACGACGTGGTCCTGTCCCGGCAGTGCTGGTCGGTCGACCCGGCCGAGGTGCGCACGAAGCACGCCGAAGACGGTTTCCTGGCGGTGCAGCGGCTGCGCGACCGGCTCGGCCTTCCCCGCCACGTCTTCATCGGCATCCCCGAGGAGACGAAGCCCATCTACGTGGATCTGGACAGCCCGCTGCTGGTCCGGCAGCTGTCCCGGTTCGCCACCCGAGGCAGCGCCCTGCGGCTGTCCGAGATGCTGCCCGGTCCGGACGAGCTGTGGGTGAGCAGCCGCGGTGAGCGGTTCACCGGCGAGCTGCGATTCTCGACGTTCGCCGGAGGCCCGCGCAGCGCGCCCACCCGGGCGGCGCGGTGATGCCGTTGCGGCGGGCGCGGCTGCACGCGGCCTACGCCTGGCAGCAGAGCGCCGACCCTCGGCTGGCCGCGGTCCGGTCCTGGATGGACAGTCGAGTGCGGACCGGTACCGCGGTGGTCTCCACGGCCGGTCCGGCGGCCAGCCTCGGCTACGCCGGCGTGCGGCATGGTGTCGAGCGGATCCTGCAGGTGCTGGAGCAGCGGAGGGACCTGCTCGGCGCGCGCACGGCAGCCCGCTCGCAGCACCACTGGGACCGGGCCGCGCTGCTGGCCGGCCAGCGGCTGCCGCCGGCCGACCTGATCGCGGTGGGCTGCACGCCGGCCCAGGCCGAGCGCCTGCCTCGGCAGGCCGCGCTGGTGCTGCCGTACCGGCTGCACCTGGTGGTGGACCTGCCCGCCGAGGCCGGCGGATGGCGCCAGCGGGTGTCCAAAAAGGAGCGCAACTGGTTCCGCACCCAGTTGCGCAGCCGCGGCTGGGCGCTGGAGGTGGCAACCGCTGGCAGCGACTTCGACTTCTTCTACGACCGGATGCATGTGCCGACCATGCGGCTGCGGCACGGCGAGCGGACCCGCAGCGAGGCCCGGGACAGCGCGTACGAGTGCCTCTTCCGGGGCGGCCTGCTGGCCTTCGTGACCCTGGACGGGACCCGGGTGGCCGGGGCGCTGTGCCGGCGGGACCGGCACGGCACCTCGATCACCCTGCGCCTGGTCGGCGTCCGGGACGGTGCGCCGCACTACTACGACCAGGGCGCGCTGCGGATGTGCTACCCACTGCTGCTGGAGTGGGCCGACGGCGCAGCGGTGCGGCACGTGGACCTCGGCGGCACCGAGGCGTTCCTGGGCATCGGGATCGTGCAGTGGAAGCGGAAGTTCCGGCCGCGGGCGATACTGGCCCCCAACCATCTCGGCCGGCTGCGGGTGTGGTGGCACGCTCGGCGGGACACCGCGGCGGTCCGCGACTTCCTGGCCGCGAACCCGGTGCTGGAGTTGGCCGGCGAGCGGGGGCTGCGGGCCGTCTACTTCCACGACGACCAGCGGCCGCCGCGCCTCGACCTGGCCGGCGGCTTCGCCAACGTCGAGGAGTCCCGACTGGTCAATTTGGACGAGTTCCTCCCGGCGCCCAGCCGGCAACGAGAATGGAGCGTACCGGTTGATGTCCCTCACCCTGTCCGGCGCTGACCGGTCCGGCCCTGCCCAGCCGGTCAGATCGTGGTTCGGCGCGCCCACCGGCCCGCCGAAGATCGCGCTGCCGCCCGAGCAGCGGGTGGAGATCATCCGGCACGAGATGCGAGACCTTCCGCTCGACGTCTTCCCGGTCGCGCTGCAGCCGTTCGTCGTGCCGCGGGAGTCCTACCGCCAGCTGCTGACGGCCACGGCCGACATGCTGGACCTGCTCCGGCGGGCCGTGCTCGGTCTGGCGGCCGACCGCGCCGGGCGGATGGCGGCGATCGACCTCGACCCGGACCAATGCCCGCTGTTCACCGCTGATGAGGACTTCGAGTTACGGCACTGCGCCGACATGGCCCGCGCCGACGTGGTGATCAGCGCCGACGGGCCGAAGTTCGTCGAGTTCAACGTCAGCGGCGCCTTCGGCGGAATGGTGCACTTCCAGCAGCACCAGCGGGCCTGGCAGCGCATCCGGGAGCGGGCCGGGCGGCCCGCCTTCATCGGCGTCGACGCGTACGCCAGGCTCGCCGTCCTGATCGAGCGGACCTGCGCCGAACTGGGTGTGCCGCCATCGGTGGCGCTCGTCGGCACGCCGCGCGAGTGGGGCCCGCAGACCCCCACCCGGAACTTCGACCTGCAGGCGGCGATGCTGCGCCGGCATGGCGTCTACGCCGAGCACCTGGACTTCGAGGACCTGCTGGCCGGCATCGGTCTGCCCGGGCCGCTGCGACACCCGCTCGGCCTTGCTCAGTTCACCCACGAGGACGCCCGGGTGCTGGGCTACGACGTGAGCCCGGTGGAGGCGGCGAGGGATGCCGGCTTCCGGCTGATCCCATCGCAGACGTCTCGGCTGCTGCACTCCAAGAAGACGCTCGCCCTCGTCTCGGAGGGGCTGCCGTGGATGACCGCCAGGGACCGGGAGTTGGCAGCGCGCTACCTGCCGTGGAGCCGCGTGGTGGGTGACCGGAAGGTCGAGTGGCGGGGCGACCGGCACGACCTGCCCCGGCTTCTGGTCGAGTGGCAGGACCGGTTCGTGCTCAAGGGCGCCACCGGCTGCTCGGGCCAGGAAGTGACCTTCGGCGCCTCGAGCAGCCAGCGGGAGTGGACGGACCTGGTCGAGGACGCGCTCGCCACCGGCTACTACATCGCGCAGGAGGTGGTCGAGTCCGAGCGATACCCGGTGGACGTGATGCACTCCTCCGGGGACATCGAGCGGATCTCGGCGAACTCCGTGATCAGCCCGTTCTGCATCGGCGGCACCCCGGCCGGCTGCTTCGCCCGTTTCGTGGCGTCCGAGCGGCCCGGCATCATCAGCGCGCTGACCTCGGCGATGTTGGGCTGCCTCGTTGCCGAGGCGTGAGGCGGTGTCCCGGACGCGGGTCGGTGTGGTGGTGCTGCCCGAGCACAGGTGGCCGGAGGCGGGCCGGATCTGGCGCCGGGTAGAGGAGCTAGGCGTCGACCACGCCTGGACGTTCGACCACCTGTCCTGGCGCTCGGTCGGCGACCGGCCGTGGTTCGACCCGATGACGACGCTGGCGGCGGCGGCGACCACCACCACCCGGATGGCGCTCGGCACCCTCGTCACCTCCCCCAACCTCAGGCACCCGGTGACGACCGCCACCCAGGCGATGACGATCGACCACGTCAGCGGCGGCCGATTCGTGCTGGGTATCGGGGCCGGCGCGGCCGGCGCGGACAGCACCGCGCTCGGCAGGCCGGAGCTGTCGCCGACCGACCGGGCGGCCCGGTTCGAGGAGTTCGTGGTGCTGGCCGACCGGGCGCTGCGGCAGCCGACGACCACCTTCCGCGGTCGCTTCTATGCCGCGGTGCAGGCCCGGATGGTCCCCGGTTGCGTGCAGCGGCCGCGGGTGCCGTTCGCCATCGCCGCGAGCGGTCCCCGCGGGATGCGGCTGGCCGCCGCGTACGCCGACACGTGGGTGACGATCGGCGACGCTCGCGCGCCCGGGTCGCAGCCGGAAGTCGCCGCCTTCGACACGGTGCGCCGCCAACTCGACCGGCTCGTCGAGGCCTGCGCCGAGACCGGCCGGGATGCGGCCGACCTCGGCCGCCTGGTCAACCTCAGCCGGCTCGTTCCGGACCCGTATGCCTCCGCCGAGCGGTTCGCCGACCTGGTGGGCCGCTGCGCGGAACTGGGCTTCACCGATGTCGTCGTCACCTACCCGCGCCGCGAGGGAGTGGTCGCCGGTGAGCGAACCGGATTCGAACAGGCGGTCAGCCACGTGACCGGAGGCATGCCCACCGCTGGTGGCCGCTGATGTGCGGCTTCGTCGGCTGGCTGGACTACTCCCGCGACATGCAGCAGGAGCGGGCGGTCGTCGCGGCCATGACCGAGACCATGCGCGATCGAGGCCCGGACAGCGGCGGGATCTGGATCGCGCCGCAGGTCGCCCTGGGCCACCGCAGGCTGGCGGTCATCGACATCGAGGGCGGTCACCAGCCGATGGTGACGACCACCGGACCGCGCGGAACGCCGGTCGTCCTGGTGTACAGCGGCGAGGTGTACAACTTCCGCGAGCTGCGGGCGCAGCTGACCGGCCTGGGGCACGAGTTCACCACGCGCTCCGACACCGAGGTCGTGCTGCGCGCGTACCTGCAGTGGGGCGCCGGCTGCACGGAGCGGCTCAACGGCATGTTCGCCTTCGCGGTCTGGGACGGCGGCCGCGAGCAACTGGTGCTGGCCCGCGACCGGCTCGGGATCAAGCCGCTCTACTACGCGCCCACCCCGGCCGGCCTGCTGTTCGCCTCCGAGCCCAAGGGGATCCTGGCGAACCCGTTGTTCACGCCGTCGGTGGACGAGCAGGCGCTGCCGATCCTGCTGAACCCGCGGCTGGCGCTACCCGGCGAGACACCGGTCCGCGGCCTGTCCGAGGTGAAACCCGGCTGCCTGCTCCGGGTCGACCGCAGCGGCCACCGCGAGTACCCGTACTGGCGGCTGCAGAGCCACCAGCACACCGACGACCTGCCGACCACCGTGGCCACCGTCCGCGACCTGCTCACCGATGTGGTGGAGCGGCAACTGGTCGCCGACGTGCCGCGGTCCGCCCTGCTCTCCGGTGGGCTGGACTCCAGCGCGATGTCGGCGCTCGCCGCCCGTGGCCTGGACCGCCTCGACGAGGGCCCGCTCGCCACGTTCTCGGTCCGGTTTGCCGGCGAGGAGCAGGACTTCCGGTCGACTGTGCTTCGGCCGGAGCTGGACGCGCCGTACGCGATGCTGGCGGCCAAGCACATCGGCAGCAGCCACGACGAAGTCGTACTGGATCCGGCCGACGTCGCGGCCACCCGGCCCCTGGCGTTGCGGGCTCGCGATCTGCCCACCCTCGGCCAGTTCGACACCTCGATGTACCTGCTGTTCGCGGCGCTGCGCCGGCACTCGACGGTCGCGCTGTCCGGCGAGGCCGCAGACGAGGTGTTCGGCGGCTACCCGTGGTTCCACGATCCGGCCACGGTGTGGGCAGACACGTTCCCCTGGCTGGGCAACACCGCCCGGCTGGCGGACTGCCTGGCGCCGGACGTGCGGGAACGGGTCCGACCGGGCGAGGCCGAGCGGGACCGGTACGCGACACTGCGCGCCCGGGTGCCGCAACTGCCGGGCGAAACAGGCCTGGACGCCCGGATGCGGGAGGTGCTGTTCTTCAGCCTGCACGGCCCGCTGGCGCTCCTGCTGGACCGCAAGGACCGGATGAGCATGGCGGTCGGCCTGGAGGTCCGGGTGCCGTTCTGCGACCACCGGCTGCTGGAGTACGTCTGGAACGTGCCGTGGTCGATGAAGGTCGCCGACGGGCGGGAGAAGAGCCTGCTGCGGCTGGCCGCGGCGGACCTCGTGCCGGCCGAGGTGCTGACCCGGCCGAAGAGCGCCTACCCCGCCATGCACGACCCCGGCTACGACGCGGCCGTCCGGGACTCGGTCCGGGCGCTGCTGGCCGACCGGACGTCGCCGCTGCGCGGGCTGCTCGACCCGGTCCGGGTGGGCGACCTACTCGCCGGCGCCGGCAACCCCATGACCCACGTCAACACCTCGCACCTGCTCCTCCCGCTGGTCGAGGTCGACATCTGGATGCGGGAGTACCGGCTCAGCGTGAGCTGACGACCCAACGCTCCAAACCGCGGTGCTCCCTGCGACGGAGTCCCGGGTTGTCGCATGCCTGCATGTCCGCACAGCAAGGAGAATCCATGTCGAAGGACTATTCGGTGCCGGTGCTGAACGGCGAAGGCGACACCGACTACGCGCGCTACATGCGCACGGACGCGCTGCTCGCGCTGCAGCGGCGGCCGGCGGAGATGGTGCACCGCGACGAGATGCTGTTCCAGACCGTGCACCAGTCCACCGAGCTGTGGCTGAAGCTGGCCTGCTTCGAGGTGGCGGGGGCGGCCGAGCAGATCCGGGCCGGGACCCTCCGCGCCGCGCAGCGGCTGCTGGCGCGCGCGTCGCTCGCCGTCGAACTGGTCACCGATCAGCTGGAGATGCTGCGGCACCTGGCCCCGTGGGACTTCCAGACGGTGCGGACGGCCCTCGGGCACGGTTCGGGGTTCGAGTCGCCCGGCTGGCGCCAGGTCCAACGGTCCAGTGAGGACATTGGTCGAGCCTTCAACGAACTGCTCACCGAGCGGCAGATCGAACTCGGCGCGCTCTACCGCGGCAGCCCGGACACCCCGGTCTACCGGCTGGCCGAGGCGCTGGTCGAGTGGGACGAGCGGGTGGCGCTCTGGCGGGCACGGCACTACAAGGTCGCCACCCGGATCATCGGCCACCAGGTCGTCGGGACCAAGGGCACCCCGGTGGATGTCCTGACCCGGCTGCTCGGCCACAAGTTCTTCCCCGAACTGTGGCGGGTGCGCACCGAGTTGACCGAGAGCGGCCCGATGACCGAGAGCAGGCCGTTGACCGAGAGCGGCCGGATGAACGCGGGCGGCCCGTTGAGCGCGTGCGAACCGGCGGAGCCAGCCAGCCCCGCGGCTGCTGCGGCGAGTGAAGAGCCCAGATGAGCGGGTCGACGCCGGGACCGGCCGAGTTCCGCCGCCGGTTTCCGGACCTGGACAGCACCGTGCACCTGGCCAGCTGCAGCCTGGGAGCCCGCTCGATCGACCTGGTCGAGGCGGTAACCGGGATGCTGGAGACGATGGCGGCCTACGGGGCGCCGTGGGGCCGGTTCGAGCAGGAGGTCGTGGCGGCGCGGGAACGGTTCGCCGCGCTCGTCAGCGCCCACCCCGACCAGATCGCGGTGCTGCCCAGCGCATCGGTCGGCGCCTACCAGCTCGCGTCCACACTGGACTGGTCAGACCGGCCCCGGATGGTGACCACGGCGCTCGAGTTCCCCTCGGTGGCACACGTCTGGCTGGCCCAGCGGCCCCGTGGCGCCGAGGTGAGCTTCGTCGACGGCACCGTCGACGACCCGGTGGCGGCCTACCGGTCCGCTGTGGATGGACGGACCGGGCTGGTCTCGGTGCCGCTCGCGACCTACCAGGACAGCGTCCGGCTGCCGGTGCCCGAAGTCGCCGCCGCAGCGCACGCCGCCGGTGCTCGGGTGTTCGTGGACGCGTACCAGGCCGCCGGCGTGGAGCCGGTGGACGTCGCCGCCCTGGACTGCGACTACCTCGTCGCCGGCAGCGTGAAGTACCTGCTGGGACTGCCCGGTGTCGCTTTCCTCTACGCTCGGTCGGCGCCCGCCGGCGATCTGCCGCCGCAGCTCACAGGCTGGTTCGGTCGGGTCGACCCGTTCGCCTTCGACCCGCGCCGGCTCGACTTCCCGGCCGGCGCACGCCGGTTCGAGACCGGCACCCCGGCCGTGCCGGCCCTCTACGCCGCGAACGCCGGCCTCCGCCTGGTCAACGGCCTGGACCTGGCGGCCGTGCGGCGGCACGTCGCCGCACTGGTCCAGTATGCCGCCGACCTGCTCACCGAGCAGGGCGAGCGGCTGCGGCTGCCGGCCGACCCGTCCGCCCGCGGGGCGCACGTCGCGCTGCTCGACTCCGATCCCACGGCGCTGGCCGGGTGGCTGGCCGACCGCCGGGTGGCGGTCGCGCCCCGCGGGGACGTGGTCCGGTTGTCGTTCCACTACTACAGCAATGCCGACGACGTAGACAGCGCCTGCGAGCAGATCCGGCGCTACCGGAACGCCTCCGCCGGGCGGCCGGAACGGCGGTTCGTCGGCTGACTCGATCCCGATGAGGGGAAACAGTGACGTTTCTACCCGAACTCACGAAGTGGTTGTCCGCTCCCGAACCCGACACATTCCCATACGACGCCGTGCTGGACGAGTTCCATCGTGTCGGCAAACATTTCGTTGCCGACGACCTGCTGACCGATCTTGCCGAGGTCCGGTCGGTGCTGCCTGGCCTCACCGGCCCGGCCGCAGACCGGCTGCTGCTGGAACGGTTCCTCGCAATTGCACTGGACAAGTGGGACGGTTGTTACGACTATCAGACCTACCTTGGACTGTCCCTGCTACAACTGCCCACTGTAGACTATCCACCTGAGACGGCTCATCCGGCCCGGGACCGGCTGGTCGTGCACCTGGTCCTGGACGCACTCCGCTTCGAGCGGGACGTGCTGGACGGGAGCACCGACCTGCTGCCGGAGATGCGGCCGGCGCGGTCGGTCGCGGCGAAGCGGTTCCGATTGGGGCTGCGGGTCATCCGGCCGGCGGCCGGCCGGATCGGCTGGCCGGGAGCCGGCCTGTCGGGCCTGTCCGGCGGGTCGGGGCCGGCCGAGCCGGCCGAGCCGGCCGACGCGGTCCGGCGACTGTCCGCCGCGGCCGCAGTCGACCTCGACCCTATCGAGCAGCGCGCCCTGCGGCTGAGCGTGCTGCCGGTCTGGGTTGCGCACGACGAGTACATGTTCATCCGAGTGCTGCAGTCGTTCGAGGCCACCTTCGGCCTGCTCGCCGCGCAGCTCCGCGGTGCGGTGGCCGCAGTGGCGGGCAACCGCCCGGAGGAGGCGGTACGCCTGCTGGCGCTGTCCGAGGTGGCGCTGCGCGAGTCCGCCCCGCTGTTCTCGCTGCTGGCCACGATGCAGGTGGAGTCGTTCCGGACCTTCCGGGAGTGGACCGAGGGCGCCAGTGCCATCCAGTCGCGGAACTACAAGGCGGTCGAGTCGCTGTGCCGGGTGCCGGATGGACCGCGGCTGGATGCGGTGGCCTACCGGGAGGTGCCGGACATCCGGCAGCGGGTGCTCGACGGGCAGCCGAGTCTGGAGGAGACCGTCAATGCCGCGCGCGCGGCCGGGCGGCTAGGACCGGAAGCCCTCGGCGGCCTGCTGCGGGCGATGGGCAGCTTCGCCGCGACCCTGCAGCAGTGGCGGCAGACGCACTACCGGATCGCGGTGCGGATGCTCGGCACGCGGACCGGCACGGGCTACACCGAGGGCACGCCGTACCTCGACGAGGTCCGGCGGATCCCGGTCTTCCGGTCGGTCGACCCCGCAATCCGGCCCGGCCAGGACGGCCCGCCGTGAGCCGACACCGTGTTCCGATCCACCACCTACGGCCGAGGGAGACCGCCGTGCCTGAATCCCCTCCTGTTCCGGTCGGCATCGTCGGAGCGGGTCCGATCGGCCTCGCAGTCGCGCTGCGGCTAGCCACGTTCGGCGTCCGCAGCGTGATCCTCGAAGCCGACCCCATGCTGCGCAAGCAGGGCTCGAAGGCATGCCTGATCCAGGGCGACGTCCTCGACATCCTGGACAAGTTCGGCTGCGCCGAGCAGGTCGACGCCGAAGGCGTGACGTGGACCGTAGCCCGGACCTACGTTCGTGGCCGGGAGATCCGCCGGACGGTGCACCCCCGGCCGGTCGGGTTCGGCCCGTTCGTCAACATCTCCCAGTACCGGATCGAGCAGGTGATGCTGGCGCGGCTGGAGGAGGAGCCACTGTCCGAGGTGTGGTGGTCGCACCGGGTGGTCGGGGTGGGGCAGGACGGCGACGGCGTCACCGTCCGCACCGACACCCAACACGGACACCGGGAGCTGCGGTTCCGGTACCTGGTGGGCTGCGACGGGGTGCGCAGCACGCTCCGGGACCTGCTGGGCGTCGCCTGGACCGGGTACAGCCACCGGGACCGGTTCCTGATCACCGATATCCGGGCGCGGCTGCCACTCGACCAGCAGCGCCACTTCCACTATGACCCACCCTTCAACCCGGGCCGCCAACTGGTGATGCATCCGCAGCCGGACGACGTGTGGCGGATCGACTGGCAACTGCCGCCGGACGCCGATATCGAGGCGGAGCGGCGGACCGGAGCGCTGGACCGCCGCATCCGTGCCGTGATCGGCGACGTCCCGTACGAAATCGACTGGATGAGCACCTACCGCTTCCATCAGCGGGTGGTCGAGCGGATGCGGGTCGGCCGGGTGCTGCTCGCCGGCGACGCCGCGCATGCGCTACCGCCGTACGGCTCGCGCGGGATGAACAGCGGCTTGCAGGACGCCGACAACCTCGCCTGGAAGCTCGCGCTGGTGCTGGACTGGCGGGCCGAGTCGAGCCTGCTCGACACCTACCACGTCGAGCGCTACGCCGCGGCGCGGGAAAACCTCCGGGTCACCGAGGCCACGATCAGCTTCATGGTGCCGCCGAACCGGGTGCGGCGGTGGATCCGCAACGCGCTGCTGCGGCTCGCCCCTCCGATACGGTCGCTGCGCCGGCACGTCAACAGCGGGCGGATGGCCGAACCGTTCGTTTACGTGGACTCGCCGATCGTCGACCCCCCGGGAGCCGATGCGCTGCCGGGCCGGTTCGCGCCGGACGGGGTGGTCACTGTGGACGGCCGGCGGACCAGGCTGCGGCGGCTGCTCGGCGACAGCTTCGTCGGTCTGCTCTACGCGGCGGAGCCGGCAGAGGCGGTCGGTCTCGTCGATGCCGCCTCAGCGGCAGGCGAGCGGATCCCCGCCCGGGTGGTGGTCGTGCTGCCCCCCGGCGTGCCCGCCGGCGGGCTGGCGGCGCTCGCTGGCGGCATCGGCGATCGGGTCACCGTGGCCCGAGACGAGGACCCGGGCCTGCGAGCGACCTACCGGCGCACGCCGCCGCACTGGTACCTGATCCGGCCGGACGGCCACATCGGCGCGGCCCGCCGCCTGGACCGGGTGGCAGAGTTCGCCGAGGTCCTGCACCGCTGCGTGGGCTCGCCGGCGCCGCTCCCGGCGACTCCGGAGCCCGCACCGACCGCTGCCGCCGGTCCGACCGCCGCCAAATCGACCACTCCCGCCGGTCCGACCGCCTCGACCGCTACCGCCAATTCGACCGCTGCCGCTAATTCGACTGCTGCCCGCCCGGCCCTCGACTGAGGAGTTCCGCCATGTCATCGGTACCGTTCCGCGCCTGGCTCAACGGCGCGATCATCCCGTGGGACGACTGCGTCCTGCATGCCCGCACCCAGGGCGCGTTCTGGGGGGCGAACGTCTTCGAAGGGGTCCGCGCCTACTGGCGGGACGAGGACCGCGAGCTCACCGCGTTTCGGCTGGGCGACCACCTGGCCCGGCTCGCCCGCTCGATGCGGTCGCTGCGGATGGAGGTGGACTACCCGACGGCCGAGCTCCGGGACGCATGCCTGGACGTGCTCCGAGTCAACGCCTTCACCGAGGACGTCCACTTGTGCGTCGTCGCCTACTTCGGAATGGGCGCCAACTTCGACCCGCTGAACCACACCGACGACACCGGTGTGCACATCACCGCGGTGCCGCTGCCGCGGTCGCCCGGGTACGCCCGCGGGGTGGCCGCGGGCATCTCGTCATGGCGCCGGATCAGCGACGACACCATGCCGCCGCGGATCAAGACCGGCGCCAACTACCACAACAGCCGGCTGGCGCAGCATGAGGCCGTCCGGAACGGCTACGACACCACGCTCATTCTCAACCACCGCGGCACGGTGGCCGAGGCGCCCGGCGCGTGCGTGGTGATGGTCCGCGACGGGCAGCTGGTGACGCCGCCGGCGACGAGCGGCGTGCTCGAGGGCATCACCCTGGCCACCGTCGCCGAGATCGCTCGGGACGAGCTCGGCATCGGCCTGGAGCGGCGCGAGATCGACCGGACCGAGCTCTATGTCGCCGACGAACTGTTCCTCTGCGGGACGCTCGCCGAAGTCCTGCCGATCACCTCGATCGACCGGATGCCGGTCGGCGCGGGCGTCCCCGGCCCGCTGACCCGCCGGCTGCAGGCGCTGTACGACCCGGTGGTGCGGGGGCGGTCCGGGCGCCTCGGCTGGACAACCCCCGTCCACGCCGGGGCAGGCGGGCGCGAGCTCGACCGTGCCGTGGTCGGCGCATGACCGCCGTGCCGGTCGGGGAGAGGCCGACCTGGTCCGGGCTGTCCGGCCTGCTGGCGGCGTTGCGCGAGCGGATGGTCCAGGTCGTCGATCTCACCGCACCCCTGTCAGAGGAGACGCCGATCATCCAGCTGCCGCCGGAGCGCGGCCAACCCTGGCCGTTCCAGCGCGAGCCGATCAGCCGGTACGACGCGGCCGGCCCGGTCGTGTACTGGAACAACCTGCGGCTGTCCGAGCACACCGGCACTCACTTCGACGCGCCGGTGCACTGGCTGTCCGGCAAGGATCTCGACGACGTGGCCGCGGTGCCGGCCCAGCGGCTGGTCGGGCCGGCCGCGGTGCTGGACTTCACCGCCGAGGCCGCTGCGGACCCTGACTTTCTCTTGCGCCGTGAGCACGTGGAGGACTGGCAGTCTCGGCACGGGCCGTTGCCGGAGGGCGGCTGGCTGTTCTACCGCACCGGCTGGGCCGCTCGCCGCCATGCAGGCGAGTTCCTCAACGACGGCCACACTCCCGGGGTGGAGCCCGACTGCGCACGCTGGCTTGCCCAGGAGAGCCAGGTCATCGGTATCGGGGTGGAAACGGTGGGCACCGACGCCGGCCAGGCCGCCACATTTGACCAGCCGTACCCTTGCCACTGGTACTTCCAGGGCGCCAACAAGTACGGCCTGACCCAGCTGCGGAACCTCGACCTGCTCCCGCCGCAGGGGGCCGTCGTGGTCGTCGGCCCGCTGCCCATCGTGCGCGGGTCCGGTAGTCCTGCCCGGGTGCTGGCGCTCGTCGAGACCACCGCGGCCCCCGGGGAGAGGTCGTGACCCGCGGCTGCCGGGATACCCGGCCATGCCGGTGCGGTCACCGTCGGCGCCTGGCCCGGCGGCCCCGTTCAGCCCGGCGCGGGCGCCGGGCCGGCGAGCCCCTCCGACTCCAGCGTTGTGATCACGTCCTCGGACGCGTAGTAAACCCGGCGCCCGCGTCGCCTCCGCCGCCAGCGGTGGACGCTTGCCATCCAGTAGACCGTGCCGCGGGCGATACGCCAGATCCTCGCGATGTCGTCGGCGGTCAGCCCGACGCGGGTGGCAACGGCCCGGCGACCCTGCAGGGTGTGCCATAGGTCCGGCGGCCAGGCGTGGTCGGTGCCGGTGTCGCAGGTGATCGCGGACGGCAGCGCCGCGTCCCGGTCGCGCACCAGCGCGGTGAGCCGGCCGTTGCACCCGTCGACAACACACGGGCCAAGCTGGATGCGGCGCGAGGGGTCTGGGCGGGCTGCCGTCTTTGCGGCCTGCGCCAAGGTGGCGATCTCGTCGGCGGCGTCGCCGGCCGCCGGGCGCGCGCTCAGCCAGCGGAGCTTCCGGCCGAGGAAGGCCGCCAGCGCTGGCACCGTCCGCGCCGGCGGCGTGGCGCCGCTGCCATCGACGACCAAGTCCGCCCACGAGGCCAGCACCGCGAGCATGTCTGCGCGGACGTTGACTGCCTGCTGGTTCAGCCGGATGCCCGGCGTGCCGCTGCCCCGGACTCGTTCGAGCATGCCCCGGCTGGTGGCGAGGTTGCGCTCCAGTTCGGCGTAGAGCCCCGGCAGCGCGACCAGATCGGCGGCAAGCCGGTCCCGGCAACTCCGGCACAGCACGAGACCAGGGGCGGCCGGGCGCGGCCTCGGGTCGGCGTTCGCTGTCGACGACGGCCGCCTCCCGCGGCAGGACGGGGCGACACAGGACTGCATGGACCCCTCCGGCGCAGCTTCGAGCCGGTGGTCGCGGGCAGGCTGAGACAAGGTCAGGTCCTTTGCGTGGGCAGGCCGGGTCGCGACGGCACCTACGGCAGCCCTGACCGCGTGGGTTGCCCAGCAGTCGGCTACGCCTGCGGAAGCCATCCGACACGCCCCGGCGAAAGAGTTGCCGAGGCTACCGAAGCGAACTGGGGTAAGTCAGTACCAGCTAGACAAGTAATCGCACAGTTACGACGTACAAACTGCTACAGGGGTTAGGTAGCTGTGAAATCTGATAGAACCTAGTCTAGGCACGGCAAAAGCATGGGTCAAGCGACCGACGCCTCGGTCGGCCTGCCGCTGAGGCAGAATCCGTGCCGCATGGCACGGCCGAACCGGTCACAACACGTTGAGGAGGCACGACGATGTCGAGCGAACTGGTCGAGGGTCTAGCCGAGGCGGCAACATGAGCGGGCCGGGCGGCGGCGGGTCGGACAGCGGCGTGCGGGTCGGCCTGAAGCTCTCCCGCGGCGCGCCCATCGAGTCGTTCAGAGAGGTCTGGCGGATCGCCGACGAGGCCGGCTTCGACCACTGCTGGGCCTTCGACCATCTCGCCACCACCGGTTCCGACGGAAGGCAACCCGTCCTCTTCGAGGGCTGGACGCTGCTCGCAGCCATGGCCGAGGCAACCAGCCGGGTCCGGATTGGGTTGCTCGTCACCGGCATGATCTACCGCCATCCCGCGCTGCTGGCCAAGCAGGCGGTCACCGTGGACCATCTCGCCGGCGGACGGCTCGAGTTCGGGATCGGCGCAGGGTGGGCGGCGCTCGAACATGAAATGTTCGGCATTGGAAGTCCCGACCACCTGGTCGGCCGTTTCTCCGAGGGGTTGCAACTGATCAAGCTGTTATGGACGCAGGATCGGTCCAACCTCGACGGTCACTACTACCGGCTGAGCGACGCGGTGGCCAACCCAAAGCCGGTGCAGAAGCCGCATCCGCCGATCTGGATCGGCGCATCCGGCCCGCTGATGCTCCGCGTCGTGGCGCGCCACGCCGACGTCTGGAATTGGGCGGGCGAAGGCTTGGACGATGCGGTAGCGGCGGGGCACGAGCTGACCGCCGCGTGCCAGCAGCTCGGCCGCGATCCCCGGACGATCCGCTGGTCGGTGCAGCTCAGCTTCGATGGCACGGATCCAGGCGGGACGGTGGAGGAGGTGCGGCGCTGGCACGCGGCCGGGTTCAACGAACTCGTGGTCTCCTGCGCGGGCCCAGATCCGGTTCGGGCGGCGGAGGTTGCAGCAGAGAAGATCCTCCCGCCGCTCCGAGAACTCGGGTGAGTCCGAGAGGATTGCAGAAATAGAGGTGCTTGGGGGCCTCATATCCGAATGGCCCG
>Ga0210378_10000343_pt1 | contig 23267 bp, 20 predicted proteins | sample PLM1_60_b1redo_FD_155465 | JGI IMG/M metagenome (GOLD analysis project Ga0210378, IMG submission 155465) | Groundwater sediment microbial communities from an aquifer in East River, Colorado, USA - PLM1_60_b1 redo | ecosystem: Environmental > Terrestrial > Soil > Riparian zone | place: USA: East...
GGTGGCCGCTGGCGCGCTGAGCGTCTCGGTGTTCCTCGGCCTGGGCGCGAACATGGCGGTCACCTCCGCCAGCACCGCCGCCGACACCACCGGCGACACCACCAGCTCCACGGAGCAGCAGTCCTGGTCGGCGACGGCCGCCTCGCCCTCGCCGGACCAGCCGGCCGTGACCAGCAGCCAGGGGAGCTGAGATGGGCACCGCCGCCGCGCACTTCCGCGCCATGGGCGCCGACGTCCAGGTCCTGGTCGTCGGCGGACCGCCGTCGCTGCTCGACGAGGCCCGCGAGCTCGTCGAGGCGCTCGAGGCGCGCTGGAGCCGCTTCCGGCCGACCAGTGAGATCAGCCGCCTGAACCAGCTCGCCGGACGCCCCGTCCGGGTCTCGCAGGAGACGCTCACCCTGGTCCGGCGGGCTCTCGACGGCGCCAGCGTCACCGCCGGGCGCTACGACCCGACCGTCCTGGGGGCGGTGCTGCGGGCCGGTTACGACCGCAGCTTCGAGCTGCTGGCCGCCGACCCTCCACCGGGCCGCTCGGCGCCCGGCCTCGGCTACCGGCGGATCGCCGTCGACGCGGCCCGCTCGACGGTCACGCTGCCGCCGGGAGTCGGGTTCGACCCCGGTGGGATCGGCAAGGGCCTCGCGGCCGACCTGCTGGTCCACGAGCTGCTGGCGCGGGGGCGGCGGGAGCGTGCGCAAATCTCGGCGGCGACCTGCGGGTCGACGGCGACGCGCCGGGCGGCGGTCCCTGGGTGGTCGACGTCGGCCACCCGCTGCAGCGGGAGCCGGCCACCACCATCGGGCTGCGCCGCGGCGCCGTCGCCACCAGCAGCCGGGTCCGGCGCGCCTGGGGGCCGCGGCGCGACCGCCATCACCTGATCGACCCCGCAACGGGCCGCCCGGCCCGGACCGGCCTGGCCGCGGCCACCGTGGTCGCGGCCGAGGGGTGGCAGGCCGAGGTGATGGCCAAGGCCGCCTTCGTGGCCGGGATGCCGGAGGGCCTGCGCCTGCTCGCCACCACCGGGACGGACGGCCTGCTGGTCGACGACCGGGGGTCGCTGCACCCCAGCGCCGGGTTCGACCGCTTCACCCGCCGGGTCGAGGAGCGTGCCGGATGAGCTCGCAGCTGCCCTGGCACGTCGCGCGGGCAGGCGGGATCGTCGCCTGGGCGCTGGTGGCCGGCTCGGTCATCTGGGGCCTGACGCTGTCGACCCGCGCGCTCGGTCGCCGGCCACGCCCCGCGTGGCTGTTCGACCTGCACCGGTTCCTCGGCGGCCTCGCCGTCGTCTTCACCGTCGTCCACGTGCTGGCCGTGGTCGCCGACAGCTACGTGGACTTCAGCCTCGTCAACGTCCTGGTCCCGCTGACCGGCGAGTGGCACCCCCTCGCGGTCGCCTGGGGGATCGTCGGCCTCTACCTGCTCCTGGCCGTGGAGCTGACCTCGCTGGCGATGGCACGCCTCCCCCGGCGGCTCTGGCGCCGGGTCCACATGGCGAGCTTCCTGGTGTTCGCGGCGACCTCGGTGCATGCGCTGACGGCGGGCACCGACCGGCGCTCGGCCGCGTTCCTGGTGGCGGTGGCGCTGGCCTGCGGCGTGGTGGCGCTGCTGACCGCGATCCGGGTGAGGGACGCCCTCACCGCGACCATCGCCGGCAGCATGGCCACGACCGGAATCCCGCGCCGGCCGCCAGGTAGCGCCGGCCGCCAGGTAGCGCCGGCAGCCCGGCGACGGCGGCCACCAGCAGCCCGGACGCCCGGGTCAGCGTGGCGATGCCTGCGGTCGCGGCAACGGCGGCGAGCCGGGCGGCCGGCGGGCCGGCGCACCACGAGCACCACCGCCGCCAGCACCGCCCTGAGGTGAGGAAGGCCAACGAGTCGTTGTAGACCCTGGCGGAGATGCCGACGCAGCTCGCAGCAGCGCGACCAGCCGGTGGCCGCCACCACGAGCTGGGGCCGGCCGGGCGCGAGCTGCAGCACCACCTAGGCGAGGGCCACCAGGCCGAGGGCAGAGAGCCCGACCGACCCGACCCGCGCGACCTGCACGCCCCGGACCGGGTGGGCGGTGTCGATTCCGATACGCAGCGGGACGGCGACCAGGGCGTAGGACAGCGGCGGGTGGTTCGCGGTCCAGATCGTGCGGTGCGTCGAGAGGGCGCAGCACGCGCGCGAGGCGCGCGTCACCGTCGCTGGAGATCGGGGTGTCGATCGCCGGCAGCCGTCGCTTGGCTCAGCTCGCGTGCGTAGGCGACCTGGCTCGCCTCGTCGGTCGGCTGGTAGGTCGGCACGTACAGCCACAGCGTCGTCGGCATCACGAACGCGAGGACGGCGCCGCGCAAAATTGGTCTGTCAGCGTGATGCGACCCGCGCGGGTGGCGTGACAGCCGGATGTGACCGCCGGCTCAGCACCGGGGTCCACGATGCTCCCGTCCGAGACAACCAACGACGGGAGCGGACATGACGTACGCGATCCAGGCGGAAGGCCTGGTCAAGCGCTTCGGCGAGACCACAGCCCTCGCCGGCGCCGAGCTGGCGGCCCGCACCGGTACGGTGCTGGCCGTCCTCGGCCCCAACGGCGCCGGCAAGACCACCGCGGTGCGGATCCTCGCCACCCTGCTGCGCCCCGACGAGGGCCACGCCACCGTCGGCGGCTACGACGTCGTCACGCAGGCCCACCAGGTGCGGCAGCTCATCGCCCTGACCGGGCAGTACGCGGCGGTCGACGAGAGCCTGACCGGGGTCGAGAACCTGGTGCTGATCGGGCGGCTGCTCAGCCTGTCCCGGGCCGCGGCCCGTCGGCGGGCGGGCGAGCTGCTGGAGGAGTTCGCGCTCGCCGACGCCGGCGGCAGGGCGGCCAAGACCTACTCCGGTGGCATGCGACGCCGGCTCGACCTCGCCGCCAGCATGGTGGGGCGGCCCCGGATCCTCTACCTCGACGAACCGACCACGGGCCTGGATCCCCGCGGACGAGGAGACCTGTGGCGGGTCGTCCGTGGCCTGGTCGGCAACGGGGTGACGGTGCTGCTGACGACCCAGTACATGGAGGAGGCGGACCAGCTCGCCAACGACGTGGTCGTGATCGACCACGGGCGGGTGGTGGCGACCGGCACCCCGGACCAGCTCAAGACGCAGGTCGGCGGGCAGGTGCTGCACGTCAGCCCGGTCCGGGATGCCGACATCGCCACGGTGGTGCGGGTCGTGACCGACCTGTCCGGCGCCGCGCCCGACGCCGTGAACGGGTCGGTTTCCGCCACGGTCGGTGACCCCGGGTTGCCGCCGGCCATCCTGCAGCGGCTGACCGAGGCGGGCGTGCCCGTGGCCGAGCTGTCGCTGCGCAAGCCGAGCCTCGACGAGGCCTTCTTCGCCCTCACCGGCCGCCAGACCATCGACGACAACGATCGGAGCGCCGCATGACCACCCTTGTTCAGACCCCCAACCCGGCCGCGGGACTGTCGACGCGGGTCGGCCCGCTCGCCGCGGTCCGGCACGCGCTCACCCTCGCCTGGCGCAGCCTCGTCCAGATCAGGCACAACCCGATGGAGCTGACCGACCTGAGCCTGCAGCCGCTGATGTTCGTGCTGCTGTTCGCCTACGTCTTCGGCGGCGCCATGGCCGGCTCGCCCAAGGCTTATCTCCAGTTCGGCCTGGCCGGCATCATCACCCAGAACGCCCTGTTCCTGACCATGAACACCGGCATGGCGCTGAACACCGACATCGGCAAGGGAGTGTTCGACCGCTTCCGCAGCCTGCCGATCGCCCGCTCGGCGCCGCTGGCCGGTCGCATCGCCGCCGACATGGTGCGCCAGGTCTGGTCGATGGCGATCCTGCTCGGCGTCGGGATGCTCCTCGGCTTCCGGATCCAGACCAACCCGGCCAGCGCGCTCGGCGCCGTCGCCCTGCTGGTGGTATTCGCGCTGGCGTTCTCCTGGCTGCCGGTGCTGGTCGCCATGCTGGTCGACGAGCCGGAGAAGGTCATGATGCTCGGGCTCGTGGTCGTGTTCCCGCTGACGTTCGCCAGCAGCGCGTTCGTCCCGGTGACGACCATGCCCGGCTGGATGCAGGCATGGGTGAAGGTCAACCCGGCGACGCTGCTCGTCGACGGTGTCCGCGGCCTGCTCGTCGGCGGGGAGGTGGCGCGTCCCCTGCTGGGCGCGCTGGCCTGGGCCGCCGCTATCGCGGTGGTGTTCGCACCGCTGGCGCTGCGGGCGTTCCGGCGGCGGGCCTGACCCGGAACGCCGGTCGAGTAGCCAATGCGGCCCCTGAGTACCGTGCAGGTCAACCCGCACCCGCCGCGGCGCATCGCCCCCGGGTTACCGGGCTACTCGACCGGCGTTCCGTCGGACAGCGCCGCCAGCACCTCCTCACGCGACCGCGCGACGCCGCGCCGGTAGGCCTGGGCGAAGCCCTCCTCGCCGAGCGCGGCCCGCGCGGCCTCGCGCACCCGTACCACGTCGACGTCGGCCTCGTCGGCCATGCCGCGCAGCACCTCGGCGGTCCCCAGCAGCGCCGCGGCCCGCTCGGCGTCGCCCCCGGCGATGGCGATGTCGGCGAGCAGCTCGACGGCGCGCGCGACGACCGGACGGTCCTGGGCCTCCAGCGCCTTCGAGAGCACCCGCCGGTAGCAGCGGCGGGCGCCGTCGAGGTCGCCGGCCGCCACCTCCAGCTCGCCCTTCGAGACCAGCAGGATGGCGTGCCGCTGGCCAATCGGGTTGCCGCTGCGTTCGAAGTCCGCGATCACGTCGTCGAGCAGCTCGCGAGCGTCGTCCAGCCGCCCCTGCCACCTGGCGATCTCGGCGAGGATGTGGCGGACGAAGAGCTTCTGGTCCTCCGCGCCGACCTCGTGCGCGATTCGGTCCCCGACCGCCAGGAGCTCCTTGGCCTGCTCGGTCTCACCGGCTCGCGCGCGTTCCACGGCCATCCGGATCACCAGCTGCCCGACGTCCTCGCGGTCGCCGAGCCCCTCGAAGATCTCCCGGGCCTCCTCGAGCGCCTCGACGGCGACCTCCGGCTGGCCGCGGCCGGCGCTCAGGTCGGCGCGAGCGAGGAGCACCTGACCCAACCCCCACCGTTCGCCCAGCTCCCGGAACCCCGCCAGCGCGCGGTCGAGCTCCGCCTCCGCCTCGGCGACCTCCCCGAGGTTGACGAGCAGGCCGCCCGCGATGGAGTGCGCCAGGGCGCGCACCCAGGGGTCGGGGTGCCCGTGCAGCTTGCGCACCCTGTCGAGCCCGCCGGCGTCGTCGTTGTGGAAGATCGCCTGCAGCGCCGGCAGGCCGGCGAGCAGCGGGTGGAGTGCGCCGCGCTCGGCCGGGGATAGCCCCTGGACCAGCGTGGCGGCCGCCTCCATGTCCTCGAGCGCGCGGGAGATGTCCAGCCCGCCGCTGATCGCCAGCATCGCGCGGAAGGCCAATGTCTGGGCGCGGAGCGCCGGGGCCGCCTCGCCGGGCAGCGCCAGCGCCAGGCCCAGCCACTCGGCGGCCTCTGCTCGGGCGCTGCGCAGGAACCAGTACCAACCGAGGGCGGCGACCAGCCGCAGCATCAGGGCGGCGTCCCGGCCATCCACGACGGTGCGCAGGGCCGCGTGCAGGTTGTCGCGTTCGGCGGACAGCCGGGCGAGCCAGATGAGCTGGTCGGCGCGGCGCAGCTCCGGCTCGGCCCGTTCGGCCAGCTCGAGGTAGTACCCGGCGTGGGCGCGGCGCAGCGCCTCGCCCTCCCCGGCATCGCGGCGCCGCTCCGCGCCGTAGGCCCGGACCGTCTCCAGCATCGAGTAGCGGGGCTCGCCGGTGCCCTCGGTCTGCCCGGCCACCACCAGCGACTTGTCCACCAGCGCGGCCAGCAGGTAGAGCACCTCGTCGGCGGCCAGCCCGTCCAGGCCCGGGGCGGCGCAGACCCGTTCGGCCGCCTCCAGCGTCGCGCCGCCCGCGAACACCGACAGCCGGCGCAGCAGGACCCGCTCGGCGTCGCCGAGCAGGTCCCAGCTCCAGTCGATGACCGCGCGCAGCGTCCGGTGCCTGGGCAGGACCGGCCGGCCGCCGTCGGCGAGCAGCCGGAAGCGGTCGTCCAGCCGCGCCGCGATCTGCTGCGGGGAGAGCGCGCGGACCCGCGCGGCGGCGAGCTCGATCGCCAGCGGCATCCCGTCCAGCGCCCGGCAGATCCGCAGCACCGGACGCACCGTCGCCTCGTCGACGCCGAACCCGGGCCGCGCGGCCGCGGCCCGGTCGGCGAACAGCCGCACCGCGGGATAGCGCACGGCCTCGGCGGGCGGGACGTCCTCGTCCGGCATCGCCAGCGGCCCGACCGGGTGCAGCACCTCGCCCGTGATCCCGAGCGGCTCGCGGCTGGTGGTGAGCACCCGCAGCTTGGGACAGCGGCCGAGCAGGTGGTCCACGAGCGCGGCGACGGCGCCGACGAGGTGCTCGCAGTTGTCCATGACGAGCAGCAGGCGCTTGTCGCCGACCGCCTCCGTGAGCCGCTCGAGCGGCGGCACGGCGGTGACGCCGCGCGCTGCGAGCAGCCCGACCTCGCGCGCCCCGAGCGGCGCCAGCACGACCTGCGGGAGGTCCATCGGCTCGACGACCGACCCGAGCTCGACCATCCACACCCCGTCGGGCATCCGGTCGAGCATGCGCGCGGCGGCCTCGCCCGCGAGCCTGGTCTTGCCGGCGCCGCCGGGCCCGGTGAGGGTGACGAGCCGGGCGTCGGCCAGCACGCCGGCGATCCTGGCGAGGTCGTCGGCGCGGCCGACGAAGCTGGTGATCTGGGCGCGCAGGTTGGTCGGCGCGGGCTCCCCTGGCCCGCGGTCGGCGCGGGGCTCCGCCATCGGCGAGGCGGTCTCGCCGCGCAGCACGCCGACGTGGATCGCCTGCAGCTCCTCCGACGGGTCGATGCCGAGGTCGTCGGCCAGCCGCCGGCGCAGGCGCTCGTACGCCGCGAGCGCGTCGGCCTGCCGGCCGGCGCCGGCAAGGGCGCGCATGAGCTGGCCGTACAGCCGTTCGCGGAGCGGATGGGCGGTGACGAGCTCGTCGAGCTCCGCCAGGACCGTGTCGTGCTTGCCGGTGGCGAGGTCGGCCTCGATCCGGTCCTCGAGCGCGCCGAGGCGCAGCTCCTCCAGCCGGGCAACGGCCGCGGCCGCGAACTGGGCGGTCGCCACGTCGGCGAGCGCCGGCCCACGCCACAGCGCCAGCGCCTCTCGCAGCGTCTGCCCGGCCTGCCGCTCGGCGCGAGCCAGCTCCTCCCGGCCGGTCGCGGCCAGGGACTGGAAGCGGACGGCGTCGACGGCGTCGGGATCGAGTGCCAGCCGGTAGCCGGCCGGGTGCGTCTCGATGACGTCGGGCAGCAGGCGGCGCAGGCGGGAGACCAGCGACTGCAGGGCGTTGGTCGCCCCCGCCGGCGGGTCCTCGTCCCAGACCGCGTCGATGAGCTGGCTGGCGAGCACCACCCGGTCGGGGTCGAGCGCAAGCCGGATCACCAGCGTGCGCAGCCGCGGCCCGACCACCTCGACGGGCTCGCCGAAGCCGACCCGCACCTCCAGCGGGCCGAGCACGCCGATGGTCACGTCGCTGGCCACGTCCGCCATTCTGCCGGGTGACGCCCGCCGAGGGCGCCCGGCCACGCGCCCCAGGATGAACCGACCCTTGGCTGGGCGGCGCGGCCGCCGAGCGAATGCTGGAAATGCCGTCGCCCCGGTGGTCGAGCGCCTCGCCGGGTGGTGACGGCATGATGGGAGACCATGTGGGGGTGGCGGACCGGGGGTGATCATGGCGGAGGTGCTGGTCCTCAGCGAGGCCGAGGTGGCCGCGCTGCTGGACGTGGACGAGCTGCTCGACGCGCTCGCCGACGCCTTCCGCGGTCTCAGCAGCGGCCGTGCCTCCGTCCCCCCGCGGATCGCGGCGCGCGCCGAGCTGGGCCTCCTCGCCGCCATGCCCGTGTACCTGCCCGGCGTGGCGCTCGGGGCGAAGCTGGTCACGGTCTTCCCGGACAACCACGGACGGGGGCTGCCGTCGCACCAGGGCTTGATCGTGATCTTCGGCGAGGAGGACGGCACGGCGGTCGCCGTGATGGACGGCAGGCACATCACCGCCGTCCGGACCGGCGCCGCCGCCGCGGTCGCGGCCGGTGCCCTCGCCCGTGCCGACGCCGAGGTGCTCGCGATCCTCGGGGCCGGCGTGCAGGGCCGCTCGCATCTGGACGCCCTGCCGAGGGTGCGCGGCTTCCGCGAGATCCGCGTCGCCTCCCGCACCGCCGCGCACGCGGATGCGCTGGCGTCCCTGCATCCCGCGGCGCGCCCGGTCGCCTCGTTCGAGGAGGCGGTGGCCGGCGCCGACGTCGTCTGCTGCTGCACCGACGCCCGGGAGCCGGTCGTCCGGGCCGCATGGCTGGCGCCGGGCACCCACGTGAGCTCGGTCGGCGGGACCTTCGGGCCGGAGCTGGACGCCGACACGGTGCGAGGCGGCCGGGTCTTCGTCGAGTGGCGCGGGGCGGCGCTGAACCCGCCGCCGGCCGGCGCCCACGAGCTGCAGGGTCTCGACGTCGACGTCGTCACCGAGATCGGCGAGGTGCTGGCCGGCACCCGTCCGGGTCGGACCTCCGGCGACGAGATCACCGTGTACAAGTCGACCGGGCACGCGGTCGAGGATGCGGCCGCCGCCCGCCTGGTCTACGAGCGGGCAAGGGACACGGGCGCCGGGCTGGTCGTCAAGCTATGACCGCACCGCGCTTGCGTGGCCGCCTGCACCAGGTCGCGTTCTTCGCTTCGATCCCGGCCGGGATCGCGCTGGTGCTGGTCGCCCGCTCCCTGCCCGCTCGCCTCGCCGTGCTGGTGTACGCGCTCAGCCTCACCGCCATGTTCGGCACGAGCGCGGCCCTCCACCGGCTGCGCTGGTCGCCCCGGGCGCGGCTGCGCATGGACCGCTTGGACCGGACGATGATCTACGTGCTGATCGCGGGCAGCTACACCCCCGTGTGCCTGCTCGCGCTCCGCCCGGGCTGGCGGGTCGCGTTGCTTGCGCTGGTGTGGACCGGCGCCGCCGTCGGCATCGCGCTGGTCCTTATCTGGAACCGCCATCACGTGATCGGTGTGGCCCGCATGGTCCTCTACCTGGGACTCGGGTGGATGTCGGTGCTGGTCCTTCCCGAGCTCGCCCGTACGCTCGGGATCGGCCAGCTCGCGCTCGCGGTCATGGGAGGCGTCCTGTACACGGTCGGCGCGGTCGTCCTCATCCGCCGCCGTCCCGACCCGAGCCCTCGTGTGTTCGGCTATCACGAGGTCTGGCATGCGTTCACGGTCGCGGCCGGTGCCTGCCATTACGCGCTGATCTGGCTGCTCGCGACCGCCCGCTGACGGTGTGTTACGCTCGCCGCCAGCACAGCCTTCCGATCATCGGAAGGAGGGACGACACAGCATGACCGTTGGAACGGTGAAGTGGTTCAACCCCAGCAAGGGCTACGGCTTCATCGCCCAGCCGCAGGGTGACGACGTCTTCGTGCACATCAGCGCGATCCAGGGCGACAACCAGTCGCTCGCCGAGGGCCAGAGCGTCCAGTTCGACATCGTGCAGGGGCGCAAGGGCCCACAGGCAGCCAACGTACGGCCGGTCGAGGCCGAGTAGGCGCCTCCCCCATCCGCCGGTCTACCTACCGGATGGTGCGCAGACGCGGCTACGGCCGATGCATGGTGCCGCATCCCCAGGTCGATCCTTAGCATTCGGGCGAACGCTTCTGCCCGCTCTGCTCCGGAGGACCCGTTGGCAAGCCGAAGGCTGCGCAAGATCGTCATCGCTGTCGTGCTCGCCGCGCTGGCGGGCTCGATGCTGGTGCTGGGGATCGCCGCAGCACCGATCGCCGCCGCGGCACAACCCGTTCCGGGGCACGCGAGCCTCGTCCCGAGCAAGCCGCGCACCAACACCCCGGTGATCAGCACCGGCGAGATCTGGGACATCGAGGTCTCCGGCACGCGGGTCTACATCGCAGGCACGTTCTCGTCGCTGCAGAACCCCGGCGGGGGCACCACGGTGAACCAGCGGTTCCTCGCTGCCTACAACATCAACACCGGCCAGGTCGACACCACCTTCCGGCCCACCTTCAGCGGCGGTGGCGTCAACGCGGTGGAGGCCTCGCCCGACGGCACCAAGCTGTACATCGCCGGCTCCTTCAACACCGTCAACGGCGTGACCAAGCGCAAGATCGCCTCGATCAACCCCACCACCGGCGCCCCCGTCGCCGGCTTCACCGCCAACGCCGGCGCGCAGGCCACCGCCCTGGCGGTCACCAACACCACCGTCTACGCGGGCGGCCAGTTCTCGACCGTGAACGGCGCCGCCCGCGTCGGCCTGGCCGCGGTGAACGGCACCACCGGCGCTCTGATCACCGGGTTCGTCAACGACATCTCCGGCGGCATCGGCGTCAACGGCCTGCTGACCGTGCAGCAGCTCAAGCTCACCCACGACGACAGCAAGCTGCTGGTCGTGCACACCGGCCGCAAGATCGCCGGCCAGGACCGCTACGGCGTCGGCCTGATCAACACCCAGAGCAACCAGCTCCTGCCGTGGCGCACGCGGCTGTGGGACGACAACCTCCAGTTCGTCGGCGGCATCCAGCGCATCTACGCCGGCGACATCGCGCCCAACGACCAGTACTTCGTCGTGGGCAGCGGCTCCGGTGGGGACCGCCCGCCGATCAGCGACACCGCGATCGCCTACCCGATCGACGGCGGCGACAACGTCGAGCCGCTGTGGATCTCGCGGCACTTCGACAGCGTCTACTCCATCGCGATCACCGAGCAGGCGGTGTACGTCGGCGGACACTTCGGCTTCCAGGAGTCGCCCACCGCGCCGGACCCGTGGCCCGGTCTCGACAACGTGGGCTACGGCACCGGCCAGGGCCTGGCGGCCTACGTCCTCGGCGACGCGGTGGTCCGCCGCGACCACGTCGGCGCCCTCAACCCCGCCGATGGCAAGGCGCTCGAGTGGAACCCGCTGGCCTTCACCTTCGAGGGCAACAAGGCCATCGAGGCCACGCCGCGTGGCCTGTTCGTCGGCGGCGACGGCATGTACAAGGGCGGCGTCCGGACCGGACGGGTGGCGTTCTTCGACTTCAACACCAACCCCGCCCCCTCGCCCATCGACACCACCATCGTCAACCCGATCGAGGGTCGCGTGGAGGAGTCCGGCGTCCAGTTCGTGATCGACGGGCAGGCCAGCGCGCCGGGGCAGGTCCGCCGGGTCCAGGTCGAGATCCAGGACCGCAACTCCAAGCAGTACCTGCAGGACGACATGGCGTCCTGGGGGCCCGCGAACAACATCTTCGCGAACCTCGCGTCCCCGAACGTGACCTCGACCGCCTGGTCCCTGCCGGTCACGCTGACCGGCAACCGCGAGCTGCAAGTCATGGCCAAGACCTTCGCCGTCACCGGCGGCAGCGACCCCACCAAGGCCATCAAGAAGTTCGAGACCTTCGGCCTCGACGACGCGACCCCGACGACCTCGATCAGCGGCCCCAGCGGCAACGTGCTGACCAGCACCACCTTCATCGCCACCGGCACCGCCAGCGACGACAACGGTGTCGACGCGCTCAGCTACTGGTTCCGGGACGCCGGCAACCAGTACCTGCAGGAGGACGGCAGCGTCTCGTCGAACTTCAACACCTTCCGCGGCCTGCCCGACGTCGTCGGCGCGACCTCGGCCACCTGGCAGTACGAGGTGACCCTGCCACATGAGGGCGAGTGGCGCCTGTCCGCGACCGCCATCGACAACGCGGGCCAGGCCGACCTCCGCAGCGCGACGCGCGACTGGATCATCTCCTCCACGGGCGTGGCGCCCACGGTGGCGATCAACACCCCGACGCCGATGACGCCGCCCACCGCGGCCGCGCCGTACACGGTGGCGCCAGGCGGGCAGCTCACCTTCAGCGGCACCGCGAACGACGAGGACGACCTGGCCAACGTCGAGATCACCCTGCGCAACACCACCACCAGGGAGCAGCTGGCCTCCGACGGCACCTGGGGCACCGACGTGGTCGCGGGGTTGTACCGCGTGTCCCCGCTGAACATCAACGGGCCGAGCTACAACTGGTCGTACACGACGCCGTTCGACCTCTCGCCCGGCCAGTACACGTTCACCGTGCGGGCCACCGACGACATCGGGCTGACGACGCCGTCCGCCAACCGGGGCCAGCTCACCATCAACGCCCAGGTCCCCGGCGACAACCCTCCGAACGGGCTGCTGAGCTTCACCGGCACCGACTCGAGCATCGAGGTGCTGCACCTGGACCTCGCGGGCACCGCCACCGACGACTTCGGCGTGGCGAGCGTGCGGGTCTCGCTCCTGGACCGGGACACCGGTCGCTACGTGCAGCCGAACGGCACCATGGCGGCGGCCTTCGCCACCCTGAACGCGACGCTCGCCTCGCCCGGCGCCACCAGCACGACGTGGACGCTGCCGGTCGACCTCCCGACCCAGGGCGAGTTCGATGTCACGGCGTTCGCCGTCGACACCGCGGGCCAGCAGGACTGGTCGACGTCCGGGGCCACCGCCCGCTACCTGGTCTACCCGGGCGACCTGGACCCGTGGCTGAGCGACACCCTGGCCTCGCCGACCGAGGGGACCGCCTTCACCGAGGCGAGGATCGCGGTGAGCGGGCGCGCGATGGACGACGTGAGCCTCAGCCGGGTCGAGGTCGGGATCGTCAACAGCCTCGGCCAGTACATGAGCTCCAGCGGCACCTTCACCAGCACCACCGAGAGCTGGCGCACGGCGTTCCTCAACAGCCCGGGCACGCCAGGGTCGAACTACTCCTACACCACGCCGGCGATCCCCGACGGCGCCTACACGGTCCGGACGCGGGCGGTCGACAACTACGGCCAGGTGCAGCCGGTGCCAAGGGACGTGCACGTGACGGTGTCGGGGCCTCCCGGCAACGTCGCCCCGGTGGCCAGCTTCACGGTCTCCTGCGCCGAGAACGTCTGCTCGTTCGACGGCAGGGGCTCGACGGACGAGAACGCGCCGACCCTCACCTACGCGTGGAACTTCGGCAACACCCGGACGGGTTCGGGGCCGGTGCCGACGCACACCTACACCAGTGCCAACACCTACACGGTGACGCTGACGGTCCGTGACGAGTACGGCCTCACGGGGACGACGACGGGCACGGTGACCATCGTGGAGCCGGCCGGCAACGTGGCGCCGAACCCGGTCATCAACCCGCCGTCGTGCGTGGCGCTGGTGTGCAACATCAGCGGGGTGGGATCGGCCGACCCCAACACCGGCGACACCTTCACCTACCTGTGGGGCTTCGGGGACGGCACGCCCACCAGCACCTCGTCGGCGATGTCGCACACCTTCCCGGCGGCGGGCACTTACACGCTGACCCTGACCGTCACCGACGGCTGGGGCGACGCGGCCAGCACGACCCGGACGGTGACCGTCACCTCGCCCTAGACGGGGTCGTCCAGACCGAGGCGGTGCGCTGCGGCGGCCGCCTCGGTTCGGCTGTGGACGCCGAGCTTGGCCAGGATGTTGCTGACGTGGACGCTGGCCGTCTTGCGGCTGATGAACAGCAACTCGGCGATCTGGCCGTTGGACCTGCCGGCGGCGACCAGGCGCAGCACCTCCAGCTCGCGCGGGGTGAGGCCGGCGGCGCCCTGGCTGGGCGGGGCCGCGGGGCCGAGGTCGAGCCGGCCGCGGCGGGCGAGCGCCTCCACCTCGGCCCGCAGCGGCTCGGCCCCGAGCAGCAGCGCCGTGGCGTGGGCGGCCCCGGCCTCGACCTCGGCGTCGTCGTGCCTGCCGTCCAGCAGCAGCGCCTCGGCCAGGCGCCAGCGGGCCCTGGCCTCCTCGTAGATGTAGCCGTAGCCGAACGCCTCGGCTGCGGCCGCCCAGCGGTCCGGGTCGCTGCGCCCTTCGAGCCGCGTGTAGTCGGCCTCGGCCCTGGCCAGCCAGGCCAGCGCCTCGGGGCCGACCTGCCGGCCGCGCTCGCGCGCCCTGGCCAGCCCCGCCCGCGCGAGCTCGAGCAGCGCCGTCCCGGCCGCCTTGGCGCCGGCCAGGTCCGCGTCGTCGCCGGCGGCGCGGGCGCGCTCGGCCCGGTCGGCTTCGGCGGTCACCCCGATCGCGGCCGGCCGGATGAGGGCCAGCGAGAACGCGTCGCCGCCCGCCACCTGCGTGTCGACCGTCCGCCGCGTGACCAGGCGGGCCCGCTCGAGGTCGCCCTGCCACAGCGCCAGGTCGGCCTCGCAGCCGCCGGCCAGGTAGTCGGCGAAGGGGTCGGCGTCACGGAACGGGGCCAGCCGCTCCAGCCGTTCGGAGGCGCTGGCCCGCCCGCGGCCGACCTCGACGAACAGGGCGACGGCCGACAGTGGACCGACGGCGGGGCGGCGGTCGTCGACGGCGACCGCCACCCGCTCCGCCTGGTCCCACTCGCCGGCCGCGTAGTGGGCGATGCCGCCGAGCACCTTGGCGTTCAGCCCGTAGGAGCTCCAGGCGAGGCCGCTGCGCTCGGCCAGCTCCGCCGCCTCGTCCAGGATGGTGCAGGCCACGGCCAGGTTGCCGACGTCGAGCTCGAGGGTGCCGAGGTTGACCTGCGCGCGCAGCTCCAGCGGGCGGCTGCCGGTGGCGGCGGCGCGGCGGTGGGCGTCGCCCAGCAGGGAGCGTGCGGCCTCCACGTCGTCGCGCCGGAACTCCAGGGTGGCGAGGGTGGCGAGGGCGTGGCTCTCGTCCTCGGCGCTGCCGGCCGCCCGTGCGGTGGCCAGCGCCTCCTCGGCCCAGCGCCTGGCCTCGTCGGAGGCGCCGGTGACCGCCAGGGCTCGGGCGAGCCCGGCGGCGACCCGGGCTCGCAGCGCGGTCGGGGGCTGCGCCGGGACCAGCTCGACGGCGCGCCGGCAGGCGGCCAGCATCTGCACCTCGACCTGCTCCCAGCCGACCTCGACCTCGGCCTCGAGCACGTAGTGGCCGAGACGCTCGTGGGCCAGGGCCGCGCGCAGCGGGTCGGCACTGAGGTCGATGGCCGCCACGGCCTCCCTGGTCAGCCCGACCGCCCGCCGGAACTCGCCCGCCTGGTTGGCCGCCTCCGCCGCGCGCAGCAGCAGGTCGACCCGGTCGATCCCGGCGACCGCGGTCGCGTCCGGCACCCGCTCCCACAGCTCCAGCGCCTGGGTGAGGTGGCGGTCGGCCTCCGCCGGGGCGGACACGGCGGCGGCGTGGGCCGCGGCCTTGACCAGGGCGGCCAGCGCCCCTGGAAGGTCGTGGCTGGCCAGGCAGTGGTAGGCGAGCTCGGCGGCCGATCCCGCCCCGTCGGCGCCGTCCTGGGACCCCGACAGCAGCCGGGCGTAGGTGGCGTGGAGCCGGATCCGCTCCCCGGGCAGCAGGTCGCCGTAGACCGCCTCCTGCAGTAGCGCGTGGCGGAACCGGTAGCTCTCGGTGACCGCGTCGGCGACCAGCACCTGCCCGGCGATCGCGTCGCGGAGCCCCCGCTCCACCTCGGCCTCCGGCCGCCCGGCCGCCGCGACCAGGAGCTGGTGGCCGACCCGCCGCCCGGCGACCGCCGCGACCTTCAGGACCTCCTGGGCCAGCTCCGGGAGCCCCTCGATGCGGCCGAGCAGCACGTCGGCGAGGGCATCCGGCAGGGCGACGTCGGCGCGCATGGCGCCGGCGGCGACCAGCTCCTCGGCGAAGAAGGCGTTGCCCTCGGAGCGGGCGAGGATGCGGTCGACCGCCGCCGAGGTGACCGGTTCGCCGGCCATCGCCCGCAGGTGCTCGGCCAGCTCCGCCCGGCCGAACGGGGCCAGCTCCACCCGCTCCAGGTCGGGGATGCGGACCAGCTCCGCCAGCAGCGGGCGCAGCGGGTGGCGGCGGTGCAGCTCGTCGGAGCGGTAGCTGGCCACCAGCGCGACCCGGCCGCCGCGCAGCGTCCTGACCAGGAAGGCGAGCAGGTCGCGGGTGGAACGGTCGGCCCAGTGCAGGTCTTCGATCAGCAGCAGCAGCGGCGCGATCTCGGAGAGACGCCCGAGCAGCGTCAGCACCCCGTCGAACAGCTGCACCCGCTCGAAGCCGTCGCCGGGAGCCGGCGCGGCGGCGCGCTCGTCGCCGAGCTCCGGCAGGAGTCGTCCCAGGCTCGGCACGGCGGCGACCAGCGGGGCGGCCACCTCCGCCTCGCCGGGCCGGGTGCCGAGGTCGCGGAAGGCGTCGACGAAGGGCACGTAGGGCAGGCCGACGTCGCCGACCTCCATGCAGCCGCCGACCAGCACGCGCGCGTCCCGCTTGGCCGCGCGGTCGGCGAGCTCCACCAGCAGGCGGGTCTTGCCGACGCCGGCCTCGCCGGCCACCAGGCCGGCGGCCGGCCGGCCGTGCTCGGCCCGGTCGAGCAGCGCGAGCAGCCGCTCGAGCTCCCCGGCCCGGCCGACGAAGGTCGGATTGGTGGTAGAGGTCACGCCGGCAAGTATGGCGCCGACGCCGACAATGGAGCACGCGCATTCCGGCTCGGGCGTCAGCGTAGACGCCGCGCTCCGCGAGCAGCGCGGCGGCCTCGTCGTCCAGCAGCGACCCGTGCTCGACGGAGCGGGCGCCGGCCAGGACGGCGTTCACGATCCCCTGCTTGCCGTGCGCATGGGCGGCGACGTGGGTGCCGTACGCCGCGGCCACCTCGACAGCGGCCCGGATCTCCTGCTCGGACAGCTCCGGAACGCCGGGCCTGGTGCCGGGGGTGAGCACCGCGCCGGTCGCGATCACCTTGATGAAGTCGGCGCCGCCGTGCAGGATCGCCCGCGCCCGTTCCCTGACCTCGCCGGGAGAGGCTGCCACGCCGAAGCGGACGTCGGCGGGGAGGCCGATGTCCAGGGCGAGGCCGGTGACCTCCCCGCCGCCGCCGGGGACCGTGACGTAGGCGCCGGCCACCGCCATCCTCGGCCCGACCACCGTGCCGTCGTCGATGGCGTCGCGGAGGGCGGCGTCCACGAACGCCCGAAAGGTCCCGACGTCGCGGACGGTGGTGAACCCGGCCATGACGGTCGCGCGCGCGTTGCGGACGCCGCTGAACGCCTCCTGCGCGGCGCTGCGGTCGAGCGGGATGGCGGCGGACTGCACCTCGCCGACCAGGTGCGTGTGGCAGTCGATAAGGCCGGGCAGCACGGTGTCGGCGCTGAGGTCGAGCTCGCGGGCGCCGGCCGGGACGGGCTCGCCGGCGCCGAGGACGGCCGCGACCCGCTCACCCTCGACCGGGAGGACCTGGCCGTCCCGGACCTCCCCGGCCTCGACGTCGACCAGCCGTCCCGCCCGGATCGCCAGGCGCTCGCCGCGCTCCCGCATCCCGCCTCCTCCTCCGCCCGCTGTCGGCACCATCATGACCCGGCTGGTCCCGCCGCCTCAGGTGAGGTCGCGGCTGACCACGAAGCGGGCGCCGATCACGGCGAGAGCGACGCCATAGGCGGCGAACAGGACGCCGCCGGCCCACAGCGGCAGGGTCGCATGGCCGGGTCCGACGAGGGCGGAGGCGGCGCCCTCCGGCAGCCACCTGCCAAGCCCAGGCCGGTGCAGGAGGTCGGGAATCATCCCCTCGACGCGCATCCAGACCAGCCCGGCGACCACCGCCACGACCTGGTTGCGGACCAGGGCGGCGAGGCCGACCCCGAGCACCGCGTGGAGCGCGGTGGTGGCCGCCAGCCCGAGCAGCCGCGAGCCGACCTCGGCGTCGACGATGGCGATGTCGACACCCTTGGCGTGCAGCCACGGAAGCCCGACGCCGAGCACCACCACGGCGGAGGTGGCGGCCAGCGCGACGCCGGCCAGGGCGTACGCGACGACCTTGGCGGCGACCACCCGGCCGCGGTTGGGCGTGACCAGGAAGGTCGGCGTGGCGGTGCCGTGGCGGAACTCCCCGGTCATGCCGAGGACGCCGAGGATGAGCGCGAAGATGGTGAGCGGGCCCTTGGCGACCAGGACCAGCTCGGGCAGGGCGTCGCTGCCGATGGCGGGCTGGCCCGGCCGGCCGGCGATCAGCATGACCGCCGTGATGATCAGCGCCGAAGTGGCGACGGTCAGGGCGAAGATGCCGGCGGTGGTGCGGACGGTGCGGAGCTTCAGCAGCTCGGCGCGGACGAGTCGGGTCATGACTGGTTCCCTCCGTGGTTGGTGAGCTCGAGGAAGACCTCCTCGAGGTTGGAGCGCTCGAAGCGCATCTCGTGCAGCACGATGCCGGCGGCGGCCGCCGCCCGGCCCACCTGCTCGGTGGTGACGCCGGTGACCACCAGCCTGTCCGGCCCGTCGAGCTGGACCGCGGCGCCACCGGCGGCCAGCCGGTCGCGCAGCGCCTCGGCCTGCGGCGTGCGCACGTGCACGGCCGTGGCCGCGCCGGCGGTAAGGTCGGCGAGAGTGGAGTGGGCGACCAGCCGGCCGCGGGCGATGATCACCACCTGGTCGACGGTCTGGGCGACCTCGGCGAGCACGTGGCTGGAGACCAGCACGGTCCGGCCCTGGTCGGCCTGGCCGCGGATGAGCCCGCGCAGCCAGTGGATGCCCTCAGGGTCCAGCCCGTTGGCGGGCTCGTCCAGCAGCAGCACCTGGGGGTCGCCGAGCAGCGCCGCGGCCAGCCCCAGCCGCTGGCGCATGCCGAGCGAGAAGCCGCCCACGCGCCTTCCGGCGGCCTCGGTGAGGCCGACCTGGGAGAGGACCTCGTCGACGCGGACCGCCGGGAGGCCGGCCGCGGTGGCCAGCACCCGCAGGTGGTCGCGGGCCGAGCGGCCCGGGTGGAAGCCGCTCGCCTCCAGGACCGCGCCGACCACGCGGGTCGGCTCGGCCAGCTCCCGGTAGGTGCGGCCGTCGAAGGTGGCGGTGCCGGCGGTCGCTGCGACCAGCCCGAGGAGCATCCGCAGGGTGGTGGTCTTGCCGGCGCCGTTGGGGCCGAGGAAGCCGACCACCGTGCCTTCCTCGACCTCGAACCCGAGGCCGTCGACGGCGAGGACGTCGCCGAAGCGCTTGGTGAGCCCGTCAATGTTGATGGCCGACATGAGCGTCCTCCTTCGCCGGCCCTGGCCGGCAGCCGCGAGCTTTGACGCTCTCGACGCTACGAGCCGCGGCGCCGCCGGTCGTCGGCCTGCGGGTTGCTCTTGCGGGTCGGCCCGTCGATGTACCGCGACACCGCCGTCGGCCGGCAGGTGTACGCCAGCCTGGGGCCCGGAGCTCAGGGGGAGCCCGGCGTCACCAGGCCGGTCTCGTAGGCGAGCATCACGAGCTGCGCCCGGTCGCGGGCCTGCAGCTTGGCCAGGACCCGGCTGACGTGGGTCTTGGCGGTGGCGGCGCTCACGGTGAGGCGCCCGGCGATCTCGGCGTTGGACAGCCCCTTGGCGACCAGGGCGAGCACCTCGCGCTCCCGGTCGGTGAGCGCGGCCAGCGCCGCCGGGGCGACCGCGGCCGGCTCGGGCCGGCGGGCGAACTCCTCGATCAGCCGCCTGGTCACGCGCGGGGCGAGCAGCGCGTCGCCGGCCGCGACCACCCGGATCGCGGCCAGCAGGTCCAGGGGCGGGGTGTCCTTCAGCAGGAAGCCGCTGGCCCCGGCCCGCAGCGCCTGGTAGACGTACTCGTCGAGGTCGAAGGTGGTCAGCACCAGGACGTGCACGCCGGCGAGCAGCTCGTCGCCGACGATCCGCCTGGTCGCCTCCAGGCCGTCCATCCTGGGCATGCGGATGTCCATGAGCACCACGTCGGGCCGCTGCTGCCGGGCGAGCTCGACCGCCTCCCCGCCGTCGCCGGCCTCGCCGACCACCTCCAGGTCGAGCGCCGAGTCGACCAGCACCCGGAACCCCGCCCGGACCAGCGTCTGGTCGTCCGCCACCACCACCCGGACAGTCATTCGGCCGAGCCTCCGGAGGGTCCGGGGGGCTCGTGCAGCGAAGCGGTGGCCCCCCGGTCTCCTGATTCCACCGGGAGGTGGGCGGCGACGCGGAAGCCTCCACCCGGCAGCGGGCCGGCGTCCAGCGAGCCGCCGTAGAGGGCCGCGCGCTCGCGCATGCCGACGATGCCGTGGCCGTCGCCCGGCTGGAGGGCGCTGCCGCCGTGGCCGTCGTCGACGACCTCGACGTCGACCGCGTCGGCTGCGTAGCGGATGCGGACCCGCGCCGTCGCCGGCCCCGCGTGCCTGACCACGTTGGTCAGCGCCTCCTGCACGATGCGGTAGGCGGACAGGTCGAGCCCGAGCGGCAGCTCGGGCCTGGTCCCCTCGATCCGCACCTCGACCCTGGCGCCCGCGCGGGCCACCTCGGCGGCGAGCGCGTCGACCTCGGCCAGGCCCGGCGCCGGGGTGAGGCTGCCGGTGGGCTCGGCCTCCTCGCGGAGCACGCCGAGCAGCCGCCGCATCTCGGTGAGCGCCTGCCGGCTGGTGACCTCGATGGCGGCCAGCGCCTTGGCGGCCTCCGCCGGCTGGCTGCCGAGCACGTGCGCGCCCACCCCCGACTGCACCGCGATGATGCTCATGCTGTGGGCGACAACGTCGTGGAGCTCCCGGGCGATCCGCAGCCGCTCCTCCACGACCGCTCTCCTGGCCAGCTCCTCCCGCGCCTGCTCCAGCTCGGCGGCCCGCTCTCTGGCGGCGACGATCGCCTCGTGGCGGCGGCGGGTACCGTCTCCGAGCCACCAGGCCGCCGCCACGACCACGCAGTCCACCACCAGGGTCGACCGGTCGCCGAGCGCCTTCGGCCGCGCCAGGAAGACCAGACCGAGCATGGCCTCGGTGGTGGCCAGGCCGGTCAGTGAGACGCGGCGCGGGCACCGGGAGGCAACCGAGTAGACGTAGATGAGGATGGAGAGGCCGAGCGGGACGAGGTTGAACCCCAGCGAGGCGAACGCCAGCCCGGTGGCCAGCGCCCAGGCCAGCACCGTCAGCGGGAACCGGCGCCGCACCGCGATCGGCAGGGTATGGGCGACGATCAGAGCGTAGCCGGCCGCGATGCGCGGCTCCTGCGGGCCGAGCGGGAGGATCGACGCGAGGACGAGCACGCCGGCGGCGGTCGCCGCCAGCGCCAGCAGGGCGTCGAGGGCCCAGGGACCGACGGCGGACAGCCGCCGCCGAAGGTGGTGCGCGCTCACCGCTGCACGGTACCGCCCCGCCGGCCGCGCCGCGTCACCCTGCGGGCGCACCCGCCGAGTACGCCCCGAGATGTACGTCAGGCGGTGGCGGCGGCCTCCGCGTACCAGGCGAGCAGCTCCTTGGAGCCCGAGACGTAGCCACGGCCGAGCTCCTCGCCGCCGGGGATCCGCTCCCAGCCGCGGATGCTGATGGTGACGACGGTGCCGGCGCCGGCCGGCTCGAAGGTCACCTGGATCGAGGCCGCTGTCAACAGTGGCGGTTGGGGGGAACCTGCGCGAAGATGCGACCATGACGACACAGCAACCACAGCAGCCAGAGCAGACCGGGCCGCCCGCTCCCGGCATCGTGGTCGTCGGCGCTCCAAGCGAGCAGCCGCAGCCGAGCGAGTCGGTGCCCAGCCCGGCGAAGGTCCTGCGGATCGGCACGATGGTCAGGCAGCTTCTGGAGGAGGTCCGCCACGCCCCCCTCGACGAGGCCGGCCGGGCGCGGATGCGCGAGATCTACGACATCTCCGTCCGCGAGCTGGCCGAGGGCCTCTCCCCGGACCTGGCCGACGAGCTGAGCCGGGTCGCCCGGCCCTTCGCCCATGAGTCGACCCCCAGCGAGGCCGAGCTCCGTGTCGCCCAGGCGCAGCTCGTGGGCTGGCTGGAGGGGCTCTTCCACGGCATCCAGGCGACGCTGTTCGCCCAGCAGGTGGCCGCCCGCAACCAGCTCGAGGAGATGCGCCGCCGAGCCCTCCCGGGTCGCGGCCCGCGCGAGGACCCGACCACCTCCGGCCAGTACCTCTAACGGCGCTCCCCGCGGGGCGGGAACGGGCGGCCGCGGTTGTGGGCGGCGGCCAGGCGGCTCAGCTCGGCGCGGAGGCCGAGCTCGGCAAGCGTGGTCAGGGTGGTCTCCTCGGGTGTCCCGGCAAGCCGGGCGACCGCGTCCCTGGCGGCCTCGACCAGGTCGTCGGGGAGCCGCAGGGTCAGCCGCGCCCTGGCCGTCCTGGGCGTTGGCCGGGTCGCCGGCGCCGGCCGGGGCGTAAGGTCCTCCAGCGGGTTCCAGGCGCCGAGGTGCTGGCGCGGGCGGCCGGCGGCCCGCCGGCCGGGGTCGGCCACCGGTTCCAGCCGGGCACGCTGGCTGCCCCAGTCCAGCCCGTCGCCGGCATCGGGCCCCCCTGGGCCGGGGAGCAGCTCGTCGAGGGCGTTGCGGGCGCGGGCCCGAGGGGCGGCCCGGGGCGGCGGAGGATCGGGTACGGGCTCCAGCCGGGGCCGTGGGGACGGACCCGGCAGCAGCTCATCGAGCGCGTTGTAGGCGCCCATCCGCTTGGGTCTGGCCATCCTCGGCACTCCTCAGGTCGAACTCCGCCGCGGCGGCCCGGTAGTCGGCCGACGCGGAGCTGTCAGGGGCGTAGAGGGTGACGGGTAGGCGGTGCCCGGGTGACTCGGCCACCCGGACACTCTCGCGAATCATCGTCTGCATGACCACGTCGCCGAACCGCTCGCGCAGGCTCTCGACGATCTCCCTGGAGAGGGCGGTGCGCTTGTCGACCTGGCAGGCGAGCACGCCCGAGAGCCGCAGGCGCCGGTTGAGGCGCAGCTTGACGGTGTCGATCGTCTGGGTCAGCGCCACCAGGCCGGCCAGCGGCATCACCCGGGTCTGGACGGGGATCAGCACCTCGGAGCAGGCGGTCAACGCCGAGTAGCAGAGCAGCCCCAGGGCCGGCGGGCAGTCCATCAGGACCACGTCCCAGCGGTCGTCTGGCAGCTCGTCCACCGCCTGGCGCAGGATCATCTCGGCGCCGGCCTGCGTGGTGGCGTTCCGCTCGGCCCTGGTCATCCATGACGACGAGGGCACCAGGTCGAGGTTCTGCACCCCGGTGGCGCGCACGGCCTTCTCCAGGGGAGCGCCGTTCTCGAAGACCTCGTACAGGGCGCGGGCGTCGACGGTGCCGAGCCAGGTGCTCGCGTTGGCCTGTGGGTCCAGGTCGATCACGAGCACGCGGCGGCCTCGTTCGGCGAGGGCGGCGCCGAGGTTGACCACGGTCGTCGTCTTTCCCACGCCGCCCTTCTGATTGGCGACGGCGACTCGTCGCATGTGCACCACCTGTGGAGAGGCGTTGTGAGCTGGCGGAAGGGTACAACACGGGCGCACCCGGACAGGGGATCTCGGCAACATCGATCGCGGCGGTACGATCCGGGCATGACCGTCCACCGGTTCCAGACCGTGCTCGGC
>Ga0210378_10000344_pt1 | contig 23262 bp, 19 predicted proteins | sample PLM1_60_b1redo_FD_155465 | JGI IMG/M metagenome (GOLD analysis project Ga0210378, IMG submission 155465) | Groundwater sediment microbial communities from an aquifer in East River, Colorado, USA - PLM1_60_b1 redo | ecosystem: Environmental > Terrestrial > Soil > Riparian zone | place: USA: East...
CTCGCCGAGGCGCGGGGAGAGGTCCGGGCGACGCTGGCCGCCTGCGACCGCGGGCTGCAGGCGCTCGACCAGCACCGGCTCACGCTCGGCGCGACCGAGTTGCGCGCGCACGTCACGGCGCACGGCGCGGAGTTGGCCACCCTCGCCCTGCGCGAGGCGCTGCGCCGCGGCGATGCCCGTCGCCTGCTGGTCTGGAGCGAACGCTGGCGGGCGACGGCGCTTGCCGTGCCGCCGGTACGCCCGCCGGACGACCGGGAGCTGACGGCCGAGCTTTCCGCGCTGCGCGAGGTTGTGCGGCAGCTGGAGGGCGCCCGTGCAGAGGGTCGGCCGACGGCCGCGCACGAGCGGGAGCGGCGCCGGCTGGAGAAGGCGGTACGGGCCCGCACGCTGCGGACCCTGGGAACGGTCGGCAGCCAGGCCGAGCGGTTTCACCTCGACGAGCTGCTCGCCGGTCTCGGCGAGACGCGGCTGGTCGAGCTGGTGGAGGTCGACGGCGTGCTGCACGCCATCGTCGTCGCGGGCGGCCGGGTGCGGCGGCACACCGTCGGAACGATCCTGGCCGCCGAACGGGAGGTGGATCTGGTCCGCTTCACGCTGCGCCGGGTCGCCTACGGCCGGCCGTTCGGGCCCGCCGGCGCCGCCCTCGACCAGGCGGGCCGGCGCCTGCAGGAGGCGGTGCTCGGGCCGGCCGTGGCCGACCTCGGCGACGGGCCGCTCGCGATCGTCCCGCCCGGCCGCCTGCACGCGGTGCCCTGGGCGGTCTGCACGTCGCTGGCCGACCGCGTGGTCAGCGTGGCGCCCTCGGCCGCGACCTGGCTGCGGGTGCGCCGGGCCCGACCGCCGGCGGGGCGCCGCGTCGCGCTCGCGGTCGGCCCCGGCCTGGGGGCGGGTGGGGCCGAGGTGCCCTTGCTGGCGGAGCGCTACCCCGAGGCCACCGTGCTCGGCGGCGGCACGGCGACCGCCGAGCGGGTGCTCGCCGCCATCGACGGCGCCTGGCTGGCGCACGTGGCGGCACACGGCACCTTCCGGGCCGACAGCCCGCTGTTCTCGGCCCTGTGGCTGGACGACGGGCCGCTGACCGTGCACGACTTCGAGCGGCTGCGCCGCGCGCCGTACCGGCTGGTGCTGTCCAGCTGCGACTCCGGGGTCGCCGCGCCGGTCGGCGCCGACGAGCTGCTGGGCCTGGTGAGCGCGCTGGTGCCGCTCGGTGCGGCCGGCATCCTGGCCAGCGTCGGCCCGGTCAACGATGCCGCGACGGTGCCGCTCATGCTGGCCCTGCACGACCGGCTCCGGGCCGGCGCCACGCTGGCCGAGGCGCTCCGGCAAGCCCGCGCCGACGTCGCGGACGATCCCACGGCGGTCGCAACAGGACAGTCGTTCCTGGCCCTCGGGCTGTGACCCCTTAGCCGTCGGCGAGCAGCTTGCGGTAGACCTCCTCGTACCGGGACACCATCACCGGCACGTCGAACTCGTTCTCGGCCCGCTGTCGGCAGGCGTGCTGGTCGAGGCCGGTCACGGCCTCCAGGGCCGCGGGTAGGTCGGCCTCGTCGTCGCGCAGCACGCCGGTGACCCCGTCTGTCACGATCTCCGTCGGCCTGCTCGCCGGCCACCGGACCGTGCACGGTCACCAGCGTCGGCACGCTCCGGCCACGGGCGAGCAACGGCCCGGCGAAGGAGTGGTCGTGCACCAGGTCGACCTCGATCCGGTCCAGCGCGTCGGCGACCCGCGCCGCGTGCATCAGCTCGGGGCCCGACTCGCCGATCCGGTGCGTCGGCGGGTCCTCGTACGTCAGCGTGAAGTTCGCTGCGGTGCCGTCCATGCCGGAGCCGAACAGGTGGACCTGGTGCCCTCGCGCGACCAGCCCGTCGGCCAGGTCGGCGCAGATCGTCTCGATCCCGCCGTAGCCCTGCGGGGGCACCTCCAGCCACGGAGGCACGACGATCGCGATCCGCAGTGACTCCTCGACCAACGTCGTCCTCCGTTGGACCCCTTGCGGTCCCGCCCCACTCTCCGTTACCCCGAGCGGGGCTCCCCGCACGTCTTCGCCCGCATCGGGGTCGGGTCGCGCGATGCCGAAGCTCGACAGCCGGTGCGGGTTGGGGGCAGGCCGGGCATTATGTCGCTGTGATGGCATCCGAACCTGACCTGTCCGGGTACGAGGTCGACTGGTCGCGCCTCGCCGACCGTCTCGCCACCGTCGCGCGCCACGACGCCGGGTGGTATGTCGCTCTGGCGGCGGCGCTGGTCCGGCCCACCGACCGGATGGCGGTGGACGTGGGCTGCGGCGGCGGTGGGATGGCGATCGCGCTCGCCACCGCGGCGCCCGGCGGCGCCCGCGTCATAGCCGTCGACGGCGACGAGGCGGTGCTCGCCGGCGCCCGGAAGAACGCCCTGGCCGCCGGCGTCAGCCTGCAGTTCGTGCAGGCCGACATCGCCGCTGGCCTGGCGGCGCTGCGGGATGCCGTCGGCGCGCCGGCCGACCTGGTGTGGGCGTCGGCCGTCGTGCACCACGCGCCCGACCAGCAAGCCGCGGTGGCCGACCTGGCCGTGCTGCTGGCACCCGGCGGGCGCCTGGTCCTCGCCGAAGGCGGGCTGCGGCCCCGGCACCTGTCCTGGGACGTCGGGCTCGGCGAGCCCGGGCAGGAGATGCGGCTCGACGCCGCGCAGGACCGCTGGTTCGCCGGGATGCGTGCCGCGCTGCCCGGAAGCGTCTCGATGCCGTACGGCTGGCCGGAGGCGCTGGGCAGGGCCGGCCTGGTCGAAGTGACCACCCGGAGCACGCTGCTCGAGCGGCCCTCCCCGCTGGTGGCGGGCGACCAGGCAACTGTGGTCGAAGGGCTGCGCTGGCGGGTGGATCGGCTGCGCGGGACCGGCCTGCTCGGCGCCGCGGACGAGCAAGCCTGGGAACGGCTGCTGGACCCGGCGGATGGAGCCTTCCTAGGGCATCGCACCGACCTGTACCACCTCGAGGCCCGCAGCATCCACATCGGACACCGTGAGCGGTGAGGTCGGCAGCCGCGGCCCAGCCAGAGCCGCCTACGCCTCAGCCCGATCTCTTCAGCTTGCCGTGCCGCTTCGCGTAGCGCTCGCCGGCCGAGAACAGGGTCAGTCCGATCGGGATGGACACCGCTCCGATCACGATGAGCAGCAGGAGCTCCCGGCCCATCGAGGTGAGGCCGGCACCGTCCAGGATGGCCGCGCGGATGGCACGCAGCGCGTAGGTCGCGGGCGAGATCGTGGCGATGGACTGCATCCAGGCCGGCAGCACGCTGATCGGGTAGTAGACGCCGGAGACCACGAGCAGCACGCCCTGGGCGACGAACCCGAGTTGGGCGCCCTTCTCCGGCGAGATCAGCGGCAGCACCGCGGTCATCATGCCAATGCCGACGAACGACACGCTGGCCACCAGCAGCACCACGACCGCGGCCACGAAGTTGGCGTGCGGCATCTCCAGGGGGAAGAAGAGGCCGACCACCCCGAACAGCAGCGAGGCCCGGATCAGCCCGTACAGCACGGCGAAAGCGCCCGCGCCGGCCAGGTGGGTGAACCGGCTCAGCGGAGCCATGAAGGTGTACTCGATCGTGCCTTCCCAGCGCTCCCAGGCCACCGTCTCGGTGAGGAACTCGAAGACGATCCCGAGGTACGCCCAGATGACCGCGCCGATGAGCAGGTACGTCGTCGCCCGTCCGACGTCGATCGTGCCGCCGGTCGCCTCGATGCCGTTGGCGATGAAGACGATCGTGAGCGTGTTCGCGACCGTCCAGACGAAGAACGCCACGTCCCACCAGATGTACCGGCGGGTGAGGTAGACGTTGCGCTCGATGATGCCGCCGAGCCCGATCAGCTCGTTGCGCAGCGCGTGCGGCACGCTCATCTCCCGCTCCTCCGCCGGTCCGGCCGTCGTTCCTCCGGCCGGGCAGCCTCCGTCGCTGGGCCCAACGAAAACGCTTCGCGTCTCCGCCAGGCCCGCTCGCGCTGCGAGCCCTCGCGCTCGCTCATCTCCTGCTCCTGCGCTGGCTCATCCGAACACGTCCCGTTCGTCGTCGTCCTCGTCGGTGTCGTCGGCCAGGTCGCTGCCGGTCGCGGCGAAGAATGCCTCTTCCATCGTCGCCGCGCCGTAGCGCCGCTTCAGCGCGGCGGGCTCCTCGAGGCTGAGCAGCCGGCCCCGGTCGATGATCCCGACCCGGTCGGCGAGCGTGTCGGCCTCCGCCATGTCGTGCGTGCAGAGCAGGATCGTCGCGTCGTGCGCGGTGCGGATCTCCCGGACGAAGACCTGCACCTCGAGCTTCGACCGCGGGTCCAGCCCGGTGGTCGGCTCGTCCAGCAGTAGCAGCACGGGGGCGGTGAGCAGCGCCCGGGCCAGCGCGACTTTCTGCTGCATGCCTCGGGAGAGGTTTTCCATCGGCTCCTGGCGACGGGCCTTGGGAAAGCCGACCCGGCCGAGGATCCGCGGGATCTCGTCCCGAGTCTGCCGCCCGGTCAGCCCGTAGAAGCGGGCGGCGTAGCTCAGGTTCTCCGCCGCCGACATCTTCTTAAAGAAGCTGGCCTCCACCGACACCCGGTTCACCAGCCGGCGCACCGCCCGCGACTCGCGCGCCACGTCATGGCCGAAGACCCGTACCGTCCCGCCGTCGTGGGTGAGCAGCGTCGACAGCACCCGGACCAAGGTCGACTTGCCGGAGCCGTTCTTGCCCAGGATCGCGACCGTCTCGCCCCGCTCGATGGTGAAGCTCACGCCGTCCAGCGCAGCCACCCGGCGGACCCGCGCCCCGGGCTTGCCACGCGGCGTCCGGCGGCGGAACTCCTTGCGCAGACCGACGACCTCCACGGCGGACGGCAGGTGCGCCGGAGCGGACGTGAGGACAGCGGCATCCGAGGGGTGAGACACGAAGGGCTCCATGGTTGCGAACGGGGCGCAGCACCGGGCAGAGGCGCACCACTGCAGGATCTTGTGTCAACCGCCAGGAGGCACGCACCGACGATAGAGTCCGGCCGCGGCCGGAGCCACCGAGTTTCTCGCGGCCAGCCGAGGCAGCGCCGCCGAAGATCCCTGGGCCGAGCGCCGTAGCTCCGCGCACCGGCACCCCGGTGCGGGGCGACCTACGATGGCGCGGTGGGCCAGCCCGAGGACTGGACGGAGCCGGGCGCTGGTGGCAGCGCAGGGCAGGGTCGCCCGCCTGGTGGTCGCCGGCGTCGGGCACCACGGCTCGGCCGGCTGACGCCGGCCCGATGACCCGAGAGGTGGGACGCAAGGTGCCGAAGCCGAACCGTGCGTAGAGTCCGTGCGCGTCGGCGGTGTGCAGTGCCCAGCGAAAGCCCTTGCCCGGTCCGCCGTCGATCATCATCGCGACGAGCCGCTCGCCCAGCCCCCGACCGCGAGCGCCCTCGGCGATGTAGACGTCGGCGAGGTAGGCGAACGCCACGCCGTCGGAGATGGCCCGGGCGAAGCCGACCATCCGTCCGGTGGCCAGCTCGTACACGCCGACGACCCGCCACGCGGCGGCCAGTTGACGGTCAACGGCGTCCTTGGTGCGCCACCGACCCCAGTACGCCTCCTGCGACAGGAACGACCACAACGCGTCGCGGTCCACCCGCTTAGGGTCGTCGTCCAGCTCGTAGCCGTTCCACCGGATGCTCATGGCCCTGCGGAGGGCTCCCTAACCGCCCGCCGCCTCGGCCGCGCGCTTGGCCATCTCCTCCGGTGGTACGTCCTCGACGCGGGACGCGACGCTCCACCGGTGCCCGAACGGGTCCTCGAACTGGCCGGTGCGGTCGCCGTAGAACTGGTTCTGCAGCGGCCGGAGCGCGGTCGCGCCGGCCTCGACCGCGCGGGCGAAGACGGCGTCGACGTCGGTGACGTAGACGCTGATCGTGACCGGCGTGCCGCCGTACGCCTTCGGCGCCCGGATGCCCATCTCCGGGTACTCGTCCGCCAGCATGATCACTGAGTCGCCGAGCTCGAGCTCAGCGTGGCCGATCCTGCCATCCGGATCGGGCATCCGCATCCGCTCGGTGGCGCCGAACACGGCGCGGTAGAACTCGATCGCTGCGGCTGCACCATCGACGCACAGGTACGGCACGACCTGCGGGTAGCCGTCGGGTATGGGCTTCACGGTGGACATGACACCTCCGGGTAGTCGGGCCGACGATCACCCTCCCCGCTTGGCCGCCCTGACCGCAGCGGACGGGCCTGACCGGCAGAGAACGGTAACCCAGGCGGCAAGGTGCGCGAGGCGGGGCGCGACCTCACGCCGGGACAACCCCCGTGGCATCGGTGGTGTGCGCCACGGGTATGACCGCCGTCGCCGTCGCCGTCGCCGTCGCCGTCGCCGTCGCCGTCGCCGTCGCCGTCGCCGTCGCCGTCGCCGTCGCCGTCGCCGTCGCCGTCGCCGTCGGCGTCGGCGTCGGTGCGGCTGGTGCCGGCCTGACCGGTCGGCGTGGCGCGGCTGGTGCCGGCCTGACCGGTCGGCGTCGGCGTCGGTGCGGCTGGTGCCGGCCTGACCGGTCGGCGTGGCGACCGTAGGCTCGTTGCCGATGCCGCCAGCGTGCTGACCGGAGGTGCCGCATGCCTGATCCGCGAGCCGGGCAGCCGGCCGAGCCGGCCGACCTGGTCGACGTGCCCCGGCTGGTCACCGCCTACTTCGCCGAGCACCCGGACCCGGGCGTCGCCGAGCAGCGCGTCGCGTTCGGCACCTCGGGGCACCGCGGGTCGTCGCTGACCTTGTCGTTCAACGAGGACCACATCCTGGCGACCAGCCAGGCGATCTGCGAGTACCGGGCGCGGGCGGGCACCACCGGCCCGCTGTTCCTGGGCATGGACCCGCACGCGCTGTCCGAGCCGGCGTTCGTCACGGCGCTAGAGGTGTTCGCGGCGAACGAGGTACGGGTGCTGGTCGACCCGCGCCGCGGCTACACCCCGACGCCGGCCGTGTCGCTCGCGATCCTCGCCCACAACCGGGACCGGGGGGGCGGCGGCGGGGGCGAGGCCGACGGGGTGGTGGTGACCCCGTCGCACAACCCGCCGACCGACGGCGGCTTCAAGTACAACCCGCCCAACGGCGGCCCGGCCGACACCGACGTGACCGGCTGGATCGCCGACCGGGCCAACGCGCTGCTCGAGGGCGGGCTGCGCTGGGTGCGCCGGATCCCGTACCCGCGGGCGCGCGCCGCCGACACCACCGGCACGTACGACTTCCTGGACGCCTACGTCGCAGACCTGCCGTCAGCGGTCGACCTGGAGGCGATCGTGTCGGCCGGCGTGCACATCGGCGCCGACCCGCTCGGCGGGGCCAGCGTGTCGTACTGGGGGGAGATCGGCTCCCGGCACGGCCTGGACCTCACCGTGGTGAACCCCCTGGTCGACCCCACCTGGCGGTTCATGACGCTGGACTGGGACGGCAAGATCCGGATGGACTGCTCCTCGCCGTACGCGATGGCGTCGCTGATCGCGAACCGCAAGGCGTACCAGGTCAGCACCGGCAACGACGCCGACGCCGACCGGCACGGCATCGTCACCCCGGACGCCGGGCTGCTCAACCCCAACCACTACCTCGCGGTCGCGATCGGCTACCTCTACCGGCACCGGGACGGCTGGCCGGCCGACGCCGCGGTCGGCAAGACGCTGGTCTCGTCCACCATGATCGACCGGGTCGCCGAGGACCTCGGGCGGCGGCTGGTCGAGGTGCCGGTCGGCTTCAAGTGGTTCGTGCCCGGTCTGCTCGACGGCTCGATCGCGTTCGGCGGCGAGGAGAGCGCCGGGGCGTCCTTCCTGCGCCGGGACGGCACGGTGTGGACCACCGACAAGGACGGCATCCTGCTCGCCCTGCTCGCCTCGGAGATCACCGCGACCACCGGCCGGTCGCCGGGCGAGCACTACCAGGACCTGGTCGACCGGTTCGGCGACCCGGCGTACGCGCGGATCGACGCGCCCGCAACCCGCGAGCAGAAGGCGGTGCTGGCCAAGCTCACGCCCGACAAGGTCACCGCCACCGAGCTCGCCGGCGGGCCGATCATCGACAAGCTGACCACCGCCCCCGGCAACGGCGCCCCGATCGGCGGCCTGAAGGTGGTCACCGAGCACGCCTGGTTCGCCGCCCGCCCGTCCGGCACCGAGGACGTCTACAAGATCTACGCCGAGTCCTTCCTCGGCCCCGACCACCTGCGCCGCGTCCAGGAGGAGGCCCAACGGGTCGTCTCCCAGGCCCTCGAATCCGCCTAATCGCCCGGGATCGGGCGAGCCGTGCGAAGTCCTGCCGATCCGGTTCACGGTCCGGTGTCCGGCTCAATGGCTACCGAGGTCGATCGACAGGATTCGGACGACACGGTGCGCGTCCCCATCGGGATTCGCTCGATACGCCGCGTGATACTCGTAGTCGATCCGACCGGCTCCGGTGATCTCATAATGAATGCGGCGGGACCAGCCGTCGTGGGCGCGACCGTACTTGCCCTTCATCGGGCTGCTGGTGCCGACCTTGGGCGGTCGGTCTGGCGTGCTGGCGACGTGATCCCAGAACTGTTGCGCATTGACGAGGCCGACGCGGCTCGCTAACTGCTCCCAGATCTCCGCGTACTGACGGTGTACGAGCACCCGCCATGACGGCGCCGTGGAGGGCTTGCCGCCCGGCCGCCTGGCTGAAACGAAGGGCCGGTAGGCGCCCGGGGCCGGGCGAGTGCTCATCACCCTTGATGGGGGTTTGCCGCGTGCTCGCCGTCATCCGCGGGCTCCTCCTCCTCGACGACGGTGGACGGCGGACCGGCCTCGACGAAGTCTTCGTCGCGTAGCTCGCCGGTGAGGACGGCCCGGCTCGCTGGATCGCTGAGGGCGCGCGCCGTACGGTGCCAGTCCTCGACCACCCTGATCACCACGGCGACGTCACGGGCCGCGGCTGCGCGAATCAGTGCGTCACCGAGCTCGCGCCGGAACTCGCCAACGTCGTCGTTGTCGAAGACGGCCGCCCAGGCAAGCACGCCGAGGTCCGCGGCCACTCGCTGATGATCTGGCCGAGCCAACGCGTTCTCCAGCACGAGGTACGCCAGGATCCAGTCGCGAAGCGCGGCCAAGGCGCGGTAGTCCGCTTCGCGAACCATGAGCAGCGACGTGCCGTCGGTGTCCCGCAGCCGCGCCTCACCGGACCGCGCCTGCGCGAGGAACTCCCGGCGACCCGTACCCGCAAGATCACTAGCTTGATACGTCCGGTCGGCTACAGCCATGACCCGTCCTTCTTGTCCAGGATCGTACGTAGGATATTGCCAGAGTACCCGAGCTACGCGCCGTTGCCCAGGTCGTGCAGCGCAAGTTGAGCCCACCGCTCCGGGAGGAACTCCTTGATCGGCCGGTCGGCGGCATCGGCCAAGCCTTCGGTCCGCCGACATGCGCGGTCGAGCAGAGACTCGAGGAGCCCCCGCCGTTGGCCGTGTGGCGACCTCAAGGCGACTGCCACGACGATGTGCCACATCGGCGGGACGAGGCCCCGACGGTCATCCCGACTGAGGATCGAATCGAGCAGCCGAGGGTCAGACCGCGCCATGACCTTCGCCAGGAGGAGCGCCTCTGCGGCTCTGTACAGGTCTAGTGGGAGCGCCTCCTGCTGCACGGCTCCAAGTGCTGACACCGCGACCTCATCCATCGTCCGACCCTGCGCCGCCGCGAGATCGGCGAGCAGATCGGCGGCGAGGTCGAGCAGGTCCGCCATCATCGCCGAGGAATCGGCGCTGCGAGAGTCGAGGGAGGGTTGAGCCACCGCCAAGTCGATCAGGCACCCGATGATCGATGTCGCCAGCACGCGCGTGCCGGTCGAGCAGGACGCCCGCGTGGACGTTGTGCCCCAAGACGCGAGCACTCACCAACTCGCCGGCAAGACCAGCGGCTTCGCGCTCATCCTCCATGCCGAGACGCTGCTACGTCGTCGCGCAGGCGAATCCCGTCTATCACAACGTGGCCAGCCGATGATCTAGCCGTCCCGCACCGGTCCCGTCGCGCGTGTCGGCACGTCCCCTCCTGCCGTCCTTGGGTCAATCTGATCTTCTCATCCCAACTGGGCGCCTCTGTACCAACCCCCGTGGAGCGGAGGCTGGACGAGCGGCATGGGCTCGCCGTGCGGAGCTCAGCGCCTGCGGGATCTGCTCTGTGCAGGCTGCTTGTGTGGGCCGGGCTTACGGGCGGCGGTGGGCGACGAGGGGGAGGACGGGTCCGGCGCCGCCGTCGCGGAGCAGGGCGGCGGCGACGGTGAGGGTCCAGCCGGTGCGGGCGACGTCGTCGATGAGCAGGACCGGGCCGGGGGGCAGCCGCTCGCTCGGATCGCGGGTGAGCGTGTCGAGCAGGTGGCGGACCCTGGTGGCTGAGGCACTGTCGGGTCCGGGGGGCGGCCCGTGCACCCGCAGCGGGTCGAGCAGGGGGAGCCGGCCGACCGCGGCCAGGTGCTCGGCCATGCCCAGGACGCGCCGTGGCCGGGAGCGGCTGGGGACGGGGACGACGGCGGCCGGGCGCTGGCCCCACTCCTTCGACCACCGGACCAGGACGTCGACCAGGGCCTGCCCCAGCTCCTCGCTCGGGGCCGCGTCGGGCGCGCCGAGCTCCGCGATCACCTCGCGCCAGGCCGGATCGTCGGCGAACGCGACCGCGCGGCCCGGCTCGATGCCGGTGATCCGGCCGCGGCGGCTCGTGCCGGACGGCCAGAGCTTGCGCGGCTCGAGCACGTGCCGGCGGCCGCGCAGGTGCCGGCGGGCGGCGGTGACCCGTTCGGAATCCGGCCGGTGTCCGGGGTGGGGCAGCTGCCCGGTGCAGACCGAGCAGCGACCGCAGGGGCCGGCGGACGGGTCGTCCAGGGCCTCGGTGAGCACCTCCATCAGGCAGCGGCGGCCGGCGGCGTACGCGCGCATCAGGCTGGCCTCGCCACGCCGCGCGGCGACGATCCGGTCGTACTTCTCGGCGTCGTACCGCCACTGGCGACCGGTGCCGACCCAGCCGGTGCCGACCCGGTCGACCGCGCCGTCCACGCGCAGCGTCTTGAGCAGGGCCTCGAGCCGGCCGCGGCGCAGCCCGGTCTGAGTCTCGATCGAGGGCACCGTCATGCCGCCGGCGCCCGCCTCGGCAAGCACCGCGAGCACCCGCCTGGCGGCGTCCGGGTCCGGGACGGTGGCGGTGGCGAAATAGTCCCAGATGCCGGGGTCAGACTCCGCGGCGGGCAGCAGCACGCCGGCGGCCGTGTCCAGCGCCCGCCCGGCGCGGCCGACCTGCTGGTAGTACGCGACGGGCGAGTCGGGCGAGCCGACGTGGACGCAGAAGCCGAGGTCCGGCTTGTCGTAGCCCATGCCGAGGGCCGACGTGGCGACCACCGCCTTCAGCCGGTTGTCGCGGAGCGCGGCCTCGATGCGGGCTCGCTCGTCCGGGTCGGTCTGGCCGGTGTACGCGGCGACCACGTGGCCCTGCCCGGCCAGGAAGTCCGCGAGCGAGGCCGCCTGGTCGACGGTCAGGACGTACACGATCCCAGACCCGGACAGCCGGTCGAGCGCGTCGGCGACCCAGGCGAACCGCTGCACGCCGTCGAGACCAGGCAGCACCGCCAGCCGCAGGCTCGCTCGGGCCAGCGGGCCGCGCAACGTGAGCGTGTCGGCCCCGAGCTGGGCGGCGACATCGGCGGTGACCCGCGCGTTCGCCGTCGCCGTGGTCGCAAGGACCGGACTGCCGGCCGTCATGCCGGCCAGCAGGTGCGTCAACCGCTGGTAGTCCGGGCGGAAGTCGAAGCCCCAGTCGGAGATGCAGTGTGCTTCGTCCACGACGAGCAGCCCGGTCTTGGCCAGCAGTGGCAGCGCCTGCTCCGCGAACCGCGGGTTCGCCAGCCGCTCCGGCGAGACCAGCAGGACGTCGAGCGTGTCGCCGGCGAGGGCGGCGAAGACCGCCTGCCAGTCGCCGAGGTTCGCCGAGTTGACCGTCGCCGCCCGCAGCCCGGCCCGCTCCGCGGCGGCTACCTGGTCGCGCATCAACGCCAGCAGCGGCGACACGACCAGGGTGGGCCCGCGCCCGGCCGCCCGCAGCGCGGCGGTCGCCGCCCAGTACACCGCGGACTTCCCCCAGCCGGTCGCCTGGACCAGCAGCACCCGGCGGCCGGCGACCAGCGCCTCCACCGCCTCCCGCTGGTCCGGCCGCGGCCGGGTGCCCGCGCCGGCCATCGCCGCCAGCACCCCATCCAGGTGCACCGCCGCGCTTCCCATCGCCTCCCCTTCACCCGTGCCGCGGATGGACACTCTGCCAGGACGGTCTGACGGAAGGCACCGGTGGCGAGCGGGGAGCGCAAGTCGGGTGGCGGCCACCCGGACCACGCCAGGGCCGTCGGGCATGTTCACCCGTTCGGGCGGAAACAGCGCTACCTTCTTCGACCGTGACGACCGATGCCAACGGGGGCGCGAATGGCCGGGACCTGTCGCGAGATGGCGTCCGGCCGCACTGTGGCGCCTTCCAGGCGGGCGTCTCCGCCGGGACGGTCCCCGCACCGCTGCGGGACCACGATCGGGCTGTCCCGTGGCGGCTCGGTCGGGTGACAGGGCCGCACGGGGCAATACGCCGGTTGCCGCAGGCGTCGCCCACACGGGCGACTGAGAGGGGGGCGGAAATGCGTGCCGGCTTGGTCAGGATGCGCGGCTTCGCCGTCGATGCCTTCGAACCGTTGATCGCCCTGCCAGTCCTGGCAGTGGTGCACCGGTTCGGTCTGCTCGGGCATTGGCCGATGTGGGTGTGGGTCGTTCTGGTGCTCGTCAACGCCGTCCTCCAGCAGTCGGGCATCCAGCGCTGGCTCGCTGGCGGGGACATGCGAGATCGGTTGTGGCTCCGGTTGGGCCTCCATCTGGGGTTGGTCACGATCGGCATGTACCTGGCTGGCTGGGGAGCGCTCCTGAGTTTCGCCTATGTCGTCGCCTTGTCCGTTCAGCTGCGCTGGTCCGGCGCGCGCGCATGGCGGCCCGCCGCCGTCTGGAGCGTGGTGGGGATCGCCTGCGGCCAGGCTGCGACCGCGCTGGGCTGGGTAGCGGGCTACGTCCCCGAGCCCGGCGCGCACGGGGTGGCGCTCCTCACCGCCCTGGGCACGGTGCTGATCTGCCGACTGCTCGGGCAGGCCGCCGAGCAGCGCGAGCACGCGGAGGCGGCGCTGCGGCAGAGCGCGGAGCGGTTCCGCGCGTTGGTGCAGGATTCCTCCGACGTGATCACCGTCGGCGACCAGGCCGGACGCATCAGCTATGTCAGTCCGGCGGCGGACCGGGTCATGGGCTACTCGTCGGACGACCTCTGCGGCAGCGCGTATTCGGGGTTGATCCATCCCGACGACCGGGCCGCCGCCGAGTCCATGCGCGCCGGCGTCCTGACCGACGACGGCGTCGAACACCGGACCGAGCTACGAGTCCGGCACTCCGACGGGAGCTGGCGCTGGCATGAGGTGACGGTGCGCAACCTACTGGGCAACCCCGCCGTGCGGGGGGTCGTCGCCAGCCACCGGGACGTGACGGAGCGCATCGCCATCCAGGAGCTACTGGCCTACGACGCCTCCTACGACGCTCTGACCGGGCAGCTCAACCGTGCAGCCTTCCTGCGTGGCCTCGAGCAGGCGCTCGCGGACGCCGAGCACCACCAGCGACAGTTGGCGGTCCTGTTCGTCGACCTGGACGGGTTCAAGCGGGTGAACGACACCTTCGGGCACGACGCGGGCGACGCTCTTCTCGTTGCGGTCGGCATGATGATCCAGCGCAACGTCCTCGGCTGCGACGCGGTGGGCCGGCTGGGCGGCGACGAGTTCGGTGTCGTGCTGACCAGCATCGAGACGGCGGAGGATGCGGAGGCCGTCGCCAAGCGGATCGTCGCTGCGATGGAACGGCCGCTCACGGATCAAACAATCCACGCCCGCGCCAGCATCGGCATCGCGATGTCCCGACCGGGCGGCGCGGATGCCAAGGAGTTGCTGCGCCGGGCGGACACGGCGATGTACCAGGCCAAGCGGCAGAGAAACAGCGGGTGGCAGCTCTACGTCGATGGCATGGCCGACTACGACGCGGACGCGGCGGCGCTGGAGAGCGACCTGCAGTCCGCGGTCCGGGGCGGTGAGTTGCGGCTGCAGTACCAGCCGATCGTCGCGCTCGGCAGCGGTGACCTGGTCGGCGTCGAGGCGCTGGTCCGCTGGGAGCACCCCAGCCGGGGATGGCTCGCGCCGCAGACCTTCATCCCGCTGGCCGAGCAGACCGGAACCATCGGCGAGCTGGGGGAGTGGGTGCTCGAGCAGTCGTGCCTGCAGGTACGCCGATGGCAGCAGCGCTTCCCGCACGACCGGCGGCTGAGCCTGAGCGTCAACCTCGCACCGGCCCAGCTGGAACGGGAGTCGTTGGTCGGGAGCGTGCTGAGGATACTTCACCGCACCGGGTTCGAGCCCGGTGACCTGGTCCTGGAAGTGACCGAGAGCGCGCTGGTCGACGACGAGTCGGCCAGACTGCAACTGGTCGCGCTGAGCGAGCAGGGCATTCGGATCGCCCTCGACGACTTCGGTACCGGGTATTCCTCGCTGCGCTACCTGACCCGATTGCCGGTCGACATCCTCAAGCTGGATCGCTGCTTCGTGGCCGAACTCAACGGAACCCCCGAAGGCTCCGCGGTGGCCGAAGCCGTTGTCCGGCTGGGCCAGATCCTGCACCTCGACACCGTGGCCGAAGGCATCGAGAACGCAGCCCAGGCCGGCGAGTTGACACTGATGGGGTGCCGGGCCGGGCAGGGCAACCACTTCTCCCAACCACTGGACGCAGCCCGCATCGAGGCGCTCCTCCTCGACCCGACGCAGGACCTGCCCAAGGCAGGCATCGCCGAAGCGATGCGCCTGCGGGCCAGCCAGCCGGGCGAAGGCAACGGGCAGGGAGCCTCGGTGCGGCAGCCGGTGGGCCGGGCGAGTGAAGCGGTCCAGCGACGCACAACCCATGCGTACCCGTGAGGTGGTCGACGGGCCCAACCTGCCGAGCGCTCACCATGAACCCGGGGTCGTCCGCTTTGGACGGCCTCACCGTGAACGGACGGTGAGCTACGGTTCAGTCGGCGAGCAGGCCGCGGCGGTGGGCGTCGGCGATCAGGGTGTCGGCGAGCGGGCCGAGGGACGGCCAGAACTGGTCGATGGCGGACATGATGCGGCGTTCCTGCGTGACGGTGACGCCTCGTTCGGCCCAGGCGGCGCCGTCGGAGGCCCAGTGCAGCAGCAGGGGCTGGAGGCGGTCGATGGCGCGGGCGAACCGGGCGTCGTCGGTGCGGGCGTCCTCGAACTCGTGCCAGAGGAGCAGCAGGTGGCCGCCCTGCGGGGCGGGGAGGCGGCCGAACAGGCGAGCGGCGGCATGCTCTTCGGCGGCGACGATGTCGAGCCGGAGTTGCTCGTCGTAGATCGGCACGTCGCCCGCCTCGACCTCGACGATGTCGTGGATCACGAGCATGGTCACGACGCGGCTCAGGTCGACCTCGGGCGCGTGGTCGGCGGCCAGGACGACGGCCATCAGCGCGAGGTGCCAACTGTGCTCGGCGCTGGACTCGCCCCGGCTGCCGTCCAGCAGCCGGTTCACCCGGGTGATCCCGGTCAGCCGGTGCGACTCCAGGAGAAAGTCGAACTGCCGGCGGGTGTGGTCGGGCACGGGCAGGGCGTCCAGCGGCGGCGTCACGGGAGTCATTGTTGCGGTCCCGACCGTGCGTCAGCATATATTGACGGTCACGGTGGCGTCAGCATATGCTGACGGGCGTGAAGATGACGGCAGAGATCGCGGAGGGGGCGGCCAGCAACGACCCGGACGTCGGGCTGCGGGCCGTCGCGGCGCTTCGGGCGCTGACCGAGCAGCTGGAAGTGCTCCAGGTCGACAACGCCCGCACGCTGGGCTGGTCGTGGCAGGAGATCGCGGCCCGGCTCGGGGTCACCAAGCAGACCGTGCACCGCAAGCACGGCCGGCGGATCGGGAGGCGGTGAGATGTTCGAACGGTTCACCGGCGAGGCGCGGGCGGTCGTCGTCGACGCCCAGCAGCAGGCGCGCCGGCTTGGACATCACTACATCGGCTGCGAGCATCTGCTGCTCGCGCTCGTCTCGACCGAGACCGAGGCCGCCGCGGCAATGCGCGCCCGGGGTGTCACCCCGGAGCGGGTCGGGCAGGCCGTGTCCCGGCTGGTCGGCGGCAACTTCTTCGACAGCCTCGACCGGACCGCGCTGGCCTCGATAGGCATCGATGTCGATGCCGTGCGCAGCCGAATCGAGGCGGCGTTCGGGCCGGACGCCCTCGCGTCGTCGCGCTGCGGCCCGGTTCGCCGGCGGCGCCCGCGGCGCTGGCCACGATGGCGGCGCTCCCGTCGGTGCGCTCGGCGCGACGCCAGCGGCTCCGGGCATCTCCCGTTCACCGGCAATGCCAAGAAATGCCTCGAGCTCTCGCTTCGGGAAGCGCTGGCGCTGCGCAGCGGGCACATCGGCCCCGAGCACCTCGCGCTCGCCCTCACCTCCATGAGCACCGGACTCGCCCCGGACGTCTTCGCCGCGATCGGCGTCTCGCCGGCCCGGCTGCACACCGAGCTCGCCGGCCGCTACCGGCAGGCCGGCTGACGCGCCGTCCCGATAGGACAGGACACCCCTGGGGGTGTCTCGTGGATCTTGGTGGATGGCCACGGCGATCCAGGCGGCGTCCGGCAAGGCGGAGGAGGAGCCGATACCGGGGTTGTATCGGCGACGACGACAACGCCGCCGGTCGTCGTCTGGGCGTCGTGGGCGCCGCCGAAGATCTACGAGACACCCCCTAGGGCCTACGCTCGCGGCATGCAGGCTTCGCTCGTCGAGCAGGCGGCCGGCTGGGCGGCGGTCGGGTTGGCCAACATCGTTCGGGAGTACCCGAACGAGATCCGGCACACGATGAGCGGCCCAGACGACCGCCCGCTGCCGCGGGAGATCCATCCGGCCTTCTACGGGTCCTACGACTGGCACTCCTGCGTGGAGATGCACTGGATGCTGGTGCGGCTGCTCCGGGTGGTGCCCAACGCCGTGCCGGACGCCGAGGTGCGCGCCGCGCTCGACGCGCACCTCACCCCGGAGGCGCTGGCCGCCGAGGCGGCTTACCTTGCGGGGCGGCGGTCGTGGGAGCGCCCGTACGGCTGGGGCTGGGCGCTCGCGCTCGCCCACGAAGTGTCCATGTGGGACGACCCGGACGCGGCGCGCTGGGCGAGGGCGATGCGCCCACTCGGTGACGTTCTCAGCGCGCAGCTCGCCGGCTGGCTGCCCAAGGCGGGCTACCCGGTGCGGCACGGCGTGCACACCAACTCGGCGTTCGGGCTGTCCTTGGCGTTGGGGTACGCCCGGGATTTCCACCCCGGGCTGGCGGCCACGATCGGTGCGGCCGCAGACCGGTGGTTCGCCGGCGACGCCGACTACCCGGGCGGCTACGAACCGTCCGGATCGGACTTCCTGTCCCCGGCGCTCACCGAGGCCGAGTTGATGGCTCAACTGCTGCAGCCGGCCGACTTCGCCGACTGGCTGGGCCGTTTCCTGCCCGGCCTGGCCGACGGCAGGCCCGCGGCATTGTTCGCACCGGTCGACGTGAGCGACCCCACCGACGCACAGATCGCCCACCTGCACGGGCTGAACCTCAGCCGCGCCTGGTGCTGGCGCCGGCTGGCCGACGCGCTGCCCGGCGGCGACCCCCGGGTGGCGGTGATCCGGGCGGCGGTGGAGCGCCACGCCGACGCGTCGCTGGCGCAGGCCGCGGGCAGCGACTACATGGTCGAGCACTGGCTCGCCGCCTACGCCGTACTGCTCCTGCCGACCTGACGGCCGGCGGCGGGTCACCCGGGCGCCGGCCCGCGAGTGTGCCGCGACCGCCGCCGGCGGTTCAGCGGGCGCCGATGTCCTCGTACCACAGGTCCGGGTGGGCGGCGACGAAGTCGGCCATCAGGTTCTGGCAGGCGGCGTCGTCGAGCACGGTGACCTCCACGCCGGCGGCGGCGAGCCAGTCGTGCTGGCCGGTGAACGTGCGGGCCTCGCCGACGACGAGGCGCGGGATGCCGAACTGCCGGACCAGGCCGCTGCAGTACCAGCACGGCGACAGCGTGGTCACCATGGTGGTGCCGCGGTAGCTCGGCTGCCGGCCGGCGGCGCGGAAGGCGGCGGTCTCCGCGTGCATCGACGGGTCGCCGTCCTGGACCCGACGGTTGTGCCCCCGCCCCAGCAGTTGACCGTCCCGGCCGAACAGTGCCGCGCCGATCGGGATGCCGCCCTCCCGCCGACCGGCCACGGCCTCCTCCAGCGCAACGTCGAGCATTCGCCGGGGATCGGGCCGATCGTCGACCGGGCCGCTCGTCATCGCGACCAGATCACGATGCCGAGGCACATCTCGTCGCTGCTGCCGTCGCCCCAGACCACGTAGCGCGGGGGGAGCGGCCGGAGCTCGGGTAGCTGCCGGCGCAGGGTGGCGTCGTGGGTGCAGGTGACCCGGTAGCTGTCGCCGGGCTTCACCCGGACCGGTCGGGGCAGCGCCCGGGCGCCCTGGTCGTGGAAGTTGTAGACGGGGACGTCGAGCAGCCTCCGCGCCCTCGGTGTGCCGGGGTTGAGCTCCACGGTGATCGAGCGCCCGAGCAGGTGCATGTGGCCGGCGACCGCGTACACGGTGCCAGCCGCCCGCACCGTGCGAACGCAGTGCTGGGTGGCTGCGGCGACCGGCGTCCTGCCGCCGTTGCAGAGCAGGTTCAGACCGGCCACAATGGACCCGGCGGGGTAGCCGAACCGGTGCATGACGTCGAGCACCGCCAGCTGCCGGTCGCACAGCGCGCCCGACTCGCCGGTCGCGCACGGCAGCTCGACCGGCGCCGGGAGCAGCGTGGTCTGCAGCGGGTGGAGGCCGGTCTTGCCGTCCATCAGCCGCAGCCGGATGCCGGACCGGTCCGTGCCGGCCGGCTTCCCGCCGGTGGCGAGCAGGTTGTAGTGCACCTGCATGATGAGTTGGCTGCCGGGCTGGAGCAGGAAGCCGGTGCCGGGCGGGCTCAGCCGCTCGGTGCTGCCGGGCGCCCAGGCGGCGACCCACGCCGCGCCGGGGTCCTGCTGCCCGCGCCGGCCGCGGGCCTCCTCGATGCCGGTGCCGCCGAAGCAGGTCCAGCCGTCCCCCGGGGCGGCGGCGTCCAGCCGGTGGGCCTCCGCGACGTCCGCCGGGTCGACCCGGAAGAAGATCGCGTGATGCACGACGGCGGCGTTCTGCGGCAGGAACTGGCTGCCGGTCAGGAACGTGCGCTTGGCGAAGCGCGGGTCGACGAGGAAGCAGCGGTAGTCGTCGGTGCCGCCGTTGGGCGGCGCCGGCTGGTACGGCCGGGGCGTCGCGAGGTGGACGAACCACTCACCGGCGCGCAGCGGCGCCGCCGGCGGCGGGCTCTGCTGCGTCCCGTGGCTGCTGTGGGCCGCCGCGCCGGCCGGCGCGCCCGGAGCGGCCGCCGCCGGCTGCGCCCGTTCGGCGGTCCGGGCGCCCCCGCTGCACCCGGCGGCGAGGACGACGGCGACGGCAGCGGCGGCGACCGCGGCCGGCCGGACCGGATGCCGCAGCTGCTGGCTCATACCTCGCGACGGTAGGCGACCGGACACGTCCTGGCCATGCCCCCCCAGGCGCGGCGAGTTTGGGGTATCCCTAGGAGGGACCGGCGTTACGACCGGCGAAACCCGGCTGGCCGTGATCGGCGAGCATCGTGGGTAGCCTCTCTACCTGCGGTTTCGGGTCAGCCGGGCCATGACGAGCGCCCGTGGGGCCATTCTGCCCGCTCCGGTCGACCGACATGAGCAGAGGGGCTCCTTCGAGGTGGTGCGTGGTCAGAGACCGCCGGCCTCGAAGGAGCCCCGCCCGTCCCGGCGGAGCCACCCGGATGGTGAGTTTCAGTGAGCAGCTCTGGGGCGACTCACGCGAGTGCCGTCACGATCGGTAATTGCCGCGGAGGAAGAACATGTCGTCCGTCCAGTACTGGCCCGGCAGGTTCTTGCCACACACGACAGTGCGCAAGACCTGGTCGGCACGAATCGACAGGCACCTGCTGGTGGCGATGTCCAGGTAGACGACCGGCCACTGCGCCTCGTCGGCCGGTGGGTTCTTCAGCGCCGGCGTGACGCGGATCCATGACTGGTACGCATCTGCCTTCAGACAAGGCATGGTATAGACCATGCCAACCTTGTTGCTGTCCAGGCAGAGCCCCGTCTGCCGGTTTGCCAGCCGGTACTCGTTGGCGAACGGCCTGAGGGTCTCACCCTCCAGCCGCAGCGACGGCGCCTCCGACCAAGACTGCCAGCGGCTGTAGTTGCAGTCGAGACTGTAGGCCTCGCCGCCGGTCCAGAACTCGGCGTGGTCGTTGCTGTCGACGCACCGACCCGTCGGCACACTGCGGATGCTCGCGGTGCCGCCCGGCGGCACCGCGCTGATCCACCGCGAGCCGCCGGTGATGGCCGACAGCGTTTCGGTGGTGCTGGTGCCCATGGTCTTGCCGGCGGGCGCATGCCACCCGGCCGTCGGGACGGGAGCGGGCGCAGCGGCATCCCCCGCCACCGATCCTGCCGCGGGCGAATCCCTCCCGCCGGTAGCTCGCTGTGCCATCGCTGGCACCACTGCGACCGCCGCTACGGTGGCGAGTGCGGCGCCGGATAGGGCGATGGCCCAAGAGCGGCTCATCCTCATATGAGTCCCTTCTACGGTTGTGTCTGACGAACGTCATATCCACCTACGTCGGCCGCATCGGAGAACGTTCGATTCGAGTTCACAGGACAGGTGCCGGGGCCGCTCGCGCAGGCCGAGCGCCGATCGTCGGACACGCTTCGCGGTCTCGCCGCCTGGCTGGGTGTCCAGGCCAGCCACACCAGGTACCCCGAATACACCAGCCACCTAGACTCGGTAGAGCACGTCGCAGTACGTGCGCAGGATGTCCTCGACGTCCCCGCTGGTCTCCGGCGCGGCCGCCATGCCGTAGACAGGGGCGGTCAGCCCGCCGGGCTCGCGTCGCGCCTCCTCGGCGCAGCCGCGCAGGTCGGCGAGGAACCGCTCGGCCACCCCGTCCTGGGTGTGCCGCAGCGTCACGCACAGGTGCACGGCCGGCGGGCGCTGCAGGCCGTTGAGGCTCCACCCGCGCTTGGTCATCCGGTCGTAGACGTCGTAGATATCGGCCTCGTCCGAGGTGAACGCGATGACCCACAGCGGGTCGCCGAGCACCCGCAGCCCGGGAACCGCCGCGATGCCGGCGCGCACCGCCGCGGCGGTCTCCAGCACCCGCCGGGTCGCGTCCAGGTACCCGTTCTCGCCGGTCGTCACCATCGCCGCCCAGGCCTGCGCGGGCAGCGCACCGGGCCGGCTGCCGGCGAACGTCGGCGAGAAGTACAGCCCGCCTGGCCAGTCGGTGGTCGTGTAGAACTGCCGGTCGCGCAGCCCAGGGTCCCGCCACAGCAGCACCGAGGTGCCCTTCGCACCGAACCCGAACTTGTGCGTGTCGCAGGAGATGGACGTGACGCCCGGGACCCGGAAGTCGAACGCCGGCACCGGGTAGCCGAGCCGCTCGGCCCAGGGCAGGACGAAGCCACCGAGGCAGGCGTCGGTGTGGAAGCCGACCCCGCGTTCGGCGGCGACCGCGGCCATCTCCGCGATCGGGTCGGCGACCCCGTGCGGGAACTGCACGGCCGACCCGACGACCGCCACCGTCCGCTCGCCGACCGCGGCCCGGACCGCCTGGGCGTCCGCGCGCATGTCCGCGCCCACCGGGAGCTTCACCAGGCGGATCCCGAAGTACTGGGCCGCCTTGTCGAACGCGGCGTGCGCCGTCTCCGGGAGCACGACCTCGGGCTCGGTGCCGCCGCGGGCGGAGCGGGCCTGGTCGCGGTAGGTCCGCATCGCCAGCAGGATCGACTCGGTGCCGCCGGAGGTCACCGTGCCGCAGGCGCGTGGCGCGGCCGCGGTGCCGCCGTGCAGCATGGCCGAGGTCATCGCGACGACCTCGGCCTCGAACTTCGTGATGCTCGGCCACAGGTCGGCGTGCAGCGGGTTCCCCTGGCTGAACAACGCGTAGACCTGGTTGAGGAAGTCGATGTGCTCGCGGCCGCCGTGGTAGACCGCGCCGGAGGCGAAGCCGTCTTCCCACCGGGAGCGCTCCCCGTCGGCCAGGCCGGTCAGCTCGGCGAGCACGGCCGCCCGGTCCAGGCCGCGTTCGGGCAGTCGCGAGTGGACCGGGTACCGGCCGCGGTACGGCTTCAGGTCCGGCTCGAGCATCGCGGCGACCGCCTCGCGCTGTGCCGAGTCCATTCGAGACTCTCCTCTCAGTGCCCGTTCAGCCGGGCGTAGATGGTCCTGTTCCGCTTGTACAGGCGCTTGAAGGCGCCGTACAGGTCGTCGTAGAGGCCGCGGTTACCCGGGTCCGGCTCGTACTCGGCGGTGATCGGCACCCGCCCGTCGAGGTCGTCGACATCGGCGAGACCGAGGGCGACGAACGCGACGAACGCGGCACCGCGCACGTTCACCTGCCGCGGTTCGGCCGCCTGCCGGACCGTACGACCGAGAACGTCCGCGTGGATCTGCGCCCACAGGGCGGACTTCGCGCCGCCGCCGACGAGCGTCAGCGCGGGCAGCCTGCGCCGGGTGAACCGCTCGACCGCATCGAGCAGCCAGCGCGAGTTGTACGCGACGCCCTCGTAGACCGACCGCACGACCTGCTCGGGGGTCACCGCCAGGGAGAGGTTGTGGAAGCCGGCGCGCACGGTGTGGTCGTCCACCGGGGTGCGCTCCCCGTTCAGCCACGGGGTGAAGATCACCTTGCCGGCACCGGCCGGCGCCGTCGCGGCGGCGGCGTCGAAGGCCCGGTAGACCTCGTCCGCGCCGGCGGCGGCGCCCAGTCCGGCCGGGCGGGCGAGCATGGTGTCCTTCAGGAACGTCAGGCAGGCGCCGGCGGTCTCGTGCTCGTTGGCGATGAAGTACCGGCCGGGGACGGCGGCCGGCAGTGTGGTCTGGTTGTGCAGCACGTCGGTGCGCTTCCACGGCACGTGGCAGGACAGCCACGACGAGGTCCCCAGGTAGAGGTGGCCGGCGTAGTCGGCGACCGCCCCGGAGCCGACCACGGCGGACGGCACGTCGCCGCTCGCCGTCACCACCGGCGTGCCGGCCCGCAGCCCCCACTCGCCGGCCACCGCGGGCAGCAGTTCGCCGACCACGGTGGCGGACGGCACCAACTCGGGCAGCCGGTCCCGGGGCAGCCCGGAGATGCGCAGCAGGTCGTCGTCGTAGCGGA
>Ga0210378_10000346_pt1 | contig 23116 bp, 21 predicted proteins | sample PLM1_60_b1redo_FD_155465 | JGI IMG/M metagenome (GOLD analysis project Ga0210378, IMG submission 155465) | Groundwater sediment microbial communities from an aquifer in East River, Colorado, USA - PLM1_60_b1 redo | ecosystem: Environmental > Terrestrial > Soil > Riparian zone | place: USA: East...
AGCCCACTCCCGCCCCTTCAAGCAGAATGTCCGGCTTCGACCAGTAGCGGATCATACGACAGTGGCGTCCCACCCAGAGCCGTAGCGAGCGGACTGGACGGCGTGGACACTCACGTCGGAAATAGGCCTGTGGGTGCCAGTTATTCGGTCACATTATGCGACCTGCGCATACTCATGGATCAGCCCACCGAGTCGATCTCGTTGCACGACGCCTCCAGCCGGCAGGATGACGGGTGGTTCGGCGGGCCCGAGCGGTGATGCCTGCCCCAGGGCGCGGTGCGGGCGGTGGCCGTTGTAGTGGTCGGCGTACTCGGCCAGCACAGCCCGGAGCTGCCGGCATCCGAAGACGAGCATCCGGTCAAGCAGCTCACGGCGAACGGTGCCGACCCACCGCTCCGCGGAGGCGTTCGCCCGCGGCGCCCGCACCGGCGTGCGCAGCACCCTGAGTCCCTCGGCAGCAAAGACCGCATCGAACGTGGCGGTGAACTTCGCAGCCCGATCGCGGACCAGAAACCGGAACCGGCCGACGCGGTCCCCGACTTCGATGAGGAGATTCCGGGCCTGCTGGGCCACCCACGATCCCACCGGATGCGGCGTGACCCCGAGCACGTGGACTTGGCGGGTGGCGACCTCGACCACGAACAGCACGTACAGCCGTTTGAGGAACACAGTGTCCACGGTGAAGAAGTCCACCGCCAGCACACCCTTGGCCTGGGCCCGGAGGAACTGCCGCCAGGTCAGGGCCGACCGCTTGGGCGCCGGAGCAACGCCGGCACGGTGGAGGATGGTCCATCCGGTGCTGGCCCCGATGCGGTACCCGAGGCGGCACAGCTCGCCGTGGATGCGGCGGTAGCCCAAGTCGAGTTCTCCCTGGCCAGCCGCAGCACCAGAGACTGGATCTCCGCCGCCACTGTGGGGCGGCCGCGGCGGTGTGGATAGGTCCAGCGGCGCCGAACCAGGTCGCGATGCCATCGCAGTAAGGTTGCCGGCTGTACGAACAGGCCGCGCCAGATTGGGTTGGGCAGCATCCGCGAAGGCCCGGCCAGCACCGCTCGGTCGGCCCAGTCGATCCGGGACCGGCTACCTGTCGGCGGAGCACCGCGACCTCGTGCCGCAACACCAGCAGCTCCGCGTTCTTGGTCGCTGAGCGCCGCGTCAGCAGCACCAGCCATCCCAGCACCTGGCAGAAGATCAGATAGAGCAGTCGTAGCGCCATCCGCCGATCATCTGCGTCAGCGCCTCCTCGGCGAAACCGCAGCTCGGAGCCTACGTGCGACCCAGGCCTGCATACGGCAGGCCTGAAGCGGAGGGGTCTGGGATGCCCGGTGTGGGTGGTTGGCGCACAGGTGGGTGGTTGGCGCCCGGTATGATCCGGTCATGCCAAGTGCGGATGCAACAATCAGCTGCCAAGTGCAGATTCCGACGGTCTGGACGAAGTGGCAAACTATCTCCCTAACCGGGCTGCGGGAGGGAGCGGTGACCGAAGCTCAACCGGCACCAGGGGGTGGCCCGACCGTCCGCCGCATGCTGGTCGGCGCGCAGCTCCGCCGGCTGCGCACCGAGCAGGGCATCTCGCGCGAGCAGGCCGGCCAGGCGATCCGGGCGTCGGAGTGGAAGCTCCACCGGCTGGAGAACGGCCAGGTCGGCTTCAAGGACCGCGACATCACCGACCTGCTACGCCTCTACGGCGTCACCGACCCAGACGAGGTCACCGCCCTGGTGGTGCTCGCCCACCAGGCCAACGAGCCCGGCTGGTGGCAGCCCTACGGCGACCTGCTACCGCAGTGGTTCCGGGCCTATGTCGACCTGGAGTCGGCGGCGGCGGTCATCCGCGCCTACGAGGGCCAGTTCGTCCCCGGCCTGCTGCAGACCACCGACTACATGCGCGCGGTGATCGGCGGCGCCTACCTGGGCGCGGCGCCGGAGGAGGTGGAACGGCGGGTCACGCTGCGGCTGGGCCGCCAGCAGCTGCTGCAGCGGCCAGACGGCCCGCGGTTGTGGGCGGTGGTGGACGAGGCGGCATTGCGCCGGCCGGTGGGCGGCCCCGAGGTGATGCGCGCCCAGCTGGAGCGGTTGATCGACGCCACCCGGCTGCCGAAGGTGACCTTGCAGATCCTGCCGCTTGGCGCCGGCGCGCACCCGGCCATGGTCGGCGCGTTCAGCGTCCTGCGGTTCGCCGACCAAGAGCTGCCGGACGTGGTTTACCTGGAGCATCTGACCAATGCCGTCTACCTGGACAAGCGCGAGGACCTCGACCAGTACCTGCACGTGATGGAGAGCATCAGCGTCCGCAGCCAGCCCCCGGACAAGACCGCGGAGCTGCTGGCCAAGATCGTCAAGGAGGAAGAGCGGTAGCGATGGTTGCCGCGTCGTACGTCGTGGAGGCGTGCAGCCGTGGGTGGACTCGACCCCGCGACCAGCAGCGCCGACCGGTGCTGATGCGGCACCCCAGGTGTCGATGCGCCCGAGTGCACCACCAATCTGCCGGAGGGCAACGATCATGACGCACAGCCGCGGCGCAGCCGGTGCCGCTCCGGACCGGCTGCCCCAGGAGATCAACACCAACGTGGCGCATCCCGCGCGGGTCTACGACTACTGGCTGGGCGGCAAGGACAACTTCCCTGCCGACCGCGCCCTCGCCGAGCACATCATGCAAGCCATCCCCACCATGCGCGCCATGGCACAAGCGAACCGCGCGTTTCTGAGCCGGGCGGTCCGCTACCTGGCCGGCGAGGCGGGGATCCGGCAGTTCCTGGACATCGGCACCGGCATTCCCACCAGCCCCAACGTGCACGAGGTCGCGCAGGCGGTGGCACCCGACGCCCGGGTGGTGTATGTGGACAACGACCCGATCGTGCTGGCCCACGCACGCGCGCTGATGGCAAGCCAGAACGTCGGGGAGACCGCGTTCATCCTCGCCGACCTGCGCCATCCACAGGCGATCCTTGACCACCCGACCCTGAAGGCGACGCTGGATCTCACCCAGCCGGTGGCGCTGATGATGGTGGCGGTCCTGATGTACTTCCGTGACACCGAGGACCCCAACCCCTACGGCATGGCCGCCACGCTGCTGGACCGGCTGCCGTCCGGCAGCTACCTGGCGGTCACCCATCCCACCGCCGACTTCGACCCCCAGGCCATGGCCGGCGCCGTCGCCGCCGCCGAGCAGGCCGGCGTCACGCTGGTGCCGCGCAGCCAAGCCGAAACCGAGGCGTTCTTCACCGGCCTGGAGCTGGTGGAGCCGGGCGTGGTCCCGGTCCTTGCCTGGCGGCCCGACACCGAGCCGCCCACCGACCCCCACAGCGCCTACTACTGGGCCGGCATCGGCCGCAAACCCTAACCCGGTCCGGTCAGGTCTGCTCCGGCTGCGCCGTGACCGGCGGGTTCCCGTGCAGCGTGCTCACCCCGCTGACCCTGCTGGGCTCGGCCGGGCCGGGCGCGTCCCGGTTGCATCGCTGTTCTACGCGGGATGGGCTTGCCGAGCGCCTCGGTGGCGGTGGACCCTGCCGCGGCAGGGGGAGGGTGGGCGGCAAGCCATGCCAGCACCGCAGCGACCGCCTCGGTCTGCTCCTGCGCAAGGCGGCGGCCAGCCTCACCGCACAGCAGGTGCACCTCGTAGGTGAACCCTGGCGGCCCCAGTCTTGGCCGTCGGCCCGGGCCGGCGGCGGGCCCGCGTGCAGGTGGCCTGGGCCGAGGATCGCGATTGTGCATGCACGGCTCCTTACTCGTCCGCCGACGGCTTCTGACGCCGCTGGCCGAGACCCACGGCTGGAGGCGGTGGGGAGTATCGCACCCGATCCCGGTCGTGTCTCGATCACGCTGATGGCGCGTCCACGCGTGCGCCTACGCCGACGAGCGTCCAGCACCGATGACGATCCAATGCCGGGGCTGCAGACCGTGGTCGATCGTACCGCCGTGCTCATTCACGACTCGTTCACCAGCCGCTCAGGCACCCAGCGGATCAGGAACCTCACGCGGACATTCGGACCTGCAGGAGCTCGATACGGCTGGCCATGGCCAGTCAGCTCGCGGGGTCCAAGTCGCTGGTCGCGGCCCAGCCCATCTGTTGGCCTCGTGTCCAGGATTCGAACCTTGTGAATCCGGCAAGAACGCCGAGGACACGACCCTGCCGCAATATCGCTGCGGCCCGACGCTCGCCCAGTGTCCAGGCCAAGCGTCCGGCCGGTCGGACCTCCAAGTCAGGGTCGCAGCCCCAGCCGGGCCAGCTCCCCCACCAGCCACCTGCGGCCAACCCGAAGCTCGGCCCGCATCCGCTTCACCGACCACCCCTGCTCTACGTGCCGCGCCTTGAGGTAGGCGGCCAGATCCCCGAAGCCGAGTTCCGCCAGCCGCGCCGCCCGACGCGCCTGCCAGGACACCGACTGCACCCGACGCCCCGCCTCGGATGCCGCCCGCTCGGCGGGCGTTCGCCGCACCCTCCGGATGCCGTGGCGATCCAACAGCCGGCGTACCGTCAGCCGATGCGCCGCCAGCTCCGCGGCAACGTCCGCCAGCAGCCACGCCTGCTCCACCACTCGGTCGATCAGGTAGGCCCGCACGTTGGTGAAGCCCAGCGCGGCCACGCGGGCGGCGATCCGTTTCTCCGTGTACCGCCGCCGCTGTGCGGCCAGCCGCTGCGGCCGGGGTGCCAGCCGCACCCCGGACCGCGCTAGTGCCGCCTGCACCTGCCAGTCGGACAGCCCAAGATCTGCGGCAAGTTGCGGGACGCTGTGGCCAGCGTCACAGCGGGCCTGCAGGTAGGCCCCAAGGTCGTCGAGGCCAAGCGCGCCCGCGCGTTCTTGCAGACGCCGATCGCGGCCGTCATCGACGACGAACCCGCCCTCAAGGATCAGCCGGCGAGGCGTTTCTGCTGGTTGTGGGTTTGCCCATGCGTTGCCGGTGCCGCCTGGGACCGCGAGAGCAAGGGCAACACTGCTCGACCGCCTCGCGGCCATGATCCCACCAGGGTCGGTGATGGTTGGCCGGCAGCTTGGGGGCGGATCGGCCGCGGATCCTCGGCCGGGGCCGGACCTCGAGCGATGTCTGGGCATGGTTGGAGCCGACTTGCGGACCGTGCTCGTGATGGACAGTGCCGCTACCACGACTGGCCGCGGCGACAGCGAAGCAACCGTTGAGCAGTGGCCATCCGCCCGGCCGTCTTGTCTAGATGATCGATTCCAAGGGGTATCAATGGTCGTAGGCGACCAGGGACCTGGCGGTCGGCTGGTCGGTGTGGTCGTTGTGCCAGATCGCGGCGGTCAAGGCCAGGATGCGCTGCAGCACGCGCACGACCACCCCTGCCGGGGTGTGGCCACCGTGGCGTTCCAGGTCGAGCTGGCCCTTGAAGGTCTGGTTGATCGACTCGATGACCTGCCGCAACGGTCGGAACAGGTGCGCGGCGACCGGTTCGGGCTCGCCCTTGCGGGCCGGGCGCAGCAGCCGCACGCCCTGGCCGGCCAGCGCACCCTCGAACTGGCGGCCGTAGGAGTTCTTGTCGGTGATCAGGGTCTGGCCGGGCCGGGCGGCCACCAGGGCCGGGTCGGCGGCCAGGATGCCCAGCAGGACCTCGCGCTCGTCGGCGTTGGCGCCGGCAAGCGCGAAGCCGACCGGCAGGCCCTGCAGGGTGCAGACAGGTGCAGCCGCAGCCCCAGAAGGAGCGCGAGTGGCTGGCGCAGTAGCCGTACTGGGCCCAGCCGGCCAGCTCGGACCGCTTGGTGGTCTCCCGGGAGCGGCCACACTCGACCGGGGTGGAGTCGGCGACCCATACGTCGTCGGTCCAAAACGTGGTGTCGGTGGCCAGCGCGCGGATGACGTGCCCGATGAGGTCGGCGGCGGCGCGCAGGCGCTTGTTGTAGCCGGGCTGCTTGGGCAGGTAGGGGAACAGGCGGCCGAGGTGGCCCGGGCGTGGCGCAGCCAGCGGGCTTGGGAGCAGAACCCGAGCAGGGCCTGCAGCACCGCCAAGGTGACCAGCTCGGCATCCGACAGCTTGGGCGCGATCCCCACCGCTGGCCGCCAGGGTGCCAGGTGCGGGGAGGTCTTCAGCAGCTCGTCGGTGGTGACGTACAGTGCGGTGGCGAGGGTGTCCAAGTCGGCGTCCACCGGGCCTCCAAAGGCTCGACGTTGGGTTTGCAACGCCGATCCTGGACGCCCTCCTCAACGTTCGCATCTGGGGCCGCTTGGAGCCATCAAGGCTCCGACCCCTTGGAATCGATCATCTAGCAGTACTCTGTTAGGTAGGCACGGCTGGTGGGTGCAGCCACGCTGTCGACCGTGGAAGTCTGCGCTGGCAGAGGGGGCACGCGCCGGCCCAACCGGCGAGCAGGAATTGCAGCTCGCGCACCACCGCGAAGGTGGTCAGGCCGACGCACGGGCTTTTGGGTCCAAGCGTTCCAGGGTGACGAAGGCGTGGGCGGCCGACACCAGGGTCACGTGATGGTGCCAGCCCTTGAAGGAGCGCCCCTCGAAGTGGTCCAGACCGAGCGCGTCCTTGAGCTCACGGTAATCATGCTCGACCCGCCAGCGCAGCTTGGCCAACCTGACCAGCGCCACGATCGGGGTGTCATCGGGGAGGTTGGCGAGCCAGTACTTGACCGGCTCGTCGGCCCCCTGGGGCCACTCGGCCAGCAGCCAGCGCACCGGCAGCTCCCCGCCCTGACCCCGGGCGGCGCGGCGCAGCCGGACCCCGGCCGGGCGCACCCGCACAGCGACAAAGCGCGAGCGCAGCTGCTCCCCGTCGGCGCCTTCGCGCCAGGCGACCGTGGTGGCCGCCCGCGCACCCGCGGCCCCCACCAGGGCACGCAGCGACGAGCGTGGCTGCCGGTAGCGGGGCAGCGGTGGGCGGCCCCGGCCCGCATACGGCACCGTCTGGGGCGCCACGTCGGCGGCATAGGCGCTGATCGTGCCGGGGACCTGCACGACGTAGGCCAGCCCGCGCTGCTCCAGACCGAGCCGGAACTCGCCGACCTCGCCGTAGGCGCCGTCGGCCAGCACCACCGGTGGGACCAGCTCCCAACCGGCGAGCTCGTCGAGCATGTCCAAGGCCAGCTGCCACTTCGGGCGATGGCGAGCCTGGTCGGGCACGTGGGCCTTGCGGCGCCGCTCGGCGTCGTTGTCCCAGCCCTCGGGGAGGAACAGCCGCCAGTCCAGCGGGCAGGAGGCCTGGTCGGTGGCGGCATGCACGCTCACGCCGACCTGGCAGTTGGCCACCTTGCCCAGCGCCCCACAGGACTGCGGGGCGACCCCGACCGAGTGGCGGCCGAACTTCGGGAAGCCGGTGTCATCGATGACCCACGCCGCCGGCTGGATGGCCGCGGTCATGCGCTCGGCCAGTCGCTGGCGCACGGGGACGGGGTCCCAGGGGGACTGGTTGACGAACTGCTGCAGCGCCTGCTCGAGCGCGTAGGCGTCGGCCTGCGGGTCGCCCTTGGCGAGCCGCGTGGCTATCGGCTGGACCGACTTGCGCTTGCCGTCCAGCAACAGCCCCCGCAGGTAGGTCTGGCCCCAGCGGCGCTGATCCTTGCGGGGGATGGACTCGAAGATGTCCTCGGCGAATATGGAAAGACGGGCTCGGATGCGTCGGAGTTGTGTGGGTGTCACGGTGTGCCACCGGCGATGGTGGCGTGCTCCTTTCGGCTCGGGACAGCACGTCAGAGGTACACCCGACAGCGGCATTCCGCAAGACCTAACAGAGTACTGCTAGTGCCAATGCCGGGTAGTTAGGGTCCGGCGCGGGTTGTCAAGGGGGAAGGCGGGGTGAGGATGTGGATGCTCACGGTCGCCTTGTAGCTGGTCCGGTTGATGTTGGGGCCTCTGGCGTTGTACTTGGAGATGGCCCGCTTGACGATGCGGGGGCTGACCCGCAGGCGCCGGTCGGGCAGGAGGTTGTCCAGCACGTGGCGGCCGATGGTGCCGACCAGGTCGATGGCGGTGGCGGCGAGCACGCCGGCGGCCTTCACGAGCTGGTCACGAGCGGTGTGCAGCGCGATGGTGAAGCTGGCCCGGTCGGGATCGATCCCGGCGTGGGTGCCGGTGGCGTCGGCCATGGCCAGGCGCAGGATCTGGTAGCACACCAGCAGGGCATACACCTCCTGGTCGATGCCGGCGGGGGTGCGGGCGCGGAGCACCCGGCCGCCCAGGATGCTGGACTTCAACTCCAGGTAGGTGGTTTCGATCTCCCACCGCTGGTGGTAGAGCGCCACCAGCGCAGCCGCCGGCCAGCAGTGGGCATCCAGCAGGGTGGTGGCCAGCCGGTAGCTTGCGGTGGCGCGGCCGGCGCTGGTGGCGATGGTGATCTCGGCCACGACGACGCGGACGGTGACGCCACCCAGGACCGACAGGTAGGACCCATCCGCCAGGCGGCGCAGCACCGGCAGCTTGCGGTCGCTCTTGCAGCGCCCCAGCAGGTGGGCGCCGGTGGCGGCGATGCGGCCGGTCAGCGTGTTGGTGGTGAGGTTGCGGTCGTCCCACACCAGCATCCCGGCGTGCAGGCCGCCCAGCAGCCGATCGACCATGGTCGTCTCCCCGCTGCTGGTGGGGCCGAAGACCACGTCGATCAGGCTGCGGGTGCCGCAGGCCACCAGGGCCACCAGGCGCAGCAGCGGATAGCCCGAGCCGCCGTGGTTGCCGGGCTGGGTGGTGAAGGCGGCAAGGTTGGCGGGGGTGTCAGCAACGCTGAGGGTGGTGCCGTCGATGGCGCACACCAGCAGCCCACCAACGCGCACCCCAGCGGTGGCCGCCGTGGGGCCGGGCCACACAGCAGGTCAAACAGCGCCCGCAGCGGCGCCGGCCCGACTCGGCGGCGCGCTTGGGTGAGGCCGAGGCGGTGGGGCAGCCACCGTGAGGCCGTCAAGGCCGGCGGTCAGCCGCTGCCAGACCCCGACATAGCCCAGCTCGGCGAACAGGCACCCGGCCAGCAGCAGGTAGACCACCACCCGTGCGGGCAGGTCACGGATGCGCGACTGCACCCGGCCGGTCTGGGCCAGGACCGCATCGACCATCTCAAAGGGCACCTGTTGGGTGAGCTCTCCCAGGTGCCCAGGGGCAAACCGGCCCGGCGCCACCGTGATCGTGCGGTGGATGACAGACTGTTCCACAGCGGAACTCCTGCAGGGGTGGTCTTGCGAGGACACACCTGTCTACCGGAGTTCCGCTGTTTGATCACCTACCGGCCAAACACACCTTGACAACCCGCGCCGGACCCCAACTACCCGGCATTGCCGCTGGCGCGGGCGCCCGTCAGTCGTCGTGGCGCAGCCGGTCGACGCGGTCGCGGCCGTTGTGACCGAGCTGGTCGCTCGGGTCGCGCAGCGCCGAGTAGCTGTTCTGGCGTGCTCCGGTGGACAGGGCCGGAAGGTCCTCGGCACCGGGCAGCGGCCGCGACGAGTTGCCGAGGCCGGGCGGCTGTGGCGGGGCCACGGGCCCGGCCGGCGCCGCGTCCTCGAGCGCCTTGAGCTGGCCCTCCACGAAACCGCGCAGGCGGGCGCGGTAGTCGCGCTCGAACGCGCGCAGTGCCTCGATGGAGCTCTCCAGCTCCTGGCGGCGGCGGGCGACCTGCTCGGTGGCCTGGGCGATCTGCATGCGGGCCTGCTCCTCGGCCACGCGGGCGCGGGCCTCGGCCGACTGGATGCGCTCCTTGTAGCGGGTCTCGAGGCCCTCGGTGAGCTCGCGGGCGCGGGCCTGGGCGGCCTCGGTGACCTCGCGGGCGCGCATCTGGGCGGCCTCGGTGACCTCGCGGGCGCGCATCTGGGCGGCCTCGGTGACCTCGCGGGCGCGCATCTGCGCCTGCTCGGTCATGTTCTTGGCCCGCGCCTCGGCCTCGGCCACCATCGACTTGGCCTTGACCTTCGCCTCATCGACGGTCTGGTCGGCCATCCGCTGCGCCATCACCAGCGCCCGGGCGATCGCCTCCTCGCCGCCGGCACGCCCCTCGGCGGCCACCGGCTGGGGCGGCGGCGGCGCGGGCGCCTGCTGCACGGGTAGGGGCTGGGGCGGCGGTCCCCCGGTCGTCGCCTGGTCCCGCAGGCGGGCGATCTCGTCCTGCAACCGGGTGAACTCTTCGGTCACCTGGTCCAGGAATGTGTCCACCTCGTGCATGGCGTAGCCACGCATCGCCTTGGTGAACTCTTTGTGTTGGATGTCCAGCGGCGTCAGCGGCATCTGCGCTCCTTAACCTGCAAGTGGATGGGCGATTGTACCCTGCACCACTCGATCGTTCGCATTGGGCCGGCTAGCTGGTACTCACCACCTGTCTCAGCAGGGCGATCAGTACGAACACGATGAGGGGGGAGAGGTCTAGGGCCACAGCGCCGACTCGCAAGGGGGGAAGGAGTCGCCTGATGGGTCGAAGGACGGGTTCGGTCAAGTCATACAGTATTCCATACAGGATCGCCAAACCGGAAAGACCTCGGCCACCGGTCAGGCTGAGGATCAGATCCATCACGATCCGGCCGAGAAGGATGAGCCAGTAGAGGCTGAGCAGTAAGGAAAGAATCCACACGGATCGACACCGGTCAAGCCTGGTTGAAGAAGCCTCGTTCCTGGAGCCGCCGTCGCTCCTCGGCCGAGACCTCGACGTTTCTAGGGGTCAGTAGGAATACCTTGTCGGCGACACGCTGGATCCGCCCGTCCAGCCCGAAGGTGAGCCCGGCGGCGAAGTCGATGAGGCGTTTGGCGGTCTCCGGCTCCATCGCCTGGAGGTTCACGATCACGGGGATGTCGGCCTTGAACTTCTCGCCGATCTCCTCGGCATCGTTGAAACCGGAAGGCTCGATCAGGTGAACCTTGCCGGTCGCCGCCGACGGGATCGAGTGGATCACCGCCTCGGTCGGCTCCTCCAGGCGCCCCCCCTCGCGCCGGCGCCCATAGACGTCGTCGTCGCGCACCCGGCGGATGGGAGCCCGGTCTGCCGGTGATCGGCTCGCCGGCTCGGCCACGTCGGCCAGCTCCTCGTCGTCCTCAGGCTCGACCAGCCCCAACCACACCAGGCTCTTCTTGAACGCCCCAGCCACGTACCTCACCTACCTTTCCTCGCGTCGGCTCCCCTGTCCTCCGGGAGGGGATCCGGCCTGCCGACCGGTCCCAGCCCCCGTGGGAGTCCTGGCCCAGCACCTGAGGACGTCCGCCCTGGGCGGCGCCGGGAACACTATGGCGGCACTGGCCGCAGAAGTCACGGCACGGGTACCGGGAACCACCGTTTGTCCCGGTTTGCGCGTTGCAATCTGCGCTCCTGCACCAATCGTGGCGGCCGGCTCCCGGCCCGTAGGGACGCTCATCGGGCCCTGCCCCCCGCCGGCCGCGGGCCGAACAGTGCCGTCCCGACCCGCACCAGGGTCGCCCCCTCCTCGACCGCGACCTCGAAGTCGGCCGTCATCCCCATCGACAGCTCCGGAAGGCCGAGGCCGGCGGCGAGCTCGGCGGTGCGCCGGAAGGCCGGGCGGGTCGCCTCCGGCTCGTCCCCAGGAGCCGGCATCACCATCAGTCCGGCCAGCTCCAGGCCCTCGACCGCCTGGCAGGCGGCGACGAAGGTCGCCAGGTCGCCGGCGCGGACGCCGTGGGCGGCCGCCCGCTCGTCGACCTCGACCTGGGCGAGCGCGCGTGCGGTGGTGCCGGCGGCGACCGCGCGGCGCCCGAGCGCCCGCGCGCCGGCCAGCGAGTCCAGCGAGTGGACCAGCGCACCGACCCGGACCAGGACGGCGGCCTTGTTGCGCTGCAGGCGGCCGACGAAGTGCCAGCGGGCCTGCGGCACCGCGGCCGCCTTGGCCTCCAGGTCCTGGGCGTAGTTCTCGCCGATGTCGGTGACCCCGGCGGCCAGCGCGGCCCGGATCGCCGCCGGCGGGAACAGCTTGGAGACGGCGACGAGCGTCACCCGGCCGGGGTCGCGGCCGGCGCGCGCCGCGGCCGCGGCGATGCGCTCGCGCACCCGCGCCACGTTGTCGGCGACCGCCGCCGGGTCGACCGCCGCGGGGCGGTTCACCGGGGCCCTCCCGGGACGAGGGCGACCAGGCCGGCCTGGCGCCCGGTCACGCCGTGGTCGCGGCGGTGGGAGAAGAAGCGCTCGGCCAGGTCGTAGGTGCACTCCGCGGCCACCCGGACCTCGCCGACCCCGGCCCTGGCCAGCGCGTCGGCGGCGGCGGCGGCCGGGTCCAGGGACGGCCGGCCGTCCCTGGTGGTGGCGAGCGCCGCCGGGTAACGGTCGCCGACGGCGGCGCGCACGTCGGCGCCGACCTCGTAGCAGCAGCCGCCGACGGCCGGTCCGACCAGGCCGACGGTGGCGGCCGGGTCGGCGCCGAGCCCGGCGAGCGCCGCCATCCCGGCTTCGACCACACCGGCGGCCAGCCCGCGCCAGCCGGCGTGGACGGCGCCGACCACCCCGGCGGCCGGGTCGGCGAGCAGCACCGGCACGCAGTCGGCGGTCAGCACCACGAGGACCACCCCCGGCTCGGCGGTGACCAGCCCGTCGCCCTCCCCCACGGGCAGCTTGGCCTCCGGGGGGCCCTGGCCGAGCGACCGCCCGTGCTCGACCGGCAGCACCAGCGCCGAGTGGATCTGCCGCGCGACCGCCCACGGCAGGCCGGCGAGGCCGAGGACCGTGGCCACCCGGCGGCGGTTGGAGAGCGCCCGCCGCAGGTCGTCGCCGACCCGCAGGCCGAGGTTGAGGCTCTGGTAGGGACCGGCGGAGGCGCCGCCCGACCGGCCGCTGAACGCGGCCACCACGCCACGCCCGAGGAGGTCGTCGGCGACCAGCAGCGGCGGCCAGGCGGGCGCCTCGCCGGGGGCGGGTGGCGCCGGGCGCCAGGCCAGGCCGCCGGTGGGCCTCACGGCCGTCGACCCCTGCGGGGACTCAGCGCTTGAGGAAGGAGGGGATGTCCAGCTCGTCGTCATCGCCGTCGAGGCCCACCTTGCGCTCGGGCTCCCGGCGCTCCGGCTCGTTGCGGCCGCCCTGACCCGGCACCTCGCGGCGCTGGGCCCCGTCGGCCGGGCGCCGCAGCCCGGAGGTCGGCCACACCGTCTCGTCGCCGCCTGCGGGGGGCCTGGCCGACTGGATCGGCACCGGCTCGGTGGTCGACTGCTCGCTGCGGTCGAAGCCGGCCGCGATGACGGTGACCCGCACCTCGTCGCCGAGGGCGTCGTCGATCACCGCGCCGAAGATGATGTTGGCGTCCTGATGGGCGGCAGAGGCGATCACCTCGGCGGCCTCGTTGACCTCGAACAGCCCCAGGTCGGAGCCGCCGGAGATGTTCAGCAACACGCCCCGGGCGCCGTCCACCGACGCCTCCAGCAGCGGCGAGGAGATCGCCTGCTTGGCCGCGGCCACCGCCCGCTCCTCGCCGCGGGCCTGGCCGATGCCCATCAGCGCCGTGCCCGCCTCGCGCATGGTCGCGCGCACGTCGGCGAAGTCGAGGTTGATGAGCCCTGGGATGGTGATCAGGTCGGTGATGCCCTGGACGCCCTGGAGCAGCACCTGATCGGCCAGGCGGAAGGCGTCCAGCATGGAGGTGGTGCGCTCGGCGACCTGCAGCAGGCGGTCGTTGGGGATGATGATGAGGGTGTCGACCTCTTGCTTGAGCTCCTGGATGCCGGCGTCCGCCTGCGAGGAGCGGCGCCGTCCCTCGAAGGCGAACGGCCGGGTCACCACCCCGATGGTGAGCGCGCCCTGCGCCTTGGCGATGCGGGCGACCACGGGCGCGCCGCCGGTGCCGGTGCCGCCGCCCTCGCCGGCGGTGACGAACACCATGTCGGCGCCCTTGAGCACCTCCTCGAGCTCCTCGGCGTGGTCTTCGGCGGCCTGCCGGCCGACCTCCGGGTTGGAGCCGGCGCCCAGCCCGCGGGTCAGCTCGCGACCGACGTCGAGCTTGACGTCGGCGTCGGAGGCCAGCAGCGCCTGGGCGTCGGTGTTGACGGCGATGAACTCGACGCCTTTGAGGCTCGCCTCGATCATGCGGTTGACGGCGTTGACACCGCCGCCGCCGATCCCGACCACCTTGATCACGGCCAGGTAGTTCTGCGGCGCCGCCATCATCCAACCATCCTCCTTCGCCCGTTCTCGGGACGTCGTCGCCCAGGCGCCAGGGCCAGGGAAGCGGGGGGAAGTTGCCGAGGGACCCGAGAGCCATGCGCGGCCGCGCGCACCGTGCCTCGTCGAAACTATGAGCCTCAACTTGAGGTTAAGAATTACCTCAACCTCTGACTCCGCGCGATGCTACCCGGGCCCTGTGAGCTGGTCAACTACCTCGATGTAATTTTGTCTGCGGCCACCACCGTCGGGGCCGACGGATTTCGGACGTCGATGCGCTCCACCTCCTTTCGTTCCCTTGCCAGGGTTCGCCGCACCAGCAGGACGGCGGCGTCCTTGGCCGGCTGCTCCACCGCCAGGCCGTACAGGACCCGGGTCCCGTCCCGCAGGCGGAACTCGAGGCCGTCGAGCGAGCGGGCGTGGACGGCGACGACCTGCCGCTGCAGCTCGGGCCGCATGCCGCCGAGCGCCGTGAGCGCGTTGGCCAGCGGGTTCCCGGGGGCGAGACGGCTGCCCGGGTGCACGTCGGTGGGCAGCGGGACGCTGGCCACGTGGGGCAGGCCGGCGGGCCGCTGGCGGGTCGCCTCCAGCACCGTGCCGTCGGCCGCCACCAGCCAGTAGACCGCGGCCCTGCGGACGCTCGCGACCGGCGGTCGCTCGTCGACCACGATGCGCAGGCTCGCCGGGTAGTCGCGGACCACCCTGGCGGCGGCCACCTTCGGCAGCGCCGCCACCCGGCGGCGGATCGCCTCCAGGTCGAGGCCCAGGTAGGGCTGCCCCGGCCGCACGGCGGCCGCGGCCAGCACCTCGTCGCGGCCGAGGACCCTCGTGCCCTCCACGTGGACGGCGGCGAGACCGAACAGCGGCGTGCGGGCGAGCTGGACGGTGCCCACGGCGAGCGCGAGCGCGAGCAGGGCCCAGCCGAGCTGGCGGCGGCGCCTCCGGACCCGCGCCGCGGTGATCGCCTTGCGCCGCTCCGCGATGCGCCGGTCCGCGGCCGGCCGCCGCCGTGCCGGCGAGGTCTGGTGGCCGGCGACGCGCCGCGGCTGGCTGGCCCGCTGGGTCATCGGCCGCCCTCCCCCAGGTCCTCGGACTCGCCGACGTCGCCGAAGTCGCCGACGAGCTGGACCTCGGTGCGCAGGGTGATGCCGAGCTCGTCCCGAGCCCGGCGCATCGCGCGGCGGATCAGGGTGAGCACGTCGGCGGCGCGCGCCCCGTCGGCGGCCACGATGAAGTTGGCGTGGACCTCGCTGACGCTCGCCCCGCCGCTGCGCTCCCCCTTCATGCCGAGCACCTCGAGCACGCGGCCGGCGGCCATCTCCTGCGGGTTGGCGAACACGCTGCCGCAGTTGGGCTGGTTCACCGGCTGGTTGTCGCGCCGCCAGCGGCGGGCCTCGTCGATCTCGGCCCGGACGGCGGCCTCGTTGGCGGGCGTCAGCGCAAAGCGCGCGGCGGTGACCACCGCCCCGGGCGGCAGGGCCGACCGCCGGTAGCCGAAGCCGAGCTCGTGCGGCTTGACCCGGGTCGGCTCCGGGGGGAACCGCGACGGCTCCGTGCCGGCCGCGGGGCCGCGACCCGGCGACGGGTCGGCGACCTGGACGACGTCGGCCCAGAGCAGGCGGTCGGCCAGCTCGGTCCCGTGGGCGCCGGCGTTCATCCGCACGCCGCCGCCGACGGTTCCGGGGATGGCGACCGCGAATGCCATCCCGCCCAGGGAGGCGGCCGCGGAGCGGGCGGCGAGGCCCGGCAGGGGCATGGCGCCGCCGGCCTCCAGCTCGGTGCCGTCGACCTCGGCGCGGCGGAAGCGCTGGCCGAGGTGGAGGACCACCCCGGGCCAGCCGGCGTCGGCGACGAGGAGGTTGGAGCCGCGGCCGACGACCAGCAGCGGCAGGGGGGTCGCGGCCAGCACTCCCGCGAGCGCGGCCAGGTCGGCGTCGCGCTCGGCGCGCAGGAACAGGGCCGCCGGGCCGCCGAGCCGGAAGGTGGTCATGGGCGCGAGCGGCAGGTCGCGGCTGACCCGGCCCGGGCAGCGGTCGGCCAGCTCGGCGGCGGCGGTCTCCAGCGCGACGGCGTCCACCGGCCCGACCGGTGCCGGCGTCGGCGGCCAGCCGTCGCCGGCCGGGGCCCGGGTCATGGCCCGCCCTCCGTGGCGGTCGCGAGCAGGGGGGCGACCTCGTCGGCCAGGGTGGTGATGTCACCGGCGCCGAGGGTGAGCAGCAGGTCGCCGGGTTCCAGCAGGTCGGCCACCAGCGCGGCCAGCCCCGCCCGGTCCGGGGCGTAGACGCAGCGGAGGTCGGGCCGGGCGCGGCGGACGGCGGCGGCCACCAGGGAGCCGTCCACCCCGGGCTCCGGGTCCTCTCTCGCCGCGTACACGTCGGTGACCACCACCAGGTCGGCGCCGTCGGCGAGCGCCTGGCCGAACTCGTCGGCGAACAGGCGGGTCCGCGAGTACAGGTGGGGCTGGAAGACGGCCACGACCCGCTTCCACGGGCCGAGCCTGGCGGCGGCCAGGGTGGCAGCCACCTTGGGCGGGTTGTGGGCGTAGTCGTCGACGATCGTGATCCCGTCGACCTCGCCCCGCAGGTGGAAGCGCCTGGCCGCCCCGGAGAAGCCGGCAAGCGCCCGCGCGGCCGTTGGCGGCGCCCCGGCGGCGCGGGCGGCCGCGATCGCCCCGAGGGCGTTGACGACGTTGTGCCGCCCCGGCATGGCCACGGCGACCTCGCCGAGCCGGTCGCCGCCGGCGACCACGGTGAAGCGCGAGCTCCAGGCGTCCAGGACCAGCCCGCCGCCCCGGACGTCGGCGTCCGCGCCCAGCCCGTAGGTGACCACCTGGCAGGGTGCCGCGCCGGCCAGGCCGAGGGCGCCGGGGTCGTCGGCGCAGAGCACGGCGGTACCGGCGGCCGGGAGGCGGCCGACGAACGCCCGGAACGCGGCCCGCACCGCCTCCAGGTCGCCCCAGTGGTCGAGGTGGTCGGCCTGGACGTTGGTGACCACGGCCACGGTGGGCTCCAGCTCCAGAAAGGAGCCGTCCGACTCGTCGGCCTCGGCGACGAAGTGCGGGCCACCGCCGAGGGCGGCGTTGACGCCGGTCGTCTTGAGGTCGCCGCCGACCGCGAACGACGGGTCGAGCCCTGCCGCCTGCAGGATGGCGACGACCATGCCGGTGGTGGTGGTCTTGCCGTGGGTGCCCGCGACCGCGATGCCGACCCTGCCGGCCATCAGCAGGGCCAGGAGCTGGGCGCGGCCGAGGACGGGGACGCCGAGGCGGCGGGCGGCGACCAGCTCCGGGTTGGCGGCCCGGATCGCGGTCGAGGCGACCACCAGGTCGGGCCGGCCGAGGCGTTCGCCGTCGTGACCGGCGCGGACGTCGGCGCCGAGGGCGCGAAGGCTGGCGAGCGTGGCCGACTCGGCCCGGTCGGAGCCGGTGACGGTGTGGCCGGCGGCCAGCAGCAACCGGGCCAGGCCGCTCATGCCGGCGCCGCCGACGCCGACCAGGTGCACGGTCCGCCTGCCGCCGCGGAGGTCCGCGGCGGCGCCCGTCGCTCCGGGGGACCCCCCCGGGGTCCCCCGGACCCCCCCGGCACCCGGCTTGCTCACCGGGTCGCTCCCCCGTCGCCGGGCGGGTCGCCGCCGGCCTCGGCGGTCCCCTCGTCGGCCGCGTCCATCGTGTCCGGCTCGGTGGCGCGTGGCTCGCCGGCGGCCGGTGCGCCGGGCCCCACCGCGCCGTTGCCGCGACCGCCGGTCCCGCCGGCGCCGCCGGGGGATGGCTGGGCGGCGCGGTCGACGGGCGGGTAGGCCTCCATGCGCTTGGAGCGATGGTCGACCCGGCGCTGCACCGTCGGGCCGCCGGCCGGCGCGGCGGCCGCCTCGAACCAGCCGGTGGCCTCACGGTCGACGGGGGTGGGTCTGCTGGCCAGGAACGCCTCGCGGGTGGCGCGGCCGGAGGCCTCCACCACCAGGGCGGCGAGCTCCTCGGCGGCGTCCGGGTGGGCCAGCCCACGCATCGCCGCCGCCATCCCGGCCAGGCGGTCCGGGTCGGCCAGCAGCGGGGCGACGGCACCGACCAGGCTTGCACCCTCGAGGGCGGCGTCGTCGACCACCACCGCGCCGCCGGCGGCGGCCAGCACCCGGGCGTTGGCCGCCTGGTGGTCGGCGACCGCGTGGGGCAGCGGCACCATCACCGCCGGCGTGCCGGTGGCGGTCAGCTCGGCCATCGTGATCGCGCCGGCCCGGGTGAGCGCCAGGTCGGCGGCGGCGTAGGCCAGGTCCATCCGGTCGACGAACGCCACGACCTTGACCAGCAGCCCGCGCCCCTCCGGGTCGGCCTGCGCCCACGCCGCGCGGACGTCGGCCTCGTCCCGCCGGCCGCAGGCGTGCAGGAGCTGGACGCGCTCCGGCTCCGGCCACCGGCCGGTCGCCGCCACCACGGCCTGGTTGATGCGGCGGGCGCCCTGGCTGCCGCCGAACACGAGCAGGGTGCGCCGTTCCGGGTCCAGTCCGAAGGCGGCCAGCGCCTCGGCGTGGAGCCCCTCGCGGTCCAGGCGGGCCAGCTCGGGGCGGACCGGGTTGCCGACCACCACCGTGCGGCCGGCCGGGAAGGCGGCGGCCGTATCGGCGACCCCGAGCGCGATCCGGCTGGCGACCCTGGCGGCCAGCTTGTTGGCGATCCCCGGGACCGCGTTCGGCTCGTGGAGGACCACCGGCACCCGCTCCAGCCTGGCGGCGAGCGCCACCGGCAGCGTCACGTAGCCGCCGGTGCCGAAGACCACGTCGAAGCGGTGGCGGCGGATCAGCCGGCGGGCGGCCATGACCCCGGCCACGGCCGCGAACGGGGCGAGCAGGGTCTCGCGGGCGAGGCGGCGGGAGAGGGGCAGGATCGGCAGCAGGTCGAGGGCGAAGCCGGCCTCGGGGACCACGCGCGTCTCGATGCCCCTGGTCGTGCCCGCGAAGCGGACGGTCGCGGTGGGGTCGTGCTCGAGCACGGTCCGGGCCATGGCGATGCCGGGGAACACGTGGCCGCCGGTCCCGGCGGCCGCCACCAGCAGCGAGAGGTGCTGGGCCGCGATCATCGTCGTTCCTCCCTGCGGGTGCGGGTTGGGGACGGGCGGGGCCTGGGGCGCTTGTGCTCGGCGTCGGCCTTGGCCTTCTGGGCCGGGGTCTGCCGGCCGCCGCCGCGGGCAGACCGGGTGCCTGGCCGCTGGGAGGCCGCGGCCGCGCCGGCCCGCCGGCCCCGCCGTTCCGCCTGAGCGGTGGTGGCCAGCACCGAGGCGCGCACCGGCCAGACCTCTTTCCTGGCCACGTTGAGCAGCATCCCGGTCGCGGCGAGCAGCACCAGCATGCTGGACCCGCCGGCGGAGACCAGCGGCAGCGGCACGCCGGTGATCGGCAGCACGCCGACGACCGCGCCGATGTTGACCAGGGCCTGAACCACGATCCAGACGGTAACGCCGCCGGCGAGGTAGCGGCCGAACGGGTCGGGAGCACGCTGCGCCACCCGCACCCCGCCGTAGGCGAAGGCGATGAACAGCAGGACGATCGAGAGGGTGCCGAGCAGGCCGAGCTCCTCGCCGATGATGGCGAAGATGAAGTCGGTATGGGCGTTGGGCACGTAGGACCACTTCTGCCTGCTCGCCCCGAGCCCGACCCCGAGCAGCCCACCGGAACCGAGCGCCAGGCGACCCTGGATGAACTGGTAGCCGCCGTTCTGCGGGTCGGCGGCGGGGTCCATGAACGACAGGAGCCGCACCCGCCGGTAGTCGGCGCTCATGATCAGTCCCAGCCCGGCGGCCAGGCCGAGCGACCCGATCCCGCCGAGCAGGATCAGCGGGGTGCCGGCGACGAACAGGATGCCGAAGGCGATGGCGCACAGCAGCATGGTGGTGCCGAGGTCGGGCTCGAGCATCACCAGGCCGGCGAGCACCACCGTCAGCGGCACCACCGGCACCAGCAGGTGCCGGACGTCGCCGAGCAGGCGCGCCTTGCGGGCGAGCACGTCGGCCGAGAACAGCAGCAGGGCGAGCTTGGCGAACTCGGCCGGCTGAACGGTGACGCCGGGCGCCACCGAGATCCAGCGGGTGGCGCCGTAGGCGGTCACCGCGCCCGGGTGGACCAGCACGAACAGCAGCCCGGCCGTGGCGCCGACCAGCAGGGGCACGCCGAGCCGCCGCCAGCGCCGGTAGTCGACGCGGCTGACGAACAGCATCACCACCAGCCCCGCGACCACCCACAGCAGCTGGCGCTTGAAGTACGAGTAGGAGTCGCCGGTGCGGGCGTAGGCGAAGACCGAGGAAGCCGACAGCACCATCACCACGCCGATGGTGAGCAGCATGCCGACGACCGCCAGCAGCAGCCAGTAGGTGGAACCGGCCCCGAGCAGGGGCCTGACCACCCTGGCGGGCCGGCGAGCCAGGTCACGGGTCGCCACTGAGCTCACCTCCCTGCGCCTGGCGGGCGACCAGGCGGGCCACGCTGGCCGCGAACGCCTCCCCCCGCTCGGTGTAGTCGGCGAACATGTCCTGGCTGGCGCAGGCGGGGGCGAGCAGGACGGTGTCCCCCGCCTCGGCCAGGCCGAACCCGACGGTGACGGCCTCGCCGATCGACGCGGCCCGGACCACCGGCCCGCCGTAGCCGGCCCAGTCCAGGGCCGCCGCCAGCTCGTCGGCCGCCTCGCCGAGCAGCACCACCCCGACGAGCCGGCCGAGGGCGCCGGAGACCAGCTCGTCGAACCGGAGCCCCTTGTTGCGGCCGCCGGCCACCCACACCACCCGGGGGAAGGCGGCCAGCGCGCGGGCGGCGGCGTGCGGGTTGGTCGCCTTGGAGTCGTTCACGAAGACCACCCCGCGCACCTCCCCGACGGTGGCCAGCCGGTGCGGGCCGGGCCGGAAGGCGGCAACCGCCCTCGCCATGGCCGCCGGGTGGGCGCCGAGGGCGAGGGCGAGCCCGGAGGCGGCCAGGGCGTTGGCCAGGTTGTGACTGCCGGGCAGTCGCAGGGCCGCCGCCCGCCACAGGCCGCTCTCGTGGCCGGGGATGCGCGACAGGGCGATGCCGGCCTCGACGCCGAGGCCGCCGGGGGCGGCCCGACCGACCGCGAACGGCACCGCGGTGCCGGGCGCCGAGGCGGCGTGGGCGGCCACCACCGGGTCGTCGGCGGCGTACAGCGACCAGTCGTCGCGCCCCTGGTTGGCCCAGACCCGTGCCTTGGCGGCGGCGTAGGCGGCCAGGTCGGGATGCCAGTCCAGGTGGTCGGGGGCGAAGTTCAGCCAGGCCCCGGCGACCAGCCGCAGCGTGAAGGTGAAGCGGAGCTGGAAGCTGGACAGCTCGGCGACCACGGCGTCGGGCGGCTGCCTGGCCAGGACGGCGTCGACCAGCGGCAGGCCGACGTTGCCGGCGGCCACGGCGTGCAGGCCGGAGGCGGTCAGCATGGCCGCGGCCAGCTCGGTGGTGGTGGTCTTGCCGTTGGTGCCGGTGACCCCGACCAGCGGCATGGTCGCGACCCTGGCCGCCAGCTCGACCTCGCTCCAGACGGGCACGCCGGCGGCCAGGGCGGCCTGGATGAGCGGGTGCGCCTCCGGCAGGCCGGGGGCGACGACCAGCAGCCTGCGGCCCTCCAGCAGCTCCAGGGCGCCGGGGCCCAGGTGGGTCTTGACGCCGGCGGCGGCCAGCTCGCCGGCGTCCAGCTCGGGGTTGTCGTCGCAGGCGACCACGTCGGCGCCGGCGTCGGCGAGCCGGCCGGCGGCGGCCCTCCCCGACCTGCCGAGCCCCGCGACCAGCACCGGCAGCCCGGCGAACCACTCCGGCCGGCAGCGGGCGGGCCAGAAGGCGGCGGGGCCGTGGTCAGCCACCGGTGCCTCCGGCGGCGAGGAACTCGGCGTAGAACAGCCCCAGGCCGAAGGCGACGGCCAGCCCCGCCAGGATCCAGAAGCGGACGATCACCGTGAACTCCGGCCACTCCGACAGCTCGAAGTGGAGGTGGATCGGGGCCATCTTGAACACCCGGCGGTGGAGGAACCGGAACGAGGCGACCTGCAGGATCACCGAGAGCGTCTCGACCACGTACAGCCCGCCGAGCACGGCGAGCAGCAACTGGGTGTTGGTGAACAGGGCCAGGGCGGCCAGCGTCCCGCCGAGGGCGAGCGAGCCGGTGTCGCCCATGAAGATGCGCGCCGGGGGGGCGTTCCACCACAGGAAGCCGGCGGTCGACCCCATCATCGCGGCGGCCACGATCGCCAGGTCCTGCGGCGACTCGCCGGCGGGGAAGCGGTAGCAGCCGGGCGCGTTCATCGGCGGCGCCGAGCAGAGGTGCCGGAACTGCCAGAAGCCGATGACCACGTAGGCGCTGACCACCAGCACGGTCGACCCGGACGCCAGCCCGTCCATGCCGTCGGTCAGGTTGACGCCGTTGGAGGTCGCCGAGACCAGCAGGAACACCCAGATGAGGAACAGGATCAGGTGCAGCTCGGTGCCGCCGAGGGGGCGGATGAACGAGACGCCGCGGAAGGCGTCCGCCCAGTACCAGGCGCCCACGCCGAGCACCACCGCGGCGAGCGCCTGGCCGGCGAACTTTGCCGTCGGGGACAGGCCGAGGCTGCGCTGGTTGCGGATCTTCAGGTAGTCGTCGACGAAGCCGACGACGCCGAGCAGCACCATGGTCACCAGCACCAGCACCCCGGCCGGCGTGAACGGCACCCGGCCGCCGCTGACCACGTGAACGAGCAGGTAGCCGGCGACGGCGCCGAGGATGATCACCGTGCCGCCGAGGGTCGGGGTACCGCGCTTGGTCTGGTGGGCGTCCGGCAGGTCGATCTGGATGAGCTGACCGAGACCGCGGCGGCGGAAGGTGCGGATCGCCAGCGGGGTCCCCACCAGCCCGGCGGCGAGCGCGACGGCGGCCGCGATGAGGATGCCGACCACGCCGCTAGGTCCCTTCTCTCCGGGGGGCTATCGCTTCGCTGCTTGAGCCCCCCGGACCCCCAGGGTCTGTCCGGGGGGCTACCGCTTCGCTGCTTGAGCCCCCCGGACCCCCAGGGTCTGCCCGGGGGCGGAGCAGGCGCTCGGCCACCTGCTCCAGGCCGACCACGCGGCTCGCCTTGACCAGGACCACGTCGT
>Ga0210378_10000347_pt1 | contig 23099 bp, 26 predicted proteins | sample PLM1_60_b1redo_FD_155465 | JGI IMG/M metagenome (GOLD analysis project Ga0210378, IMG submission 155465) | Groundwater sediment microbial communities from an aquifer in East River, Colorado, USA - PLM1_60_b1 redo | ecosystem: Environmental > Terrestrial > Soil > Riparian zone | place: USA: East...
GCCCGGTTCGTCGACGGCCTGATCATCGCGCTGGAACGCGGTACGCCCATGGCGGACGTGCTGCGCGCGCAGGCTGCCGACGTCCGCGAGGCCGGCAAGCGGGCGCTGCTCGCCTCGGGCGGCCGACGCGAGATCGCGATGATGGTCCCGGTGGTCTTCCTGATCCTCCCGATCACCGTGCTGTTCGCGCTCTACCCGGGCCTGGTGAACATCAGCCTCCTGACCAGGTAGTCGCGGGCGGCTGTGTTTGCGGCGGTCCGGCCCCGGGGTACTGGACGCGGGAGCGGAAGGAGCCGTCATGTCCGAATCGGAGCCCCAGCAGCTCGACCAGCACGCGTCAGCGCGGCACGCCGGGTTCGCCGAGACCGATCCCGAATTCGAGGCAGCCCGCGCCGAGCGCGCCCGTCTGATCCGCACGTTCCTCGAAGTGATGGAGGCGGCGGGCAACCCCGGGGCAAGCCGGAAGCTGGGCTCGACGGTCCGTAACCTGACCGGCCAGGAGTCCGACGAGTACTGGGCCGCCACGCTGGTCGGCGATGGCGGCAAGGAGCGCGAGGTGATCGTCTTCACCGACGGGCGCCACGGGTGGAGCGACGAGCTGGCCTACTCCGACCGGCCGCGCAGCCGTGACGACGAGATCGCAGCGGAACAACTCAAGGCCGCACTGAGCGCCATCCTCGACGAACACGACCTGAGCTGGCCTGACGAGGACTGACAGTCGGCCGCCACCGAAGTTGTCCACAGGCGACACCGCGAACCCGTTCCGCGAACGCGCTAAACCCCTAAGCTGGCGCGAGCCGGCAGCAGAGGTAGGCAATCGGTCGCTTCCCGCGCCGGCTTCCATGGGGAGGTCTCGGTGCGAAGGCGTCGGCTGTCTATCTGGTTACTCGTCGCCGTCCAGACGCGCGCGGCGGATCGTGACCGCGGCGACGTACCCGGCTGGGTGATGGTGACGATCATGTCGGCCGGTCTTGTTGCCGCTTTGTTCGCCGTCTTCCGCGACGCGATCACCGAGGCTGTGCAGAACGCGCTCAGCCAGGTCGTCTCCGAGACCGGCGGCTGACCGTGCGCCGAAAGCGGCTGCCGGGCGTGCGACACGTTGCCGGGCGGCGGCCCACCACTGATGACATCGGTTCGGCCGTCGTGGAGTTCACGCTGGTGGCGCTACTCCTGCTGATGCTCCTCCTCGGGATCGCCCAGGTCGCCGTCTACCTGCACGTCCGCAACATCACGGTGGCGAGCGCCGCGGAGGGCGCCCGCCACGCGGCCAACGCGGACGTCGATCCAGCTGATGGCGCCGCCCGTACGCGCGACATCCTGGCGCGCGGCGTCGGCGCCGATACGGCAGACCGGCTCGACTGCGAAGGGGGCATCGAGGAGGGGCCGCAGGGAGTCGAACTCGCCACGGTCCGCTGCTCCGGCGCGCTGCCGGTGTTCTTCGCCCCGCTCGGTGAAGTGCTCCCGCTCGACGTCACCGGCCATGCCGTGAAGGAGGGCGCCGGGTGAAGCGGCACGACGACGGTGCGGCGAGCATCGAGTTCGTCTTCCTCGGCATCCTGATCATGGTCCCGCTCCTCTACCTGGTGATAGCCGCGTTCGAGGTGCAGCGCAACGCGTTCGCCGTCACACAGGCGGCCAGGGAGGCGGGCCGCGCATTCGGCACCGCCGAGGACCTGACCGGCGCCGAGGAGCGAGCCCGGTACGCGATGGAGCTCGCCCTGCGTGATCAGGGGCTGGAGCCGTCCGGCACCGAACTGCGGTACGGGCCGGTCGGCGGCGGGTGCGCGGACGGTGGTGCCGCCAGTCTTGATCCCGGTACCGACTTCGAGGTGTGCGTCGTGCGCACGTTCGCGGTGCCGGCCGTCCCGTCGTACTTCGACGGTGGCAACAACACCGTGACCGGCCGGTATGTCGTCCACATCGACAACTTCCGGAGCGTGCGGTGACCGGATGGCGCGCGAAAGACACTGGCAGCAGCCTGCCGTTCGTGCTGCTCTGCTTCCTCGTGGCTGCGGTGCTGGTCGCGGGGGTCACGACGGCGTCGTCGGCGTTCCTCGCGCAGCGTGATCTGCAGGCCGACTGCGACGGCGCGGCGGTGGCGGCGGCGTCCGGGGTGGATCTGGAGCTGATCTACGGCGCCGGGCTAGGTACCGGCGACACCCTCCCACTCGCCGCCGAGCAGGCGCAGCAGGCCGTCGATGAGTACCGGGCGGCCGCCGGCGGCACCTTCGACGCCCGCGCCGGAGTCGACGCCGAACGGGTCACGGTCGCCTGCGATCGGGTCGTCACCGTACCTTTCGGGCGCCTGTTCGGGGTCGGTGACGGGCTTGAGCGCTCCACTGTGAGCACCGCCCGCACCCCGGTCCGCCCATGAGCTGAACGGCTGACGTTGGCGCAATCCCTGCTCAGCGGGCCGACGGCTCCACAGTGGAAGTCGCTCAGCGCTGGATTCCCGACCAATATCGTGGCAGCGTGGGGGTATGGCGGACAAAGGTCTCAACGCGACAGCGGCAGCCCTGCTCGGGCTGCTCCATGAAGGGGCGATGACCGGCGGCCAGTTGATGGCCGCAGCGGAGTCGCGGCTCGGTCCGTTCTGGACCACCACGCGCAGCCAGGTCTACCGGGAACTCCCGGTCCTGGCCGAGCGGGGCTACGTGCGCACCGGCAAGCCCGGCCCGCGCTCGTCCCAGCCGTACGCGATCACCGCGGCCGGCAAACGTGCGTTCTCGCGCTGGCTCTCCGAGCCGGCCGGACGCGACCAGCTACGTAACCCGCTGCTGCTACGGGCGGCGTTCGGGAGCCTGCACACCCCGACGCAGCTTCGCGAGCTCTACGAGAACCAGGCGGAGGTCCACACCGCCCGGCTGGCGGAGCTGCGCGAGGAGCTGAAGGTGGCGAAGAAGGGCGACGACCAGTTCCAGGTCGCCACGCTCGAGTTCGCGATCACCTACCAGCGCGCCCTGATCAAGTGGCTCGACTCGGCCCCGGGCCGCTGACGGCGGCCTACCTGTCGGGGTTTCCGGGCTACCCGGCGCCCGCTAACAGCCCGATTACTCGAACAGTCCGGTTTCAGCGGGCCCTCGCCCGCACCGCACCGGACACCGACGCCTGCCCGCCCGCAGCTCCCGGTGGCCGCAGCGGGCCTCGCGACCGCGTAGGCTGACTCTTTGTGGCTGCGGTAGATCTTTCTGAGGAACTGAAAGCGCTCGACTCGACGCTCGCCTCCGTGGAGGTCGTGCTTGACCTGGACCGGCTCCGGACGGAGTTGGCCGAGCTGAACGAGGCGGCGGCCGCACCCGACCTCTGGGACGACCAGGAGAAGGCGCAGCGCGTCACGTCGCGGCTGTCCTTCGTGCAGGGCGAGCTGAACCGGGTCGAGGGACTGCGCCGCCGGCTCGACGACGCGGGCGTCCTGCTCGAACTCTCCGACTCCGAGGACGACCCCGGGGTGCGTGAGGAGGTGCACGGCGAGGTAGTGGCCCTGCAGAAGGCCATCGAGGAGCTCGAGGTCCGCACCCTCCTGTCCGGCGAGTACGACCAGCGCCAGGCGCTGCTGACCATTCGGGCCGAGGCCGGCGGGGTCGACGCGGCGGACTTCGCCGAGATGCTGATGCGGATGTACCTGCGCTGGGCCGAGCGGCACCATTACCAGGTCGAGGTGTACGACACGTCGTACGCGGAAGAGGCGGGCATCAAGTCGGCCACGTTCGCGGTCCAGGCGCCGTACGCCTACGGCACGCTCTCTGTCGAGCAGGGCACGCACCGGCTCGTCCGGATCAGCCCGTACGACAACCAGGGCCGCCGCCAGACCAGCTTCGCCGGCGTCGAGGTGCTGCCGGTGGTCGAGCAGGACGACCACGTGGATATCCCCGAGAACGACATCCGCATCGACGTGTTCCGCTCCTCCGGTCCGGGTGGCCAGAGCGTCAACACCACCGACTCCGCGGTGCGGATCACGCACATCCCGACCGGCATCGTCGTCTCGTGCCAGAACGAGAAGTCGCAGATCCAGAACCGGGCCGCCGCGATGCGCGTACTCCAGGCACGTCTGCTGGAGCAGCGCCGCCGCGAGCAGAAGGCCGAGATGGACGCGCTCAAGGGCGACGGCGGCAACTCGTGGGGCAACCAGATGCGCTCGTACGTCATCCACCCGTACCAGATGGTGAAGGACCTTCGCACGGAGTACGAGGTCGGTAACCCTCAGGGAGTATTTGACGGCGACATCGACGGCTTCATCGAGGCCGGCATCCGGTGGCGCAAGCAGAGCGAGACCGGGCGCTAACGCAGAGTATTCTACGCCCGGGTTGTAACGCGAAGCGGTGTTTCAGCGATAGATATGGCCGGCCATGAAGCCTCTCTGTCAGCTGCCATAAATCTTCCTTATCCGGGCTCTCTTCGCTGGCGGCGGCTCCGGAAACTCCCCTAATGTCTGCGCCGGTGACCGGTTTCGGTGGGCGGTGACCGACCAAGGGGGAGTGATCATCCGGGCATCGTCATGCGGATTTCCGGCGATGAGTAGTGGTGATCTCGCCCTCTAGATACTCGTCCGGTGGATCACACGAGGGGCACGTTGTGCAGGTAATGCCACGCTCTTTACGGAGTTCGATGCGTCGCGGAATAGCCGTTGTCGCTGGCGCGACCTTGGGATTGATTGCGGTGGGCCTCTTCGCGGCGCCCGCCAGCGCGCATGATGCCGCCATCAGCGGCAAGGCCAACTGCGATACGTCGACCGGCCAGTACATCGTCCGCTGGACGGTGACGAACGACTTCCGGGACAACGCCACCCGCGGCCGCGTGAACGCCCTCCCCGAGGGGACGAGCGTTGACCTGGACCGTGAGATCCCGGGCTACAGCACGATCGAGGGCATTCAGCGGGTGCCCGGCAACGCCACCGACGCTGGCCTGCAGATCGACATGGTGCGGTGGGACGATGGCTACGAGCAGCGAGGTGGCCTGGAGCAGAGGATCCGGCTCCCCGGGAACTGCTCGACGCCGAAGCCACCGAACTACCTGAAGCCCCCGACCAACCCGGATTGCGTCGCGGCCGAGGACGCCAAGTTCAGCCACGAATTCAACGGCGCCGCGGGCACCGCGACCGTCAGCCTCGACGGCAAGAAGCCGCTCTGCAAGGGCGGTGACCAGGGATTCGCGCTGATCTCCTACACCGCGTCCAAGGCGTCGGGCGCGCAGCTGAAGAAATTTGATTCCGCTGTCGGGACCATTTCGCCGCAGAAGAGCAGCATCGATTTCAAGGTCGACCTTCCGCCCTGCTACCTGAAGGTCTACCTGGTCTGGGACCGGGACATCATCGACCCGATCACCGCGACCGAGAAGTACGGCGACCGGATTCTCGGCTCCATCGGTAAGCCGGGCAGCGAGTCCAAGGGAAAGCCAGGCCTGTTTGAGGGTGGCACGAGCGAGTGCGGCTCCAAGCCATCGGTGACTTTCGAGAACACCTGCAAGAACGTCACGATCACGCTGGTCAACGATGGCACCCTGCCGGCCCAGTTCAACGGGTTCACCAAGGTCGACGACGGCCCGTACCAGTCGGTGCCGAAGCCGTTCACCGTCGACCCGGGCAAGAAGGCGACCTTCGCCGTCGAGCCGGTCACGCCGGGCCTGTCGGTGAAGGTGACCTCGGGCTCGTTCACTCAGGAGCACACCTGGGCCGCGCCGGAGGCATGCGCGACGCCGTCGGCCTCGGAGGACGAGGGCGAGCCGTCGCCGAACCCGGGCTCCGGCGGTGGCCTCCCGGTTACCGGTGCCGGGCTCGGTGGCCTCATCGCCGCTGCGCTGGTGGTGACCGGCCTGGGCGTGGCCATGGTCGTCATGGCGCGTCGCCGCCGCCGGCTGGTCTGACCCGCACCGCAGCGTCCTGTAACTAACCAGAGCCGGGCCTGACCATGTGTCGGGCCCGGCTTTGCCTATGCGCAAGGCTGTAGGGCGAAGGCGCACACTCTCACCGAACGCAGCGGCCCGGCTACCCCGCGCGGCTGATACGGACGGGCGTCAGCGCTGTTACGAGGGGACGTTAGACTCTGCCCCCGTGATAACCCTCGACGGCGTAACCAAGACTTACGCGAAGGCTCGGCGCCCTGCGCTCGACGACGTCAGCGTCTCGGTCGAGAAGGGCGAGTTCGTCTTCTTCATCGGCCCGTCCGGGTCCGGCAAGTCCACCTTCATCCGGCTGCTGCTCAAGGAAGAGTCGCCGACGAGGGGTCGGGTCGCCGTCGCGGGCAAGGACCTCGCCACGATCCGGTCGTGGAAGGTGCCCCAGCTGCGGCGCAGCATCGGCTGCGTCTTCCAGGACTTCCGGCTGCTGCCGAACAAGACGGCCGCCGAGAACGTCGGCTTCGCGCTCGAGGTGATCGGCAAGACCAAGCCGGTGATCCGCCGGGTCGTGCCAGAGGTGTTCACCCTGGTCGGGCTCGAGGGCAAGGAGAACCGGATGCCGCATGAGCTGTCCGGCGGTGAGCAGCAGCGGGTAGCGATCGCGCGAGCGTTCGTGAACCGTCCGCTGGTGCTCCTCGCGGACGAGCCCACCGGCAACCTCGACCCCGACACCAGCGTCGAGATCATGCGGCTGCTCGACCGGATCAACCGCACCGGCACGACGGTGATCATGGCGACGCACGACTCCAACATCGTGAACCAGATGCGGCGACGCGTGGTGGAGCTCGATCGCGGCCGGATCATCCGTGACCAGGCGCGCGGCGTGTACGGATGATCCTGCTCGCCCCCGCCCCCTTGACCAGCCCCCAGACCTGAGGAACCCATGCGCGCAAAGTTCGTCCTGACCGAGGCCGCGACTGGCCTGTGGCGCAACGTCACGATGACGGTCGCGATGATCCTCACGACCGCGATCTCACTGGCGCTCCTCGGCGCGGGCGGCCTGCTCTACGTGCAGGTCGAGAAGGTCAAGGAGCTGCTCTTCCTCAAGGTCGAGGTCACGATCTTCCTCGACGAGGGCGTCACCGAGGACCAGCGCGACAAGCTCAAGACCGAGCTGGAGGGCGACGACCTCGTCCAGTCCGTCGAGTACGAGAGCCGTGAGGCGGCCTACAAGCGGTTCCAGGAGCTCTTCAAGGACTCGCCCGACCTGGTCAACAACGTGAAGCCGGAGGCGCTGCCGGAGTCGTTCCGGGTGAAGCTCAAGGATCCGCGCCGGTTCGAGGCGATGAACCAGCGGTACTCCGACTCCGACGGCGTGGACAAGGTCTCCAACCAGCAGCAGCTCGTCGGCAAGATGTTCAAGGTGATCGACGCGATCAAGACGACCACATTCGTGGTGGCGTTGATCCAAGGTGTAGCAGCACTCCTGCTGATCGCGAACACGATCCAAGTCGCGGCGTACAGCCGTCGGCGCGAGGTCGGCATCATGAAGCTCGTCGGCGCTTCGAACTGGTACGTGCGGCTGCCGTTCGTGCTGGAGGCGGCTGTGGCGGGCCTCATCGGCGCCACGCTCGCGTGGATCTCGTTGATCCTGGCGAAGTTCTTCCTGCTCGACGGCGCGCTTGATCCGATCTTCGACAGCGGCATCATCCCCCGGATCCCGTGGTCCTACATCTTCGCGACGGGCCCGCTACTCGGCCTGTTCGCGGTCCTGATCGCGGGCACCGCAGGCTGGCTGACGCTGCGGTTCTACGTCAAGGTCTGACCGCGTCAAGGTCTGACCGCGGAGAACTGGCCCGAGGCGTCCCGTATGGGGCGCTTCGGGCTTTTTGTTCCTTGAAGTGTGACCTGTGCTTCTACTGGGGTCTTTGTTAACCAGCGTTCCTGTCGTAACGTAACCCTCGACCTGAGATCTAGGTGAGTCCGCAAGGGCGCGGTCCGCGGGGGGCGGGCGTACACCGGAAGGGCTGGGGGTCACCGATGGCGCGACAGGGCCGAGCAGGCGTGCGATCAAGACGATGGTTCACGGCGGTGTCCGTGGTCGCTGCCGGCGCGGTCCTGATCGGGGCTCCCGCTTTGGGCGGCCCGGCCGACGACAAGCGCCGCGTCGACCGGCAGCTCCTGCAGGCGGAGGCCGCGCTGGAGAACTCCACACTGCGGGCCCGCCAGGCGGGCGTCGCCTACAGCAGGGCCAGCCAGCTCCTTCCCGTCGCGCAGCAGGCGGTGGCGCGGGCGCAGGGCGAGGTGGCTGCCGCGCAGGTCCAGGCCGCCACCGCGGCGCGGCTCGCCGAGCGGGCCAGGACCGCTCTTGCCGGCGCGGAGGCCAGCCTGAGCCAGAGCGAGAAGCAGGTCGAGGACGCTCGCGACCACCTGGGCGAGTTCGTCCGCGCGAGCTACCAGGGCGCTCCGTACGTAACCGCGTCCGCGATGCTGGGTGCGCGCACCCCCGATCAGCTCATGGCCGGCATGGGCTACCTGAACAACCTGGCCGGCGGCGAGCGGCGGGCGATCACCCGGGTCACGCAGATCCGGCTGGCCGCCGCCCAGAAGCGCGCCGAGGTCGCCGAGATCAAGCGCAAGGTGGACGCCGCAGACGCGCTCGCGAAGCAGGCACTCGGCGTCGCGCGCGACCAGGAGGCGGCGGCGCAGGCCGCCCAGCAGCGCGTCGCCGATCTCGTCGCGGAGCGGCGCGCGTCATTGCAGGTCGCCGAGGAGGAGAAGGTCGCCAACGCGAAGCAGTACGCGGAGGTCCAGGCGGAGTCCCGCCGGATCGCCGCGGCGCTGCGCGAGGCGGCCCGCAAGGCGCGCGAGGAGGCGCGGAAGAAGCAGCAGCCGGGCAAGAAGAAGCCGCCGGTGAACCGCCCCGGTATACCCAAGCCCAGCACCGGCGGCAGCATCCTCGCCATGCCGGTCAACGGGTGGAAGTCCAGCGACTTCGGCCGCCGCTACGACCCGTACTACGGGGTCTGGCAGCTGCACGCCGGCACGGACTTCGCCGCGCCCAGCGGGGCCGCCATCCGGGCAGCCGACGACGGTGTGGTGGTCCGCGCCGGCTGGAACGGCGGGTACGGCAACTACACGTGCATCTACCACGGTGACCTGAGGGATGGCCGCGGCCTCTCCACGTGCTACGCCCACCAGTCCCGGATCGTCGCTGGGCGCGGTGAGCACGTCGAACGCGGTGAAATGATCGGCCGGGTCGGCACCACCGGTGCGTCCACCGGCAACCACCTGCACTTCGAGGTCCGGCTCGACGGCGAACCCGTCAACCCGATGCGCTGGCTGTGAAAACGGGACGACGAGCCCCGTAACATTGGTCCTCGTGCGCCACGGTGGCGCTGAGGGAGGAACGTCATGCCGCGGGAGACCGGGCGCAAGGTCATCGCGTCCAACCGCAAGGCGCGGCACGACTACGAGATCCTGGACACGTACGAGGCGGGGATCGTCCTCACCGGCACTGAGGTCAAGTCGCTGCGCGCAGGCCGGGCATCGCTGGTCGACGGCTTCGCCGTGGTCAAGGACGGCGAGGTGTGGCTGGAAGGCGTCCACATCGCCGAGTACGCCGAGGGCACGTGGACGAACCACACGCCCCGCCGGATCCGGAAGCTGCTGCTCAACCGCGTCGAGATCAATCGCCTGATCGGCAAGATCAAGGAGGGCGGTCTCACCCTGGTGCCGCTCCAGATGTACTTCTCCGATGGGCGTGCCAAGGTCGAGCTGGCGCTCGCGCGCGGCAAGAAGTCCTGGGACAAGCGCCAGGACCTGGCCAAACGCGACGCCAACCGGGAGATCACCCGCCAGCTCGGCCGCCGTACCAAGGGGCGCGTCTGAGGATCTGTTAGCCGTTAGGGCCACGGCACGCCGGCGCGGCGTGGACCCAACCGCTAACAACAGCAGCACCCGGAAGAAACTCCTGGCGCGAACCGTTAGTCTTGGGGAGTACCACTACCAGGGGGTGATTGGTCTCGACTCCGGACGTCGAGACAGGAGAAGCGGGCCGAGGAAGGCGACGATGATCTCGTTAACCACGAAATGTCGCAAAAAAAATCAAGCGCCGACTCCAATCGCGCGCGTTTCCAGCTTGCTGCCTAAGTAAGCGTGGAGACTGTCAGACCGGGAGCGCCTTCGGCCCGGACCCTGGCATCAGCTAGAAGGCTCAACCGTCCGACCCGGTTGCGGGGTTAGGCGGGACACTTCACAGCAGCTGGGCCTGTCACCGACTTGCTCGCGTGATCGGTGGGGCCGAGAAAAGCACAGCGAGCTACGCCCGTAGAAGCCCTGTCAAGTCGCCGGAGGACCCGGGTTCGATTCCCGGCACCTCCACCAGTCGTAAGCGTGTCCGCTCAGGCGGGCACGCTTTCGGCGTTTCTATCCCCCGTTGTCCGATCGGGCGCTCGCCGTTCGCCGGCGCGTGTGATGCGGCGCGCCGCGTTGACGCGCGTCGTGCATCACACGGCGGGGTGGGGGTGCCTGGGTGCGGTTCGCTGTGATGCGGCGTGCCGGGTGAGTGGGCGTCGTGCATCACACGCCCCGCGGGTCAACTCCCGGGCGGACGCCGGCGGTGAGCCCGATCGCATGCGCGGCCTCGTGGAGCGCGTCGATCAGGGTGGCGGCCACCGGCTCCGGCCCAGACCGTGGCGCCCGCCGCAGCGCGGTGAGCCGGCGTGCCCCGCCGACGGGCAGTGACGTCACCGTCACGGTGCCGGCGGGCACGTCCGCAAGCGCCAGCGTGGGCAGGATCGCGGCGCCGAGCCCGCCAGCAACCAGCGCCAGCACCGCCGGGAACTCCAGGCATGTGTGGGCACGGACGGGCGTGAAGCGGTACTTCGCCGCGAGCCGGTCGAGGGCCGCGCCGCAGGCCGAGTCGGGCGGCGCCGCCACCCAAGGCAGTTCGCCGAGGTCGCGGACGGTGCGCGGCGCCCAGTTGCTCGGGACGGCTATCCGGTACTCGTCGTCGGCGAGCGGGTGCGCAGCGAGGCCGGGCAGTTCGGCGGGCGGACGATCGCCTTCGGTGATGACGACGTCGACGCCGCCCGTACGCAGCTCGTGCAGGGCTTCGGGGCCCTCCAGCTCGACGACGCTCGGACGGACGTCCGGGTGGCTGCGCGTGACCGCCACGATCGCTGGCACGAGCAGGTGGCGGATCGCGGTAGGGAACGCCGCGACGACCACCGGCCCGCTGACCCGCCCGCTGAGCGCGGCGAGGTCACGGCGGGCCTCGGCCAGCTCCTGCTCGATCCGTTCGGCGCGTGCGGCGAGGAGCTGGCCGGCGGCGGTGAGGCCGATCCGGCGCCGGGACCGGTCGAGCAGTGGCAGCCCCACTTCCTGTTCCAGCAGGCTGAGCTGCTGGGACACCGCGGACGGCGTCAGGTGCAGAAGGCGGGCCGCGTCCATCACCCCGCCGCGCAGCGCCACCGCACGGAGTACGCGGAGCCGGCGCGGATCGATGTCCATCCAGATTCGCTTTCGGATCGCTTAAGAAAAGCTCGATTGTTCTTCAGCATAGTTTCACTGATGATGGCGCTATGACCGAGTGGCGGGCGCGCTTCGACGCGGACATCTCCTTCAGCAACGGCGGCGGCCTCCAGGCGCAGGACTTCCGGCTGGACCTCCCGCAGAGCGCAGTCCAGAACGGTGCGGTCGACGAGGCGGTCCTTGCTGAGCTGATCGTCCGGCACCTCGGCCTGCTGATGGTCGACAAGGTCCGGCTCAGCCATGTCGAGCTGCTGCGCGAGCCGCACAAGGGATCCCGTGGCGTCACGGCCGAGCACCAGCCGGCCGAGCAACGGCTGGTGGAGCTGAGCCACGTGATCCGGCACGGCATGGTGACCTACCCCGGCCTGCCCGGACCGGAAATCGGCGACTACCTCACCCGCGAGGCATCCCGGGAGCGCTACGCGCCCGGCACGGAGTTCCACATCGGCCGGATCTCGATGATCGCCAACACCGGCACGTACCTCGACACCCCGGCGCACCGCTTCGACGGCGGTGCCGACCTGGCCGGCCTGCCGCTGTCCCGCCTCGCCGACCTCGACGGGATCGTCGTCCGGCCGCTCGGCCCCGAGCAGCGCGCGGTTGACCGGGCCTCGCTGCTGGCGCACGACGTCCGCGGCCGGGCCGTGCTGCTGCACACCGGCTGGGATCAGCACTGGGGCACCGAGCGGTACGGCGCCGAGCACCCGTACGTCACCGCCGACGCCGCGGCCTGGCTGGTCGAGCAGGGCGCTGCGCTGGTCGGCATCGACTCAGTCAACATCGACGACCAGCCCGACCTGACCCGGCCGGCGCACACCACGTTGCTGCGGGCGGGCATCCCGATCGTCGAGCACCTGCGTGGCCTGGACCAGCTCCCGCCCGCTGGCTTCCGTTTCCACGCCGCGCCGCCGCAGGTCGAGGGGATGGGTACGTTCCCCGTCCGGGCCTACGCCATCCTCAACGACTAAATGGAGGCCGTGGGCTGGGTCGGAGCCGTCCTGCTCGTGGCCGCATACAGCCTGGTGTCGAGCGGGCGGATCGCCGGCAGCGGGCCGCTCTTCCAGGCGCTCAACATCGTGGGCGGCGTCGCCCTGACGCTGAACACCGGGTACCACGGCGCCTGGCCGTCTGCGGCACTGAACGTGGTGTGGGTATGCGTCGGCGCCGGCGCCATGATCCGCCACCGCATGCGCCGCCGGGCAGTCCCGGCGGCAGTTCCCGAAAGCAGTCGCATTCACGACAGCTGAGACGCGTCATAAACCCCGCCTACCGCCGTCGCCCTAGTGGTGAGGGGGTGACCGTGGATGGACCACGACGGGACGGGTGACGACAAGGTGGACGCGACCAGACTGGCGACCGCGCGGCGGCTGCGCGCGCTCCATCAGCAGCAGAAGTTCCCGGAGCCGGAGATCTGTGGATGGTGTCTCAAGCGCTGGCCCTGCCCGGACCGGCGGTGGGCCGAGCGGGTGGTGCGTGCCGTGGGGATCGCCGGTGTGGCGGGTGGGGAAGGGCTCGGCGCACCCGAGGAGTAGTGGGGGCCAGGCACGAGAAAGCTCCCAATTCGTCTTTTAGTGACTAAATATGCATAAAGTGCAAATGCGCATGAGGCAAGAGGGCCGGCGGTGACTACTGGGGTAGTCGAGATTCTTGCCGTCGCCGGTCGTTCATCTCTTGGCAACAACTAGTTATGCCACGATTGCAAGAAGTAGTGGCGCGCCTCTGCTTTCTAGGTCATGATGTGCATCCACAGCTGCGCATCACGGCTGCTCGCTGTAGCTCAGTGGCAGAGCGCCCGGCTTTCATACTGGGAAGACGCCGGTTCGATTCCGGCCAGCGAGTCCATTGTCGCGCGCGCATGCGCGCGCTCGCCGAGCTGATCTCGGACGTATCTCTCCGCAATCTCGGCGTGGTCTCGTGTGACCTTTCTCGCCCATCCCAGATGTGTGCAGCGTGTCTCTGTGTGAATGGAGAGGCCTAGTCGGGCGGATGGCTGTACCTTAAATCCTTCTTTCGAAATGCCGCCCCCACTTCAACTAGCGCCCTGATCTGGGTTAACGTCGCTCGCCGGGTCTAGTAAGCCGTCTCGACACGCTCTCCGCGCACCCCGGCTGGAAGCCCCCGCATCTCCCGCCGGAGGAGACGGAAGCCGACATATCCAATCACACTGCGTGACGGGGGTCTGGCTTGGCGACTGACCGACCGAGCACAATCCGGCATGCGCTGAACGAGGCGTGCCGCGAAAGTGAGGACTGACCCTGGCATGGCTTCCATTGGTGCACTCAGAACGCGCCGCTCGTTATTCGTCATTGCCGCCATCCTGTACTCGTCGGCCGACGCCGCCTGCCGAGTCATGACGCTCCGTGAGTACAGCGCGGCGCGTCGCCGTCCGGCGCGGTCGCTGAGGAGTCGGTAACGCCGAACGCGATGTTCAAGTGCCACCAAGCCGCTGGCGCAGTTACCGATCCTCGGTGCGTACATGGACCGGTTCTCCGGCCACCGCGCACTGAGCTAGTCCGAGGGCAGCAGGCGTCACGTTTGACACCTGACGCGCTCACTGTCCTAATTAGCCAAGTTACACCTGTTCGCGGGGTACCGTCTTCGTTGTGCATCGTCGTACGGTTGTCCGGGCGGCGCTGTTCGGGGCCCCGGCGGCAGCCGCCGCGGCGATCGGCGGCGTGGCGCTGAACCGTGCGCACAAGCGCAGCGGTGCGGCGGCGCGGCGCGATTCCGACTGGATCTGGGATCCATTCGACGAGCAGAGCAACCTCCCGCCTGCGCTCGGTGTGCACTTCCACGGCACCTGGGACATGTACTACGCGAGCCGGGACACGGGGCCCGGTTCGATGTTCGAAGACCACCTCGATCAACTCGCCGACCACAGCGTCGAGGTGTTGCGCGTCGATGTGGGCTGGTCGGCGAGCCAGCCGGCCTATACCGTGCCGTCGGCCAGCCACTGGTACAACCAGCGCATCGAGCGGGTGCTCGATGCGGCGGCCGATCGGGACATGCAGGTCCTGCTCACGCTTCACCAGTCGCCGGCGTGGGCTCGCCCCGGCACCAGCGGCGACGCGCGCCAGTTCCCGACCGACCCCGAGCTGATCCGCCCGTGGGTGGCCTGGATGGCCAGGACATACGGGAAGCGCGTACTGGCGTGGGAGATCTGGAACGAGCCGAACCTCAAAGCTTTCACCGGTGTCGACGACCCGCGCGCGCGGCCGGACCGGTACGTGCCGCTGCTCAAGGCCGCGTACGAGGGGCTGAAGGCGGGTGACCCGGACGCCGTCGTCGTCTTCGGTGGGCCGTGCCAGAACGACGAGGTGTTCGTCCGCGCGTGCTACCGGCTGGGCGCGCGGGACTACTTCGACGTCATGTCCGTCCACCCGTACCAGGGGAACCAGACCATCCCGCCGGACGCCGACGACGCGGGCACTCGCGAGCGGATGACGCACTTCCCGGCGGTGCTCGAGGTCATGGCCGACTACCTCGACGGCGATAAGCCGGTCTGGTGGACGGAGTTCGGCTTCTCCGTCCACGGCAACGCAGGCGTCCCGACCGATAAGCCGTGGCGCCTCGGCGTCGCCACCGACGCGCTGTCGGCCGAATACCTCTATCGCTCGTTCGAGCTGGCGCGGCGCGAGTACCCGCAGGTCCGGCTGGCCGTGGTCTACGCCGCGTACAAGCCGGCCACGGACTCGAGCGGCCACCAGTACGGGTACCGGATGCTCGACGTGGACGGCACCGTGCGCCCGCAGTTGCCGACGCTGCGCAGGTACCAGGCGGCGTTCGGCCGGAGCCGCTCACCGCTGATCGGCTGTGCCACGATCGACCGATGCCGACGCTGGAGACCGAACGCCTGCTGCTGCGCCCGCTCGCCGAGGACGATCTGGACTCCTACGCCGCGATGATGGCCGACCCCGACGTGGTCGAGTTTCTCGGTACCGCGCCGATGGCGCGCGATGACGCGTGGCGGAGCATGGCGCTGTTCCTGGGCCATGGTGTGCTCCGCGGCTGGACCAACAACGCGGTCGTGGAGAAGGAGTCCGGCCGGTTCGTGGGCCGGTGCGGGCTCTGGCAGCCGGAGGGGTGGCCAGGTCTGGAGGTTGGCTGGACGCTCGCCCGTGCGTCGTGGGGCCGCGGGTACGCCACCGAGGCCGCCAGCGCCTGGCGGGATTGGGCCTTCGCCAACCTCGACGCGGACGAGTTGGTGTCCGTCGTCCACCGTGACAACGCGCGTTCGGCCCGGGTGGCGGAGCGAATCGGCCACCGGCGGCTGCGCAAGATCGAGGTGCGCGGCTACCCGTGCGTCCTCTACGGCCAGCCCTTTCCTAGGGCAGGGTGAGCGCGACGTCCATGCCGTCGAGCGCGTGCCCGCAGGGGCAGTCCCGCTCGACGGGCAGCGCTGCCGCCACGTCGAGCACCACGCCCCGCAGCCGCTCGGTGTTCTCCCGGAAGACCCGGAACACCTCCTGCATGGTGACCTCCTCACCCGCCTCCACACCGGCGTCGAGGTCGGTGACCAGCGCGATCGCCGCGTAGCAGAGCTCCAGTTCGCGGGCGAGTATCGCCTCCGGATGCCCGGTCATGTTGACGAGCGACCAGCCGGCAGCGGTGAACCAGCGGGACTCTGCTCGGGTGGAGAAGCGCGGCCCCTCGACCACGACCATCGTGCCGCCGTCGACGACGTCGATGCCCGCGTCCCCGCCTGCCGCGAGCAGCGCCGCGCGGCCGGTCGGGCAGTACGGATCGGCGAAGGACACGTGCACCGCACCCTCGTCGTGAAAGGTCTGGATCCGTCCGGACGTGCGGTCGACGAGCTGGTCCGGCACCACGAACGTGCCAGGGCCGAGTTCCGGCCGGAGGCCGCCCACCGCACACGGCGCGATGATCTGCCGTACGCCGAGCGACCGCAGCGCCCAGAGGTTCGCCCGGTACGGGATCCGGTGCGGCGGGAAGCGATGGTCACGGCCGTGCCGAGGGAGGAACGCCACCCGACGGCCGCCGACGGTGCCAAGCGTGATCGCGTCGCTCGGCGGGCCGTACGGGGTGTCGACCGTGACTTCCTCCGCGTCGTCGAGGAGCGCGTACAGGCCGCTGCCGCCGACGATGGCGACATCGGTGGCTGGCGCGAGATCAGGCACGGCGGTTCCCTCCTCCAGAGCGGCGCGCCGAGCCTATCCACGACGCCGTGTGTGGGAGCCGATCGGGTGGGTACCCCAAACCTCGAAAGGGGGGCTATCCCAATGGGAAAGATCGAAGGTAAGTACGACGAGCTGGCCGGCAAGGCCAAGGAAAAGCTCGGTGACGCGACCGACAACGAGAGCCTGCAGGCGGAAGGTGCCGCACAGGAGGCCAAGGGCCAGGCGAAGCAGGCCGGCGAACACCTGAAGGACGCCGCCAGCGACACGAAGCGTGCGGTCAGCGAGTAAGTGACGCGCCGGGCCGGTGCTGGTCAGTCCCCGAGCTGACCAGCGCCGGCCCGGTCCGTTTAGCGTCGCGGTATGACCGTCACCGAGGATGGTTTCGCCAACCGGCTGCTCTTCGGTGCACGGCCGGCCGCCGGGTAGGGGGTTACCGCCCCGAGCTGCCACGCGTTTGGGCATGATCACGGGCATGCCGGCTGATCGACTCACGGGACGACTCCTCGTCGCGACGCCTGCGTTGAAGGACCCGCACTTCGAGCGGACCGTGGTGCTGCTGGTCGCGCACGAGGAAACCGGTGCCCTCGGCGTGGTGCTGAACCGCGCCACCGAGGTGCCAGTCGGCGAGGTGCTGACCGGCTGGGATTCCCTGGCCGCGCAGCCGTCCGTGGTGTTCGAGGGCGGCCCGGTGCAGCCCGAGGCCGCCATCTGCCTGGCCCGCGCCCGCCCCGGTGCGGATCCGGACGGCTTCAGTCGGGTGGAAGGCGTCGTCGGCACCGTCGACCTCTCCGGCGACCCCGAATCGCTCGCCGGTGAACTGGACCGCCTCCGCATCTTCGCCGGTTATGCCGGGTGGGACGCCGAGCAGCTGGAGTCCGAGATAGACGAGGGTGCCTGGTTCGTCCTGGACGCGCTCCCGGGCGACGCGTTCATGCCGCAGCCGGACGACCTGTGGCAGATGGTGCTGCGCCGGCAGGGCGGGCTGATGGCGGCGGTGGCCACGTTCCCGGCCGATCCCACCCTGAACTGAGGCCCCCGGATACCGGGTCACTGGCACCTCGGGGACTGTGTACACTTCAGCAGTCCGTTCGTTCGGCCGGACACGGGGCTGTGGCGCAGCTGGTAGCGCACCACACTGGCAGTGTGGGGGTCAGGGGTTCGAGTCCCCTCAGCTCCACCATCAATGACCTGGACTCCGGTCCGGGTCATTTGTGGTTTCCGGCACGAGATGGCGCACCTGGCTGCGCCCGCGGCCGGCACCCTCTCTACTGCAGTGACCTGCATGGATGCCCGGCTGGCGGCGCACCGACCGGCAGGAACCGGCAGATCGGCTGGGGTGCCCGCCTGAACGCTCCGCGCGCCAGCCCCGTAGGACCAGGTGGGAGGGCGCCGCCGGGCTGCCCACCGGTCGGCCAGGGAGGCTCCAGATGTCCGCACACCGCATGCTTGCGGTGGTGGCCGCCGCGGGCATCGCCCCGCTGCTCGTCACCGCGCTGGCTGCCGCCCCGGCGCAGGCCCATGGTGCGCCGACGAACCCGGTCAGCCGGGCTGCGGCCTGCGGCACCGAGGGCGGCCAGGCCGCGCAGTCCGAGGCGTGCCGCGCCGCGATCGCTGTCAGCGGCCCGACGGCCGTGGCGCAGTGGGACAACCTGCGGGTCGCCGACGTGGCGGGGCGGGACCGCGAGGTGATCCCGGACGGTCAGCTCTGCAGCGGCGGCATCAACGCGTTCCGGGGCCTCGACCTGCCCCGGCCCGACTGGCCGGCGACCCGCCTCGCCGCCGGCAAGGACTACACGTTCACCTACCGGGGGACGATCCCGCACCAGGGCACGTTCCGGCTCTACGTCACCAACGACAACTACGATCCGCGGCGCCCGCTGAGCTGGTCGGATCTGGAAACGCAGCGTTCCTCCGCACCACTGATCCCAGGTTTCGCGGCGGCTCCTACCGGTTCGCGGGCACCCTCCCGGCGGGCAAGACCGGCCGGCATGTGATCTATACGATCTGGCAGAACTCCGATACGCCGGACACCTACTACTCGTGCTCCGACGTCGACTTCGCCGGAGCGGCGACCGGCAACAACGGCGGCGCGACCAACGGCGGCGCGACCAATCGGTCCGGGACTAACGGCTCCGGGACTAACGGCGCTGGGACCAACGGTTCTAACGCCGCCCCGCCCGCCGTCCCACCTGCGCGCACCGCCGCTGCGGCGCCGGCCACTCAGCCAGTCGCCCAAGCCGGGTCCACGAGCTTCGCCTTCCCGCTCACCGCGGGTGCTGCCGCGGCGCTCTTCCTCGCGTCGCTCGCCGCACTCGTGCGACGCCGCCGCAGCTGAGTCCTTAGCGCATTTCTTTCCGCCCACACGCGCCCTGCGTAACGGCACGGGCGCGGTTCGGGTGGCACGCTTACCAAAAGGTATAGTTTTGTCAGGTTCTGTAGCTGTGCCCGCCTGGCTGAGTGCGGTATCCATCACATCTGCGCCTTCGGGCGTTTGGTTCTTTCGGCGCCGGGTAATCTAGCCGGTCAATTTCCCGCGCCTGCGCTGTCGCGCAATCGGCGGTGAATAACTCGGCCCGGTCGCTGTGATCCCCGTTGGGCACTGCTACGTTGACGATTGGGTATCCGTTCGGGGAGTAAATTGCGCCCGGTCGCCGGCTACGCCTAACATCCCTCTCTCTACGACTTCGAACTCAGGAGCAAGACGTGGCACAGAAGGTGGAAGTCACCCTCGTCGACGATCTCGACGGTGGTACCGCGGACGAGACTGTGTCGTTCGCGATCGACGGTGCGCAGTACGAGATCGACCTCTCCGCAAAGAACGCCCAGAAGCTTCGTGACGCGGTGACGCCTTTTGTGGGCGCCGCCCGTAAAGCTGGTCGTACGGCGGCCCGCAACACCCGTGGCCGTGGCTCCGGTAGCGCCGCTGTCGACCGTGAGCAGAACCAGGCCATTCGCGAGTGGGCGAAGAAGAAGGGCCTCAACGTCAGCGAGCGTGGCCGTATCCCGGCTGAGATCGTCGAGCGTTACCACGCCGAGCGCTGAGCTTCACCGCAACAGGACGGCGGCCCCTCCGAAGCCTGGAGGGGCCGCCGTCGTCTGCCCGGTTCAGCCGTTGTACTGGCCGATGACCCTGGTGAAGTCCAGCGCCTTCTGCGAAACGCCGCTGCAGGAGTCCATGTCGTTGTTCGCGCCGCCGCACGGCCGGTCGCGGTTGAGTGCCCAGTAGGTGAAGCGGGCGATGTGGCGCTGCTTGGCGAAGGCCAGCATCTCCTGGAAGTCGCCGAGGTTGATGGTCTTGCCGTCGTCGTCCTTTCCGTTCATGGACGAGATCCCGATCCGCCGATACGCCTGGTCGTCGGAGTAGCCGTAGGCGCTCTTCACGGCAGCCTTGAGCCCGTTCGCGGCTTTGATCGACGCTTTGCCCATGTCCGGGACGCTGGTGCCGAAGTCGAACGGCATGATGACCCATCCGTCGACGGCCAGACCGGCGGCGGCACCCTTATTGATCAGGTCACGGCCCGTGGCGTCGGGCCCGCTCGGCGTGGTGCCGAACGTCAGATAGACCTTGATCCCGGCGTTGTTGTTCTTGATGATCTTCAGAGCGTCGATGACGCGCTTACGCACCGTGCCCTTGTTGAACTCGGTGCTCTCGATGTCGACGTCAATGGCCTTGAGCTTGTAGGCGTTGATCACCTTCTGGTAAGCGCCTGCCAACGCCGAGGCGCTCGAACACTGCTCGCCGAGCTTCTTGCCGGACCAGCCGCCGATCGACGGGATCACGTCGCCGCCGGCCCCGCGAATCTCGTTGATCCGGGTCGCGTCGGAGCCCGTGAGCGAACGGTTACCGTCCCACTTCGGATTGCAACCGCCGTCGGACAGGATGAACGCGAGCGTGAACCATTTCACCCCGGTCGCGGACATCACCGAAGTGGCGTTGGGTGGCTTGCCCCAGCCGTAATACAGGTAGGGCGCTGCGCCCATCGACGAGGCGGGCGCGGCCTGGCTGTTCGGCGCGACGGCGAAGGCCGCGGCGGTGAGGAGTGCAGTGGCGCCCGCGACGAGCGCGATCGAGCGGCGTCGGATTTTCATGGGGAACTCTCCGTGGGTGGGAACGAGAGCAGGATTGCCGCCGCGCCGCACCGCAACGTGCCCATGAAAGTGGACTAGACCACGCCGGTATGTCAAGCGTTGTCACCACGTGATGCGGTTGAACGCTCTCCGTAGCCGGATACCCCGATCGGGATGGGTCTGCGCCACCCAGGCGATCCGGCCGAGCAGGTGCGCGCGGAAGTCGAGGTGGCCGTCGCGGTTCTGCGCCTCGGGCCCGGTCCGCGCTGCGTTGTGCAGGATCGCCCGGAGCTGGTCGTATGTGTCGCGGGGGACCGCCGGCCGCTCGTTGACCACCAGACCGCCGAGCAACTGCCGGTCGTCCCGTCGCCGGACTGAGGTCTTGGCGACGTTGATCCGGAAGCCCTCTTCGGCGGCGATCACGCCGACCAGTCGGACCAGCGCCGTGACCGGCAGCGCCCGGTCGCCGGAGAACGCCAGGTCGTCGGCGTACCGGGTGTAGGTCGCGCCGATGGTCGCGGCTAGCCCGGCGAGCCGGCGATCAAGGCGGAACGCGCTCAGGTTCGCCAGGGCGGGTGAGGTCGGTGCGCCCTGCGGCAGGTGCGGTGCGGCGAGCCGGTTCAGCAGCCGGCGGTGGGCGTCGATCCTGGCCGGGTCGGCGGGGCGTGGCGCGGCGGACAGTACCCGGACCGGCGTCGCCACCGTCACCAGCGCGGTCAGCGTGTGGGCGACGGGCTCCGGGTAGCCGGCCGTCCGGAACATCCCGTACACGCGCGCCGCCGTGACCTGGGCGAAGAAGCCCTCCAGATCCAGCCGGAGCACGGTCTGCTGGCCAGCGTGGCCAGCGGCGAAGGTCGCCACCGACCGGCCGGGACGGAACCCGTGCGCCGCGTCGTGCGGCGGTATCAGCCCGACGATCGTCGAAAGCAGCCTGCGCTGGATCGCCTTCAACCGAGGCTTCGGCGCCTCCAGCAGGCGAGCACCGCCGCGGGCCGTCATCCACGAGTAGCGGTAGTGCCGGAGCCGCTCGGCGCGAACGCGCCGCTCCAGGCCGCGCCGGTCGGCGAACCAGTCCAACTGCCCGGGAGGCAGATCGAGGAAGTCCGCCAGGGCGGCGATGTCGTCGAGCCGCGGCACCGGCCACGGCAGCCGCACCGTGGACGTCGGCACCGCGAGCCGGCCAGCCACCCGCACCGTCTGTCCCTTGGTCCGCGCGGCCAGGATCACCGTCCGGAACGCGGGAGTTGCGGCGACGAACCCGGCGAGCTCGCGCGGCCTGTCCAGCGGTGCACGCCGGTACGCGGAGAGGACGGCGGCGGCAACCGGCCGTAGCCACGCCCGCCGACCGCCGAGGACGTGCGCACCGCCGGCCAGCAGCCCGTCCCGGCTCCACTCCCCGGCGAGAAACGCGTCGGCAAGCGCGCCGGCCACCGACTCCGCGGCCCGGCCGGGCGAGCCGCCGCCATCAGGGTCCGCTTTGTCGCCGTCGTGAGGTGGATCGTCGTGAGGTGGATCGGGGAGGCCGCCGAGGTGCGCCAGGACGGCGCGGAGCAGTGCACGGCCGCGCGGATCCGCACCTCGCCGGGTGTGTTCCGGCCCGGCGGGCTCCTCGTCGTCAGCCATGCCTACCCCCGTCGCGGATGCGGCAGCGCGGCCCCGACCCATCCCGTCGCGCGTGCGCGTAGGTGCGCGGAGCGCGCGGGGGTGCAGGCGAAGCGATGCGTGAGCAACGGAAACGTCCCCGGGGTAGCCCCGGAGAGGCCACGGCGTACCCGAAGGCGCGCCGCCGGCCGTCTCGGGTCCGCGCTGCCGCTGGCGCACACGGTAGCGGCAGCGGGCTAGCAACATCGGCATGCCGTCCTGCTCCGCTTTGCCGGGCCGACGCCTGGATCTCCGGCTCAGTAGTGGCAGGCTGCCCGCATGCAGGACGAGGACGTAGCGGAGCCGGTGACACGGCTGGTCGCTGGATACGGGGCCCAGGCCAGAGCGGTACGGGAGGTGATCGCGGCCCTCACCGACCGGTCGTGGACGCTCGCCGGGCTCGTCGCGGCAACGGCGGTGCCGCGCCGCACGGTCGAGGAGGTACTGGACGCGCTGGGCGACGACCTCGGCGACGCGATGACGATCCGTCCCGAGCGCCGTGCCGCCTACCGCGCCCGCTTCGGTTACGACCAGCTCCGCCGCACGGCGCTTCCGGACCCACTCGCGGCCCAGCTCGACGATGCCGTGACGCTGCGCGCCGAACTGGCCCGGCTCGTGGCCGAGGCACCGGCCGCGCGGCGGGCGCTCGATCACGTCGCGGCCACGCCGGAAACCGCCGCCTGGCGCGGCCTGTGGCTCGACTCCCGGTACGACCTCGCCGGTGCCCACCTGCTCTGCGTCGGCGACCATGATCTGACGTCCCTGGCTGCGACGCTCGTCAACCCGGAGCTGACCGTCACGGTCGTCGACCTGGACGAGCGGATCCTGGAGTTCATCGACGTCGAGGCCCGCCGGCTGGGGCTGGCCGTGCGGTGCCGGTACGCC
>Ga0210378_10000348_pt1 | contig 23093 bp, 26 predicted proteins | sample PLM1_60_b1redo_FD_155465 | JGI IMG/M metagenome (GOLD analysis project Ga0210378, IMG submission 155465) | Groundwater sediment microbial communities from an aquifer in East River, Colorado, USA - PLM1_60_b1 redo | ecosystem: Environmental > Terrestrial > Soil > Riparian zone | place: USA: East...
CTCGTCCAGATGCGGGAAGATCGCCTCGAACTTCGCCGCGAGCACCTGCCGGGTTTCCTCCATGACGCCCATAACACACCAACGAGCGAAACCCCGCGAAGCTACGGGTTATTTCTCTGCAATCCCTTACGTGTTACTCGTTGCTGCTTCGGCGTAGCGTTCGAGACCGCTGGTCCAGCCGCCGGCGCCGCCGATCGCCTCGCGCATCGCCTGGCCGCCGACGAGGCGGTCAAGGTGCCGGTGCTCCAGTTCGACCGTGGTCCGGTCAGGGCCGTCGGCGGTGAACCGGGCCTCGACCTCGCTGGCGTGTTCCGGGTCGGGGTCGTACTGCCATTCGCCGTTGATCTGCCAGGTGACGATGAGGCGATCGGGCGGTTCCCAGGCCAGCACGCGACCCCAGTCGCACTCGCTGCCGTCGACGCCGCGCTCGTACCACCGCCCGCCGACACCCGGTTCCAGGATCGCCTCGGCGATGTCCGCTTGGCCGATGTGGTACTCGGGCGGCCACCAGGTGTTGAACGATGCGGTGAAGACGCGGAACGCCTGTTCGACAGGCACACCGACACGCTGCACCCCGCAATGTCACCGGCCTCCTCGACGTACTCGAAGCAGCCGACTTCGTTCCCGTGGGCACCACCCGACCGACCGGCGGGCCACCCTCGTGACTCTCACGGAACACGGCGTTGCGACCGCGAACGCCTGGAGCTCCGGCTACCGGACCGCCGCCGGTGAGCTCGTCCATGATGTCTCCCCAGCCGACCTCGCCACGTTCGTCGCCACCATGGGTCACGTCCTCCGCCGGCTCCGCCAGCAGGGCCTACCGGGCGACCACCTAGGCTCTCAATCCACGCGGCACCCTGATTCGATCGGGGCTACCGGTTCGTGGGGTGGGCGCTACCGATCCCGCGTCTGCCGGGGTTGAGGCGGCATCCTCGCGCGTTCACCGACCTCACCGCGTAGCGGCGGCAAGGCTGGGGCCTAGGCAAGCCGCCAGGCTGCGCGGGCCAGTGTGTGTGTAGACGTCGGTAGAACCGAGGAGATCCAGTGGCTTCGTCCACCGCTGCGCGCACCCGGCTCGCGCGACACCCGATCCCACCGCCAGCAGCCCGACGTGCCAGACTCAGGGCGCCGTCGCCTGCGGGGGCATGTTCTCGGGCAACCGGCGGAGCGCGCGCAGGACCGCTGCGGCTTGGTGGCGGTGCAGAGATTCGCCGGCCTCGCCGTCGACCACAACCAACTCGACCTGCACCTTCAGCGGAACCTGACCGCGATCTCGGCCTGTCACCTGAGCAGCAGGCACCGCGTCCAACCGGGCGTTCGTGGCGATGCCCGGGTCGCGGACCGCCTCAGGTAGTCCTGGACCATCGGGCGCTGCGCCGCATCTCCTGTCCATGACGCCTCCTCTGCGAGGCGCGCCCATGGCGGGCGCCTCGCCTCGTACAACGACGGGAAGACAACGACAACGCGGGCATCGTGACCATTGTTGCGATGTTTGGCGCGACCTACATGAGCCACAGAACGCAAACAACCCACACGAGGCTCAAGGAGCCTCTGACCAGGCCGAACGCCTAACGCTGCTCGAGGTGACCCAGCGGTTGTTTGCAATCCTTAACGCCAATCACGCCTCTGAGCTGCGGAAACGTGTCTGGCATATGTGCCACCGGCAGGACTCGAACCTGCGACGGGGGAGTGTGGTGCCCCTGGCAGGAAACGCAGAACATCCCACCTTCGACCTGACCTGCGGAAACGCTCGCAGCTTCATGTCGAGCAGCACTTGATTCTGTCGATGGCGTAGCAGGGCGCGCTGGCCATCGGAAGGCTGCGAGTGTGGAATATCGCACGCAAAACAGCTGGGTCACACCTAGGCGTGGGGCGGCGACCCGTTGGTGAGCTGTGCCGAAACGAGGCCGACGCGCGCTTGGCTCCTTGAGTGCGCTGGCTCAGTCTGGGCTATCGGCCTCTCTCGGCGTGGCCGGCCCATCTCTGCGGGTCGGCCACGCCGGCATCCCGATCAGTGACAATCGGCTTCCACGGCCACGAGGTCCAGGACATAACGGGCCCGGGGCGCGTGACCGCAAGCTTGCGTGCCACCGTCGATCCGAGAACATCCCTCAGTCTGAGGTCAGCGAACGTGCACGAAGACGGGGTTGGAGTAGAACCACAGGTCGGTCCAGGGGTTCTCCGGGCCGTGGGGAGCGGTTCGGCCTCGTCGGTGTTGGTGCCGCGGATGCGGGCGTAGAGGTCGCTCTCGACGTTGCGCAGGGTGTGGCGGATGACGTAGCTGCGGCCCCTCCCGGTGCCAGTCGCGCGGGCCGAACCGCGCCACGACCTTGGTGGCGGGGTTGGTGTCGGCGTCGAGGTTGGGGTTCAGGCCGGTGATCTGGCCGACGATCAGGTCGACGCGCCGGACCTGCGGTCGGTCGCCGTTGGCGTTGGTGCCCAACTGGGGCCGGAACCGGATCTCGATCTCGACGTCGTTGCGGCCACTGCGGTTCAGGGTCAGGGTCTCGCCCATCGCGGCCTGGCGGCCACGGCTGTTCGCCGTGAGGTCGAGGCTGGTGATCAGGTCTCCGGTCGTGACCCAGATGCGGCCGTTGCGCAGGCCGTCCATGATGTCGCCGTAGTCCTGGCGGGCCAGCACGTAGGTCTTGCTGTACTCGCCGGGCCAGAAGTCGGCGCCGCCGCGCGTCCAGTGGACATGGGAGTCGGAGGTGGCCATGATCCACCACCGCCGGCCCTCGCCGAGCCGCGAGGCCCACAGCCCACCCACACGGGCCGTCATCTGGTCGTAGCCGCCCGGGTCGGGTAGTTGCCGCAGGCGCCGCGTTTGCCGCCGATCAGCGGTGCCGCCTGGTGGCCGGGCGCTCCCTCGAATCCGACGTAGATGTCCGGTGCGACGTTGTTGCCGTTGCAGAACTCCCGAGGCGTGTCCTGCCCGTAGACACCGAGGCCAGGTGCCGAGCGCGAGGTGTGGTGGCCGATCACCAGCGGCTTGTGCCGCATGCCCTTCGCGATGGTCAGAAACTCGATCATCCTGGCCTGGTTGTTGCGAGCGGGGTCGGCCGGGAAGTGGTCGTTCTCGGCGAAGAGGCTCTCCAGCTCGAACAGCTGCTCGGCCTCGCCGTCGTGGCGCGGGATCATGAGCGTGTGGTGGTCCTGGGCGGGGGTGTCGAACTCCATTCCCCAGAACTGCAGGACCTCAGGGACGAGCGTGCGCGACCGCAGGAGGTCGGGGTAGGCCAGCTCCAGGTTCACCTTCGAGTGCGTCGGTCCACCGTGGTCGGTGCACATCGCCCAGCTGAGACCGAAGTGCTTGGCCATGATCGCGTTGGTGACGATCGGGTACACCGCGTCGGCGCCCTTCTGGAACCGCGGCGGGTTCACGGACGTGTCGAAGTCGCCGCTGTACTCCGAGTGCACGTGGTGATCACCGGCGCGCCACACCCGGCGACCGGAGTCCCCGCGGTTCTTCGCGGTGGCGTCGGCGGCTAACGCCGCGTCGGCCCCGGCCAGCTGGTCCGCGGCGACCAGCGCCGCAGCGCGAACGTCGCCAAGGTCGCCACCGCCCGTAAGCTGCTCACCCTGGTCTACTACGGGCTCCGCGACGGGCACATCCGTTGCCTGGCCCGGCCGGCGTGAGCATGATCTGGGCGCAGCCAGGACGCGAGGTCGAGGCACGTCTGACCCCCACCAGCGGTGGCGTGGCCTATGGAGAGACGTGCGTCAGCCGGTCGTCCAGGGCCGGAGTTTCTCGGGGTTGAGTACTGCCCAGATGTGGTTGATCCGGTCGCCTGCGATGTGGAACGCGTACACCACCACGGTGATGCCGTCTTGCTGTGCCACCAGGCCGGGCTGGCCGTTGACCGTACGCTCCAGGAGAGTCACGTTGCTAGGTGCCCGGCCGGCGAGATCGGCGAAGTAGCGCGCGACCTGCTCGCCGCCTTCGACCGGGCGCAGCGCGGCGCTGACGAGGCCGCCGCCGTCGCCGATCGCCGTGGCGTCGGGGTCGAGGAGGCCGATGAGGGCGTCGATGTCCTTGGCTTCCCATGCCTGCTTGAAGTCCCGGACGATGTCGGCGCGCTGGGCTGTCGGAGTCGCGGGAGCCTGCGACGCGCGGATACGGCGGCGGGCTGAGGAGGCCAGCTGGCGGCATGCCGCCGGCGTACGGCCGACGATCTCGGCCACTTCGGCGAAGGCGTAGCGGAAGACGTCGTGAAGGATGAACGCGACGCGCTCGGCCGCGGTCATCGATTCGAGCACGACGAGGAAGGCCATGTTGATCGACTCGTCGAGGGTGACTCGGTCGGCCGGGTCGACGGTGGTGGCGCCCGGCCGCCCGTTGATCCACTCCGCAGGTTCGGGCAGCGGCTCGGGGATCCATTCGCCCACGTAGCGCTCCCGCCTGGCCCGTGCCGAGCCGAGCAGGTCGAGGCAGATGCGGCTGGCGACCTTCGTCAGCCAGCCGCCGGGGGATTCGATGGCTTCCTGCTGTTGCCGGGTCATGGCGTACCAGCGGGCGTAGGTCTCTTGGACGGCATCCTCAGCATCGGCCAGGGAGCCGAGGAGCCGGTAGGTGAGGTTGATCAGCTGACGCCGCTCGCTCATGATCGCGCTCAGGCCGGGATCGGGCCGGCCGTGTCCTGGTTCGGATCGGGTGGTCATGGTGTTGCCGGCTCCCTTGGTCGCAGCTGCCCTCACCTGTTCGACGAGATACCGCGCCGGAATGTGAGGTTGGCGCGTCGCCTGACATTCCGGGGCGCCGTGTCGTCGTACTGGTGAGAAGAACCCGCCATCCAGCGAACATGTCGCTCAGAACCCGGCGAGGAGAACCCTCATGAACATCGCTCTGTGGATCATTGCGGGACTGCTGGCCGTGGCCTTCCTGGCCAGCGGCGCCATGAAGCTGATCCAGCCCAAGGAGAGGCTGCCCGCCGGCTGGGGGTGGGTCGAGGACTTCAGCGCCGGCGGCATCAAGGCCATCGGCGCCCTTGAGGTTCTGGCTGCGGTGGGCCTCATTCTGCCTGCCGCGCTTGACATCGCGCCGGTTCTGGTGCCGCTGGCTGCCGTCGGTCTGGTGTCGCTGATGGTCGGCGCGTTCATCGTGCACGTCCGCCGTCGCGAGGCCCAGGGAATTGTGGTGACCCTGGCCCTGCTCGCACTGGCCGTCTTCGTGGCGTGGGGCCGCTTCGGCCCCCAGTCCTTCACCGGCTGACCCAGCGCGGTGTCTGGCTACACCCCGGCTCCGGCGGCACCCGCCGGCACCACCAGATAGAACCGGAAGGAAGCAAACCGATCATGGAACTCGTAAGCGCCGCAATCATCTACTACTACAGCTCCACCGGCACCGTGCACGCCCTGGCGCGAGCCGTCGCCGAGGGCGCGGAAAGGTGAGCGGACAGGTCGTCGTCGAGGCGGCCGCCACCGCGGTGAAGCCGTTCGATGTGGTGCTGAGCTCGGGCACGTTCGTGGGCAAGCCTGCCCTTGCGTGCGTGGCCGGCTCCGATGGCACCGGCCGCCGCCACGGCGGCGCCCGTCCCAAGACGCTCATTCGGATCTGAGGCGGCCCCGCCCGGGTTCGCCTCACATGCCACGGCCCGCTCCCGCGGGATAACCACCCGAACGTTCATCTCGACCCGAGGAGAAGCCACATGTCAACAGCCCAGGAAACAAGCAACAAGGCGACGATCTGGCGCATTCATGACGCCATCAAGGGCGGCGCGGAGCGCATCTCGCAGACGATCGACGAGATAGTCGAGCCCGGCGTGTTGTTCCACGCACCAGTGCCGACTGGCGCGACAGGGGCGCAGGCGCTCAAGCAAGTGTGGCCGGTGCTCCTTCGCGCGTTCCCCGACCTTCACGTTACGGTCGAGGATCTGATCGAAGAGGGGGACAAGGTCGTCTGCAGGAACACGGTTACCGGGACCCACCAGGGTGAATACATGGGCCTCCCGCCAACCGGCAAATCCGTCACCTACAACGAGATCTTCATCTGCCGCTTCGTCAACGGCCGAATCGCTGAGATCTGGGGGGTCGTCGACGTCTTCTCTCAGCTGAAACAGCTCGGCATGATTCCCGCCTAGCGAAGCCCTGTTCACCCGACTTGAGCACGATCTTCGTCAGCGGAGTGACCGGCAAGGTAGGCCTCATGTCGTGTCAGCATTGCTTGAGCGTGGCGAGCACGTGCGCGCGCTCGTCTGCGACCCGCGGAGGGCCAGCCTCCCTGACGGCACCAGCGATTCGGCAGCGTGCCATGCCCGGTCTGCTGTCCCGCGCCCGCCCCATGCGTACGGCTGACTGCTGATCGCCTCGACGGCCGGCTACTTGGCGTGCAACCGCTCCGCGCCTCCGCCGGTCCGCGGTCCGGTACGCTTTCTGACCGGCGATCCAGGTCTGGGCCGCGGGCACGAACGTGGGCCCGCCGAGGGAGGGGCGCGTCGCCTGCCCGCGAGGGCCTCGACCGAGTGACACCAGGACCAGACGAGCGCCCTGACGTTGAGCAGTGCGAGCGTTCATCTACTCGCTGGCGTGACCTGGTCCCGATGCTGGCGGGATCTGGTTTGTCGGTCCCGCCGGGTGAAGCGGTGGAGCGCGAGCCAGATGAGTGGTATGCCGACGATGGTTGGTAGCAGCCAGTAGGTGATGTGCGGTAGCCGGTTCCATAGCGGCAGGAAGGGTCCGTTGTCGACGTAGAAGCCGGTGAGCAGGGCGATGTAGGAGCCGCCCATGCCGGTGGCGTGGCGGAGCGGCCAGCCGGGCCGGCGCCGTCGGCGGGCGTGGTAGCCGTAGAGGCCGAGGCCGAACGCGACGACGGCGATGGCGAACAGGTGGGCGTCTTCGTGCCAGCGGATGGTGGCCATGATGGTGGCGGTGGTGAAGATGCCGGCCAGTGCCCACAGGTAGACGCGGCCGGCACGAGGGTGCCGCCCGGCTCGCTTCTTCGCCGCGGCGGCAAGCGCGCCGGCGACCACAGCGGTGAGCCCGCAGGCGACGTGTACCGCGAGCGCGGCGGCGAATATCGGCCCGGCGTCCGGGATCGGCAGCCCGAGAATGTCAGCGGCGAGCATCGTGCCTCCCTGCATCTGGTGCCTCGGGAGCCGCGGGCGTGCTGTTCCGGCGCATCAGGGTGGCGTGACGGAGGGTGACCACACTGCAGGCGATGCGGATCAGGCTGGCGCCGATCGCCAGGATCGCCAGCGGTTGCGCTGGTTCGGCGGATCGCAGGTAGAGGGTGATCACCGTGAGGTCACCGACGAGGGCGAGCGCCGCGACGGCGATGGTGGCGGTCAGGGCTCGGTCGGGGCTGGCCTCGGGCAGCCAGCGGATCAGCCGGCCCGTGGTGGCGAGGGTCCCCGCGGCGGTGGCGATCGCGACCGTGATCAGGGGGAGGACGGGGATCGCGGCCAGCAGGGCGAGCAGGCCGGTGCGCCACGGGTGCGGCTGTAGGAGCAGGAGCCACCAGACGCCGACCAGGGGTCCGGTGGCGATGTACCAGGCGATGGTGTGCCGCGCGTAGGCGGTGGCCAGTTCCCCGGCGAACGCGTCAGCGACGGCCCGTGGCGTGCCGAAACGGCCGATCGCTGACTCGACGGCCTGATCTTCGGTGCGCTCGTCGGTGGTGTGATCGGCGATGGCCTGGTCGAGGCCGTCGCGGAGTTCGGCGAGGATCCGCGCGCGGCGCCGACGTGGGCCGCGCAGCAGGTGGGCGAGCTCGCCCAGGTACGCGTCAACGCGCGACTGCGCATGGGTGCCGGCCTTCGTGGTCAGACGGTGGCCGGCCATGCCCGCCTGCCCAGGACCGCGGTGACCGCGGTGGAGAACTGATCCCAGACCGCGCGTTGCTCGCCGAGGGCGACGTGCCCGGATGGGGTGAGCTGGTAGGCGCGGCGGCGGCGCCCGTTGACGGTCTGCCAGTCGCTGGCGATCAGACCGGCCCGCTCCAGGCGATGCAGGGCCGGGTAGACGGTGCCGGTGGGCAGGTCGAGCGCGCCGTCGCTGCTGGTGCGCAGCGCCTCGATGACGGCGTAGCCATGCTGCGGCCCGGCCTCAAGCACGGCCAGCAGCAGGGCGTCGAGGTGGCCCTTGAGCAGTTCAGGTCGCATCGGCAGCATCCGCGGTCTCCTTCACCTAGTGATCTTGCCGACCCGGCCGACCCCGGCTAGTGTAGCACCGCAATACTTTGCGATGCTACATATGGCGGTGACTTATGAACTCCAACCACACGCTCGTGGCCCTCGCCGAGGCGAACGCCGTCGATCGGACCGTGTACGGCGGCAAGGCCGCCGTGCTGGCCGAGCTTCTCGCGGCCGGCTTTTCCGTGCCACCCGGGATCGTGGTGACCACCGCGGCTCTCGACGATCCCGACCTGGACACCCAGCTAGCCTGCGCGGCGGAATGCTTGGGCGGTGATCGGTTCGCGGTGCGCTCTTCGGGTGCGGCCGAGGACCTGCCGGACGCCTCGTACGCCGGCCTGTACGAGACCTACCTCAACGTGCCGCGCACCAGGTTGGGTGACGCGGTGCGGAAATGCTTCACGGCCGCGGTCAGCGAGCGGGTCACCGCCTACCACGACCGGCACGGCGGCGGGACCGCGGCAATGGCGGTCCTGGTGCAGGTCATGGTGGACCCCCGCTGCGCGGGCGTGGCGTTCACCGCCCACCCGGTCACCGGCGAACGCACCCAGACGGTCGTGACCGCGGTACCCGGGCTTGGTGATCCGCTGGTGTCGGGTGACACGACCGGCGAGGAGTGGACGATCACCCCGGACGGCACCGTCGCGATGACCCGCCCGGCCCCCGGAGGCGACCCGGCTCTCACCGGCGGGCAGGCGGCGGCGGTAGCGCAGCTGGCGCGGCAGGTGGCCGACAGGTACGACGGCCGGCCGCAGGACATCGAGTGGGCCATCGACCACGCCGGCACATTGCGGCTGTTGCAGGCCCGACCGATGACCGCCCTCCCACAGCCGGTGTCGTGGACGCCACCAGGACCGGGGTTGTGGATGCGCAACTTCCGGCTCGGCGAATGGCTACCCGAAGCGGTCACCCCACTGTTCGCCACCTGGCTGCTGCCGGTGCTCGAAGACGGCTACCTGGACGGCATGCACGCCACCATCGGGGTGCGGGTGCCATTCCGGTACGCCTTGGTCAACGGCTGGTACTACAACGCCACCCCGATTCTGTCGCCGAGACTCCTCGCCCGGGTACTGCGGCATGGCCGCACTCGGGCGGTGAAGATCTTGTACAACGCGTTGATCCGGGTCAGCCGCGACCCGGCCGCCGCCGACCGAGCCGTGCTGTCCGATCTGGAACGCCACTGGCGTGAGAACCAGGTGCCCCACTACCGGCAACTCGTCGCCAGCGCGGCTGCCGAGGCGGACACGGCCACGCCACGACGGCTCACCGAGCTCGTCGACACGCTCGGCCGGGAAGCCGGGATCTGGCTGTGGTACCTGGCCATCGTCGGCGGGTCGGCGTGGAAGATGGAAGCCCGCCTGACCCGCTTCACTCGCCAGCACTTCGGCAACGCGCTGCCGGAGACCGATGGCGGAACCCAGGTGCTGCTGCGCGGACTGGCCACCCCGGAGGCGGCCGCGGCGCATGCGGTCCAAAGCGTCGACTGGTACCACCCGGTCGCCGGCGAACTACCCACAATCGCCGGCCCCGCAGACGCGGTCGCCCGCCGCCAGAGCGACCTCGCCGATCAGCGGATCGACGCCGAGCGCCGCTGCCGACAGGCGCTGGCCGATCGACCGCGGCTGCTGGCCGAGTTCCACCGGCTGCTGCAGGTCAACCTGCGGTACGCGGTCATCCGCGAAGACCAGGCCCGCGAGTTCACCCTCGCCTGGCCGGTGCTGCGGACCTGCGTGCGGCGGCTGGGCGAACACCTGACCGGCATCGGCGCCATCGAGGAGCCCGACGACGTCCACTTCTGCACCCGCGACGAGCTGGCAGCCGCACTCGCCGGCCAGGGCAACCGGATCGCCGAGGTCGGCAGCCGACGCGAGCTATGGCAGCGTCAGCGGCGGCTCACCGCCCCGCTGACCCTCGGCCGCCCGGCGCGGCTGATCGGCGACGTCATCGACCGGGCCGTCCAAGAAGCCCGCGGCGCCGGCCAGGTTCCCGAGGGCGCGCTCGTCGGGCACCCCGCGTCCGCGGGACGCGCCACCGGTGTCGTCCACGTCGTGCACGGCCCGGACGACTTCGACGGCTTCGCCGACGGCAACGTGCTGGTCGCCAAGGCCACCGCACCGGCGTGGACACCGCTGTTCGCCCGCGCCGCCGCCGTGGTCACCGACGGCGGCACCCTGGCCGCACACGCGTCCCTGGTGGCCCGCGAGTACGGCATCCCCGCCGTCGTCGGAGCCGGCGACGCCACACAACGGCTGCGCACCGGACAGCTCGTCACCGTCGACGGGACCACAGGCGTGGTTATCGTCCACGCCGCGCCGGCCAGCCCACCCAGCTGACCGCGTCGGCGGCACAGCCTCTGGCACATCCGGAGGCGCTGCGGACCTCGGTCCGTCAGGACGAGACCGACCCAGGTACAGGGTCAAGCCCACCTCAAGGCTCCGGCCCGGTCACCGCCCGGAGCAAGTAGAGCTGTTTGTGGAAGGATCGACCCGTGCAGCCGCAGCGCTTCACCGCGACCATCGCCGCGAGCAGGTCATCGAGACCCGCGCCGACGCCGCTGGCCTGATCACCTGGGACGTCAGCGTGGACTCCACCATCGCCCGGGCGCATCAGCATGCCGCCGGTGCCCGTACTCAACCCGACGCGCAGAAGGAACCACCAGGGGGAGTCGAGGCCGAACCCGCCGATCACGCGTTGGGCCGCTCCCGCGGTGGGCTGACGACGAAGCTGCACGTGGGCTGCGAGCAGGGCCAGAAACCCCTGGCCATCCTGCTGACCGCTGGCCAGCGCGGCGACAGTCCCCAGTTCACTCGGGTGCTGGCCCGTATCCGGGTTCCCCGACCAGGCAGCGGCCGGCCACGGACCCGCCCGGACCGGGTGCTGGCTGATAAGGCATACAGCTCACGCGCCAACCGACAGTACCTGCGCCAGCGTGGCATCACGGCCACCATCCCGATCAAGGTCGACCAAGCGGCCAACCGGCGCAAGAAGGGATCGAAGGGCGGCCGACCACCGACCTTCGACCCCGAGATCTACAAACGGCGGCATGCTGTGGAGTGCGGCATCAACCGGGTCAAACGAAACCGCGGTGTGGCCACCCGCTACGACAAGCTCGCCGTGCGCTACCTGGCCACACTCCACGTCGTCGCCATCAACGAATGGCTACGACCAGGCCGACGAACACGGCTTATGCGTTTGCGACACGGAAGCGTAGGTGGGTCACGGTCCCCGTGACGGGCTTTCCTTCTGGGATCAGCTCGGCCTGCTCCCCGTCAAACAGTGGCGTTCCCTCGCCCAGTAGCAACGGAACGAGGTGGATGCGTACCTCGTCGAGCAGATCTGCTCTGAGCAACTGCCGGGCGACATCGGCGCCCAGCACGAGGACGTCCTTGTGTACCGCAGCCTGCTTGGCGCGCCGGACCGCGGCCTCCAGCCCGTCGAAGGCAAACGTCCCACCGTTGTTGCCGAGGAGGTCCTGCCGCGCCCGATGGGTAACCACAAAGCTGGGAACACCGGGCCATGGCGTGCCACCCCACGGGCCCACACCGAGATCGAACGTGCGCCGCCCGATGACCGCGGCGCCAACCATCGTGTCCACTTCCCGGTGCACGCCGAGGTCGATCTCGCCGTCGGGCCCTTTCCCGCCCATCCATACGTGTAGGCGTTCACCGCCGTCCCCCATCGGCTCTTCCTCCCGGACGTTCGGGCCGGCCGTGAACCCGTCCAGGGACATCGACACATCCAGCACGACCTTGCTCATCGCCGGCCCCCTCCGCACCCTTGGCGCCGCCGTCTGGCGCCGTCAACAGATAGACGGAGCCGGCCCGGCCGTCTCGACATCACCACCGAAGTGTCTCCCAAACAAGTCTGGCGTTCCTCGCCTGGACCGCCGAGGCCGGCCAAGCCCTTATGAAACGGGCCGTAGTTCCCACGGCAGGGAAGTCGTTCGACCGACTCCGAACCGCGACTGAGCCATCGGCATCGCGCCTCTGACCCATCTTGACTCCGCTCGTCCGGGTCGTGGCTTTCCATCATCTTGAGCGCACTCACCATCGGCCGAGCACCGCTGATGACCCTACCCCTCAGTCTACCGTGCTACGGGATAACGTCACGGTTACCTTACGAGGGATGTCGTTACTTTGGTTTCGCTGGTTGGTTGTAGGCAAACCACCGGAAGGCGGCTCGCATTGCCGCGCCTTGACGGCGACGCAGGCATTCGCCTTCAGCGCCATCGATGACCACGAGTTCGATCCGTACATTCAGCGGCGGCCTACGTCCACGGCCTTGCGATCGCTGCACCGGGTTCCGCAGTCCAACTCGTCGCACAGCGAGCCGGCGGTTATACCCGCGTTCCACAGATCATGTTGCTGACTAGTCTGCGAAAATGGGGCTTGACCTGGGGAAAGGCTGATCGGCCCGGTGACGGGGCGTGTCACTAGGCGGTGGTGTCGTTGCTGGTCAGCGGGTTGTGGGGGTGGCCTCGTAGACGCGGCGGGGTTCGGGCAGGCCGAGGGCGGTCAGGGTCTTCTTGACCTGCGGGGTCAGCTCGGTGCGCTGCCGGAATGCCCCGGCCGGGCCGGTGAAGGTGCCCAGGTGCAGGCGTTGCAGTTCCTCGCGCAGGCTCGGCCAGGTCTGTCCGGTGCCGGTCTCGGCGATGCGGATGAGCAGCAGCGCGAGCCAGCACAGCAGGACGTGGGCGCGGATGCGTTCCTCGACGCGGTGGTAGACCGGCCGAAGGTCGATGATCTGTTTCATGTCTCGCCAGCCCCTTTCTACTTCGAGAAGCTGCTTGTAGCCCAGCGCGATGTCCTCGGCCGACAGCTTGGGGTCCGAGCAGCGCAGCAGGAACTTGCCGTCCAGGTTGGCCTCGGCGTCGATCGCCTTCTTATCGGTGCGCAGCAGCCCGCCGGGTGTGGTGCGCAGGTAGCGTTTGAGGCCCGGCTTGGTGGAGATGACGCCGCGCAGCTCGGCGCGCTTGTCCCGGCTCAGCGTGTCGGATCCGGCGATGGTCTCCTCCAGCAGGGCGACCATCTTGGCGCGGATCGCGGCGTCGCGGACGGCGGCGTCGGGGTTGAAGCAGATCACGAACCGATCGTCGGCCAGGTCCGGGTGCAGGCGGACCTCTTTGACCTGCAGGTTGTCCGCGACGGTCCGGTATCGGCCCTGACGCGACAGCGCAGCGTCGGCCTCCGGGGTGCCGCCACGCAGCTTCTCCCCGAGGATGTAGTGTCCGCCGGCGCGCTGCAGGTAGCGGCGGTTGGCCGCGGAGGTGAAGCCGCGGTCGGCGACCCACACCACCCGGGACAGCGACCAGTCCCGCATGTCGTCCTTCACCTGCCGTATCAGGGCGCTGTCGGCCGTGTTCCCAGGCCAGGCCCAGCACCGGACCGGGATCCCGTCGCGGGTCACCGCCATCCCGACCACGATCTGCGGCAGGTCGCCCCGGGAGTCTTTGGACTTGCCGAACGAGCGGAACCCGGTCTCGCGCACCGTCTGCTCGGCATCGACGGGCAGGCCGTGCTCGTCGCGGCCGATGGAGGCGTCCGGGTCCTCGATCTCGAAGTAGGTGGAGGTGGTGTCGAAGAACAGCAGGTCCACTTCCAGGTTCAGTAGGTTCGCGGTGTTGTCGTAGACGATCCGCGACAGCTCCGGCTCGGCGGTGATCAGCCAGTCCATCGCCCGGTAGCACGCCTCGTCGACCACCCTGTCCAGGCCGTCGATGTGCACGTCGTGCTCTATCCAGCGCGTCGCGGCCAGCTTGGAGGAGGCGGCCAAGGCCCGGTTCGCGACCAGCGCGAACAAGATCCGCTCCACGCGGGCGTCCCTGCGGGTGCCGGCCAGCATGGTGCGCATCGCCTCATCGATGCCGAGCTTGTGCCACAGCCCGTCCAGCACGAACGCCCCGCCCAGCGGCCGGGAGTCGGTGAACCGCAGCCCTGCCGGGGCCGTGGCGGCGAGGGCATCGCCGGGCTCCAGCAGTCGGCACAGCGCCGCGACCAGCCGCCGGATCCCGGCCACGTCGAGGGCGTCCTCCCGGCCGAACGAGTACAGCACCTTCGTCTTCGACGACTTCGAGGTCGGGTCCCACTCGTTGTGGGCCAGCTGCAGATAGCCGATCACCTGGCCCTCAGCGGTCCGCCTCGTCGAGCGCTTCACACACGAGCGCCGACTCTAGCGATCAACCTCCTAGGAGACCAAACCAAAGGACACAGGTCACAGCCGATAACGACGGGAACCGTGTCACTAGGCCACTCCCGCCGTTTCCACCAGGCCGCAAGACCCTGACCTGCCACGGCAGCACTCGACGCGTCATCAGAGCCTGATCATCTGTGGAACGCGGGTTATACCGGTCCAACGAAACGAGCCGCAGCTGGATGCTCAGGATCACCGAGTGTTTGTGGGGGATGTTCTGTGTGCCGTTGGGGGCACCACATACCCACCCACTTGCCCGGTCGATGATCATGCGTTTGACCAGCGAAAACGCCGTCCAGCGGACGAATCCTCGAACTTGATGGGTACGCGATCTGCCGCCCAGCAAGAGCACTGATCACCGCGCTGACCTGCGTAAACACCGAGATCGCAGGGTGGGATGATGTGCCCCCGGCAGGAAACGCAGAACATCCCACCTTCGATCTGACCTGCGGAAACGCTCGCTGCTTCATGTCGAGCAGTGCTTGGCTTTGTCGACGACGTAGCAGGGCACCTGTGGGTCATCGGCAGGCCCACGGGCCTGCCATACCACGCGGCCGGACAGCTGAGTCACCCTGCTCAGGTCGTGCGACCGGGCAGAGATGTGGGGTTCAAGTCGGTGGGGGCCTTGACCCATTCGCCAACGACCTGATCGTGGCCAGCGACCTCCTGCTCCCGTGCCTATGACCAGCCCGTTCTTGGGCCTAATCTGCCGCCGACCGCGGGCCGGCCTCTCCATCGGCGGCGTCGCGGCGGCGCTGCTGCTGGTCCTAAACGCCGCGCCGACCGCCGACACCACGATCGCCGAGCTGACCGCGTTCCGCACCGTGGCGGTCTCCCGGCTGGCCGCCCAGCACGACAAGATCCTGCGGCTGCGCCAGCAGATCGCAAGCTACGGCAACGTACGCGTGCTGCACCCGAAACCCGGCCACGACGACCAGTCCGGCTGACCCGAGCGGACAGCCCTGGGCGGGGCGTCCCTGCCGCCACCGCCCGGCCACGACCCAGACGACCAATGATGGAGGACGCGAGCCAGGCTCCCGGCCGAGCGGTTCAGGGCCACCACCGATGAGAGCGTGACGCCGTTCCTGTTCTGGAAAGACCTCAACGTGTGCGCCGGCGGGGCAGCCCTGGCCTGCCCGCAATGCGCCGGGGCAAAACCTGCACCTGGACACGGTCTGCTTCGCCACTCCGACCGACGAGCACCACACACCCGCGGTCGGAATGACCATCGACCCCGCCACTGGCGCGATGCTCGCCGACAACGAGGGCCGCGCACTGCACGCGGGCCAGAACCGGGGGCCGATGCTGTCGGTCGGCTACTGGCGCGAGCCGGGCTGCCGAGGCCGCATCGAGCTCCGCGAGCACAAGGGACACCTGTTCGCCAGCCTGCACAACGGGCCGCCACTGGGGCCCGAAGATCGCCGGTGTGACCACACCGGTTCAGCTGCGACGGCCGCCGAGGTGCTCCGCGGCGAAGACCGATCCTCGCGCCGCTCTTTCAGCTCTGAACCGATGCCGTTCGTTAGTCAGGCGAGAAGGTGGCGGCGTGCCTCGATCATCGCTGCGCGGAACCCGAGATCGCCGACATCGACGTAGGGCAGTACCAGGCGGGCGCAGTCGGAACGGTAGCGGTCGCTTTCGTGGCGTATCCACGCTGCGGTGACGTCAAGCTCGGCCCGCGAGGCGCCCTCGTGCTGTGGTTTCGGACCTCGGTAGGAGGCGAGATCGTCGCCGGAGAATCGGGCGTTGCCCAGAAAACATGCCCGGATGATGATCCTGGGCAGCGCTGCCGACAGGCGAGGGACCATCGACGGCACGATGTCCGGTCCCTCAACCAGGAACCGCTCGGCTTCCTCGCTGCACACCTCGACGGCCTGCTCGATGTGCGGGTACATCAGCTCGCTCACCGCCGCGGCCGGCACATCGCCCTGATCCAGTTCGTCGAGCTCCGGTAGCACCCTGCGGAGCACGGTTCGCAACACATCGGTCGGCAACCACGGAATCCCGTCGCTGAGCAGCAGCCGCTGCGCCAGCGAGGACTTGCCGACCCGCGCGGGGCCTCCAACGAGATACACACGAGGAACCACACCACGATGCTCGCAAATCCCGGCCCGCAGCCTCGTGAACATCACCGCCCAGGGCCTGGCAACAGCTGCATAGGATCTCTGCTTGGGCTACGGTCGGCGAGATCCACACGAACGCCTACCGGATCACGGCCGTGGCGCAGTCGGCAAATGACCACCGGGTCGCCGTGCGCAAGTCGGTGTCCCAGCCAAAGACCACACGCGGCCGCACCCGGTAAGCCGGCCCGGCCGCCCCCGACGAACCGGCGACCCCTTCGTCGGTGGCGAAGGCGTCCCACCCGTACTTGCTGTTGTAGTCGGCCAGGAACGCCTCCAGCCTGACGACCCCGGCGACCGCCGCGACGCCCTCGACGATCACTACCTCGGTGCCGCTCTCCAGATGCACGGTGCCGACGCGGCCAGCCCCCGCGAGCCCGCGTGTGGGCTCCGACGCGACCGCGGCTCGCCGCGAGTTCGCGCAGCGCTGCCCGCGTCGGTCGTCGGCTGACCGTCGTGGTGGGGCCTTCGCACTGGGCCGACGACACGCGTTCGACTCGTCGACGTCACGGCATCGCACCCCGCCACTGGTGGTGAGCGTCCACGGCGTGTCGCCGTTGGGCCGGCTCGCTGTCAGATCGGCCGGTCGCGTGGTTGTCCGTTCGCCGGGTTTCGTTTCATCGATCTACTAAGCGGGTTAGTCTTGCGGGTAGTGCCGGGTATGCCGCGACGAGAGGCAGCGCAGATGTCATTGAGGTCCGACGGGCCGGCCCAGGGCGGTCCGGTCCCGCCCTCGTTGATCGAGCCGGTTCCGGCGCCGTCCGGGATACGGCTCTCCGCCGCGCCCGCAACGGCGCCAGGCCGGAATCCGCTCACGCGCCTGTGGCGGCGATCGCGTCTGCTGGCACCGCTGCTGGCGCTGAGCCCGTTCGTCGCGGCGGCGTGGTTCGTGGTGCGTTTCAACCCGACCGACCGCACGGTCGATCCGACCGGCCCTTGCTTGTGGCACAAGGCGACCGGGATCAACGGCCCGACCTGCGGCGGCACCCGGATGTTCTATTACCTGATCCACGGCAACCTGGTGGAGGCCGCGAGGCATCACCTGCCGGCGTTGCTGGCGGTGCCGTTCCTCGCCTACTACTGCCTGCGTTGGACACTCGGCCGCTTCGGCATTCAACTCCCGAGCTTGCGCCTGTCGAAGGGCGTGCTGATCGGGTACGGCGTGTTCTTCCTGGTGTTCTCCGCGGTGCTGCGCAACCTCGACTGGGGTCCGCTGGCCTGGTTCGACATCGAGAACCTCGACCCCCGCACGTCGTGACGCCCGATCAGCAACTGGTTGGCGGAGCGGGCCGCGTTCGGCCGCGGCGCGCGGTTCGGGGCTAGAGTTCAGTACTAGGCAACTTCGTAGCTGATGACGATAGGGAGCGGGATGCGCGGCTTCGGTGAGCTGGAGGCGGTGATCATGGGCGTGTTGTGGCGGTGGAACCGTTCGGCGACCGTCCGCGACGTCGTTGAGCATCTCCGCACACGCCGGGAGATCGCCTACACCACGGTCATGACCGTGATGGACAACCTGCATCGCAAGGGCTGGCTGCGCCGGGAACGGGACGGCCGGGCGTACCGGTATGAGCCAACCGCCAGCCGCGAGGAGTACAGCGCAGGGCTGATGCGCCAGGCGTTGGAGGCGAGTGAGGACACGACCTCGACGTTGGTCCACTTCCTGGCCCAGATGGACCCGGCCGAGTCGGCCGCCCTGCGGGACGCGTTGGCGCGGATCGCTGGGGAGGCGCGGCCGTGAACAGCACGGTGTGCGTCCTCGTGGTGGCCGGTCTGATGGCGTTCATGATGCCCGGGCTGGCGCGGCGGGTGCTGCCGGACGCGGGCGGCGTGCCCCTGGTCGCGCTGCTCGCCTGGCAGGTCGCGTCTCTGTCGGTGGTGGCGTCCTGGGTGCTGGTCGGCGTGCTGTTGCCGAACCGGGTGCTCGGGTTCGCGGTCGCTGGCGGGGTGCTCGCGCGGCTGGCCTACTGCGTGGCGGCGGTGGCCCGGGACGAGCGTCGCCGCCGCCGGACCCACGCCGAGGCGGTTCGGATCGTGGGCCGCCGTGACCCGGCGTTGGGCGCCACGATCGTCGACAGCGACGTGCCCGCGGTGTACTGCGTGGCCGGGCGGCCGCACACGATCGTGGTCACCAGCGGCGCACGAGATGTCCTTCCGGCAGAGCAGTTGCGGGCGGCGCTCGCGCACGAGCGTGCGCACCTGGCCGGGCGTCACCACCTCGTGCTGGTCCTCGCCCGGGCTGTCGCCCGCGCGTTTCCGGCGGTCGTCTTCTTCGACCTGGCGGCCCGGGAGACGGCGCGTCTGGTCGAGGTTCTCGCCGACGACGCTGCGGCGCGGCGGCACGGGCGGCGCACGGTCGCCGAGGCGCTGTTGCGCCTGGCCTGCGGACGGATACCGGCCGCGGCGCTCGGCGCCGGCGGGGCTGGTGTCTTGCCGCGTGTTCAACGACTGCTGGTGCCCGCGCCGGTCACGGCCGGTCAGCGGCTGCGTTGGGCCGGGGCGCTCGCGGTTGTGGCCGGGGCTCCGCTGATCGGTGTGGCGGCGCCGGTCGCGTTGCTCCTGCCCTACCTGCAGGCGTGTTCGCTGCCCGGCATGTGAACGGAGAGGAGAAGCCATGTGCGCCGCGATGATGGCCGGCTTCGGTGGCCAGGCCGCCTACGGCATTGCCCTTGTGGTCGGGGTTTTCGCTGCGGTGGTCCTGGGTGTGGTCGTGATCGTGGCCGTGCTCGCCCGCCGACCGCGGCCGGTCGCGGTCCAGTTTGCGGAGCATCCCGCGGTTGGGCTGCTCAAGGAACGCCTCGCCCGCGGTGAGATCGACGCCGAGGAGTTTGAGCGCCGGCTCTTCGCGCTGCAGATGTACGAGCCGCCGCGGTGAAACGCCGCCAGCCCGATCGGAGCTCGGCCGCCCCGGTGGCCATCGGGTCGCTGACCCGCCCGCCGGACGGTGCCCGAACACGGCGGTGAAGCCCCGTACGGACAGGGCTGAACCGGCGAGTACGCGGCCGCGGGCCCACTGGGGCGCCGACAGCACACGCCCGGTCACGGGCGTTCCATCCGGGTGCGGCGCGGTGGGCGCGGGGGAGCGGTCGTGTTCAGCCACGACGACCGGCGGCGGCCCGACGAGATGGAGGCGGTGTGCTGGCGGGACGACGTGCGGTTCGCGCGCGGGCTGCGGGATGGGCGGCCGTGCGGTCCCCGGCGACATCGCGCGCGGCTGATCCTGTTTCTCGGCTGCGCCGGCCGGGTCATGCTCGTCGTCGGGGTGGTCACCGCCGCTCCGGCGCTGATCATGGTGGGCCTGGTGGCGTGCGGGGCCGCGGGCACGGTGCACTCCAGCCGCACCCCTGGTCTCCCCGTCCGGACCGTGCTGATTACCGAATCGCCAGCCCGGGCATACGCTCGGGCTGGGAAAGGCTGGTGTTGCGGGCCTTGGTGTTGCCTCGGAATCACGCTCTGTCGCGCGCCCACCGCCACCGGCGACCTGAGGAGTAAGCGATGCAGCAGTACCTGCCCGTTCTGTTCATCCTCGCGTGCCCTGTCGGCATGGGGCTCATGATGTGGTTCATGATGCGCGGCCAGCACGGCCAGAACACGACCCGGGCCTCCGCTGCTCCGCCGTCGCCCGCCCAGCAGGAGGAGATCGCGATGCTCCGCGCGGAGATCACGACCCTGCGCCAGCAACAGCAGCGCCTCACCGAGCAGCAACCGCGGGACAGCCACGACACCACCGGAACCCAACCGTGACCGACCTGCTCGCCCCGATCGGCCTCACCGTCCCTGCTGTCGCCGCGATGGGCTTCTGCACGTGGCACTGCGTGCGCGGTCTGCGCGACGGCGCTCCTGCGGCGGCCGAACCGGACGAGCTGCGGCGTGCCCGCGCGGAACTGGCCCAGCTTCAACGCGAGGCGCACGTGCCGAATTCGAACGCCAGACAGGAGCAGCTCACCTAGGTCGCGGCTGGCGTGGCGATCTGCTGGGTGCGCTGTCAACCCTGTCCCGCAACGGTCAGTCGGGCTTCTTCTCGGGGTAGATGAACCGGCGATGGATGAGGTGTTTGGCGTCGGTGAGGGTCTCCTCCTGGATGCGCTCCTCCCCGTCGACGAGTTGCACGTAGATCCGTTCGGCGGGAAAGCCGAGCGTCAGCCGCGACGCCTGCGGGCCGGCGGGGAGCGACACGGCGATCGGCGCGACGCTGGTGACCGCCTCGTACATGGTCAGGGTGTCGGATCGCCGCATCGCCGTGACGGCCCGCGCGAGCAGGTCGGCGCCGGGGCGGGGTGGCCACGGCACCAACAGGCTGGCGGTGCCGCCGCGCCAGCCGGGCGCCGATGCCCGCAGCGTGAGCAGGCTCTCGCCGGCCCGCCACGCCGCGGCACCGGTGAAACAGCCCTCCCCGCAGCCACGGAACCGCACCTCGCGTGCCGGTCCGCCGGCGGGCACGACACGACCGGACAGGGCGTAGGTCTGGCGCGCGGTCCGCTCGTAGTAGTCGCCGAGCTGGGGCGTGGCGAGGCGCACCACCAGCTGTCCGCGGCTGGCCGTCACGCCGACCCCGATCTGCCCGGCCAGCGTTCCCAGCGGCAGCACCGGACCGACCGGGGCAGGAGGCGTGGTCGCCTCACCGGCTCGCCCGTCACTGGGCGGTGGCGTGGAGACCAGCACTCCGGTCACGGCCAGCACCACCACGAGTACGAGACTCTCGACGCGAGCCACCGTCGCGGCGACCGCGATCCGCTCGTGCCCCTGGCGCAGCCGGAGCCGGGCGGCCAGCGCCAGGGTGACCGCCGCGGCGACGAGGCCGAGTTTGACCAGCAAGATCCGCCCGTAGCCGGTTGCGGTGACCGCCGACGGCGCGACCAGCAGCAGCCCGGTGAGCGTGCCGGTGGTCACCACGGTGAGGACCAGCCACAGCGCGGCCCGCGCGTACTGCGAGAACAGCCACCACACCGCCCGGGGCTGGGACCGCCACGCCAGCGCAGCGCGGCCCACGTGTAGGAGCGCCCCGACCCACACCGCCGCGGCGGCCAGGTGCACGCCGGTGAGCAGCGCGCCCCAGCCCGGCTGCGCCACGTTCGCGTGACCTCGCAGCCCCTCGGCGGCGGCCACGCCGAGCAGCGACAGCACAGCCGCCCAGGGCTGCCGTGCGGCGAGCAGCAGCCCGGCCACCGCGAAGGCGACCGCCTCGACCACCAGGACCTGGCCGGCGCGGTCGCGCACCAGAGCAGCCGCCGCGGTCACCAGACCCGCGCGCTGCTCGGCGAGGAGCAGGACGCTCAGCCCCACCGTGGCGGCGAATCCGGCCACCAGCCCGGTAGGTGCCCACGACCGCACGGCCGCCAGTTCGGGCACTGCCGCACGCGCCTGCGCGGTCCAGCGCTGCCCGACCAACGCGCCGAGGGCCAGCGCCAGGCCCGCGAACAGCACCCAGCGCAGCGCCGCCGCCGGCCATGACGGCGCGCCGTCTGGTCCGGCCCTGCCGGGGTCCGCGATCGCGGCTCCGACGGCGAACCGGAAGGAGTCCTCGACCAGGTCCCCGTCGGCCCCGGTGACGCGCCACCGCACGACGTACACCCCTGCCGGCAGCGTCCCGGCCAGCGTAGCGACCACCGCCCGCCCACCACGGCCCGTCGTCACCGACCGCACCCGCACCGGCACCGACGCTTACCTGCTCGTTAAACACCAGCACCACCGATGACGGTGGATCCGTCACCGCGGCGTCGGCACCCGGCGTAGTGAACAGCAGTGTCGGATGCGCCGAGGCAGGTTCCGCCGGGGCCGACAGGCCGAGGAACGTCGCCGCGAGCACGACAACCACGGCACGCCGCAACGCCACCGCGACCGCCGTCACCCCGCGCCTCCTCGACCGCTGACGAAACCCGGGCAAGGGCGCCCCTGCGAGCGTCCACATGGGTCACCCGTTGGGGCGCTCGGCGGGGATGGCGCGCTGGCCGCCGCTCAGCGCACCTGTGCACGGCCCGGACACGGACTACTAGGCTAGATAGTATCCACTGCTTCGGCCCGGGGTAGCCGCAGTCGCTTGAGGGTGAGGGCGTTGACCGCGACGATGAGGCTTGACCCGGACATGGAGAGTGCCGCGATCTCGGGGCGGAGCACGAGCCCGAACGCGGGTTCGAAGATGCCGGCGGCGATGGGGAGCGCGATGGTGTTGTAGCCGATGGCCCAGCCGAGGTTCTGCCGCATCTTTCGTAGCGTGCCGCGGCCGATCGCCAGCGCGGTCGGCACGTCGAGCGGGTCGGATCGCATCAGGACCACGTCGGCGGTTTCGATGGCGACGTCGGTGCCAGCGCCGATGGCGATGCCGAGGTCGGCCTGGGCGAGCGCGGGTGCGTCGTTGACGCCGTCGCCGACCATAGCGACCCGCCGGCCGCCGCTCTGCAGCTCGGCGATCCTGTTGGCCTTGTCGGCGGGCAGCACCTCGGCGATCACGGTGTCGATGCCGAGCTGGTCGGCGATCCGCTGCGCGGTGGCCTCGTTGTCGCCGGTGAGCATGACCACCTCGACGCCGGCGTCGTGCAGCGCAGCCACTGCGGCCGCGGACGTCTCGCGGGCGGCGTCGGCGATGCCGATGATTCCCGCGGCGCGTCCGTTGACGGCGGCGATCACCGCGGTGCGGCCACCGGCCGCCAGTTCCTCCCGG